>Ga0209721_1002017_pt1 | contig 13638 bp, 9 predicted proteins | sample TshhotsprinmetaG_FD_184139 | JGI IMG/M metagenome (GOLD analysis project Ga0209721, IMG submission 184139) | Hot spring microbial communities from South Africa to study Microbial Dark Matter (Phase II) - Tshipise hot spring metaG (SPAdes)... | ecosystem: Environmental > Aquatic > Thermal springs... | reverse complement strand
CGCGTTGCCCACAGCGACGCCCTATCCGACCTATACGGCCATCCCGCCGACGCTGACGCCAACGGTTGATCTGACGGGCACGCGGGCGGCGCAGGTGACTATCGCTGCGGTGGTGGCGCAGGCGGTCGGGGCGACGCAGGCGGCCCTGCCGACGGCCACGCCCTATCCGACGTATACGCCGCTTCCCAGCGCGACGCCCTACCCGACCTATACGGCCATCCCGCCGACGCTGACGCCAACGGTTGATCTGACGGGCACGCGGGCGGCGCAGGCCACCGTATCCGCGTTGATAGCCCAGGGTGTGGCGGCGACGTTGACTGCCTGGCCCAGCCCAACCAACACGCCTACACCGGTACCGCCAACTCCGACGCCCAGGCCGACGGACACCACCACACCAACGCCGGTGCCAACGAATACGCCTTTGCCCACGGCGACGGACACCCCGACACCCAGGCCAACCAATACGCCCACCTCTACACCGACGCCGTTGCCGCCTACCCCCTTCGCTACGCTCGAACCGTCGCCGACCGGTGCCGCGCCCGATCTGTTCGCCACAGCAACGGCGCTAGCTTCGTCGCCCACTCCTGGTGCGGCGGAACTGACGGCAACGCAAATTGTCGCCGAGGCTACCGACGCGGCCATCGCCCAGGCGACACAAACTCAGGTGGCGCTCGATCTGACAGCCACGCAGGCGGCTTCTGCCCAGACGCCCACCCCGCCGCCGACTGCCACGCCCGATCTGCAGGCCACAGCGACGGCTATCGTGCTGGCCGCGACGGCGACCGCTGAAGCGCTGGCCGAGCAGCCGCTGGGTTTGATCTTCCCGCTGCCAGAAGGCTGGCGCGCGCCAGTTCAACTGGATGCGCATACGTTGCGGCTCACTGACGGCACGGCGGAAATCTTCATCTACCGCGGCGATTCAGCCTATTTCGCGGAAGCGTGGGGTATCCCCGCCGACGAAACCGATCTCGTGGCGGCAGCACGGGCCCTGGCCCGGCAGGTGAACGGGAAATTGCTACCCTTCGAGGGCAAGGCGGCCATTCCGATCCTGCTGGCACCGGGCGCGGGACGACAGGGCGTGCTCTATCTGGCTCCGCTCGATGGGGAATGGCTGCTGCTATCGGGCAACGCTCCCGAAGCGGAATTGCCCGCCTACCAGGCCGACGTTTTCGAGCCGCTGCTGTTGGCGCTCGAAGTGATCCCGCCGGGCGTGACGCCGACGCCTACGCCGCGTCCTATGCGCACGCCGCAGCCGACGCGCACGCCGATTGTCATCCCGCCCACATCTACTCCGTCTGGGCCAGCGCTGGTGACCTATCGCAGCGCCGCATTGGGCCTGGAGTTTCTCATCCCCGAAGGGTGGATGGAGACCGCGCCAGATGACCTGTCTCTCGCCGAGGCTAATGTGAGCGGCGTGCTGTTTTTCGCCAGCGCGGAGGACGCCGCTCGCTCCGCCGACACGCCTTCCCAACCGCTGCTGATGGTTCTGCGTGCTCAGCCGGGCGCAGAGACGCTCGACGTGCCGGAGAACACGCCCGCCGGTCTGCTGAGCGGGCTGTTCAACGTGCCCGCGGCGAACATCATGCCCGTGGAGATGGACTTTCCGGCAGCGCGCGGCCTGATTGTCCGGGCGGATAGCACAGCGATTCTGTACGCGCTGGCGCTGGGGCCGGACGACTGGGCAGTGGTGGGCGCAGTGGTGCCGCTGGCCTATGACTTCCAGGCCGTAGATGACGAGCTGCTGTGCCCCCTGCTAGATTCTCTGACCGTGTTCGGTGCGGAATAGGTGCACAGCGTCGCTCAGCGCGTGCTGTGAACACCTGAGAAGCCAAAGCGGTTCGCTCCCTTGACTGGGCGAACCGCTTTTTTTTTGCTGCGGTATCGATCTCATCCGCCGGGATCGAGGGTGGCTGTTCCGGCAGGCGTGCTGACCGGTGTCACCGGCTGGGCAGGCATGGGCGTCGGGGCGATGGTGATCGGCGTGCGGGTAGGCCGGGGCGTGCGAGCCGGACGCGGAGTCGCGCTGGCCTGCGGCGTCTCTGTGACGGTGGGCGAAGGCGTCAGTGAAGGGGTATGCGTGGCTGTCGGCGTAGCGGTGGGCAGAGCCTGGGCGGTCTGACTGGCGAATTCTGCCCGGCGCGTCCCTTCCAGGTTGAGCGACAGCGTGGCGGTGGACAGCGCGGTGCCGGGCGTCGCCTCCTGCTCTGCGTTTTCCCAAAGCCCTGCCAGCGCGGCGATCCCCAGCGCCATGACGGCTATCAACACGATCAGCAGCCCCAGCAGGGGCAGACGCACCCGCGCCGGACGCGCCGGTTGCACTGGCGGCGGCGGTTGTGACGCGCGGAAGTTGGCCTGCACCCAGTCGGCGATCAGGTGGGCGGGCACGCTATAGGTGTCTTCCTGGACGACGGCCAGGCCGTTGTAGACCAGTCCGCGCAGCGCGGCGGCCAGTTGGGTCTTGCCCATAGCGTAACCCGCGCCCAGCAACCAGCCGCGCAGTGCGTCGAACGAGAAGGCTTCGCCGGGGGCCTCTTTGTCCAGCTTCACCAGTGCGATCAGGGTAGATTGCTCGTTCTGCGTCAGATGTTGCCACAGCGGGCGCAGAATCTCGTCGGCCTGATCGAGGGCGGCGTCGTGAATGGCCGCCAGATCGTGCGGCGTGACTGGCCCCGCGTGATGACGCTCCTCTGAGCGGCGGAACAGCAGGCGGCAGATGGAGTGCAGCAGGAAGGGATGCCCGTCGGCCAGCGTCAGAATGCCCTCCACGACCTGCGGATCGAGTTGCCACACCCCCTCTACCGGCTCGCGGATCAGGCGTTCGGCATCTTCGCGGGGCAATTCGGCCAGGCGTAGATGCAGCGTTGGGTTGCTGAGCAGTTCGGTGTTCAGAACGCGATCTTCGTAAGCCGCGTCCAGAGCGAAGATCAGCGCCAGCCGCTTGTAGGTGCCGAGCAGATCCGCCCAATAGGCAAAGAAATCCTGGGGCAAAGCCCCGTGTTCCTGCGCGTCGAAGAGCAGGTGTGCGTCGTCGAAGGCCAGCAACAGGTGACGCAGACGCAGCGCCGCCATCACCACGCTCAGGAATTCGTCTTTGAACCAGGCTCGCGGGTCTGACAGGGTGCCATCCGGCGACGCTGCAGGCCAGGCTGGGATGCGGTAAGTGCTGACCCCCGCCGCTTCCAGCGTGGCGTAGATCGCTTCGGTCAGGGCGGCTAGCAAACGCTCTTCGCCCGTCAGGTCGAGGTCGGTCAGCGGCACCAGGCACAGGCGATAGCGCTCGTCAATCTGCCCTGCAAGGTGATGCAACAGCGCCGTCTTGCCCAACCCGCGCCGTCCGATCAGGACTAAGCCGTGTGTCAGCGGCGCGCCGACCAGATGCTGGCGGAAGAAGGAGAAGACATCCTCTCGCCCGACGAAAGGGAGGGTTTCGTCAGCGGAGAACAGGGGATTATAGGGATTTGCCACGCTCATGATCTTGCTCTTTGCCAGTTTACCTGCCCCCCGCTAAGTGTATGGCGAGCGCTCTATCAGGGCAACCCAACCGGGAATCATCTCGGGGGATTGCATCAAACCGCTTGCCGCTTTACCTCACCCCCCAGCCTCGCTACGCTCGGCGAGGCGCGCCAGCGCCGAGTGGGGGTGAGGTCAACCAGCAGATCACACCTGAGCTTAGTTCTGTCCATGGTTCTGCTGGCTGGTTTTGACCCGATTACCCTGGGAATCATCTGGCCTCAGCGGCGGAACCAGTTGCGATCGACGCCGGTCAGTTCGTCCAGATGGAGCATCTCGTCCTCGGTCAGGCGCAGGCCGACCGCCCCCAGCGACTCCTCAAGCTGTGCCACCGTATTCGCTCCTACGATGGGCGCGGTGACGAAGGGTTGAGTGAACAGCCAGGCTAGGGCCATCTGCGCGATGGTGGCCCCGCGCAGTTCGCCCATCTCGCGCAGCGCGTCGAGAAGCTGAAAGTTGCGTTCGGTGCGCAGGGCGGCGATGCGTTCGTTCTGCGCTCCACGCGAATCCGGCGGGACGGTCTCGCGCGTATACTTGCCGGTGAGAAAGCCGCCTGCCAGCGGGCTGTAGGGGATCATGCCGATTCCCTGATCCAGGCACAAAGCGGCCAGGTCTGGCTCGACTTCGGCGCGATTCAGCAGGTTGTAGTGGGGCTGAATGCACTCATAGCGGGCCAGATTGTATTTGTCGCTGATCCACAGCGTTTTGGTCAGCAGCCAAGCGGCGTGATTGCTCGCGCCGATGTAGCGCACTTTGCCTGCCCGCACCAGGTCGTCGAGCGCGCGCAGTGTCTCTTCGAGCGGCGTGTCCCAATCTGGCCAATGCGTCTGATACAGATCAATGTAATCGGTGCCCAGCCGACGCAGGCTGCCTTCGACAGCGGCCATGATGTGATGGCGGCTCAGTCCTTCGCCGGTTGGCCCGTCCCACATGCGCCCGCGCACCTTGGTGGCGATGATGATCTGAGGGCGCGGCTTGGTCTTCAGCCAGCGGCCAATGATGCGCTCGGCCACGCCGCCGGGGTTGCCCGGTGCCCAGGAACTGTAGACATCCGCCGTGTCTATGAAGTTGATCCCTGCTTCGTAGGCCCGGTCGAGCACGCGCAACGCCTGTTCTTCGGTGCTGGTCCAGCGAAAGGTCATCGTGCCCAGGCACAACGCGCTGACCTTAAGACCTGTACGACCCAGCTTGCGGTACTCCATGCGCTGTCTCCTCATATGCTTCGGGTATGGTATGCTGCTCTCGATCATTAGTCCGAAGCGGACGAAAAGTCAAACGGGGCATGAGGAGGGGCATTTCACGGAAGTTCGCGGTCGGCTGATCATGCATCAGGCCCGTTGGGACTTGTCGGGTCTTGTGAACTAACCTGAAATGCTCCCAATTTGAGAGGTACGCGCAAACTGTGACAGGCCATTTGCTGCGCTGTGGTTTACCTCACCCCTAGCCTCGCTTCGCTCGGCTTGCCCCCTCTCCGACGCGGAGAGGGGGCAGCGAGGCGCGCGAGCGCCGAGCGGGGGTGAGGTAAATACCTCCGCACCGAACAAATCGCTGAGACCCTTTGCTCGCACTCAGTTTGAGGGGTGCATTTGACAAAAGTTCACCCCAGAGCACGGCTTCAGGAATCCACCTCAATTCGCTTCCACTCGTGAACTGAACTGCACCCGCCTGAGGATTGAGAGACCGCTTGAGCAGTCCTGATCGGCAGGTTTATCTGACCCATAGAGCGTGTTATTCGCTTTTCACCCCTCACCCCCTACGCGAATTCCGTTCCGGCTCACATGGTCCGGTTGTGTAGGCCAAGTCAGGCCGAATGGCAGGCGTTTTTAGTGCCCGTCGCCACTGGCCGCCCTCTCATTCCACCGGCTATGTTCAGGGCAGAGCTATACCACAAGAGACTTTGGGAGCGACCATGCGAGAGTTCATAGACGGTGCAGAAGCCATCGCGCGCGGGGCGCTCGATGCGGGCTGCACCTTCTTCGCCGGATACCCCATCACCCCCGCCACGCCCATCCTGCTGCACATGATCCGCGAACTGCCCAAAGTGGGCGGCATCGCCATCCAGGCCGAAGACGAAATCGCCGCGCTGGGCTTTTGCCTGGGCGCGGCCATGGCTGGTGCACGCGCCTTCACGGCCACCAGCGGGCCGGGCATTGCGCTCTATAGCGAGCACATCGGCCTGGCGATCATGGCTGAAGTGCCCGTCGTCATCGTAGACGTGCAGCGCATGGGGCCTTCGACCGGCGGGGCAACCACCACGGCCCAGGGCGATATTCAGTTCCTGCGCTGGGGCACGTCGGGCGGCTACCCGGTGATCGTGCTGGCCCCGACCGATGTGTACGATTGCTACCGGCTGACACAGCGCGCCTTCGACCTGGCCGAACGCTTCCGCGCGCCCGTGTTCTTGGCCACCGACAAGGACACGGGCGCCACCCGCGCCACGGTCGAGAGCGCCCGTTTTGAGCGCGTGCCGGTGCGCGCCCGTCGGCTGGCCGACCCCGCCGGGCCGTTCGTGCCGTACGGCGTGGAACGTCTGGACGATGTGCCTCCGCTGGCGCACCTGGGCGGGCCGCATCTGGTACGCCTGACCTCCTCTTCGCACGATGAGCGCGGCTACCTGACCAAAGCGCCCCCTGATCTCGACCGGCTCAACCGTCACCTGGCCGCCAAGATCGAACAGCACCAGGACGAGATCGCCCTGGTCGAAGCCGACCTGCAGCCAGGCGCGGAGACGCTGCTCATCGGCTACGGCATCACCGCCCGCCCGGTTCAGGAAGCGGCGCGGGCTGCGCGGGCGAAAGGGGAGCGCGTTTCGGCCCTGGTGGTGCGTTCGCTGTGGCCGGTGCCGGAGGACGCTATCCGCGCGGCGCTGACGGGTGTGCGGCGCGCCATCGTCGCCGAGTTGAACCTGGGGCAGTACCGGCGCGAGATCGAACGGCTGGCCCGCGACGATCAGGAAGTGATCGGCGTGCACCGCGTGGATGGGACGCTGATCGGCGCAGAAGACATCCTGGCCGAAGGAGGGTTGGCGTGACAGCGGGCACCCGTACTACCTACCTGAACGAAGCCCTGTTGCCCCTGCCTTTCTGCCCCGGCTGCGGGCACAGCGCCATCGTGCGGCACCTGGACGCAGCGCTGGTACAGCTCCAACTCGACCCGCGCCAGGTAGTGCTGGTCACCGACATTGGCTGTCAGGGCCTGGCTGACTGCTACTTCGATACCAATGCCTTCCACGGCCTGCACGGGCGCTCGATCACCTACGCGACGGGCATCAAACTGGCCAACCCAGACCTGAAGGTGATCGTCCTGATTGGCGACGGGGGGACAGGCATCGGTGGGCATCACCTGCTCAACGCAGCGCGGCGCAACATTGGCATCACGGTGCTGGTCTTCAACAACCTCAACTTTGGCATGACCGGCGGCGAACACTCGGTCACTACTCCGCCCGGCGCGCGCACAGCCACTACCCGCCAGGGGCACCTGGAGCGCCCGCTCGACCTGTGCGCGACGGTGGGCGTCAACGGGGCGGGCTTTGTCGCCCGCACCACCGCTTACGACAAACAGTTGCCCGCGCTGATCGCCCAAGCCATTCAGCACGACGGCTTCGCCTTGATTGATATCTGGGAACTGTGCACGGCCTATTTCGTGGAACACAACCGCTTCAACCGCGCCCTGCTTGAGCAGACGATGGCCGATCTGGGCTTCGGCACGGGGATTCTCTATCAGCACGATGGGCCAGAGTATAGCCGCGCTTACCGCGACGCCCTGCGCGATCAGAGAGGGCAGCCCGTCATGCCGCCGCAACCGCTGGTGCCGCGCTATTCCAGCCCGCTCACGGCTCCCTGTCACATCGCGCTGGCCGGGGCGGCGGGAGCCAAAATCGGCAGCGCGGCGGCGATCTTCTGCCAGGGCGCGGTGCTCAGCGGGCTGTGGGCTACGCAACGGAGCGACTACCCCGTCACCGTCCGCAGCGGGCATTCGGTGGCGGATATCGTCCTCAGCCAGGACGACGCCTTTCACGTGGACACAACTCCGCCCGATCTGATGGTCGTGCTCTTCTCCGAAGGGCTGAAGAAAGAGCGCGGGCGCATTGCTCACTTGAGCGCAAAGGCGACGCTCTTGATTGATGCGGCGCTGCTGCCGGTGCAGACGGCGGCGCGCGTCGTCCCGCTCGACTTTTCGACGACGCGCCAGAAGAAGGAAACCTGGGCGCTGATGGCGCTGGCCGCTCTGCTAGAGCACACCGGCCTTTACCCCCTGGAGGCGTTCAGGGAAGCGGCGGCGTTGCGCCCGGCCTTCGCCGAGGCCAACCTGGCCGCTATCGAGGCCGGGCTGACGCTGCTGACTTAGAGCGTGTTATGCACTCTTCACCTTTCAACCCCCGGCCCCTTCTCCCACACAAGCGGGGAGGAGAAGGAGAGCACTTGTGTAAGGGCCAGCAAGTCCCCTCGCCCCGCGACGCAGTCGCGAGGGAGAGGGGCGCAGGGGTGAGGGGAAGAACAGGCGCTAGCGCTTGGGCGCGGCCTCCAGCAACTTGAACGCCGGGCGCAGCGGGTCGGTGCCGCCGCGCAGCAGCGCATAGGCCGCGCGTGGATCGCGCATGTCAATCAATTCCTGGTTGGAATAGTCCAGGTTCCACAGGATCATCGGCCCCATATAGGGTTTGCTCTGCGCGATCTCGAAGGCGCGCAGGATGTAATGTGCCTGTGTCTGCTGATCGATCCACTGCAGGTAAGGCGGGTCGTCGGGCGGCGGGGCCGGCTCGCCTTCCAGCGTGGTGAAGCCCTCATACGTGCCCCAGCCGAACTCCGTCGCCCACAGTTGACGGCCTGTGTCACCGTTTTGCTCCATGATGGCGCGGTAATCTTCGATAGTGTTCAGGAAGAACCACGAAGGGTGATTGTTGTAGCCAGGCGCGCCGCAGTCGTCCTGACCGCACCAGCGGGCGTCGGGCGGGTTGGCCGCTCCGTAGGGGTGCACGCCGATGGCGATGTTCTGGTACGCGGGATTGCCCAACCCCGCCGCGTACATCTGACGCAGAAATTCGCGGTCGTCAATGGCCGTCACGCCGTCGTTGATGCCGGTGGGGGCCAGCCCCGCCGTCACAATGGTGACGCTGTGCCCGCCCTCGCCAGAGCGGATGGCGTTATAGGCTGCGTCGAACAGGCGCATATACTCTACCCCGCCCAGTGACGCGCCATTCCATTCGCGGCGCAGGTTTGGCTCGTTCCACACCTCGATGGCGGCAAAATACGAATTCCCATAGAGATCAACGCGCACCTCGCTCATGATGCGCGTCAGGAACGAGGCCAGGTCTTGCGGGTTGACCGGCGGGCCGTCTTCTTCCTGGCTGGCGCGCGCCCAGTCTGGCGCTTTGGCTACGCTGATCATCACCTTAAAGCCCTTCTGGTGCGCCCGCTGGACGAGGATGCGATAGGTGTAGAACGTCTCGCTGAGCACTCCACGCTGTGGCTCTAGCTGATCCCAGGCGAATTGCAGCTTGATCCACTTCACGCCCAGGCGCTCGGCCAACCAGAGCGACGTATCGTACCCCTCCAGCGTCGTATTGGGGTTGAGCTGAATGCCCATCAGGTCGGCGGTGAGGGTGGGCAACGGCGTAGGGCTGATGGAAGGGGTGGGCGTGATCGTCGGCGTTGCTCGGCCAGGGGTCGGTGTGGGGGTGGGCGGGACGGGCGTGGCCGTGGGCGGGCCGCCCGGCGTCGGGGTCGGCTGCGGCGGCGCGGTGATGATCGGGCCAAAGCCCGGTGTAGCCGTCGGCAGGGCCTGCGCAACAGGCGGCGCGGCCTGCTGTGGCGCATTGTCACTGTTGGATCGCGCGGCCAACACCTGCGAGGTGAGCACCAGCATACCGAGCACGATCAATCCCAACCATCCCCAAGAGCGGCGTCGCATTCGCTGGCCCATACGTCTTTCCCTCATCCTGTCTCAACCGATTCGTTCGCTGACTCCGTGCGCGGTACAACTTCCGCGGGGCAAGGCGGGCAGGCACTGCAAGCAGGAAGACTATAGATGAATTGAGGGCATCTGGCAAGAGATCGCGCCGCTCTGCGGCACGAACGCAGCGCAAGCGGTGGGCGAGCGTCGGGCGGGGGTATCCTGTCTCTGGGACGGAATTCAATAAGAAATGTCGTAGACCGGAGGGATCGGGGGCAAGCCATGGACAAGCGTTATCGCACCCAGGCGCAAGAGTTCAAGCTGGAAGCACTGGAGGGGCGCATTTCAGTAGAGTTCACAAGACCCGACAAGCCCGCACCGGTCTGATGCATGATCAGCCGACCGCGAGCTTTCGTGAAATGCCCCCCTCAGTCATCAATCTCTGGCAAACTCGCCCCAGGCCATGTAGACTCAGGAGACAAACCGGCTTGCACGAGCAACGATCACGGGGGCGATGCGGCATGATTGACAAGGGGCGCGAGAAAGCGTTGGAGTCGGCGCTGTCTGACCTCGCCAAGCGCTACGGAGACGGGGTGATCGTCCGGCTGGGCGACGCCGCTCATTTGCAGGTAGATGCCATCCCGACCGGTTCGCTGGCGGTAGACATTGCGCTGGGGGTGGGGGGCATCCCGCGCGGGCGGGTCACCGAAATCTATGGCCCCGAAAGCTCCGGCAAGACCACACTCTGCCTGCACACCATCGCCGAAGCGCAGCGGCGCGGCGGCATCTGTGCCTTCATTGACATGGAACACGCTCTCGATCCGGCCTATGCCGCGCGTATCGGCGTGGATGTGGACAATCTGTACGTCTCGCAGCCCGACACCGCTGAGCAGGCCCTGGAGATCGCCGAGGCGCTGGTGCGCAGTGGCGCGCTGGACGTGATCGTGCTGGACAGCGTGGCTGCGCTGGTGCCCCGGGCCGAACTCGAAGGTGAGATGGGCGACAGTCACGTCGGGTTGCAGGCGCGGCTGATGAGTCAGGCGCTGCGCAAGCTCGCCGGCGCGATCAAGCAGTCCAACACCTGCATGATCTTCACCAACCAACTGCGCGAGAAGGTCGGCGTGATGTTCGGTAATCCGGAGACGACTACCGGCGGGCGCGCGCTCAAGTTCTACGCCAGCGTCCGCATAGACATCCGGCGGGTGCAGGCGATCAAGGCGGGCGGCGAGACGGTGGGCAATCGCACGCGCGTGCGCATCACCAAGAACAAGGTCGCCCCGCCGTTCCGCGAAGCCGAATTCGACATCATGTTCAACGAAGGCATCAGCAAAGTGGGCGATATCCTCGACATCGCCACCGAGCTGGGCGTGATCGAGAAGCGCGGTGCCTTCTATCGCTATCAGGAAGAAGCGCTGGGGCAGGGTCGCGAGAACGCCAAGCAATATCTGCGCGAGAATCCGCGGCTCGCCATGCGCCTGGAAAACATCATCCGCGAAGAGTATGGCCTGCCGCCGGTCTACGAAGAGCCGCAGCAAGAATGAACGCCCAGGAGAGACAGCGGTGTTGGGTGCGCTGAGCAGCAAATGGGCAGTCTGGTCGTGCGTCCTGATGTTGGCGCTGGCGGTCGTGGCCTTGGGGATCGCGGCTGCTCCGCGCGCCGCCGCTCAGGCGGAGACCGGCGTGATCTGCGTGGCGACCTTCGCCGACCGCAACGCCAATGGCCTGCGCGATGAGGGGGAGGGGCCGCTGGCCGGAGTCAACGTCAACCTGAGCACCGGTGGCGCGATCATCGCCACGCACATCACCGAAGAGGGCGGCACTGAATATTGCTTCGAGCGGCTCTTGCGCGGCATCTATACGGTCACTTTCACCGAAAGTCCGCTCTACCGCATCACCACGCCTCGCGAAGGCACTTTCGCCCTGGACGCCGGGCAGCGCCTGACCATTGATGCCTTTGGCGCATTTCCCATCGGCCCGGCGGGATTGCGCGCCGAGATGATCGCGCAGGTGTCGGCGGCGCAACAGGACAAACCGCTTGATACGTCCACGCGCCTGCTGCTGGCAACGGGCGGCGCGGCAGTAGTGATGATGTTCATGGTGGGCCTGGGCGCGGTGACGCTGGGCCTGCTGGACTGGCGGCAGCAGCGCCGTCAGCGGCGGCAACGTCAACGCCGTCGGCCTGTGCCGCCCCCGCCCACCGATTGGCTCCGTCCGCCGGGCTGGGCGTAGGTCACGAAAAGGGCTATTGAGATAAGGCGCATGGTACCCTCCGGCGGTCTTACGGCGCTCCCCTGACGCGCCGCGGTAACAGGTTGCGCAGCCGGTCGCCCAGCAGCCGCCCGCGTCCCAAGAAACGCCCGCGTTCGTCCTGCAACAAAATCACTGTCCCCGTCGAATAGCCCGTCACTGGCGCGGGGCGCAGGTCGCGTCCCTGTCGCCACTGCGCGGCCTGCGCGTCGTCCAGCGTCACGCGCGCGCCGCTGAACGCTCTGTCGAAGCGCGTGATCAGCTCATGCGAGGGGATGATCTGCCCGTCCAGTTCCTGCCCGGCCAGCAGACCCGCCGCCGCGTGTGGCAGGTCACCGAACAGGGCGATCAGCCGTTCCGGCACAGCGAAGAGCAGGCGCTCGCGCATCCAGAGCGTCAGCCCCAGCGTGTCCAGAACAGCGCTCAGGTCGAAGCCGTAGAGCGCCCGCCAGTCCGCGCACAGGCGGGCGCTCTCGGCGCGGCTCAGGGCGGTTGCCCCCGTCGTTGCCCAGGGGCGATGTGGACGTTCGTCCGGCTCGACGGGCACCGGGGCCAGTTTGCGCAGCCGTGCCGCGAAGAAGCCCGCCGTCTGGAACAGGTGCGGCCATAGGCGGATCGCCCGCCGCACCGCCGGGGCGAAGGCCGTCTCACCGTCGGTCTCCAGGGCCGGGGCGTGCGGCGCGCCCTCGACCGCTTCCACGTCTACCGCGCCCGGAAAGCGTCGCAACAGCCCGTCGAGGATCGCCTCGTCTTCTTCGGGGGCCAGCGTGCACGTCGCATAGATGATCTCCCCGCCCACGCGCGCGGCCAGAAAGGCGCTCAGCAACAGCGCGTCCTGCCGCACGCAGAGCGCCGCCCGCTCGCGCGCGCTGACATAGCGCGCCCGCCCGCCGCTCTCCGTCCGGAGCGTCTCCCCGCTACACGGTGCGTCGAGCAGCACACGGTCGAACGCCTCCGGAAACCAGCGCCCGAACCGCTCGCCGGGGAAATTGGTCACCAGCGCGCCGAAGACGCCCCACGTCTGCAGGTTGGAGCGCAGCGCAGTGATGCGCGCCGCGCTGCTGTCGTTGGCCAGAATCACGCCGCGATCGGCGTAGCGGCTGGCCAGGTGTGTGGTCTTGCCGCCAGGGGCCGCGGCCAGGTCGAGGATCAAGGGGACGTCGTGCGCGGTGAACAGTTCGGCGGGCAGCATCGAGGCGGCATCCTGCACGTAGTAGTAGCCCATCTCGTGTTCCAGCGTCTGCCCGATGGGTTGTTCCTGGCGCAGAATCTGCCAGCCCGCCGGGCAGAAGGGCACGGGCTGCACCTCCCAGCCGTACCAGGCGAGCCAGGTTCGCGCCGCCTGTTCCACGGTGATCTTGAGGGTGTTGACCCGCAGTGCGGGCGGGGTCGGTTGCTTCAGCGCGGCTTCCAGGCGGACCAGGTCGTCGGGAGGGAGCAACCGCCGGTAGCGATCCAGGCGGGCGGAGAAGGCGTCGGTCATAGCGTTTTGGCGATGCAGTACACCAACTCGTTGGTGAACTCGATCTCGGTCACCGGCCAGGGGCGACCGGCCAGGATGCTGTAGACCTGCTCGCGGTAAACATCCTTGACGGCGTGCCGACCGGTGCGGCTGCGCGTCGGCGAAGAGAGCACGATCCAGCGCACATCCAGCGCATCCAGCAACGGCAGGACGATCCCGCGCCGCCGCTTCTCCATGCGGTGAATCTCCTTCAGCAGCAGGGCTACGTCGCCGGATTCCTGCGGCGGGGCGACCAGAATATCGCGAAAAATGGCCGCGCCGCTCGCGCCCAGTAGCGCCAGGGCGCGGTTGAGGAAGTCTACGCGCCGCTGATGGATGTCGTAGGCGTAGTAGCGCGCGCCAGCGGGCAGCCCCATCCAGGGCAGCGCCAGCGGATTCAGCCCACAGGCCAGGTCGAGCACGGTCTGCGGGGTGCCGGTCACGGCGAACAGGCGCGGGTAGAAGCTCTCCAGCAGCGGCAGGCGCTC
>Ga0209721_1002014_pt1 | contig 13652 bp, 12 predicted proteins | sample TshhotsprinmetaG_FD_184139 | JGI IMG/M metagenome (GOLD analysis project Ga0209721, IMG submission 184139) | Hot spring microbial communities from South Africa to study Microbial Dark Matter (Phase II) - Tshipise hot spring metaG (SPAdes)... | ecosystem: Environmental > Aquatic > Thermal springs... | reverse complement strand
CAGAGATGCCCCAAACCCTTTTAGAATGCGATACGTTAAACGTTTGGGTAATGGACCTTGAGCTTTCACCAAACGGGTGATGATTGAACGGACCCCATGGTTGATTCAATCGATCAAAGGTAATCGCTCTAAAAGGCTTTTTAGGCCTCCCCGCCCCCCTTGTGAAGGGTGAAAAAATCGCTCAATTTAGGTTATTATTAGGGACGATTCAACCTACTACCTAACCAGGAATAGCATCAATAACCCAATGGCCCAGCAGTAATAGGAAAAGTTCGATATGTTCCCGGTCTTGATGATTCTCATTAAGACGGTCAGGGAGAGCAACCCCGCCCCAAAGGCGACCACCATGCCAATCAGGGACAATGATATTTCTGATACGGACTGAACCTTCCTTATTTCAAGAAATGTGGCGCCCAGGATGGCTGGGATCGAAAGGAGAAAAGAAAATCTTCCGGCGAGCTCCCGGTTGAGGCCACAGAAAAGACCCATGGAGATGGTCGCGCCGGATCGGGAGATTCCGGGAATGATGGCGATTCCCTGGGCTATCCCGATCAGGATGGCATCGCTCCATCTCATCTTACCTAAGAATCTTTTTTCCTTCTTGGCCCAACGGGTTAGGTAGAGGATCGAACCGGTTATGAGAAGCATGACGCCTACGATGGTCGGTTTTGAGAAAAGGGTTTCAAACCAGTCTTTACAGAGGAGTCCCATGAAACCCGTAGGAATAGAGGCGATGATAATTAAGAGGAGGAGTTTTGCCCCCTCCCCATTTTTCTCTCCAGTGATTGATGATCCTATCCCGCGGATGATGCCGAGGAGATCCCTTCTGAAATAGATGATTACGGCAAAGAGGGTTCCAAAATGAACCATAACATCGAATAAGAGCTGGGGCTCCTCCATTCCGAAGAGGGATTGAAAGAAGACGAGATGTCCTGAACTGCTGATCGGGAGGAATTCAGTTAACCCCTGAACAATCCCGAGAAAGATCGCCTGAGAAATATTCATCATTCATCGATACTGAGAAACGAATTTTGTAAACTTTTAACAGCGTCCTGAACCTTCTCCGCCACCAGGTTTTTAATCTCCGCAAGCCTTTTTTCAGTTGAGGCTTCAAACCGCAAAACCAATACTGGCTGGGTGTTTGAAGCTCTCAGCAAACCCCAGGCATCATCGAACAACACCCTTACTCCATCGACATCGATGATTGAAAAGTTTTTCCTCAATTCTTCCTTCACTTTTTCTACCACCTGGAATTTAATTTCGTCTGGACAGTGAATCCTGATCTCTGGAGTGATGTGGGTTTTGGGAACATCCGAGAGGAGCTGGGAAAGCCTCTGATCTGTTTTTGAAAGAAGCTCAAGCAGACGGCACGATGCGTAAATGGCATCGTCATAACCGAAATAACGATCTGCAAAGAAGATGTGGCCACTCATCTCCCCACCGAGGGCTGCCTTTTCTTCCTTCATCTTTTCCTTGATCAAGGAGTGACCGGTGCGCCACATGATCGGACGTCCCCCATGCTTCTCGATGTCAGCAAATAGATTCTGAGAGCATTTGACTTCAGCCACGAAGGTTGCACCTTTCTGACGTTTTAAGATTTCCCGTGAAAAGAGGATCATCAACTGATCGCCCCAGATGATCTTCCCCTGGTCATCGACCACTCCGATGCGATCCGCATCTCCATCGTAACCGATTCCCACATCGGCGTCTGTTTTTAGCACCCAATCGATCAGATCTTTGAGATTTGAAGTAACCGTTGGGTCTGGGAAATGATTTGGAAACCGACCATCGATCTCGCAATAGAGTTCTTCCACCTCACAGCCCAGATCCCTGAGCAGTGGTCCGGCCACAACGCCGCCTGTCCCATTGCCGGCATCAATGACAACTTTCAGCTTCTTTTCGAGACGGATATTTTTCTTAATATAGTCCTGGTAAGGCGGGATGACATCGGCTTCAGAAAGATTCCCCTTGCCAGAGAGAAACTCCCCCTTCTCGACCAACCGACCCAGTTTCTGAATCTCTTCGCCAAAGATAGTGCTTTTTCCCACTGAGACTTTGAAGCCATTGAATTCTGGAGGATTATGGCTTCCTGTAACCATTGCCCCTCCATCTCTGTCCAGATGAAAGACAGAGAAGTAGTACACAGGTGTTGGGCAGAGGCCGATATTTACTACATCACAGCCGGTGGAGAGTAGGCCATCGATGAGTGCCTCACTGAAGGTTTTTGAACTGAGTCTTCCATCCCTTCCGACGGAGAGTGATCTTTTGCCCAGGTTGATCATATGGGTCCCAAATCCTCTGCCCAATCGATGGACGATTTCAGGAGTCAGGTCTTTATCGACCACTCCGCGAATATCGTATTCTCTGTAAATCTGGGGGTTAATTTGCATAAGCCCTCCTTTCAAGTCATGTGGAATTGGTTAATAATTACCCTAAATTCATTTTGTAATCAACCATTTCGATTTTTTATCCCTATTTCTTTTCCCAAACATTGGAGCAAAGGTAGGGAGAAGTTCAATTTTGACTTTTAATTTTTAATGGGATAAATTACATCGATGAAAAGGGAGAATTGAGCATGGGGATCACAGCCATTCGTGGGTTTAATGACATCCTTCCTTCTGAGATCGGAAAGTGGCAGTTCGTTGAAAAGACGGCCCGTGAGGTCTTTGAAGGTTTTGGTTTTTCTGAGATCCGTATCCCCATCCTTGAGCGAACAGAACTCTTCGCCCGGGGTATTGGTGAGGCGACAGACATCGTTGAAAAGGAGATGTATACCTTTATTGATAAGGGTGGGAGTTCTTTGACCCTTCGTCCTGAAGCGACAGCCTCCATGGCCCGGGCCTATCTCGAACATCAACTCTACACATTCGACCCTGTCGCAAAACTCTATTGCATTGGCCCAATGTTCCGATATGAGAGACCCCAGAAGGGACGCTACCGCCAATTCTATCAGATTGATGCAGAGGTCTTCGGTGTGGGGAACCCAGTGGTTGATGCAGAGGTCATCCTCATGCTCATCCATTTTCTAGGAAAGGTGGGGCTTGAGAAGTTGGAACTTCAAATCAATTCTCTCGGCTGCCGTGACTGCCGGCCCCGGTATCGGGAAGGATTGAAAAACTATTTGACGAAAAAGTCTTTTCAACTGTGCGAGGACTGTCAGAGAAGGCTTCAAACCAATCCCCTTCGGATCTTCGACTGTAAGGTCCAGACCTGCCAGGAGGCCATTGCGGATGCCCCAAGAGTGACAGACTTTATCTGTGCGGAGTGTCAGAGCCATTTTGGAAAAGTTAAAGAATATCTCTCAGTGGCAGGCCTTAACTATGTCTTAAACCCAAAAATGGTAAGAGGACTGGATTATTACACCCGAACGGCATTTGAAGTGGTGTCCTATGATCTTGGTGCCCAGAATGCGGTGACTGGAGGTGGCCGATACGATAATCTCTTTCAAGAAATCGGAGAGCTTGATGTTCCAGGGATCGGTTTTGCCATTGGTATGGAGAGGCTGATATCTCTCCTGCCAAAGGATAAAAAGTTAGAGCAGCAACTCCATCTCTTCATCGCCACTCCTGGGAAAGGAATGGATGAGAAGGCCTACCGATTAGCCAATCAATTCCACCTCGAAGGGATTCGCGCTGAATTTGATTACGAAGGCAAAAGCCTAAAGAGCCAGATGCGACGGGCCGATAAATTGAAAGCCCGCTATGTACTGATTCTGGGCGAGGAAGAATTAAAGAAGGGCAGGGCGGTTTTGAGAAATATGTGGAATCAATCCCAGGAAGAGATCCCGATTGACAACCTTATAGATGTCTTGAAAAGGAAGATACTTAATAATTGATGAAATCTTTTTTTGGTGTTAATATAATTTTCAGTTTGAAATATACAATTTAAAAATTTGCAATGTGAAGTTGTTGGGGGATCGTTCAATGGTAGGACAACGGACTCTGACTCCGTGAATTGAGGTTCGAATCCTCATCCCCCAGCCAATGATTTCAAATATTCATGATCCCACCGATGGGTTTCTGACCCTTAGTCTTGGGAAGCAATTCATATTTCTCAACAGGAATCACCTGCCACACCTTTCATGGCTAAGTTCACGGATTCGATTCCAGGAAGCATCCTCAAGGTGAGGCTGATTACCATTGCCTTTGAAAGTAGTCTTGTGGAGATGAAAACCCTTTCGTTTTTTAAGACCGGAGGTTATTCGACGAAGCCCCTCCTCCATAAGTGCCTTTAAAGTCGTTCGTTCTTGGTGGGCTAACTTCCGAGCTTCTTCAAAAAGACTATTGGGTATCTGTATCGATGTCTTCATGTTTATATATTTTATCATATGGCGAGACGCCAAGGATAATTTTGTGAAGGGTTTGGATTGGCTCTATGCCATTTTTTGCTTTTCCTGAGCAGACATTTTGGCCCAGGAGTCGCGGAGTGAAACAATCCTGTTAAAGACGAGTCTTTCCGGAGATGAATCTTTTAGATCGGCACAGAAATAACCGAGCCTTTCAAACTGGTATCTGTTTTCGGGTCTTGCATTGGCCAAGCTCGGTTCCACCCGACAAGCGGTGATTGTTTCGAACGATTTTGGATTGAGGTATTTTAGAAAGTCCTCCTTCTCACCTAAGGGATTGGCGACCCTGAAGAGCCGCTCATAGAGCCGAACCTCTGCAGGGAGAGAATGCTCTGCCGATACCCAGTGAATCACCCCATCTACCTTTCGGCCATCTGGAGGAGGCCCATTTCGCGTCTCTGGATCATAGGTGCAGTGAATCTCTGTTATTTCACCGGTTCGCTCATCCTTAACCATACTCGCATAGTTAATGATGTAAGCATACCGGAGGCGGACTTCGCGGCCTGGACCAAGGCGGTTATATTTTTTAGGCGGTTTTTCGTGAAAGTCATCTCGTTCGATATATAACACTTTCGAAAAGGGGACCTTTCTTGATCCCATACCGGGATTCTGTGGATGATTGGGACATTCGAATTCTTCTACCTTTCCCTCAGGGTAGTTATCGATGATGAGGCGGAGGGGCCGTAATACTCCCATCACCCTTTGGGCCCGTTCATTTAAGTCTTCGCGAACGCAGTGCTCGAGCAATGCCATGTCCACGAGGCTATCATTTTTCGCCACACCAATTCGTTCACAGAAGTTTCGGATCGCCTCGGGTGTAAAACCTCGCCTTCTCATTCCGGCAATGGTTGGCATCCTTGGATCGTCCCATCCCGTCACATATCCATTTTGAACCAATTCGATCAATCTCCGTTTGCTCAGAACGGTGTAACTGAGGTTGAGCCGTGCAAATTCGATCTGCTGAGGATGTGATTCTGTTTTCAACTCATCTAAAATCCAGTCATACAATGGGCGGTTATTTTCGAATTCGAGGGTGCAGATCGAGTGGGTGATTTTTTCGATGGAATCCGAAAGGCAGTGAGCAAAGTCATACATCGGGTAGATGCACCACTGATTGCCGGTTCGATAGTGATGCGTTCGTTTGATACGATAGATCACTGGATCCCTCATGACGATATTGGGAGAGGTCATATCGATTTTGGCGCGAAGCACATGGGTTCCATCTTCGAACTCACCAGCCCGCATGCGTTTGAAAAGATCGAGATTTTCTTCGATTGAGCGATTTCGGTAAGGGCTTTCCTTGCCCGGCTCAGTCAGGGTGCCACGATACTCCCGAATCTCGTCTGCGCTCAGACTGCAGACATAGGCCTTGCCTTTTTGAATCAACTGAAGGGCATATTGATAGAGCTGCTCGTAATAATCCGAGGCATAATAGAGACGGTCTTTCCAGTCAAATCCGAGCCACTTCACATCCTGGATGATGGAATCCACATATTCCTGGGTTTCACCACTCGGATCGGTATCGTCCATGCGAAGGTTACAGGTGCCTCCATATTGAGCAGCAATACCAAAGTTGAGACAGACGGATTTGGCGTGACCAATATGAAGATATCCGTTCGGTTCGGGTGGGAATCGGGTAGCCACACGGCCCTGGAATCGGTTTGTTTTGATATGTTCTTCAATGATTGTACGTATAAAATCGGTTGATGGAGAAAGATCTGTTTGAGCCATTTTTAAATTCCTTAATAAGACTGAACCATTTTTTACCATAAGAGATTCTTCCTTTCAACCCTCTATCCGGTTAAACATCATCCGGTCTATCGTTTTTATTGACATCTCTCTTCTCTCTTGATAATTTAATTTAAACGCATTTGATTCTTCTACTCTGTAAGAACGCGCCGCTGCTTGCAGCTTGGTGTTCTAAACGGCCCGAAGGGCAGAAGTTCCACGGGCTTTGCCCATGGGGTTCCATGATCCAAGAAATGCAAAGGATCCGTTTTTTCAATTGGAATTTCTGCTAAAAAGATCGAAGAAAGGAGGTTGAGAGAATGGGAGTGGAGTATGTCTATGAGCATGTTGTGACCCCGATCGACACAACAACTTCAGGAATTGCCTATGATGGAAGTTACATCAATTGGGCATGCACGGCAAGGGAACGGATGATGGTGGATCATCTCGACATGAGCGAGGCCCCTTCTCCCTGGTTTCTGGTAGGCGAGACCAATCTCCGCTACATAAGCCCGGCCTATCTCAATGATCGGATTGAAGTCCGTGTAAAAGTGGGGGATTACCATGTGGAAAAGGGATATGCCAAGTTCGATTTCAGGTTTATGAATAAGGCCACTTCTCAGCTCATCGCGCAAGGCCATCAGATCATCTTCTTTTATGATTCGAAGACAGGAAAGAGGGTTCCCATTTCTGGAGAATTTAAGAAATTATTATAGGGTCGCCTTATCCTCTAAAATGATTCTTGCATCAACAGCAAGGGCGCCTTTTTTATAAGCCAAGATGGGGTTGAGATCGATTTCTTTAATCTCCGGGTATTGCTCCATCACTTTGGATACTTTCAGAATGATTTCTGTTAAAGCAGGGATATCCACGGGTTCCTTGCCCCGATAGCCCTGAAGAATCGGATATCCTTTGATCTCTTCGATCATCTCCTGAGCATCTTTTTGAGTAAGGGGAATGATTCGAAATGAGACGTCTTTGAGAACCTCCACAAAGATTCCTCCCAGACCGAACATGATAACCGGTCCAAATTGAGGATCTTTGCTTGTACCAACAATGACCTCGGTCCCGAGCTTTGCCATCTTTTGAACGGAAACTCCCTGGATGGAGGCGGAAGGGTTCTTCTTCTTTGCTCCTTCTATGATCTCCCGATAGGCATTTCTGACCTCAGTCACATTTTTAAGAGAAAGTCTCACACCGCCAGAATCGCTCTTGTGAACGATCTCTGGCGAAGAGATTTTAAGTGCGACAGGGAAACCCATCTTCTGGCTGAATAAGAGAGCCTCGCTCTGGGTTTTGGCCAATCTTGTTTCAATAACAGGAATCCCTGCTTCCCTGAGGAATTTCTTTGATTCGAACTCGGTCAGGATGAGCCTACCCTCTTTTTTACACTGAAAGATCATGCTGGATTTCTTCATCAATCTCCTCCCTTTGCCTTTGCATATTGGCTCGCTAATCCGAGCGCCTTGATTGCCATTTCAATATCTGAGAATACAGGGAATCCGAGTTCCTCTAATTGACGGGCCATTTCGTAAGTGTAGTCCAACCTCGGTCCATAAATCCAAGAGGCAATCGGTTTTTGATTCCCCTGCAACCCTCTGTAGATCTTTAAATAACTCTCCATGAATTCACCAGAAGGGCCTGTCCAGATGACATTGAAGACCGAGTCAATGTTTGGATCCGTGGTGACAATCTTCAGGATTTCAGAGTAGAACGACATATAATTATTGACCACGGCCATGGGCGGCCCAATATCCACGATTCTATTCCCCAATCCAGGAAAGATGGCATCCAATCTTTTTCTCGTTTTTGAAGATAAGAGAGGGACCGTGAGTCCATACTTAGCCCCTTCATCAATGGCCAAAACCCCCACTCCTCCGGTGAAGGTGATGATTCCAAGTCGGTTCCCTTTTGGCAGAGATGAATGGGTAAAGATTTTTGGCAATTCGAATAGCTCCCTAAAGGTGTCCAGACGGATGACTCCTGACTGCTTACAGGCTGCATCAAAGATACGATCGTCTTGGGCAAGGGAGCCGGTGTGAGAGGTGGAGACGTGAGCCCCTTGCTCGGTTCGGCCCGATTTTAAGATGAGAACGGGTTTACGAGAAGCGACCCTTTTTGAAACTTTCAAAAATCGTTTCCCATCTTTAATGTTTTCGAGATAGAGCGTGATCGCTTTTGTGGAGGGATCTTCTTCGAGATATTCCATCATATCGCATTCATCCACATCACATTTGTTGCCGAAATCACAGATCTTGCTCACTCCGTAGCCAAGGTCTCCATAAGGAAATGCCTGTGGATTGACCATTCCTGTCTGAGCGCATATGGCAATGGCTCCTTCTTTCACCTTTTCGTAACCCATTTCATAAGGGTTCGGAATAAGGCCTTTTGAAGGATTGGCGATGCCTGCGGTATTGGGACCAATGATTCGGAGATTCCCCTGTTTGGCAATAGCGATAATCTCCTCCTGGAGCTTTCTTCCTTCGTCATCCCTTTCTGCAAATCCGTCCGAAACAACAATAGCAGCCCTCACTCCTTTCTCCACACACTCTCTCAAGATTCCGGGCACAGAGCGGGCCCCTGTGATGATGAGAACCAGATCGATTTTTTGAGGGACATCTTTAATCGAGGGATAGACCTTTAATCCGTTAATCTCTCGGTAGGATGGATTAACTGGATAGATCTCTCCCTTGAACCCTGCCTTGATCAGGGAGCGGATAGCTACATACCCACCAAACAGCTTCTCTTTCAATGAACCAATCACAGCGATGGTCTGGGGGTCAAAGAAGGGGTCGAGGCTATTTTCATACAGTTTCCGATTTACCATTGAGACACTCCTCCGAATGACTTCGGCCTGTGGTTGAACGCTTTCACATTAACCATTTCAACAGCCAATTTCAATATGTTTTGAGAAAAGATAGTACGATTTGAGGAAGAGAGTTGAAAGAAACATCCACTGCAAGCCCCGATAGAAGCTAAACTTCGCACGGGAGCCTTTCTAACGGGGTGAATGATCTAATCTAAAACTCGGACTTCGAGGTAGAGATCACCCCGATTGCCATCCCGATCCATCCTGCCCAACCCTTTTAGACGAAGTCTTGTGCCATCATGGACCCCAGGCGGAATGGTAACGATCATATTCCTCTTCTTAATTCCTTGGGGAATGGCGATCAGTTTCCGAGCTCCCTGATAGGCCTCCTTGGGTGTGATGAAAATTTCTCCATAGAGATCCAGCTCGTCAGGAAGATATTGAGGGGAGATCGTCTGCAGGCGGGGCGAGGTTCTTCGATCTGTGTAATGGCGAAGCTCCTGACCCATTCTCATCCTGGGAATGAGATCAAAGAGTTTAATGAAGACGAGGCCGACCACGAAACCACCGATATGGGCCCACCAGGCGATTCCTCCGACATTTTTTGGGGTGAAGCTTGCGGACAAAATCTGTATAAGAAGCCAGTAACCGAGAAAGATAAAGGCAGGGATCTCTACAAACTGAAGAAAGAAGAAGATCGGAATGAGAGTTAGGATCCGTGAACGTGGATAAAGGAGGAGATAGGCTCCCATGATTCCAGAGATGGCTCCGCTTGCTCCAATGGTAGGGAGATTCGACTCCCAATTCGTATAGAGGTGAATTACTCCTGCGGCAATTCCACAGAGAAGATAGAAGATCAAATAACGAATATGTCCGAGTCTATCCTCGATGTTATCTCCAAAGATATAGAGAAACCACATGTTGCCCAGGATGTGGAGAAAACCACCGTGAAGAAACATCGAGGTAAAAAAGGGGAAGACCTGCTCAAAGAGTGAAAATTGGATAGAGAGGCTTGGATCGGAATACCTTACGGGGACAATTCCATAGAAAAGGAGGGCTTCTCTCAGTTGGGGTCCAAGAGAAAGTTGCCAGAGGAAGGCGAGACAGTTGGCGACAATGATGAGGACATTGACCACCGGAAATGTCTTTGAGCGGATAGCGTCTCGAATAGGGATCATGGAAGTTTGCCTTGAGGCGAATTATACGAAAAAAACAAGCCAAATTCAATTTGGGAACCTGTATTTTACAGATTTTTTCTTCTTGATTTTTAAGGGGTTGTAGGTTAATTTGAACTCGATATCAAGGAAGTTACTTTGAATGTTGATCTGTTGGAATTTTATTGGAAATTGCTAACGGATCAATGCTAACTGTTTTTTTAAAGGGTCCCATCGTCTAGTGGCCTAGGACACCGGCCTCTCACGTCGGTAACACGGGTTCGAATCCCGTTGGGACCATTTCACCCTGTTAGAAAATCCAGCAATCTATCCTGATAGAAGTTATAGATCGCACGTGAGCAAGCAATAAGGCTTTTTCACGGGGAAGAGCTTCTGCTTAATCATAAAGGAAACTTAAATTGGACTTTTAAAATGGAGCACCTTCCGGTCACTGTTGACAAAAGCCATTTGATCACGATTGGAGAAAGACTCTACTCAGAGAGCATTGAACTGATCCGCGAGCTGGTGAACAATGCCTATGATGCCGATGCCACAGAGGTTCAGATCCGAATGACCGATGAGTTGATCGAAATCAGAGATAATGGCACCGGAATGGATCGGGATGGTCTGAAGCAGTATTTTAATATCGGCTCCCAAGAAAAGATCCTGAAATCAAAATCTCCCCGTTTCCACCGAGATCGCATCGGCCAGTTCGGTATTGGAAAATTTGCAAGTCTCTCGGCCTGCGAGTGTTTCGAAGTCTATACCCAAAGGGATGATTTTGCAGCCAAGGTCACGTTTGATAAGAAAGAATGGGAAAAAGAGGCAGAGGAATGGAACCTGCCGCTTGAGATTCTTCCTCCAGACAGGGAGAGGGGTAACGGGACCACAGTGACTCTGCTCCGTTTAGCAAGAAAGTTTGATCCCGAAGAAGTGATTCGAAAAATTGTTGAAGGAACCCCTCTTAAAGTTTCAAACTTTACAGTCCGTTTGAATGGGGTTCGGATCACCCCGAGAAGTCTGAGCGGTCATCGAATTCCTTTTATCGAAGGAACAGAATTTGGCCCTGTCCATGGAGAGGTTGTCATCCTTCCATCTTCGACGGCTTCGCCCGAGGAATTAGGTGTGGATGTGAAGGTGAAGCAAGTCACGATTAAAAGAGAGCTTTTCGGTTTGGAACATTGGGGAAAGATCGCCTCAAGGATTCGGGGAGAAATCCACGCCGATTTTCTACCGGTGACCACGGATCGTTCGGGATTTATTATCGATAGTCCTCAATATCAGGCCTTTAAAAAGGTGATGGAGAAATTGGTTCAGGAAGTGGATCAAGTATTGAAACGATTGTCGGGTCGCAAAGAGAAACGAAAGGCCAGTAAAGCGCTAAAAGAAGCCCTCCAGAGAATTCACCGAGCATTGGCATTGAACCCTGACCTCTCCCCTTTTGGAGCCATTCCCTTGGCAGGAGAAGGAGAGGGGATGGGTGGCGCGGCTGCGGTCTCAAAGAAGCTGGACCAAAAGGGAGAAAATGAGATTAAATCTACCGGAGAGGAGACGGGAGTTGAGAAAGTTTCCCAGAAGAAAGCGAGGAAGAGATCGCCCAAGGTGAAACGATTGACACCGAATGCGGTGGTGCAGAGGATGAAATTTGGAGAGATGGGAGTTTCGGTCTGTATCGATGATTTTGAAGAGAATGGACCCGAATGTTTTACCGAAGGAACGGTCATCTATATCAATCAGCAACATCCTCTTTATCAAAGAGAAGCGAAGAAGCCAGACACTTATATCCTCAATGTCACCCGACTCATTACGCAGGAGATTTCATTAATGAAAGATACCAAAAACCCCCGGCAGGCCTTCTTAAGGCAAAGCAAACTACTACGTGATGCCTTTGTCGAACCTCAATCCACACCCAAACCTTCCCAGTAAGTCAATTGAAGCCATCCAAGAAATGAATTCGTTGTTTATTAAATCACCTTGATTAAATTACGTAGGAAAATCAAATATTTATACGATTTCATTTTTTTTGAGATCTCCAAAAAAACTGGAGTTTCCTGAGTTTTTGATTATCATTTTTTCTAATATGTTGAAACTATTTGACTAATCAGAAATTTGAATGTTGAAAGTAAAATTTTTTTGCCAAGACCAAAGATTCCTGAGTAAAATATCCTCCATGGGGCTAAAGGCCTCTTTTATCAAGGAAAAGAAGGAGCTATGAGCGTAGAATATAGGACAGTCGTGAGTTTAAAGGCGCAGTTATCTAAATTCTCAGGAATCATTTCAAAGAGTTTTAAACAACCCAAGAAGCGATTGATCAGGGAGATGCTTTATGGGATTCAGGCCTCGAAGGATGTGAAGTTAAGCAATATTTCGAGGACGCTTAAAGAGGACCAATCCCTGATTAAGACCGAAGATCGGTTATCGAGGAATTTAGATGATGAGGATTTTACTGGTCCGATCAACAGAGAGGTTTGTAGGCTTGGAGCAACGAGGGTGACGGATGATATGGTGATTGCGATAGATCCTGGGGATATAAGGAAGAATCATGCCAAGAAGATGGAATTTCTTGGCAAAGTGCGTGATGGGAGTGAGAGGGAGATTGGAGAGGGATATCCCTTGTGCAAGGCTGTGGCGGCCGATATTGAATCGAAGAAGGTGATTCCTCTTTATTGTGAGGCTTATTCTTATGTAGCAGAGGATTTTAAGAGTGAAAATGTTCAGATCTTAAGGGTGATTGATACGATTTTTGAGCATCTGGGAGACAAGGGTGTACATGCTCATGATCGGGGTGGAGACCGTGGGGTGATTTATGCGAAGTATCTTCGGAGGGATAAGCCGTAACGATTTGTGATCCGATTAGTTAATCGGGACCTGATGCATCAAGGGAGGCGAAGGAACTGCTGTGAAATGGCCAGGGTGCTACCTACTCCTTATGAGACGGTGTTAATGGTTTATGAAGAGGGGAAGGAGAAGAAGAGGACGGTTCATTATAATGCGGTCCCAGTGAAGCTTCCTTCTTATGGTCATAAGCTCTATTTGGTGGTGGTTAAGGGTTTTGGGATGGAGCCAATGATGTTATTGACGAGCTGTGCTGTAAAACCCTATCAGAAGGAGAGTGTGTGGAGGATTGTGGAGTATTATCTGGCTCGTTGGAAATGTGATGAGTCGTATCGTTATATCAAGCAGTGTTACAATTTTGAGGATATCAGGGTTCGAAGCTATATCAGTATTCGGAACATAGTGGTCCTTGTATTAGCGGTTTCTTATTTTGCATCGGTTTATTTAGGGCAGAGTGTCAAACTTAAGATGCTTGTAGAAAGAATCTTTATTGTGTCGAAGAGATTTTTTGGAGTTCCAAGCTTTTTTAACTATGCGATAGCTGACGGAATCTACAATCTGCTTTATCCAGATACGAATTGCCTCATATTAAATGTTACCCAATGGGTTAGGCAAAAGGTATCGTTGACTCATAATTCATGTTACCGACAATATCCCCTTATAAAGGGGGATTGTCATGAGTCCACGAGCCAAAATGGAATATCTCGAAGCTATATACCTAAGATACAAAAAAGCCTCAAGGAAACAAAAAACCCTCATCCTTAACGAATTCTGCCTAAAC
>Ga0209721_1002013_pt1 | contig 13657 bp, 10 predicted proteins | sample TshhotsprinmetaG_FD_184139 | JGI IMG/M metagenome (GOLD analysis project Ga0209721, IMG submission 184139) | Hot spring microbial communities from South Africa to study Microbial Dark Matter (Phase II) - Tshipise hot spring metaG (SPAdes)... | ecosystem: Environmental > Aquatic > Thermal springs... | reverse complement strand
CGTAAATCAGGCGCAAATCGGATTTGGGCAGCAGGTACGCGAAGGCCTCACGGGCCAGATGGGTCAGGATCTGGCGGTTGGCCAGGGCGCAGTTGATGGCCGCCCGCATGGCCCCCAGATAGGCCTTGCCCTCCTCCGAGCGGATGGGGGCGCAGGCCAGCTCGAGGTCGGGCAGGCAAAGGCCGTACCGGCTGGCGGCCTCTACCATGTGCCGGGCGTAGTCGGTGGCTACCTGGTGTCCTAGGCCCCGCGAACCGGAGTGGATGCTCACCACCACATCGTCCACAGCGATACCGAAGGCCTTGGCCACGGCCGGGTCGAAGATCTCGGCCACCCGCTGCACCTCGAGGTAGTGGTTGCCCGAACCCAGGGTGCCCATCTCGTCCTGCTGCCGCCGTTTGGCCTGGGCCGAGACCATCTCGGGCTGGGCACCCTCCATGCGTCCGTTCTCCTCGATGTATTCCAGGTCTTCGCGCAGACCGTAGCCCTGCCGTACCGCCCACTCAGCCCCACCCAGCAGCATGGCATCGAGCTCGTCGGGCTCGAGGTGAATCCGGCCCGTGCTACCCACCCCTGCGGGCACGTGGCGGAACAGCCCCTGGGCCAGCGCCTCCTTCACCGGCTCGATCTCCGCCACGGTCAACCCGGTGCGCAGGGTGCGCACCCCACAAGAGATGTCGAAGCCCACCCCGCCCGCCGAGACCACTCCTTCGGACTCGCTAAAAGCCGCCACCCCACCGATGGGGAAGCCATAGCCCCAGTGGGCGTCCGGCATGGCGTAGGAGGCCTGCACAATGCCCGGCAGGCTGGCTACGTTGGCCACCTGCTCGAGCACCTTGTCGTCCATCTCCCGCAGCAGCGCCTCGCTGGCATAAAGAACACCGGGCACCCGCATGGGGGGGGTGGGCATCAGCCACCATTCATAGGCCGATTTCTGCTCCAAACGGGTTGTGTCCATAAACCCCCCTCACACATCCACCACGCACTGGGCCACCCAGAGGCCCTGGGGGTTCTGGGTAACTTGCAGCTCGCTGTAGGTAGCCCCCTTGACCTCCACGGCCGGTTGGTGGCGCGCTACCTCCACCGGCTCACCCCAGGCCAGGGCGTGCAGGTGGAGCGCCCCGCCCAGGTCGGGGGGGGCCAGGTGCACCTCGAAGCGGCTGAAGAGCATCTTGCGGGTGGACATCTCAAAGATCAGCCGGTTGAGCCAGTCCACCAGCAACAAAGAAGCCCTCGGCGCCTCGCACTCGAGCTCGACCTGGTGGCTGGCCCGAACCCTGGCAGGGTCAGTGATGACCGCGGTCAGGGCCAGAGCGGCCTGTTCGAAGGCCTGGGCCAGGGTAGCCCCCACCCCCCGCACCCCCACATCGGCCTGGTGGTAGAAATGCTCCCAATAGGGCACCTGGGCTACCATAGCGTCTCCAGAATCGAGCATAGGACAGGTCTGTTACCAAAACATTACCTGGCCCCCAGCAGCGCGGCCTGTCGCAACTTCGGTCGGGTTCGTTCGCCATCGCAAGGTGACGAACCTACCGAATACGGTTTGATGCTTTGCCACCTCAATCGAAGCCCGAGCGGCACAAATAAACCCCGCCACAGCCGGCTACGCAGCCACCGGCTGGCCGATGTACAGCACGTTGTGCTCGGTGTGCAGATCAAAGACATGCACCTTGTCGGGCCGTGCCCTCAAGAGAATGGCCTCACCCACCGCTGCAGTCTCCTCGGCCTCGACCCGGGCGGTGATTCCGGCTTCCCCAGCGGTACCGATGATGATGGTCTCGGCCCCGATAGGTTCGACCAGCTTGACGGTGGTACGAATGAGGTTTTCCCTCGAGTCGGGCCGGGCCAGCTCGAGGTTCTCCGGACGAACCCCCACCCAGACCTCCTGGCCCTCGTAGCTGCGAAGTGCGGTCAGAAGCTCGCTGCGCAGGGTGATATCCATGTGGGGGCTCACCACATGGCCCTGCTGCACGGTACCTTTGAGGAAGTTCATGGCGGGCGAACCGATAAACTCGCCCACAAACTTGCTGACCGGCTTGTTGTAGAGATCGAGGGGGGTGTCTACCTGCTCGATGGCACCGCCGCGCATCACCACAATGCGGTGCCCCATGGTCATGGCCTCGATCTGGTCGTGGGTCACATAGATGGTGGTGACCCCCAGCGCCTGATGCAGTTCGGCCAGCGAGGCCCGCATCTCCACCCGCAGCTTGGCATCCAGGTTGGAAAGCGGCTCATCCATCAGGAAAACCCGAGGCTTGCGCACGATGGCCCGGCCCAGTGCCACCCGTTGTCGCTGCCCACCCGAAAGCTCGCGGGGCTTGCGGTCCAGCAGATGCCCAATTTGCAGAATCCTGGCGGCCTCCTCGACGCGCTTCTGGGTCTCGGCCCTCGAGGTGCGGCGCAGCTCGAGGCCGAAGGCCATATTGTGGTAGACGCTCATGTGGGGGTAGAGGGCGTAGTTCTGGAAGACCATGGCGATGTCGCGGTCTTTGGGGGGCACATCGTTGACCAGTTTGTCGCCAATGTAAATGTGCCCCTCGGTGGGGGTCTCGAGGCCCGCAATCATGCGCAGCACGGTGGTCTTGCCGCAGCCCGAGGGCCCTACCAGCACGATGAATTCCCTATCGCCGATGGTCAGGCTGAAATCCCTCACCGCGACCACCTTGCCAAAGCGCTTGGTGATGTGCTCGAGCACTACTTTTGCCATAACACCCCCTCCAGTTCCCAAGCTAGCCGGACAACATTACCAGGCAATTACCGGCCAGCCTGGCGTAATGCCTTGGTAATCGTCGGAACCTATCTTGAGCATCGAGGAACGCCCTGGGGTGACCCAGACCGACTGGAGGGAATCATGCGAAGCTGGGCCGTTTTCCTTTGCTTGCTCTTGCTCCCGCTGGCCTGGGCGGGGCCTGAGGCGGTGCTGGTGGTTCACGAGCAGGTGCTGGAAAAAGGCCGGGTGGTGAGCTATGTCGGAACCCAGCGCTTCCCTGTCCGGGATGAAGGGCAGTTGGATCAAATCATCCAAAAACTCAGCCGCCCGCCTCGCCCGGCCCGGTTTGTCCTGGATGCCCAGAAGGGTTGGATTGCAGTGCAGAAGCTGGGTTATCGCTTCGATGCCGAGGCGGTTCGCAAGGCCTACCGCGCTGCCCTCGAGGCGGGCAAGCGCGAGTTTGTGCTGCCCGTGCAGTTCGAACAGCCCAAGCCCAGCGTCCACGACCTGTGGCAGCGCGGCATCGTGGAGCTGGTGGGCGAAGGGCGCACCAGCTTTGCCGGTTCGTTGCCCAGCCGGATCCACAACATCTATCTGGCCACCTCCAGGTTTGAGGGGGTTCAAATTCCCCCTGGAGCTGTGTTCTCCTTCAACCGCACCCTGGGGCCGGTGACACCTGCTACCGGCTATCAAAAAGCCTGGGTCATCCGCGGCGACCAGACGGTGTGGGATGTGGGGGGCGGGGTCTGCCAGGTCTGCACGACGCTCTTTCGGGCAGCCTATTTTGCCGGTCTGCCCATTGTGGAGCGCCACCCCCACAGCTACCAGGTGGGCTACTACAAACCCACCGGCCTGGACGCCACTACTGCCCCACCCAAAGACTTGCGGTTCAAAAACGATACCCCCGGCCACTTGCTCATCCAGACCTCCATTCAGGGCGAAAACCTGATCTTCCGCTTGTTTGGCACCAAGGACCGTGAGGTCACCTGGCGGGGGCCGGTCATCCTCTGGCGCACCCCAGCCCGGCCCACCCGCTACGTTTACGATGCCAGCCTGCCGGCCGGATACCGCCGCCAGATTGACTTCGCCGCCGAGGGGGCGCTGGTACGGGTCTATCGGACGGTTCGGTTGTTGCAGGGGGAGACCCGGCAGGATGTGCTCGAGAGCCGCTACCAAGCCTGGGGTGCGGTGTATGTAGTAGGCACCCGGCGCTGAGGATTCGGTATGTGGAGCTGGCTGCAAGCCCTATCCCCCATCCAGCAAGCCCTGCTCGCCACCGGGTTCACCTGGGGCATTACCGCTCTGGGGGCGGCCACGGTTTTTGTGACCCAAACGCTCAACCTCCGCCTGCTCGATGCCTTGCTGGGTTTTGCCGGTGGGGTCATGCTGGCGGCCAGTTACTGGTCGCTCCTGGCCCCGGCCCTGGAGATGACCCAGGGGCAGTGGATTCCGGTTGCTACAGGGTTTTTGCTGGGCGGGGCCTTTGTGTGGAGCGCCGACAAAACCCTGCCCCACCTGCACCTCAAAGAGCCCACCGCGGCCGCCGAGGGTCCTAAAACCAGCTGGCACCGCAGCATCCTGCTGGTACTGGCCATCACCCTGCACAACATCCCCGAAGGGCTGGCCGTAGGGGTCGCTTTTGGCGCGGTGGCTGCCGGTATCCCGGAGGCTACCCTGGGCGGTGCTGTGGCCCTGGCCATCGGGATTGGGCTGCAAAACTTTCCCGAGGGATTGGCAGTGGCCATGCCGCTGCGACGCGAGGGGCTTTCCCCCTTGCAGAGCTTCTGGTTTGGCCAACTATCGGCTACCGTCGAAATTCCAGCCGGGGTACTGGGGGCAGCTTTTGTGTTGATTGCCCAACCCCTGCTGCCCTATGCGCTAAGTTTTGCCGCTGGAGCCATGATTTTTGTGGTGGTGGAGGAAGTGGTGCCGGAAATGTTCCAGAGCGGCAACGCCGACCTGGCAACCCTGGCTTTGATGCTGGGTTTTGTGGTGATGATGGCTTTGGACGTGGCTCTTGGGTGATATTATGCGTTCATCACGAGCAACTTATGACGGAGGTTTCAGGCTTTTACGCCGGCCATCAACAGACCCAGTTTCTCTTCGGTGGCCTCCTCGGCGGTCAGCTCGCCCACGATCTGCCCTTCGTACATGACCAGGATACGATCCGAGAGGGCCATAATCTCTCCCAGGTCGGCGCTGACCAGCAGAACCCCCACACCCCGGTCTCGTGCTTTGACAATTTGCTCGTGCACAAACTCGGTTGCTCCGATGTCGATGCCGCGGGTGGGCTGGGCAGCAATTAGGAGCCGGGGATTGCGGGAGAGCTCACGGGCCACGATGATTTTCTGGGCGTTGCCCCCCGAGAAGCGGTTGGCGCTGAGGGTGGTGGAGCGGGGCCGGATATCAAACGCCTCGATGCGCTGCAGAGCGTTGTGTTCAATTGCGGTTTGGTCTAGAAACCCCATGGGTCCGGTGTAGGGTGGTTCGTTCTGGTCGCCCAGAAAGAGGTTCTCGGCGCAGGAAAAATCCAAGACCAACCCCCGCTGGTTGCGGTCTTCGGGGATGTGCGAAACCCCCGCCCGGCGCACCCGGCGTGCCCCGCCATGGTCCAGCGAACGGCCCAGGTAGCGCACCTCGCCGGTATAGGGGGTCAGCCCGGTCAGGGCTTCGACCAGCTCGGACTGCCCATTGCCCTGCACCCCGGCAATCCCCACAATTTCCCCCGCCCGCACCGTGAAGCTCACATCGAACACCTGTGGCTTTTCCTTGGCGCGGGCCACTGTCAGGTGGGATACCTCGAGCACCGCCTCGCCCGGGCTGGCCGGGCCTTTTTCGACCCTCAATTCCACCTCGCGCCCCACCATCATGCGGGCAATCTGAGGCAGGGTAGCCCCTGGGGTGGGAATCGTTCCAATCATGCGACCATCGCGCATGACCGAGATTCGGTCGGAAACCTGGATGACCTCGAGCAGCTTGTGCGAGATGAAAACCGCCGCGTTGCCCCCCGCCGCATATTCACGCAAAAAGCGGAACAGGTCTTCGGTCTCTTGTGGGGTCAGCACAGCGGTCGGTTCGTCGAGAATCAGAATCCGGGCCTGCCGATACAGGGCTTTGAGAATCTCGACTTTCTGCCGCAGCCCCACCGGCAGATCCTCCACCCGGCAGTCGGGGTCGAGCTGAAACTCAAACTGCCGTATCAGGGCTTCTACCCTGCGGCGGGCCTCGGCCCTATCCAGCCCCAGCAACGAGGCAGGCTCGTGGCCGAGAATCACGTTCTCCACCACCGTAAAAGGCTCCACCAGCGTGAAGTTCTGGTGCACCATCCCGATGCCCAGGGCAATTGCATCGTGGGGGTCGCGGAAAACCTGCTTCACACCGTCTATCCAGATCTCGCCCGCATCGGGGCGCTGGATGCCGTAAAGAATTTTCATCAGGGTGGACTTGCCCGCACCGTTCTCGCCGACCAGGGCGTGTACCTCGCCCCAGCGCACCGAAAAATCCACGTTCTGGTTGGCCAGCACCAGCGGAAAGCGCTTGAAGATGCCGCGCATCTCGAGGGCGTTGCCTTGCTGGGTTGTGGCCACCTCCGCCTTGGGAACCACGGTCTGGGTCATGGCGACCCTCCTCGTCTTGAGGCTAGTGCCCAGGCATTACCAGAGGATTACCAGCGAGGCATACCGGCTATACCGCCCAGTTCGTTTTGCAAGCGCTGCTCGGCATTGCCCCGCACGAACTCGAGCTCGGTACCATACCGGGCCACCAGTTCGGGCAGCACCCGCTTCAGCTCGAGCTCCTCCAGCGGCTGACCGGGGCAGTGCACCTGGGCGGCCCGGGTGCTGCTGCCCACCCAGCCATCCGCACAGCGCCAGGCTTTGTCCCGAAGATGCCAGGGCACCAGCACGTACTGCAAGCGCCCTTCTTGCAACAGGCTCAGCACCTGCTCGAGGCCCCCCACCCCCTTCTCGCGTACCACCTCGATCAAGGCATCTTCTTCGCTGCGCTCGACCTGTTCGATCGTGGGCGATACCATCTTGAGGATCTCTGCTGGACTGGGGGTGGAGGTGTGCAAGGGCGGCAGGACGGCCACCACTTTTTCGGCCACCGGTCTGGGCAGGCTCTCTTGGGCCTCCTCGGGCGCGCCCAGCAAAATCAGCCGCTCGAGGCCCCGTTCGGCCCCCTGCTGCTGCAGGATGGCGCCAGCCTCGCGGAAGAAGCGCTGGCTCCACTCGTCAACCCGTCGCTGGTACCTGTCCTTGCCCGAACCACCCCGGGCAGCCACCCCTACATGGCTGGTCGCCGGTGAGGCACTCCGTCCGGGCGTACCGGTGCGGTCTTCGCCCAGGTAGCGCCAGTTGTGGGGGTCGAGTGGCCGGAAAGCGTCGGCCACCTCTTCGATCTCGCCCAGGAAAACCTCGAACAGCCGCAGGCGCTCCTGATCCATGTGGACCACGCCATAGCGCTGGTACTCATCGAGGGCGAACAGCAAAGGGGCCAGGTAGGGCGCGCCCCAGTGGGCTTCCACCCCGGCAAGGGGCTCGAGCAGGGGCAGTTCGACCTGCAGGTGGTAGTCTTCAAACAAGTCCTCAGCCACAAAAAGGGCACGGGTGCGGCCCTGGGGGATGTAGTGCTGAAGTCGCTCGAGTACCTTCCTGGCAAGGGCTGACGGAACCTCCAAACGCTCCAGGGCTTCCTTGGCCCGCAGCACATAGGCCTTGCCGCTGTTATCAGGGTTGGCCGGGTTCACATCGAGATACAAGGAGAGCAGCGGAGCCGGGTGCGGCGCGACAGTCCCTTTGAGGTAGCTAATTTGCGCTTTGCTGAGCATAAGCCTCCTTTCGCTTACAGGCTAATCCCCAACCCCCATCGTCCAAAGGTCAGCAGGATCAGCACGATAACCAGCACCGTAACCAGGTTCAACCCAAAACCAGCCCGCACCATATGCGGGATGCGCAGCCCCTCATAGGCAAACACGATGGCGTTGGGTGGGGTAGCTACCGGCAGCATGAACGCCGCCGAGGCCGCCACTGCAACCGGGATGGCCAGCAGCCGGACGTCCAGTTCCAGCCCTTCGGCCAACGCGCCCATCACCGGCAAAAAGGTAGCCGCCACGGCGGTGTTGGAGGTGAGTTCGGTTAGGAAGATGACCACCAAGGCCACGCACAGAACCAGCATCCACGGCGGCAGGCTACCCAGACCCGCCAGAGTACTCCCAATCCAGGCCGACAAGCCCGTCGCCTCGAAGGCCGAGGCCAGAGCCAGTCCACCCCCGAAGAGGAGCAACACCCCCCAGGGCAGCTTCAAGGCGCTCTCCCAGTCCAGCAGACGGCTCCCGCCCGGTGCCGGGATCACAAACATCAGCAGGGCTGCCGAAAGGGCTACCGCCGAATCGGACAAGGGGATGCCCAGCCAGGCCACTAGCTGCGGACGCAGTATCCAGCCCAGCACAGCCAGCACGAAGACCCCAAGCACGTAGCCTTCGGCCCGGCGCAAAGGGCCCAGAGTCCGGTACTCCTGGCGGACGCTGCCCAAAAGATCGCCCCAGGGCATGGCTTGCAAGGGTCGGGAGAGCCAGAACCAGGCCAGCGGCAGCATCAGACCCACAAAGGGTAGTCCGATCCAGAACCAGCCCTGCATGTCCAGGGTGTAGCCCTGGGTTTCGCGCAGATAGGCGGCCAGCAGCGCATTGGGCGGCGTGCCGATGAGGGTGCCCACCCCTCCTATCGAAGAGGCGTAGGCGATGGCGAGCATCAGGGCAACCCCAAAGCGCCGGGTCTGGGCCTCGGTCGCTACACCCCCCAGCGACTTGATTACAGCCAGCCCTACCGAAAACATCATCACAGCGGTAGCGGTGTTGGAAATCCACATCGAAAGAAAAGCTGTGGCCAGCATGAACCCACCCAGCAACCCGGCAGGGCTATGCCCCAGGCGCAACACCAGCGCAAGGGCAATCCTTCGGTGCAGGCCCCACCTTTGCAGGCCCTGCCCAATCAGGAAGCCCCCCAGGAACAAAAAGATCAGGGGATGACCGAACTGCGCGGCCACAGGGGCCTCCGGCGCGATGCCCCAGGCGCAACACCAGTGCAAGGGCAATCCTTCGGTGCAGGCCCCACCTTTGCAGGCCCTGCCCAATCAGGAAGCCCCCCAGGAACAAAAAGATCAGGGGATGACCGAACTGCGCGGCCACAGGGGCCTCCGGCGCGATGCCCAGAAGGGGCATCATCGGGATGGGCAACAGCGCCGTGACCGGTAGCGGCACTGCCTCAGCCGTCCACCACAACACCATCCAGGTCGCAAGCCCAACCAGGCGCCAGGCCTCAAGGCTCAGCCCTGCGGGTGGCGGGCTCAGAGCGACCCCTGCGCACAGCAACGGCCCCAAACCCAGGGCTGTCCAATGCCAGATGTTTGTTGCAGTTCTCTGCTTTCGGTTCATCAGGCGCGTTCCTGTTGCATCCACTTGAGCAGATCGAAGCGGGAGATAATGCCCACCAACTTACCCTGCCGCACGACCGGGATGCGGTTGATGTCGTGTTTGAGCATCAGGGCCAACACCCGCCCCAGCGAGGCCTCGGGCGAGACCGTAACCACAGGACTGCGCATGATGTCCTGCGCCCGCAGGTTGCGGGCCGCCTTGAAGACCTTCTCGACCTGGTCGGGGTAGAGCCAGTTGCCCAGTACATTGGCGCTCTCGAACAGGGAAAAGGGCACCATCCGGCCTGGGTTGCGGCAGAAGTCGCCCTGGGTGATGATACCCAGCAGGCGGCCTGCATCGTCCACCACCGGCATCGAGCCGATGCGGTGCTCGAGCATCTTCTGGGCCACCTCGAGCAATGGTGTCCTGGGCAGCACGCTGACGACGGGTTTGACCATGATCTCTTTGGCTTTCATCCCCTACCTCCCCGGTGTCCGTTGTGACCCTTCTTCAACCCACTCAGCCGGTGGCCCCCAGGCCGTTGGCAATAGCATTGACCGTCAAGAGCAGCTGGGGCAGAAGCTGCCCTGCGCTCTTTTCGTCGCCATCGCGCCGAGCAGCCCGCCAGCGCAGGAGCAGCCCCTGCTGCTGGGCGTGCAGCCGACGCAGCGGTTCCCGCCGCAACTCGATCAGGCTATGAATATTGGGGCGGCGCTCCGAGAGGGGGCCGCCGTAGAGCTGCTCGAGCAGGGCGCGGGTGCGGTGCAGCTCGGCCTCGATGGGCTCCATGAAACGTTCGCGCAGGGCATTATCTTCAACCAGGCCAGCGTAGTCGCGCATCACCAGGGGATCGGTCAGCGCGACGCTGGTCGCAGCGTTGCTCAGGACATAGTGCAGCGGCGCCCAGGTATAGAGGTGTTCCTTCAGGGCGGCAAAGCCCTGGGGAGATTGCTGCTTTAGCTGCTCGAGGGCATACCCCACCCCGTACCAGCCGGACAGGAAGAAGCGCGACTGGCCCCAGCTAAACACCCAGGGAATGGCCCGCAGATCGGCGATGGAGCGCCGCCCGGTACGGCGCGGTGGGCGCGAGCCGATGCGGTTTTCCTCGATGGCATCGATGGGGGTCGCGCCCAGGAAGAAGTCGAGGAAGCCCTCCGCGCCCAGCAACGCAGCGTAGTGCTGGCGGCTCCAGCGGGCCAGGTTGTCCATTGCTTCAGGCAGACCCTGAGGCGCGGGGGTGGCTTTCACCGGGGCCGACTCCAGCAGCGTGGCTCGGGCCGTCCCGGCCACCAGCAGCTCGAGGTGGAAGGTCGCGCTGGTGGGGTTGGCGTACTTCTGTCCGATGACCTCGCCCTGCTCGGTCAGGCGCAGGTCGCCGCGCAGGGCCCTGGGGGGAATAGCCTTGATGAAGCGGTGGGTGGGGCCCGCGCCCCGGCTGATGGTGCCCCCGCGCCCGTGGAAGAAGCGCAGGCGCACCCCTTGGGCATCCGCCACGCGGGTCAGGGCCTCCTGGGCGCGGTAGAGGCCCCACAGGCTGGCCATCAGGCCGCCGTCCTTGTTGGAGTCGCTGTAGCCGATCATCACCTGCTGCACCGGCTGGGGCTGGCGGGTCAGGCTGCGCCGGGTCAGGGGGTGCGCGAGGAAGGCCTCGAGGATGCCAGGGCTATGTTGAAGATCTTCGATGGTCTCGAACAGCGGAACCACCGGGAGCGGGCAGGCCGGGCCCTGGGGAGTAGTTTCCAGCAAACCGGCCTCGCGGGCGAAGAGATAGACCAAGAGCAAGTCCGAGCAGCTGCGGGTCATGCTCACAATCAGGGCCCCCAGTCCTGCCAGGCCGTAGCGCTCGCGGTGACGAGCCAGAACCTGGTAGCTGCCCAGCACCGCGTCGGCCTCGGGGCCAATTCCGGCCTCCAGGCGCACCAAGGGCCGGGGTGAGGACAACTCGCGTTCCAACAACTCGAGCCGCCGTTCCTCGCTCCAGTTCTCGTAGTCGGCCTCGGCAAAGCCTGCCGCGCGGAGCATCTGGCCCACCGCCAGCTCGTGCACACGGCTGTTCTGCCGCACGTCCAGCGCCGCCAAGTGGAACCCGAAGGCTTCCAGGCCTCGCAACACCGGGCCAACTGCCTGGGCGGCGACGTGCCCAGCCCCAACCTCGGTCAGCCAGCCCCGCAGGGCCTGCAAGTCGGCCTGGAGCTCCTCGGCCAGGCGGTAGCGCTCGGGGTCATCACGAAGTTCACCGCCCTCGAGCGGCAGTCGGGCCAGCATCAGATTGACCGCCTGCCGCCAGGGTTCGCCAGGGTTGCGCGCCAGGGCAGCTTTGCCGCGCTCCCCCAGGCAGCCCCCGACCTCGAGGAAATCCCGCAAACCCTGCGGAACAGGTTGCAGGTGCTCGGATAGGCTCAGCAGGCCGGCCAGATTCGACAGGTCGTCTCGCACACGCTCGAGGGCCTGCAAGCGCAGCTCGAGCAGGCTCTCCTGGGTCACCTCAGGGGTCACGAAGGGGTGCCCATCGCGGTCGCCGCCCACCCAAGTCCCGAAGCGCAGCCGCGGCAGTTCGACCAGGGGGTCGGCAAAACCAGCCTCGGCCCAGGCCCTCCGCAAACGTGCGTCCAGTTGGCGCAGGGCCTGGGGAAAGACATGGCGCAAGTAGTAAAGGGTCGAGCGTCGCTCGGCTGCTACTTTGGGTCGTTCGAACTGCACCTGTCCAGTCCGCCACAGCAGGGCCAGCACCAGCTTGAGCGACTCACGAACCTCGGCGATCTCCGAGGGTGAGCGACGGGGGTCATCGAGCATCTCCAGCAGTTGCTCTAGGCGGCGGTGGTGCTCGAGCACGGTGGCTCGCCGGGCCTCGGTGGGGTGGGCGGTCAGCACCACCTCCACCTGTATGCGATCCAGTCGAGCGGCAATTTCGGCCTCTTCCAGGCCCGCCGACCTTAGCTGGTGGAGCGCATCACCCCACAGCGCGGGCAGCCCCGCCAACCCTTGCTCCCGCTCAACCTTGCGGCGCTGCCGGGCGGCGGCGTGGCGCTCGGCCACCCCCAGCAGTTGAAAGGCAATCGAGGCCGCCCGAATCTGGCTGTCAGAGTCGAGTGGTCCGATGGCGAGGGGGGCGCTTTCCCCAAGGCTTTGGGCTATTTCGGTTTCCCCTGCCTCGTGCAGCATCTCGCGCAGGCAGCCCATCAGCAGCTCGAGGTCGCGCTCGAGCTCTTTTGCATCTACGGTAGGAAAATTCGCGGGCAGCATGGCTTATTGTACGGAGCCTGCCAGGCGGGCTGATGCTCCACCGTGCCGGCGTAACCAGGCCACAAAGAGCATGGCAAAGGCCCAGCTAAGCAACAGGGCTGCACCCACATACACCCAGGCCAGCCAGGGCAATGGGGTCAGGCCCAGCACCACCCGCAAGGGTTCCAGGGCGATGGTCAGAATCTGCAACCCGGCGCTCGCCAGCAAGATTAGCAGCAGGAGGGGATTGGCCAGCGGCTGGCTGGAGACCAGACGGGAGGGCTGGGCGAACAGCAACTGGGCCAGCGATTCGTAGATGAAGAGGGCCGAGCGCACCGTCACCGGGGCTAGCTGGTACAGCGGCAACACCACCAGCAGGGCCAGCCCCAGCCCGGCCTTGACCACCCCAGTACCCAGAATAAAGGCCAGCGAAACCCGATCCAGCAGGGGTTGACGCGGGTCGTAGGGCGGGCGGCGCATCACGTCCGGGTGCCGGTCTAGACCCAGCGCCAGCGCGGGTGGGCCGTCGGCAATGATGTTAATCCACAACAGTTGCACCGCTGTGAGCGGCACCAGCAGCGCCCCCACCGCGTCGCGCATCCCCAGCAGGGCCGCTCCGATCATGCCGCCTGCCACCAGCAGCACCAGGGCCACGTTGGTGGAGAAGAGGAAGCGGATGAAGGAGCGGATGTTCTCGTAGATGCTGCGCCCCTCCTCCACCGCGTTCACGATGGTGGCAAAGTTATCGTCCAGAAGCACCAGGTCGGCCACCTCACGGGTCACGTCAGAGCCGCGCTGCCCCATGGCTACCCCCACGTCGGCCCGTTTGAGCGCCGGGGCATCGTTCACGCCGTCACCGGTCATGGCTACGATCTCGCCCTGGGCCTTGAGCAGCTCTACCAGCCGCAGCTTGTGTTCGGGTGAGACTCGGGCAAACACGTTGACCTCGGCCAGGGCTTGCTTTAGCTCCTCCGGGGTGTAGCGCTCGATGTCCTCGCCGGTCAGAACCTGCCCACCGGGAATGCCGATTTGCTGGGCCACCGTGAGTGCGGTAGCGGGGTGGTCACCGGTAATCATCAGCACCCGGATGCCTGCGGTCTGGGCGCGGCGGATGGCCTCGGGCACCTCGGGCCGGGGCGGATCCCAAAGCAGGGCCAGACCCAGCCAGACAAGACCCTCCTCGCGCTCCCCTGGCCCCCAGGCAAAGGCCAGCAGGCGGTAGCCCTCGCGGGCATAGGCCTCGATTTTCTCCTGCCACAAGGCCCGCTCATGGGGCTTCAGGTTACAGCGCGCTAGCAGCACCTCGGGAGCCC
>Ga0209721_1002008_pt1 | contig 13707 bp, 9 predicted proteins | sample TshhotsprinmetaG_FD_184139 | JGI IMG/M metagenome (GOLD analysis project Ga0209721, IMG submission 184139) | Hot spring microbial communities from South Africa to study Microbial Dark Matter (Phase II) - Tshipise hot spring metaG (SPAdes)... | ecosystem: Environmental > Aquatic > Thermal springs... | reverse complement strand
GCAGCCCTCCCCAACCCTCCTGCGGGCGGGCTAGGTTCACCTCAGAGTCAGGCACACCTTGAGCATTCGTTTATTCGTTTCCCATTCGTTGGCCCATTTCCCCTCTGCGGCGCAGGAAGCCCATTCCAGAGCAGGTGAAACCCGTTGCAGGGCAGCGCCCTCCCCAACCCTCCCGCGGGCGGGCTATGTTCACCTCAGAAGATTTAGCCGATCAGGATCTGCTCCTCTGGATACTGCACGAGCTGGGTACGTCGTTGCTGCCCGGCGATGGCAACGACGATAGTCAGCGCGCCCAGGCGCCCCCAGAACATCACCAGGCAGATCACCAGTTGGCCGAAGAGGTTCAACTCCGTAGTGAGGCCCAGGCTGAGGCCGCAGGTGGCGAAGGCCGAGACCACCTCGAAGACCACGGGCTCGAGGGGCGCGTCGTGAGTCATCGCCACCAGCCAGGAGGCGAGCAGGGTGACCAGAAGGCTCACGGTCAGCACCGCGCCTGCCTTGCGCGAGGTGCCCGGCGCCAGGGAGCGCCCGCCGAACTGGGCCGTAGGCAGCCCCCGGGCGTAGCTCCACAGCGAGATGGTCATAATTGCGAACGTGCCGGTGGTAATACCGCCGCCCATCGAAGCGGGGGCGCAGCCGATGAACATGAGCGTGACCATGAGCAACTGGCTCGGGGCCGTCAGCTCATCGAAGTGGGCAATGCCCACAAAGCCGGCGGTGCGCGCCGATACCGATTGGAACAGGCAGATCAGCAGGGCGCGCAGCGGATTCTCGCCGGCGAGCGTCCCCGAGCCGCGGATCTCAGCCACCCAGAAGCCCAGCGTGCCGCTCATCACCAGGAAGGAGACCACAATCAACGTGAGACGGGTGTGCAGCGACAGCCGTCGCTCGCGGTAGTAGGTTAACAGATCAGCGATGACGGGGATGCCCAACCCGCCGATGAAGATCAGCGTGCCCATGATCGCCAGGGTGAGGTTATCGCGCGGGATGCCTTCGGGGAACCCCGGCGTGCCGGTGAAGAGGTCGAAACCGGCGTTGCAGAAGGCCGAAACAGCGTGGAAGATGGCAAAGAAGAGCGCCTGGCCCTCGCTCAGGCGCTCGTCGTTGCGCCAGTGCAGGTAGAGCAGCAGCGCGCCCAGCATCTCGAAGACCAGCACGGTCGCCAGTACCCGCCTGGTCAGCGACACAATCGCCTCGGGCGAGAGCAGGCCCAGCGAGTCGCTCAGCGCGATGCGCTCGGTCAGGCCGATGCGCCGCCCCAGCAGGCGCTGGATCACCACCGCGACGACCATGAAGCCGACGCCGCCGATCTGAATGCCCGTCAACAGCAGGATCTGACCGATCAGCGACAGTTCCTGTGAGACAGTGACGGTTGAGAGGCCGGTGACGCTCAAGGCCGAAACGGCGGTGAAGAGGGCGTCGTTCCAGGCCAGGGGGCGTTCGCGGGCCGAAATGGGCAGCATCAGCAAGAGGGTGCCCAGGGTGACCAGCAGGGCCAGCCCACCCACGATCCGCGGCGCCGGGGGCAACGGCCGCCGGGTTGCCCCGGCCCGGGGGCGGCCCGGGCGCGCCATCTGATCGGGAGCGATCCGCATTTATCTTGCCTGGCTGCAAAAACTGCTGATGGACTGATCGGAGCCGATGACCAGGATCATATCCTCGCGCGCGAAGACCATGTCGGCGGAGGGGGTAACGAACATCTGCGCACCACGCTTGATCGCCAGCACGTTGATGCCAAAACGCTTGCGCAACCCGCTCGTCATCAGCGACTGACCCACCAGCCAGCTCGGCACGCGCACCTCAGCCACGCTGAAGCCCGAGCCCAGATCGAGATGATCGAGCACCCGCGGCTCGGCCAGGCGCCAGGCCAGGCGCGCGCCCGCCTCGTGCTCGGGCAGCACCACCTGGTCCGCCCCAACCCGCAGCAGAATCTGCTGCTGGCGCTCACTCACCGCTTTGCAGACCACCCGGTTCACACCCATGCTCTTCAGCGTTACTGTGGTCATCAAGTTGTTTTCAAAGTGCGTACCGATGGCTACCACCACCGTCTCAAACGACGTGATATCCACCGCCCGCAGGGCGTCTTCGTTGGTGGAGTCCAGGGCTACAATCTGGGTGATCCGGTCGGCCAGTTTTTGAACGATCTCAGGGTCGCGATCAATTCCCAGCACAGTGTAGCCGCGCTCGATCAGGTTGAGGGCTACGGCACTGCCGAAGCGCCCGAGGCCGATCACCGCGAACTCCTGGCTACCGTTTCGACGGGCCATCCCCGTTCCCTTCCTGACTCTACAACCCCCGGAGCATCGCGCGCATGCGCCATCTCCTGGTTTGGTAATGCGCCTTTTATTGTACAACGGTTCGGCGCCTACGCCGCCTGCTGGTCGGAGTTTCCGTCGTAGTCCTCCCCAACCCTCCCCGCTGGCGGGCGGAGGGGCGTTCGCGCCCTGAGGAGCGCGCAGCGCGTATCGCAGGGCGCAAACACCAGGACGTTGCATTCGCCCCGGGGTCGCAGCCCTGGCCCGCAAACAGGCGACCCGATATGCTACAATGCCCGCGCTATGAATCACGCGCCAGTGTTTATTGATACTCACGCACACCTGGCTATGAGCCAGTTCGATCGCGACCGCGAGGCTGCGATCGCCCGCGCCCAGGCTGCCGGTGTGGCCCGCATCGTCGAGATCGGCTACGACCTGCCCTCCTCCCGCGCCGCAGTGGCCCTGGCCGAAGGCCACCCCGCGATCTACGCCGTGGTCGGCCTGCAACCCAATCACATTCACGAAGCGCCGCCGGACTATCTGGAGCAGGTGCGCGCCCTTGCGGCCCACCCCAGGGTGGTTGCCATCGGCGAAATCGGCCTCGACTACTACTGGATGCGCGCCCCCGCGGCCACCCAGGAGGAGGTCTTTCGCGCTCAGATTGCCCTTGCCCGCGAGCTGGGCTTGCCGGTGGTGATCCACAGCCGTGACGCGCAGGCCGACACCTTGCGCATCCTCGCCGATGCTGCCCGCGGCCACCCGGGGGTGATGCACGCCTTCTCCGGCGACTGGAGCTATGCGCAGGCCTGCCTGGACCTCGGTTTCATGCTCTCGTTTACCGGAACCCTGACCTACGCGAAGGCCACTGCTCTGCACCAGGTCGCTCGCCAGGCCCCGCTGCACATGCTGCTGACCGAAACCGACAGTCCCTATCTTTCTCCCAACCCCTACCGCGGCCAGCGCAACGAACCTGCCTACGTGCGCCTGGTTGCCGAGCGACTCGCCGCTTTGCGCGACGAGCCGCTGGACCATGTGGCCGCTCAGGTGTGGGCGAATGCGCAGCGCCTGTTCAGGTCATGCGAATAGAGCCAACCCGGTCCTCCTCTGCGCGTACGTGTTCACTCGTCTCCCGGGTGCGTGGGCATCGTGCCCGCATCCAGGGTGTTGCGGGCGGGACGCCCGCACACCCGGGGTGGGGCCTTACCGGGATGTGAAAGGGAGCCGGGGGGTGAGGCTTTGAGGGCAGACAGAACACACCCCGCGCCGGGATCGGCGCACGCGCCGGGCACGCTGCTGTCTGGCGCGCTGCTGATCCTGCTGATGACCGGTTCGGTCGTGTATGCGCTCTCGGTGTCCGGCTGGGCGCCCGGGCTGGAGGCGCTGCGGCCCATGGCCCTCCTCGGCCTGCTGTGCGGGGTGGTGTTTGCCGGGCTGCGCTGGCTCCCCCGCTGGCTGGCCCACCTCCTCAGCGCAGCGCTGGCGCTCACCTGGGTGGTGCATAGCTTAACCCCGCTGCTCGACGAGCGCCTGCTCACCTGGCGCGACCGGGCCACCGACCTGGTCCTTCGCGGGCTGATCTGGGGGCGCGTTCTGGCCTCAGGTGGGCGCGGCGAGGACATTGTGCTCTACGTGCTGGCCCTCTGCCTGCTCTGCTGGGGCCTGGCCTACGGCACGGCCTGGGCGGTGCTGCGCGAGGGTCAGGTCTGGCGCCCGATCATTATGAACGCCACCATCGCGCTGGTCAACTATACCTATGTGCTGCCCAAGCCGACAACGGCTTTCTTCATCTTCCTGGGGGCCGCGCTGCTGCTCCTGGTATATCAGAACGTGCGCCAGCGCCAGGCGCTCTGGGACGCCTGGCAGATCGAGTACCCCGATCTGCTGGGCCTGCGCGTGCTGCTGGCGGCGACGGTTGGCTGCGCTGCGCTCATCGCCGTCACCGGGTTGTTGCCCGGCAGCGTGTCGGTCGACCGGGCCACCCGCACGTGGGAGCTGTTAAGCGGCCCCGTCCGCGCCGCCCGTGAGCAGTGGGAAGATATGTTCAGCACCATCAGCGCCCCCCCGGGGGCCGGCAGCGGGGCCTTTACCTCCCGCGGCGCGGCCCTCGGCGGGGCGCGGCAGCTCAGCGACGAGGTGGTGATGACTGTGCGCTCGGTACGCTACGAGTACTGGCGCGCGGTGGCCTTCGACCGTTACGATGGCGCCGGCTGGCAGAACACCACCGGCGAACAGGCCCGCGCTGCCCTCGGCGCCGCCACTCCCGAACAGGCGCGTACCCCCCGCGCACCGGACGAGGCCATCCCGCTCGGCGATCTGCAAGGGCGTCGCGACATCACCCAGACCGTTACGCTGGCAAAGGATCGCCTGGATGACCTGGTGGTAGTCGGCGGCGCGGCGCGGAGCGTCAGTCTGCCGGTGCTGGTAGAACACAACTACCACCGCGACGACAGCGGGGGCCTGCGACCCAACTTCGACGATACCGCGCTGATCGTCGCCCGCGAGCGTTTGCGCTCCGGGGCCACCTACAGCGTGACCGCCATGGTCTCCTTTGCTGACATCAGCAGCCTGCGCGCCGCCGGCGATGAGTACCCCCGCTGGGTTCGCGAGCGCTACCTGCACTTGCCCGACACGGTCACCGCGCGCACCCGCGAACTGGCTGCCAGATTGGTGAGCGAGGCCGGCGCGATCACCGCCTATGACCGGGCTATGGTTATTCAGGACTACCTGCGCACCTTGCGCTACAACGAGAGCATCGCCACCCCGCCCGCCGGCAGGGATCTGGTAGACTGGTTCCTCTTCGAGCAGCGCGAGGGCTACTGCGACTATTTCGCCTCGGCGATGGTGGTGCTGCTGCGCTCGCAGGGCGTTCCCGCCCGCTGGGTGCGCGGCTACGCCGGGGGCGAGTTTGATGCCGAACGCGGCGTGTACGTGGTGCGGGAGAGTGTGGCCCACAGTTGGCCCGAGGTCTACTTCCCTGGTTTTGGCTGGGAGCGCTTCGAGCCAACCCCGGCCGCCTATACCAGCCTGCCGCAGCGCCCGCTCACCGGCGCGCTGGGCGAAGATGCGCCCGATCCGGCGGTGGGCAACCCGGCGCCCCGCGATACCCGCGATCCGCTCGACGAACTGGACGAGGGCCTCCTGGAGCCGGCCCGCGTGCCGATGGTGTCGCAGGCGCCAGAACAGGCGCGAAGCAGCGCCCCTCGCGGCCTGCCGATCATCGAAGTAGCTCTGCTCATCGTCGGCCTGGTTGCAGGAGCGCTGTACTGGAGCTGGCGCCGCGAAACGCGGGGCCTCGGCCCCGTCGCGGCAACCTACGCCGGCATGGCCCTCCTGGCCGGCTGGAGTGGCCTGCCCCAACACCCCTCCCAGACCCCCGACGAGTACGCCGACACCCTCGGCGCGGCCCTGCCCGCCCATCGCCATACCATCCGCGCCATTGCCCGCGCCTACGCGACCGAGCGCTACCGCGGCCGCCCGGCGCCGCTACCCCCCGCAGCCGAGATCAGCGAGCTGCGCCGGGCGCTCATCCGTCGGGCGCTCACCCGCAGCCGGTGGGCGTAGAGACGCAGCGCTGCTGCGTCTGAGACGCAGCAGCGCTGCGTCTCGGACTGATGTGAAAATAGCCCGCCCGCGGGAGGGTTTGGGAGGGCGCAGCCCTCCCAGGAAATAGCCCGCCCGCGGGGAGGGTTGGGGAGGGCGCAGCCCTCCCAGGAAATAGCCCGCCCGCGGGAGGGTTTGGGAGGGCGCAGCCCTCCCAGGAACAAATATGTTCATTCTGAGGTGAAAATAGCCCGCCCGCGGGGAGGGTTTGGGAGGGCGCAGCCCTCCCAGGAACAAATATGTTCATTCTGAGGTGAAAATAGCCCGCCCGCGGGGAGGGTTTGGGAGGGCGCAGCCCTCCCAGGAACAAATATGCTCATTCTGAGGTGAAAATAGCCCGCCCGCGGGGAGGGTTTGGGAGGGCGCAGCCCTCCCAGGAAATAGCCCGCCCGCGGGGAGGGTTTGGGAGGGCGCAGCCCTCCCAGGAACAAATATTTTCATTCTGGCGTTGTGCGGCGCAGCCGTATGGACGGCTGATATAAACATTGGGGAAACCGGGTTTCCCCACGCCCCTCCCCTCGGGGAAGGTTGGGGCTCTCAAGTGGAAGGTTTCTGGGGGCGCAACCCACTCTCAGGTGTAGAGTTTCTGGGGGCGCTCCCCTCCGGACACGACACTGCTCCCGCCCCCCTCTCCACCGCAGGTGGAGAGGGGGGATGGGGGGGTGAGGACCTGCCCACCCCTGAGCGCCAGCAATCCTACGGACCCACGGAGCGGTTGAGGGCAACTCAGGCGGGTTTGTCCTCACCCAACTTGTGGGTCGTGCATAGTCCGCTCAGGGAGAGGCTTGCCTGAGCGGAGCCGAAGGGGGTGCAGGGGGGTGAGGACCAGCAGCGCATCAGGAGGCCATCCGCCATATACGCTACACCTGAAAAGGCGGACCGCCCCCGCTCCCCGGCGTGCGTGGCTACCCCGGCGTCGAACACCTCCCCCACACCGTACGTGTTCACACTTCTCCCGGGTGCGCGGGCATCTTGCCCGCATTCAGGCCCTTGCGGGCGGGACGCCCGCGCACCCGGGGTGACGCCTTACCCCATACGTGAACACCTCCCCCGCGGCCCGACCCCGCATTGACGCTGCGGGGGCGCTGTGCTATACTGCCGCCGCGAAGCTGATGCATACTACGGAGCGCGGTTATGGCCCGGGTGGCGCAGAGCAGGTCTGGAAGATGGGTGCTGGCAACGTGGGGCAGCTCGCCCCGCGATCACCGTCGCCATCTCCGTCGTCGGCCCGCCCCGCGCCCCGGCTAGCCGCGCTTGCCCGCCGTACTGGCAGCAGGCCAGCTTTGCCCGAGGGCAGGCTGGCCTCTTTTTGTGGACGCCGCGACCGCGGCGGTTCGTGCGGAGTGAACAGCGAGGTGCGCGATGGCGAAAGGCGACGTGAAAAAAGTCGTGCTGGCCTACTCGGGTGGCCTGGATACGTCGGTGATCGTGCCGTGGCTGCGCGAAAACTATGGCTGCGAGGTGATCTGCTTCTGCGCCGATATTGGGCAGGGCGAGGAACTGGAGGGTCTGGAGGAGAAGGCGCTTAAGAGCGGCGCCAGCAAGCTCATCGTGCGCGATCTGCGCGAGGAGTTCCTCCGCGAGTACGTGCTGCCAACTATGCAGGCAGGCGCGATCTACGAGCGCAAGTATTTGCTGGGCACCTCCTTCGCCCGCCCCATCATTGCCAAACACCAGGTGGCCGTGGCCGAAGCCGAGGGCGCCGATGCTGTGGCCCATGGCGCCACCGGCAAGGGCAACGACCAGGTGCGCTTCGAGTTGACGTACTTCGCCCTCAATCCCCGTCTGAAGATTATCGCCCCCTGGCGCGAGTGGGCCATTCGTAGCCGCCAGGATGCCCTCGATTACGCCGCCGAGCACAACGTACCCGTTACGGCCACGGCAGAGAAGATCTACAGCCGTGACCGCAACCTCTGGCACCTGAGCCACGAAGGGGGCCTTCTCGAAGACCCCTGGAACGAGCCGGAAGAGGACATGTACCAGGTCAGCGCCAGCCCCCAGAGCGCGCCCGATGAGCCGGAATACCTCACCCTGAGCTTTGAACAGGGCGCTCCCGTCGCCGTCAATGGCGAACGCCTCGGCCTGGTGGAACTGGTCGAGCGCCTGAACCTCATCGGTGGGCGCCATGCCATTGGCCGGGTGGACCTGGTTGAGAACCGCCTGGTGGGGATGAAGAGCCGCGGCGTCTACGAAACCCCCGGCGGCACGCTGCTCTACACCGCGCATCGCGAACTCGAGAGTATCGTGCTCGATAAGGAGACCCTCCGCGCAAAGGATCGGATCGCGATTGACTACGCCGATCTGGTCTATAATGGGCGCTGGTTTACCCCGGTGCGCGAAGCCTACGATGCGTTCGTCCGCGTCACCCAGCGCAATATGACCGGCGATGTGCGCCTGAAGCTCTACAAGGGCAACATCATTATTGCGGGCCGTCGCTCTCCCTTCTCGCTTTACAATGAAGATCTGGCCACCTTCGGCCCCGATATGGTCTATAACCAGAAGGATGCCGAGGCGTTTATCAAGCTGTACGGGTTGAGTATCAAAGTGCAGGCCTTGAGTAAGGGCTGATCGGGGAATCTCGGGTTTTTCGCTTGCCCTGTGTGTGCCCAACCGCGCCTCGCCGGTTGAGAGGAACCGGGACGACACGGCCCTCCCGGAAAACCTCTGGCAATGGCGAGTGGCCGGGATGCGTGGGTTGTCCAACGTGATGCGCGTTGTGTATGGAGAGGCTGGACCATGACCCATCTCTACCTCATTCGCCACGGCGAGGCCTGGGCCAACGTGCAGCCCATCGTCGCCGGGATGCGCGGGGATCAGGGCCTGACGCCCCGGGGCGTCGCTCAGGCTCAGCGCCTGCGCGATCGCCTGGCCCGCGGCGAGCTGAAGGCCGATGTGCTGATCTCCAGCACCCTGCCTCGCGCCCGCCAGACTGCCGAGATCGTCCGTCCGGCCCTCGGCCTGCCGATTATCTTCGATGATGAGGTGCAGGAACTGCGGGTCGGCGCGGCCGATGGGATGAGCAACCAGGAGGCCTGGAGCACCTTCGGCTTGCCGGATTTTGCCAACGCGCCGCTGCGCCCCATCGCGCCGGGGGGCGAGAGCTGGGCCGCCTTTACCCTGCGCGTGGCTCACGCCCTGACCCGCATCACCTCTGAGCACGCTGGCAGGACCATCGTGGTCATTTGCCACGGCGGGGTGATCGATTGCTCGTTTATACACTTCTTCCGCATGCCGGGCATGGTGGTCCCGTCAGCCGATTTTCACACCCGCAATACCAGTATCACCCATTGGGAACTGGTCAATCGGCGCGGACGCGATCTCTGGCGGCTCAATGTCTATAACGACGTTGCCCATCTCCACGACATCGGTGCGATTGAGTCGCTGCGCTGGGAGGATACTGAACTGACCGGCGATGGGCATCCCGCCTCGCCTGTGCCGACCGAGGAGTAGCGGAAGGGATTGGGCGGAGAGGCGCGATAGCGCCGCGCCTCTCCGCCCTCCCAAACCCTCCCCGCAGGGAGGGGGAATGGGGAAACCCGGTTTCCCCACCCCCCACCGCTGTTGGGAGCGGCTGGCGCCCCCGGGCAGGGGTGCGGTTCGACAGGCTCACCGCAGGCGGTTCGACAGGCTCACCGCAGGCGGTTCGACAGGCTCACCGCAGGTGGGGAAACCCGGTTTCCCCGTATTTTCACCTCAGTGTTGTGCGGCGCAGCCGCATAGATGGCTGATGCGAATGTCGGGGAAACCGGATTTCCCCGCCTTCCTGCTAGAAGAGCGGGGGCGGAACGCTATGAACGTGGATCTCCTGCGAACCTTGCCTGACACGGAAACACCATGACCATCGAATGGCTCGAGCACGGACACGTCGCCAGCCCCACGGGTTGGCGGGCCGCCACGGCTGCCTGTGGCATCAAGTACGCCGATCGTGATGATCTCGCCCTGCTGGTGAGCGAGCGCCCGGCGACGGCGGCGGCGGTCTTTACGACCAACCGCGTCAAGGCGGCGCCGGTGCTCTACGATATGGCCCTGATGCAGCGGAACGCCGCCGGCCTGCGTGCCGTGGTGATCAACGCCGGGAATGCCAATGCCTGCACCGGCCCCGCTGGCGATGCCGCGGCCCTTGCGATGGCGCGAACCACCGAAGCGGCGCTGGCCCTCCCCGCCGATACGGTCTTTGTCATGTCTACGGGTACCATCGGCGTGCCGATGCCGCTCGAGATCATCCTCGCCGGTATTCGCGCTGCCGCCCAACGCCTTGATGCGGCCCACGGGCCGGCAGCCGCGCGGGCGATCATGACCACCGATACGCGCCCCAAGCACGTCGCCGCCCGCCTGACGCTCCCCGGCGGTTCCACTGTCACCATCGGCGGGATGGCCAAGGGCGCGGGAATGATCCACCCCAACATGGCTACCCTGCTCAGCGTCGTCACCACCGATGCCGCCGTGCCTCCCGCGCTGCTCGACGCCGCCCTGCGCCAGGCCGTCGACGGTAGTTTCAATAGCATCAGCATTGATGGTGATACCAGCACCAACGATACGCTGCTCGTCCTCGCCAATGGCGCTGCTCCCGCGCCACCCATTGACGATCCGAACGGCCCCGCCTTCGCCGCCTTCGTCGAGGGCTTGACCGCCGTCTGCCGTTCTCTGGCCCATGCCGTGGTGCGCGACGGCGAGGGCGCTACACGCTTCGTCACCATCACCGTCCGCGGGGCGCGCACTCACGCCGAGGCCAGGCAGGCGGCCATGGCCGTGGCCCGCTCGCTCCTGGTGAAGACCGCCCTCTACGGCGCCGACCCGAACTGGGGCCGCGTCCTGTGCGCTCTGGGCTACAGCGGCGCCGAGGTGGACCCGGCGCGCGTCGTGCTGTACTTCGGTGGCATGCGGGTGTTGGAACAGGGCCTGCCTTTGCCCTTCGACGAACGGGCCGCCAGCGATCTGCTCAATGTTCCCGAAGTGAGCATTGATGCGGACCTGGGTCTCGGTGAGGGTGTGGCTACGGTGTGGACCTGCGACCTCAGCCCGCAGTACGTCGCCATTAACGCCGAGTATCGGACGTAGCCATCCAGGGGTTCGGGAGGGCGCGGCCCTCCCCAGCAGATCGTTTGTCGTCCCTGAAGCAGCAGATAGAGCAACCTGGTTTCTCCATCCACCTCAGGGGCAACCGTTGATCAGCGTACTTCACCCGAGCAATCATAGCCATGGAACATAGACTGTGGGGTGGCCGCTTCGCGGCGCCAACGGCAGAGATGATGCGCCGCTTCAACGACTCGTTTCGCTTCGACGTGCGTCTGGCAGAGGCCGATATTGCCGGGAGCCTGGCCTGGGCCGCGGCCCTGCGCGAGACTGGCCTGATCACCGAAGCAGAGCACGAACGCCTGGTCCAGGGGTTGACCGTGGTGCGGCGCGAGTTCGAGAGTGGCCGCTTCGAGCCTCGCGAGGGCGACGAAGATGTGCATACCGCTGTCGAGCGTCGCCTCTACGAACTCATCGGCGAACCGGCGCTCAAGCTCCACACCGGGCGATCGCGCAACGACCAGGTGGCGACAGCTTTCCGGCTCTTCGCCATCGCCGCGGCCCAGCGCGTCCAGCGGGGCCTGCGGGGCCTGCAACTCGCCCTGCTGGAGCAGGCCGAACGCCACACCGCGACGCTGATGCCGGGCTACACTCACCTCCAGCGCGCCCAGCCGATCACCTTTGGTCACTGGTGCCTGGCCTATGTCGAGATGTTCGAGCGCGACCGGCAACGCGCCGACGACGCAACCATTCGCGCACGCACCCTGCCCCTGGGCGCCGGGGCTCTCGCCGGCAACAGTCTGGGTGTTGAACGCGAACGCCTCACCGAGGACCTTGATGAGTTCGATGCCGTCGCCGCCAATTCACTCGATGCCGTATCCGACCGTGACTTCGTGGCCGAATTGCTCTTCGTCTTTGCTCTTACAGGGGTGCACCTCAGCCGTATGGCCGAGGACCTGATCATTTACAGCAGCGCCGAGTTTGGCTTTGTCGAACTCGACGATGCCTACAGTACCGGCTCAAGTCTGATGCCGCAGAAGAAGAATCCTGATAGCATGGAACTCCTGCGCGGCAAGAGCGGGCGTCTCCTGGGCAACCTGGTGACCCTGCTGACCGTGCTCAAGGGTTTGCCCCTGACCTACAACAAGGACTTGCAGGAGGACAAGGAACCCTTTTTCGATAGCTTCGACACGCTGGATCTGGCGCTCCAGGTGGCGGCGGCGGCAGTGGCGACCATGGCGGTGCGACCCGAGCGTATGGCCGCGGCCCTCGACGACGCCATGCTGGCCACCGATCTGGCCGACGAGCTGGTGCGACGCGGCGTGCCCTTCCGCGAGGCTCACGGCAAAGTGGGCCGTCTGGTGCGCCGCGCGCTTGAGCTGGGCGTGCCGCTACGCGAACTGCCCCTGGCCGAGTACCAGGCCGTGCAGCCCGACCTGGACACGGAGATCTACGCCGTCTTCGACTTCGCGCGTAGCGTGGCGCGCAAGGCGAGCCTGGGGGGTACGGCCCCCGAGCGGGTGCGCGAGCAGTGCATGCGCTGGCGCGCAACCCTCGGGGGCGCCGGCGCGGCGTAGTCCTGCCTTGCGCAGCCGCGTCCTCGCGCCGAGACTTAAGGGCGGACAGAACATCCGCGCCAACGTGGCTTGTACCGTCCTGGAGCGCCCCCGCGTGCTGTCCGCCCCTGAACGCCCCGAGAGGAGGGACGAACACTCCAAACCCTTCCCGCCGGGAGCAGGAGGGGCGTGGGGAAACCCGGTTTCCCCATGTGTTCACATCAGAAATAATACCAATTAGCGTTGATGATCCTGCATTGCTTAAAGCGGTTTTAGGCGTTGTGCTGCCCAGAGTGGCAATCCACAATCCAGAATCTAAAACCAAAAATGGTATAAGACCCTGTGGCGAGGCCTGGCCCCTCCAGCGCTCCCTGCACTGGCAGTGCAGGCAACCAGCACAAGAGAAACTCTGAACTCACATGACCAGTCCGCTCTATTCTCCACCGGTCATCCTGCCCCGGCTCAACGCCCGTCCCGATGCGGTAGCGCAGATCCGGCGCGCCCGCGTCAGCGACGTGCCGCGTCTCTACGAGATGATCAACTACTACGCGGCGCGTGGCGATATGCTGCCCAAAACACTGGACCAGCTCTACAACCGGGTGCGCAACTTCAACGTCGCCGAGGCTGATGGCGAGGTGGTGGGCTGCGCGGCCCTGCACGTCACCTGGGCCGACCTGGCCGAAGTTGTGAGCCTGGCGGTGCATCCCGACTTTCAGGGGCGGGGCCTCGGGCGCCGTCTGGTGGAGCCGCTCTTCGATGAGGCCCGTGAGCTGGGCATCCCCACCCTCTTTACCCTCACCCTCCAGGTCGGTTTCTTCAGCTGCCTCGGCTTCCGCGAAGTGCCCAAACTGCGCCTGCCCCACAAAATCTGGCAGGACTGCGCCACCTGCTTTAAGCAGGACCGTTGCGATGAGATTGCGATGGTGAAGCAACTGAGGTGAAAATATGGGGAAACCGGGTTTCCCCACCTGCGGTGAGCCTGTCGAACCGCACCCCTGCCCTGGGGGCGCCAGCCGCTCCCACCAGCGGTTGGGACATGGGGAAACCGGGTTTCCCCACCTGCGGTGAGCCGGTCGAACCGCCTGCGGTGAGCCGGTCGAACCGCCTGCGGTGAGCCGGTCGAACCGCCTGCGGTGAGCCGGTCGAACCGCCTGCGGTGCGCCGGTCGAACCGCCTGCGGTGAGCCGGTCGAACCGCCTGCGGTGAGCCGGTCGAACCGCCTGCGGTGCGCCGGTCGAACCGCCTGCGGTGAGCCGGTCGAACCGCCTGCGGTGAGCCGGTCG
>Ga0209721_1002006_pt1 | contig 13715 bp, 12 predicted proteins | sample TshhotsprinmetaG_FD_184139 | JGI IMG/M metagenome (GOLD analysis project Ga0209721, IMG submission 184139) | Hot spring microbial communities from South Africa to study Microbial Dark Matter (Phase II) - Tshipise hot spring metaG (SPAdes)... | ecosystem: Environmental > Aquatic > Thermal springs... | reverse complement strand
GACGAGTGCTCGCTGGGGACACCGCATCCGCGCTGAAGCCTACCCTGCGGCAGCGGCCAATTCACACCGGTGATGCCCCGTCGCCTGCACCGCCACTCGTCGGACGCCGTCACAGTCGCGGGGCCCCCAACTGTCTGATCAGGGTAAACCCCAGTATGGGCGGAGCCGCATTTGAGTGATACTGAAACCAGTCTAAGCAAACTCGGTTTTGTATCACGATGGACGCCAGCACCGCCGCCGTTCCCACCGATCCCCAGGCCCTGGCCGAGGCCGTGGCGGCGGCCATGTGGTCGCGCGACCACGCCACCCAAGCGCTGGGCATGGCGCTGGAGGCGATCGGGCCCGGGCGCGCCGTGCTGTCGATGCCGGTGCGGCGCGACATGGTCAACGGCCACGCCATCTGCCACGGCGGGCTGATCTTCACGCTGGCCGACAGCGCCTTCGCCTACGCCTGCAACAGCTACAACCACAACACGGTGGCGTCGGCCTGTCACATCGACTTTTTGGCTCCAGCGCGCGAAGGCGACGTGCTGGAGGCCGAAGCAGTGGAGCGTTCGTTGTCCGGGCGCACCGGGGTGTACGACATCACCGTGCGCGTGCGCGGCGGGCGCACGGTGGCGCTGTTTCGGGGCAAGAGCTACCGGCTGGGCGGCGAGGTGATTGCCGGCCTGGCCCACGCGGCCGAGGGCGCGCGCCGCCCGCCCCCGCCTGCGGCCGCCTGAAGGCGCCGCACCCGCACCCCACCGATCCGAGGAGACAACCGATGCCCGTCAAAGCCCCGCGCCCCGGTGATCTGGAGCCGATCGAGACCGCTAGCCGCGACGAAATCGCGGCGCTGCAGCTGCAGCGCCTGCAGTGGAGTGTGCGCCACGCCTACGACAACGTGCCGCACTACCGCGCCAAGTTCGACGCCGCCGGCGTGCATCCGGACGACCTCAGGACGCTGGAGGATCTGGCCAAGTTTCCCTTCACCACCAAGGCCGACCTGCGCGACAACTACCCGTTTGGCCTGTTTGCGGTGCCGCGCGAGCAGGTGGTGCGCATCCACGCCTCGTCGGGCACCACGGGCAAACCCACCGTGGTGGGCTACACCCAGCGCGATATCGATACCTGGGCCCATCTGGTGGCGCGCTCCATCCGCGCTGCCGGGGGGCGGCCCGGCGACATCGTGCACGTGGCGTATGGGTATGGTTTGTTCACCGGTGGGCTGGGGGCGCATTACGGTGCCGAGCGCCTGGGCTGCACCGTGATCCCGATGTCGGGCGGCCAAACCGAGCGCCAAGTGCAGCTGATCATGGATTTCAAGCCCGACATCATCATGGTCACGCCCTCGTACTCGCTGGTGATTGCCGAGGAATTCGAGCGGTTGGGCATCGGGCCAGATCAGATTCCGCTCAAGGTGGGCATCTTTGGCGCCGAGCCGTGGGGCGAGGGCATGCGCGCCGAAATCGAGCGCAAGCTGGGGCTGGACGCGGTCGACATCTACGGCCTGTCGGAAGTGATGGGCCCCGGCGTGGCCAACGAATGCATCGAGACCAAGGACGGCCCGGTGATCTGGGAGGACCACTTCTACCCCGAGATCATCGACCCCGAGACGGGCGAGGTGCTGCCCGATGGTGCCGAGGGCGAGCTGGTGTTTACGTCGCTGTCCAAGGAAGCGATGCCGGTGATCCGCTACCGCACGCGCGACCGCACGAGGCTGCTGCCGCCGACAGCGCGTTCGTTCCGGCGCTTGGGCCGCATCACCGGCCGCACCGACGACATGATCATTCTGCGTGGGGTCAACGTCTTTCCGACGCAGATCGAGGAGCAGATCCTGCGCGATGCGCAGCTGTCGGGCAACTACCTGCTGGTGCTGACGCGCGACGGCCATCTGGATCAGCTGGAGGTGCGCTGCGAGTTACAGCGCCACTTGAGCGGCCGCCTCAGTGATGCCGAGCGCGCCACCATCGCGCGCGAGCTGCAGCACCGCATCAAGACCTTCATCGGTGTGAGCACCCGCGTGACCGTGCTCGATGCCGACACGCTGCCGCGCACGCAGACCGGCAAAGCCAAGCGCGTGCAGGACGAGCGCCCGCGACCGCTGTGACGCCACCCGACGCCCCGAGCGTTTTTTTACGGAGACCGACCATGTACACCCAGGCATTGAGCATTCCTGACGCTGGCGCCAAGGTGCAGCCGCTGCAGCCCGATGAGCCCGCCGACAAGCTGGCGGCGTTTCAGGCGCGCATCGACGCCGACGGGCGCATCGAGCCGCAGGACTGGATGCCGGAGGCGTACCGGCGCACGCTGATTCGCCAGATCAGCCAGCACGCGCACAGCGAGGTGGTGGGGATGTTGCCGGAGGGCAACTGGGTGACGCGCGCGCCCAGCCTCAAGCGCAAGGCCATTCTGCTGGCCAAGGTGCAGGACGAGGGCGGGCACGGCCTGTACCTGTACTCGGCGGCCGAGACGCTGGGCGTCACCCGCGCCGAGCTCATCGACCAACTGCTCAGCGGGCGTGCCAAGTACAGCTCCATCTTCAACTACCCGACGCTGAACTGGGCCGACGTAGGCGTGATCGGCTGGCTGGTGGATGGTGCCGCGATCATGAACCAGATTCCGCTGTGCCGTTGCAGCTATGGGCCGTACGCCCGGGCGATGATCCGTATCTGCAAGGAAGAGAGCTTTCACCAGCGCCAGGGCTATGAGCTGCTGCTGACCATGATGCGCGGCACCCCCGAGCAGCGCCAGATGGTGCAAGACGCCGTCAACCGCTGGTGGTGGAAGTGTCTGGCCATGTTCGGCCCGCCCGACAGCGCCAGCGTGCACAGCGAGCAGAGCATGCGCTGGGGCATCAAGCGCATCAGCAACGACGAGCTGCGGCAGAAGTTCGTCGACGCTACCGTGCCGCAGGCCGAAGTGCTGGGCGTGACGCTGCCCGACCCCAAGCTGAAGTGGAATCCCGAGCGCGGTCACTACGACTTTGGCGAAATCGACTGGGAAGAGTTTTGGCAGACCGTCAACGGCCACGGCCCTTGCAACAAGGAGCGGCTGGGCACGCGCATCAAGGCGCACCAGGACGGCGCTTGGGTGCGCGAAGGCGCGCTGGCGCACGCGCGCAAGCAGCGCGAGCGCGCGCAGCCGCGCGCGGCCTGAGCGCCGGCTGAACACCCCCGTCGGCCGTGACCATCGATCCCCTCCCGCACAAGGACGCCACCATGAGTACCTCCGACACCTCGACACCCCCCCAAACCACGCCCGCGCTGAAGGACTGGCCCCTGTGGGAAGTGTTCGTGCGCAGCAAGCAGGGCCTGGAGCACAAGCACTGCGGCAGCCTGCACGCCGCCGATGCCGAACACGCGCTGCAGATGGCGCGTGACATCTACACCCGGCGCCAAGAGGGCGTCAGTATCTGGGTGGTGCCGTCGGCGGCCATCGTCGCCAGTCGTCCGGCCGAAAAAGGCGAGTTTTTCGAGCCGGCCGCGGACAAAATCTACCGTCACCCGACCTTTTACGACATCCCGGACGAAGTGGGGCACATGTGATGAGCGCCGTCGCCACCGATACCGACACCGTCGTCATCGACTATCTGTTGCACCTGGGCGACAACGCACTGGTGCTGGCGCAGCGCAACAGCCAGTGGTGCGGCGTGGGGCCCGTCCTCGAGGAGGACCTGGCGTTGACGAACCAGACGCTGGATCTGCTCGGGCAGGCGCGGCTGCTGTACCAAGAGGCCGCGCGCCTGATGGGGGGCGAGGCCACCGAGGACACGCTGGCCTACTTCCGCGACGCGCCCGCCTTTCGCAACTACGTGCTGTTGGAGCTGCCGGCTAGCCTGCCGCGCGTGGGCTACGCGCAGGGCGACATGGACTGGGGCGTGACGCTGGCGCGCAACTTCCTGTACAGCGCGCTCATGGTGCCACTGTGGGAGGCGCTGCAGCACTCGGCGCACGCACCGCTGGCGGCGATCGCCGCCAAGTCGCTCAAAGAAGCGCGCTACCACCTGCGCCATGCCAGCGAATGGGTGGTGCGGCTGGGCGACGGCACCGACACCTCGCACGCGCGCATGCAGGCCGCCTTCGACCACCTGATGCCCTACACGCAGGAATTCTGGACCGACAGCGCGCTGGAGCGGGCGGCCGTGGACGCCGGCGTGGGCGTGGCCGTGATGACCCTCAAGCCGGCCTGGGAGGCGACGGTGAGTGACACGCTGCAGGCCGCGACCCTGCGTCGGCCGGCGGCCGAAGGCTACGTCCCGCAGGGCAAGCACGGGCTGCATTCCGAGCACCTGAGTTACCTGCTGGCCGAAATGCAGTGCGTGGCGCGCGCCCACCCCGGCGCGGTGTGGTGACCCGGACGGCGGCAGCTGCCATGAATGCCCCTGCTTGCGCCATCACGCCGTCGGGTGCCGACACGCTGGCGCGCGTGCGCGCGGCGCTGGAGGCGCTTACCGACCCGGAGATTCCGGTCGTCACGCTGGCCGAAATGGGCATTTTGCGCGACGTGCGTCGCGCTGTCGACGACCCGGCGCAGGTGGAGGTGGTCATCACCCCCACCTACAGCGGCTGCCCGGCGATGGCCCAGATCGCCGATGACATCCACGCCACCCTGCAGCGCCTGGGCGTGCCGGGGCGGGTGGTGACGCAGTTGGCACCGGCCTGGACCACCGACTGGATGACGGCGGCGGCGCGCGACAAGCTGCGCGCGTACGGCATTGCGCCTCCCGGGCGTTGCGGCACCGAAGCCGCCGCGCCAGGCGAGCGCATCGTGCGCTTCGTGCCGCGCACCCCCGAGCCGATCGCGTGCCCACGCTGCGGCTCCAGCAACACGCGCGAGGTGTCGCACTTCGGCTCGACCGCCTGCAAGGCGTTGTGGCAGTGCCTGGACTGCTGCGAGCCGTTCGATCATTTCAAGCCCCACTGACCCCTTTCCCTATGAGCGCCCCTGCCTTCCACGATCTGGTCATCAAACGCGTCACCCCGGAGGCCGCCGGCTCGGTGGCCGTGACGTTCGAGATTCCGCCGCCGCTGCGCGAGACGTTTCGCTTCGAGCCCGGGCAGTACCTGACGCTGCGCACCCGGCTCGACGGCGAGGAGCTGCGGCGCAACTACTCCATCTGCAGTCCGCGCTCGCGTCTGCTGACCGCCGCAGAGATCGATATCGGCATCCGTCCGGTGCCGGGCGGACGCTTTTCCAACTGGGCGGTGCAGTCGCTGCGCCCGGGGCAGCGGTTGGCGGTCATGCCCCCGCAGGGGCGTTTTACGGTGCAGCGGCCGCGTGCCCTGCACCGCGTCGGCTTTGCCGCCGGCTCCGGCATCACGCCCATTCTGTCGATAGCCGCCACCACGCTAGAGGAGCAGCCGCAGGCCAAGTTCACGTTGGTGTACGGCAACCGGCGCTCCGCCTCTATCATGTTCAACGAGGCGCTGCAGGACCTCAAGGATCGCTACCCGGACCGGTTCACGATGATCCACGTGCTGTCGCGCCAGGCGCAGGAGGTGGATCTGCTGCAGGGACGGCTGGACGAGGGCAAGGTACGCGCCATCATGGATGCGCTGCTGCCGCCGGCCAGCATGGACGAGGTGTTTATCTGCGGCCCGGCGTCGATGATCGAGGCGACCGAACGTGCCCTGCTGGCCGCGGGGGTGCCCGCGCAGCGCATCCATACCGAGCGCTTCACCACCGGCGCGGCGCAGGCCGCCAAGGTACAGGCCGACGTCGATGCGGCTGGCACGCGTCAGGCCGCCGCCGCGGCGGCGCATGCCACCATCGTGCTTGACGGCAAGGAGCACGAGGTGCCGATTGCGGCCGGCGTGCCGGTGCTGGATGCGGCGTTGGAGGCCGGGCTGGACCTGCCGTACTCGTGCAAGGGCGGAGTGTGCAGCACTTGCCGGGCCAAAGTGCTGGCCGGACAGGTTACGATGGAGCGCAACTTCGGTCTCACCGAAGCCGAAGTGGCGGCGGGCTTCGTGCTGACCTGCCAGTCGCATCCGGTCACCGAGCGGCTGCGGTTGAGCTTCGATGACCGCTGATGTCGTCCGCTTGCCAGCAGTCCATTGTCTGGAGGCGCTGAACGCTGGCCCATTTTCATCCACCAGAGGAGACCTACCATGACCCTACGCCAATCCTTGCTGGCCCTGGCTGCCGCCATCGGCTTGTCCTCCGTCGCGTGGGCCGACATCAACGTCGGCGTCACCGTCTCGGCCACGGGGCCTGCGGCCTCACTGGGCATCCCCGAGAAAAATACCTTTGCCCTGATGCCGAAAACCATCGGCGGCGAAAAGGTCAACTACATCGTGCTTGACGACGCCAGCGACACCACGGCCGCGGTCACCAACACGCGCAAGCTCATCAGCGAGAACAAGGTCGACATCATCATCGGCTCCACCACCACGCCCAACTCGCTGGCGATGATCGACGTGGTGGCCGAGGCGCAGGTGCCGATGATCTCGATGGCAGCGTCGGCGCGCATCGTGCAGCCGGTGGATGCCAAGCGGCGCTGGGTGTTCAAGACGCCGCAGGACGACATCATGATGGCGCTGGCGATTGCCACGCACATGGCTGACAACGGTGTGCGCAGTGTAGGCTTCATCGGCTTTGCCGATGCCTACGGGGAAGGCTGGTATCAGGAGTTCACCAAGGCCGCTGGCCTCAAGCGCCTGCAAATCGTGGCCAACGAGCGCTACAACCGCACCGATACCTCGGTCACCGGGCAGGTGCTCAAGATCCTGTCGGCCCGGCCGGACGCGGTGCTGATCGCCGGCTCCGGCACGCCAGCGGCGCTGCCGCAAAAGACGCTGAAAGAGCGCGGCTACAGCGGCAAGATCTACCAAACGCACGGGGTGGCCAACAACGACTTCCTGCGCGTGTGCGGCCGCGACTGTGAGGGCACCTTCCTGCCGGCCGGGCCGATGCTGGTGGCCGAGCAGCTGCCCAGCGACCACCCGGTCAAGAAGTCGGCGCTGGCCTATGTGCAGGCCTACGAGGCAGCGCATGGGAAGGGCTCGGTGGCCACGTTCGGTGGCCACGCTTGGGACGCGGGCATGTTGCTGGCTGCCGCCGCGCCCGAGGCGCTGAAGAAGGCCAAGCCCGGCACCCCCGAGTTTCGCGCCGCGCTGCGTGACGCGCTGGAAAACGTCAAGAACGTGGCGGGCGCGCACGGTATCTTCAACATGTCGCCCACCGACCACCTGGGCCTGGACCAGCGCGCGCGCGTGATGGTCAAGATCGACAACGGCACCTGGAAGTACGCGCCCTGACCTCCGGCGGGTGAGCCGCACGGCCACCCCCCGCGTCGCGGCGCCCCGGCTATGTGACGGGGCGCCGACTTCTCCAACCCGGCGGCCGGCCGCGCCGCCCAAGGCTTACCCATGGATGGGCTAATTGCACTGTTTCTGGTTCAGGACGGGTTGATCAACGGCGCCATCTACGCGTTGATGGCGCTGGCGCTGGTGCTGGTGTTTTCGGTGACGCGCGTCATTTTCGTGCCGCAGGGGGAACTGGTGGCCTACGGTGCTCTGACCATGGCCGTGCTGCGTGCTGGCGGCATGCCCGCCACCCTGTGGCTGCTGCTGGCGCTGGCGGCAGCCACGCTGGCGCTGGAGCTGTGGCGCCAGTGGCGCGGCGGCCAGGTCGACTGGTGGTCCACCGCGCTGTGGTGTGTGGGGGCACCGGCGTTGGCCGCGCTGGCGGTGTGGTGGCAGCCGCAGGGCTTGCTGGCGCAGGCGCTGGTGGTGGTGCTGGTGGTCACGCCGCTGGGGCCGCTGATCTACCGGCTGGCGTTTCGTCCGCTGTCGCACGCCACCGTGCTCGTGCTGCTCATCGTCTCGGTGGCCCTGCACGGGGTGTTGATGGGGCTGGGGCTGTGGTTTTTCGGCGCCGAAGGGGCGCGCACTCCGCCGTTTTCCGAGGCGCGCTTCGACTGGGGCGGGCTGCCGGTGAGCGGCCAGTCGCTGGTGGTGCTGGCCGCCACCGGCGTACTGGTGCTGGCCATGTTTGCGTTTTTCGAGCATACGGTGCTGGGCAAGGCGCTGCGCGCCACTGCCATCAACCGCGTCGGCGCGCGGCTGATGGGCATTCCCACCGAGCTGTCGGGTGATTTGAGCTTCGCGTTGGCGGCGTTCATCGGTGCCGTGTGCGGGCTGCTGATCGCCCCCATCACCACCATTTACTACGACACCGGCTTCCTGATCGGCTTGAAGGGGTTCGTGGCCGCCATCATCGGCGGCCTGTCCAGCTACCCGGTGGCGCTGCTGGGGGCGCTGCTGGTTGGGCAGCTGGAGGCGTTTGCCTCGTTCTGGGCCAGCGCCTTCAAGGAGGTGTTGGTATTTACGTTGATCATCCCCGTGCTGCTGTGGCGTTCGCTGCGCAGCCACCACGTGGAGGACGAAGAATGAGCGAGCGCACGCGCGAGGTATCCGGCGCTCCCGCTGCGGCGCAGGTGGCCACCGCAGCCCCCGCGCTGCGCCTGACGCACCGCCAGCTGACGCTGGCGGCGGCGGCGCTGCTGGCGCTGGCTTGGGGATGGCTGCCCGATTTCACGGTTACGCTGTTGAACTACATCGGCCTGCACGCGCTGGTGGCGCTGGGGTTGGTGCTGATGACGGGCATCGGCGGCATGACGTCGTTCGGGCAGGCCGCGTTCGTCGGTCTGGGGGCTTACGCCACCGCCTGGCTGTGCACCGCGCCCGAGGTGGCCGCGGCCCTGCAGGGGCTGCCGGCGGCGCTGCTGCCCTGGGCGGGGCTGGCGCTGGGGCTGGCCCTCACCTTTGCCGTGGCCTGGGGCCTGGGCGCAGTGACCCTGCGTCTGGGGGGGCACTACTTGCCGCTGGCCACCATCGCCTGGGGGCTGAGCCTGTACTTCCTGTTTGGCAACCTGTCGTTTCTGGGCGGCCACACCGGTCTGACCGGAGTGCCGCCCCTGTCCCTGGGGGCCTGGACGCTGGCCGACCCGCGCGCGCTTGGCGTCCTGATCTGGGCGGTGCTGCTGCTGGTGCTGTGGGCGCTGCACAACCTGCTCGATTCGCGCCAGGGCCGGGCGATCCGCGCCCTCAAGAGCGGGCGCGTGATGGCGGAGTCGATGGGCGTGGACACGGCGCGGCAGCGCACGCGCGTGTTCGTGTTGGCGGCGCTGTTGGCGGCGCTGTCGGGCTGGCTTTATGCCCACCTACAGCGCTTTGTCAACCCGACGCCGTTCAACATCAACATCGGTATCGAATACCTGTTCATGGCGGTGGTGGGGGGCTCCGGCCACCTGTGGGGCGCGGTGCTGGGTGCCACGTTGATCGCGTTGCTGAAAGAGCAGCTGCAGGACTGGCTGCCCAAGATCTTCGGCATGAGCGGCAACTTCGAGATCATCGTCTTCGGCTTGCTGATGATGTGGGTGTTGCAGCGCTACGCCGAGGGCCTGTGGCCGACGCTGGCCGGCTGGGCGCGCCGCGCCGGCGTGGTGCCGACGCCGCAGACGCTGCCGCCGCCGATGGCGCTGCCCGAGCGCCCGCTGCCGGCACCCGGCACGGTGTTGTTGGAGGCACGCGACGTCACCAAGCGCTTTGGCGGCCTGGTCGCCAACGCCCAGGTGTCGCTGCAGGTGCGCGCGGGCGAAGTGCATGCGCTCATCGGCCCCAATGGGGCTGGCAAAAGCACGTTTTTCAACATGGTCTCGGGCGTGGACGATCCGACCGAGGGCGAGGTGCGGCTGCTGGGCGAGCCGATGACCGGACGGCCCGCGCGCGATTTCGCCGCACGCGGGCTGGGGCGCACCTTCCAGCACGTGCGGCTGCTCGTGCAGCGCAGCGTGTTGGACAACGTGATGTTGGGCGCGCACCTGCGCGGGCGCGCGGGCTGGCTGGCCAGCATGCTGTGGCTGGAACGCCACGAAGAGGCGGCGCTGCAGGCCGACGCGCTGCGCCAGATCGAGCGCTGCGGGCTCAGTGAGTACACCCATACACCGGCTGGCTCGCTGGCGCTGGGCCAGCAGCGCATCGTGGAGATCGCGCGCGCCCTGGCCGGCCACCCGGCCCTGCTGTTGCTCGACGAACCCGCCGCCGGGCTGAGGCACCGCGAAAAACAGGCGCTGGCGCGGCTGCTCGACCAGCTGCGGCGCCAGGGTCTGGGCATCCTGATCGTGGAGCACGACATGGAGTTCGTCATGAACCTGGCCGACCGCATCACGGTGCTGGACTTCGGCACCGTGATCGCGCACGGCACGCCCGCCGAGGTGCAGCGCGATCCGCGCGTGCTGCAGGCCTACCTAGGCGACGATCTGGGCACGGGGGGCGCGGCATGAACGCGCCATCCAAGCCTGCGCTGCTGCAACTGCGCGCCTTCAGCGTCAGCTACGGTCCGGTGGAGGCGCTGCACCAGGTGGACCTGGACGTGCATGAGGGCGAGATCGTCACTGTCATCGGGCCCAATGGCGCGGGCAAGACGACACTGCTCAACGCCGCGATGGGCCTGTTGCCGTCGCGCGGGACGCTGTCGGTGGCGGGTGAGGCGGTGCTGCGGCCCAGCGTCGAGCGCATGGTGGCGCGCCAAGTGGCGCTGGTGCCGGAAAAGCGCGAGCTGTTTGGCGAGATGTCGGTCGAGGACAATCTGCTGCTGGGCGGCTTTGCGCGCTGGCGCCGCGGCGACCGCAGCCAGCGCGCGCGCATGGACGAGGTGTTCGCCATCTTCCCGCGCCTGCGCGAACGCCGCGCGCAGCTGGCGGCCACGCTGTCGGGCGGCGAGCGCCAGATGCTGGCCATTGGCCGCGCGCTGATGGCTAGGCCGCGCCTGCTGATGCTGGACGAGCCGTCGCTGGGGCTGGCGCCGCTGATCGTGCGCGAGGTGTTGCAGACCGTGGCGCGGCTGCGCGAGACCGGTGTGTCGGTGCTGCTGATCGAGCAAAACGCCCGCGCTGCGCTGCAGATCGCCGACCGTGGCTACGTGCTGGAGATGGGGGCCATCGCCCTGCACGGGCCAGCCGAAGCCTTGCTGCACGACCGCCGCATCATCGACACCTACCTGGGCCTGGGGGGGCGCGCCGACGCAGCGCCGACCCCGGCACCCGGCTGAAGCCGCCGATGGCGCGCCCCCAACCCCGGCACGCCTGCGCCGCGGGGCTGGGAAGGCACGCTGGTGGCGGTCCGCAAGGGCACCGACCCTGTGATCACAACGACTCCAACCGCGAGAAACCCCGATGAGCGTTCCCGTCCTGCACAGTTACATCGCTGGCCGCTGGTTCGGCCGTACCCCGGCGCAGACGCTGCGCAGCGCGGTCAACGGCGCGCCCGTGGCCGCCACCCACGCCGAGGCAGTCGATTTTGCCGAGGCGGTGGACTACGCCCGCCGCGCCGTGCCGGCGCTGCTGCGGCTGGACTTCCAGCAGCGCGCTGCCCGCCTGAAGGCGCTGGCCAAGTTTCTGAGCGAGCGCAAGGAGCAGCTCTACGCTTGGTCGGCGCATACCGGCGCCACGCGCACCGACAGCTGGATCGACATCGACGGCGGCATCGGCACGCTGTTTGCCTACGCCAGCCTGGGTAGCAACGAACTGCCCTCGGGCAACCTGTGGCATGAGGGGCCGGTGGTGCCGCTGGGCAAGCAGGGCCACTTCGCCGGCACGCACATCCTGGTGCCGCGCGGCGGTGTCGCGGTGCACATCAACGCCTTTCATTTCCCGGTCTGGGGCCTGCTGGAAAAATTCGCGCCCGCCTTCCTTGCGGGCATGCCCTGCATCGGCAAGCCGGCCACGGCCACCAGCTACCTGACCGAGGCGCTGGTGCGCCTGATCGCCGACAGCGGCCTGCTGCCCGAAGGTAGCCTGCGGCTCATCATTGGCGGCACCTGCGACCTGCTGGAGCGCCTGCAGGGCAACGATGTGGTGACCTTCACCGGGTCGGCCGATACCGCCGCGCGGCTGCGCACGCACCCCAACCTGGTGCGCCATGCCGTGCCGTTCAACGCCGAGGCCGACTCGCTCAACTGCGCCATCCTCGCGCCGGACGTCACGCCCGACGATGAGGAGTTCGAGCTCTATGTCAAAGAGGTGGTGCGCGAGATGACGGTCAAGGCCGGGCAGAAGTGCACCGCCATCCGCCGCGCGCTGGTGCCGCGCCGCCACCTGGACGCGGTGGCCGCTCGGTTGCACGAGCGGCTGGCCCGGGTGGTGGTGGGCGACCCCGCGGTGGAGGGCGTGCGCATGGGCGCGCTGGCCTCGCTGGCGCAGCAGCGAGACGTGGCCGAGCGCGTGGCGCAGTTGCGTCAGGGGGCGGAGGTGGTGTGGGATGGCGGCCCCGACTTCGCCCCGGTGGGCGAGGGCACGGCCGAGGGCGCGTTCTTTGCGCCGACGTTGCTGTGCAGCCGTGACCCGCACACCCACGACGCGGTGCACGAGGTCGAGGCCTTTGGCCCGGTGAGCACGTTGCTGCCGTACGACGATCTGGACGAAGCGCTGGCGCTGGCCGCGCGCGGCCGCGGCAGCCTGGTGGGCACACTGGTCACGCGCGACCCGCAGATCGCGGCGCGCGCGCTGCCGGTGGCCGCTGCCTGGCACGGCCGGCTGCTGGTGTTGGACCGTGAAGCGGCGCCGGAGTCCACCGGCCACGGCTCGCCGCTGCCGCACCTCAAGCACGGCGGGCCGGGGCGCGCTGGCGGTGGCGAGGAGCTGGGCGGTCTGCGCGCCGTCAAGCACTACCTGCAGCGCACGGCGGTGCAGGGCTCGCCGACCATGCTGGCCGCCGTCACCGGCGAGTACGTGCGTGGCGCCGCGCGCATCGAGACGGAGGTGCACCCATTCCGGCGCCACTTCGAGGACCTGCGCGTCGGCGAGAGCCTGCTGACGCACCGCCGCACCGTCACCGAAGCGGACATCGTTGCCTTCGGGGGGCTTTCGGGCGACTACTTCTACATGCACTTCGACGACATCGCCGCCAAAGCGTCGCCCTTTGGCCAGCGCATCGCGCACGGCTACTTCGTGCTGTCGGCGGCAGCCGGGCTGTTCGTGTCGCCGGCGCCTGGGCCGGTGCTGGCCAACTATGGGTTGGACACGCTGCGCTTCGTCAAGCCAGTGGCCATTGGCGACACCATCCAGGCACGTCTGACGTGCAAGCGCAAAATCGACCGCCACAAGACCGACGCCCAGGGCCGCGGCCAGGGTGTCGTCGCGTGGGACGTGGAAGTCACCAACCAGCGTGGCGAGCTGGTGGCCAGCTATGACATTCTGACCCTGGTTGCCAAGCGCGACACCGCCAACCCTGGGAGCCAGACATGACCCATGCCTTCATCTGTGACGGGTTGCGCACCCCCTTCGGCCGCTACGGTGGCGCACTGTCGTCGGTGCGCACCGATGATCTGGCGGCGCTGCCGATCGCGGCGCTGATGGCCCGCCACCCTGTAGTGGACTGGGCCGCGGTGAGCGATGTGATCTACGGCTGCGCCAACCAGGCCGGCGAGGACAACCGCAACGTCGCGCGCATGGCGGCGCTGCTGGCCGGTTTGCCGGTGGACGTGCCGGGCGTCACCGTCAACCGTTTGTGCGGCTCGGGGCTGGATGCGGTGGGCAGCGCTGCGCGCGCCATCAAGGCGGGCGAGGCCGCGCTAATGATCGCCGGCGGCGTGGAGAGCATGAGCCGCGCGCCGTTCGTGATGCCCAAGGCCGAGACGGCGTTTTCGCGCAGCGCCGCGGTGTACGACACGACGATCGGCTGGCGCTTCGTCAACGCGCGCATGCAGGCTGCCTACGGCGTGGATTCGAT
>Ga0209721_1002003_pt1 | contig 13724 bp, 11 predicted proteins | sample TshhotsprinmetaG_FD_184139 | JGI IMG/M metagenome (GOLD analysis project Ga0209721, IMG submission 184139) | Hot spring microbial communities from South Africa to study Microbial Dark Matter (Phase II) - Tshipise hot spring metaG (SPAdes)... | ecosystem: Environmental > Aquatic > Thermal springs... | reverse complement strand
ATATGCAAGCACCTGGGCTGTACGGTGAGCCAGTGGCAGGATGGCATCTGGCTTTGCCCCTGCCACGGCGGTAAGTTCGACGTTTACAACCAGGCCAAAGTGGTGGGTGGTCCCGTACCGGCGCCGGTTCCCCAGCTGCCTGTCAAAGTCGAAGGGGGCCGGGTGGTGGTTGCCGGCGAGTTTACCGGCAAACCAGGCGCAGACGTTTAAGGAGGAAGCATGTATCAGTGGCTAGATGATCGCTTGAGCATCGGGAGGCTCTACGCCAAAGTCTTCCGCAAGGCCTTCCCGGTACACCACTCGTTTTTTTTGGGCGAGATCACCCTGTTTTCCTTCATCACCCTGGTGCTCACGGGTATTTTCCTGACCCTCAACTACGAGCCTTCCATCCGCCCGGTCGCAGGCACGCTCTCGGGTGGGCAGCAAGTGCCCGCCGCCTACTATTCGATTCTGTACATCGACTCGCTGCCCTTTGGAGCAGTGCTGCGCTCGCTGCACCATTGGGCTGCCCACATCATGATCGCCGCAGCTTTTTTGCACATGCTGCGCATTCACCTGACCGGAGCCTACAAGAACCCCCGCGAGCTGAACTGGATTATTGGGGTGTTTTTGCTGGTGCTTTCGATTGTGACTGCCTTCACCGGCTATGCCCTGCCCTTCGATAACTATGCCCTCACGGCCACCAAAATTGGTTACGAGATCGGAGCAGCAGCTCCCTGGGTTGGTAAGTTGCTGTCGGATATTCTCTTCGCTGGTGAGCTCTCCCCCACCAACACCCAGACCATCCCCAGGCTCTATCCCATTCACGTCTTGTGGCTGCCGCTGGCCCTGATTGGTCTGATTGGCGCGCACCTGGCCATCATGATCAAGCAGAAGCACACCCAGCCCAAGTACGCCGAGAGGGTCGCGCCGGGCAAGATTGTGGGGGTGCCGCTCTTCCCACAGCAGGCTGCCATGATGGGCATCTTGTTCCTGGTATACATTGCCGCAACCACCTTCATCGCCGGAGCCTTCCTGGCACACCCGGTGCAGGCCTTTGGCCCGCCCACCGCCAATACTCCGCCGGTCAAGCCTGACTGGTACTTTATGTGGATTTACGGGATTTTGCAGATTATCCCGGCCAACTGGCGCTTTGAGTTTCTGGGGGCCACTTTTGGCCCGCAGTTCTGGGGCGGCATCCTGGTGCCGACGGTCATCATTCTGGGGGCGCTGGCGATACCCTTTCTGGACTATTCCAAGAACAAGCAGCGCTACCTCGAGCTACCCAGCCAGCATCCCTTCCGTACCAGTTTTGTAATCGGAATGCTGATGTTCTACATCATGAGCACCCTGGCCGGGTACAAAGTAGACCTCAACCTTTCCAACGCCCTGCTCTGGGTGCTGGTCTTTATCGTGCCTATCATTACCGGGCTGGTCTCCTACATCATCCTGAAAGCCGTATACGGTAAGGACTGGAATCAGGAAGTTGAAGTAAATTTCATCGGTAAAGGCTCTGCCGCCGACGATTAACGTGTCCCTCCCATGGCCACAGCGCCCCGTCTGGGGCGCTTTTTATGTCAAATCATGCGCTTTTACCAGACTTTGTACCCACATTTGCTCAGTTTGTCACCACGCGTGGACAAACTGACCCGACCGATGTTATTCGCGAAACGGAGGGCTATACCGTTAGATGCATCAATGGAACGCGATACCGTTGAAGATATTGGGTTTGGATGACTGTTTGAATCCGGTATCATCACCCCCGATAAAGCCAACCATATGCATACAAATGACACCTGCAGCTGGACTTGCATGCAAGACCGTCCTGGCGCATGCCGATCTTTCCCGGTCATTCCTGTACACCCGTCCGTCCCCCACAAGCCTTCCCGTGGGCCATCCAGAGGGCTGGCCAATTGCATAAATATTCATTTATGAAGTAAGGGTTTACGTTGTTTAGGACTCTTTTTTAATGTATTCATCACAAAATTTGCGGTTCTGGGGGCCAATTGTGGGTAATCCTCCATCTCAAACGCCCATTCATTGGCTAGAATGGTGAAACCCCGAATGGGGAAATCAGCTTCAAAAGGAGGAAGGCGACAAACCCATTGGCAGCCTTGCCATCTCAAGGCACATATCAGCGCCGCAAGCAACACGACGAACTGCCACCATGCCGTATGCCACGGCAGCAAGCAGCCCCCCTTTGTGGGCACTGGTGGAGCGACTAAGTCGGCAGGGTGATGCCCGAGCATCCAAAACAATTCTCGGGAGAAAGGTACCTAGAAGTGTAAAGAGGTAGTTTTCCATGAAAACGCTTGTGATAGGAGCCGGTATTGCTGGTTTAGCAGCTGCCCAAGACCTAAGAAAAGCGAACCATCAAGTGATTGTGCTCGAAGCCCAAGGCCGCGTCGGAGGACGCATCCACACCGATAGAAGTTTTGCTGCGGTTCCCATCGAACTTGGTGCTGAATTCATACATAGCAGCCAGGTTCCTACTTATCCCTTAGCCCAACAATTGGGTCTCCGTACCATTCACTTCAACCAGCAAGAGGACACGCTGGTAAGGCTCCCTTGCGGCAGTTTACATAGCGTAGCCCAGGTGGGGTGTGTGCAGCGGGGGTTTTCCGATATTCGGGCGGTGGACTGGCCCGAAGTGAAGGGTGAGGAATCGCTGGCGGAATACCTGGAGCGCAACCAGCTCACCGGGCAAAAAGTGCCCTATAAACTACAAGAATACATCTCCGACTTTGACAACGCTGGACACTTGAGCGCCCAGGCTGCGCTCGAGTTCCTGTACGACAAATCGGCTGAAGAGGGTGACTACCGCATCCTCGATGGCTACGATTAACTAGCGATAAAGCTGGCTTCCCAACTGGATATCCGGCTGGGCGCGGTGGTGGACACCCTCGAGTGGGGTGTATCTGGCGTGAGGGCCACCACCACCGACGGGCGGGTTTACCGGGCCGATCAGGCGGTGGTCACGCTGCCGCTGGGCGTCTTGAAAGCTGGCCGGGTGAGGTTCAGCCCGGAACTTCCCGAAGAAAAGCTGCTAGCCATTGCACAGCTGGGCATAACCGATGCGGTCAAGCTGTTCTTCCAGTTCGATCAGCCTATCCTTCCGGAAGGCATTGTGGAGCTGTATGTACCTGGGGCCAACCCCGACGAATGGTGGAGCAGCACCAGGGGGCATGGGGTAGAGTTGGAAATTCTAACCTCGCTGGCCACCGGCGACAAGGCCCGTGAACTGCTGGCTTTGCCCAGAGAAAAAGCACTCCGAAGCGCATTGGAAACCTTACGCCAGGCGTTGGGCCGCCCCGAACTAACCCCAATCAAAGCACGCCTGGCCCACTGGCGCGATGACCCCTACATTCTGGGAGCCTACTCCAAGGCCAGTGTGGGTGCCTCCAAGGCCCGCAGCGTGCTGGCTAAGCCGGTGCTGGGCCGCTTGTTCTTTGCAGGCGAGCACACCGCCAGCAATGCCTGGGCTGCCACCGTACACGGAGCCTATGCCAGTGGCCGCAGGGCAGCTTCGGAGGTTTTGCGATGGCGCAGCGAAGTTCACGTTCAACGTCCATACAGCACTGACTACGATTCGGTACAGGCCTTCATGCGTAGTTGAGGACCTCGAGAGTTGTTCCAGAGAACCCCGCACTGGGCCCCAAAATGCATAGGGGTTTCGCCCTTGTCCCCCAGACAAGCACGCAACTGTGCGGCTTATGCCGTCTATCCGCGGGATTGGTGACGACGGATGAAGTCACCAATTTTCTGGGCGCTATTGAGCAGCACCTCTTCAGGCTGCACCAGTGCAAACCGCACGTAGCCTGCTCCCCCGGGCCCAAAAGCCCGGCCCGGCGAAAGTGCCACGCCCGTCTGGGCTACGAGTTCTTTGGCAAACTGCAGGTCATCCATCGTTAGCCCTTCGGGTAACCGGGCCCAGAGGTACATACCGGCGGCTGGCAAGGGCATATCCCAGCCCTGTGCCGCCAGCGCCTCGACCATCACCTGGCGACGGTGGGCCCAGATCTGGGCATCGGCCTGGAGCCGTTGCCGGGGTATGGCCAGCGCAGCTATTCCCATGCGCTGGATCCCCACGTACTGGTTGAAATCAATGGGGGCTTTCAGGGCTTCCAGACTCCCAATGGCTTCTGCGTTGCCCAGGGCAAAGCCCAGGCGAAAACCGGCCAGGTGGTAGCTTTTGGAAAAGCTGAAAAGCTCCACCACCCGTTCGCGCCCACCCGGAAGGGCCAGGGGGGAAGGGGTGGGCTCGAGGGCCTGATCGAGGTAGGGGTTATCATGAATAAGGAGCAGGTTGTAGCGCTCGCAAAAGCGCAGCACGCTGGCAAAGAAATCCTCTGAGGCCAGGGCCGCGGTGGGATTGTTGGGATAGTTGAGCAACACCGCCCTAGCCCGCCTGGCCACCGCCTCCGGCACCTCCCACACCTCGGGCAACAGGTGCTCGCCCAGTGGCATCAGGTGAGCCTCGAGGCCTGCCAACATGGCTGCACCGAAGTACGAGGGATAGGCCACGTTGCACATCAGCAGTACGTCACCGGGGTCGGCGATCGCCATCAGCAGGTGGGCCAGCCCCTCTTGAGAACCAATCAGACAGAGGGCCTCCTGCCCGGGGTCTAGGGCCACCCGGTAGCGCTGGAAATACCAGTGGGTGGCGGCCTCGAGAAATGCCCTGGTTCCCGACTTTAGGCAGTAACCGTAGGTTGTTGGGTCTTCGATGGCCTCTCTGAGGGCTTGCAGGGACTCTGGGGGCGGGGGTAGGTCGGAGGCACCGATCGAGAGATCGAGTACGGCCCGCCCCTGGGCACGGGCCTGGGCCTTGGCCGCGTCCATCTCTAAAAAAACTCCTCCTCCGGTAGGGGTGCGGCGGGAGCGAAACATACCGGTTCTACCATACCCCACACCGCAAGGAATGAAACCTGCTAGCCTTCCATTACCCCCGGACCCTTCTCGTCTCTGCAAACCTCCCAGGGCAAAACCCTTCCGGAACGAAAAAACCTACCCGGCACACGAGCGCAGTCCGTCCTGGAGGATGTTATGCCGGATTCAAAAGGATTCACTTAGCTTGCGCCCCAAGGAACTCGCGACCTTAATCTAAACCTAACCTAGCGCCGCCGCCAGCAGCCGGTGGAAGTGGTGCACGCCCTGCTCACGCGTTACGCTGAAACGGCCCCGCTGGTACAGGCGCGACTTCAGGCCCTTCTGCACGGCCTCCACGACTACTTCGTCCTCGCGCTCGACCCGGTCGAGGGCCGCCCCGGCTCCTTGGTCCAGTTTGCTGGCGTCCCACACATAGGGCAGGAACGAGACCTTGGTTAGCTCGGGCCCCAGCGGACGCACCACATTGACCGAAAGGCCCCAGGGGTAAAAGTTCAGCATCAGGTTAGGAAAAACCCAGAAATAGTAGGCTGCGATACGCCGACCGTAGTCGGGCGAGTCTTGGGGCAGGTCGAAGCAAGGTTCCCCGGGGGCAGCTATGCCGAGCTGAAGGTTGCACCACTCGTACAGCTCGGTGGTGTAGCTGCCATAGTCGATGGCCTGGTTGAGTGCGGCATGGATGAAGGGGATGTGAAAGCCCTCGAGGTAGTTGTCGCAGTACAACGCCCAGTGGGCCCGCACCAGGTAGTCGCGTGCACGGGCCGGCTCGAAGTAGAACTGCTCGAAGGGCATCCAGCCCACCCGCTTCTCTACCGGGCGCAGTACTTCTTCCAGCGGTGCAACCGGCTTCAGGCTGGCAAAGAGGAACTTGCCCTTGCCCCAGGTAGCCATGGGCACTTTGGGCAGGTCGTCCTGGGGGCTGGGAAAACCCTCTACCCCCTCGAACTCCGGCATGGCCTGGAAACAGCCATCCAGCCCAAAGCGCCGCCCGTGGTAGCGGCAGCGTAAATAGCGAGCGTTGTCACCGCTCTCGGCGACCAGCATGCCCCGGTGGGTGCAGACGTTGGACAGCAGGTGCAGTCGGTCGTCGTGGTCGCGCGTTAGCACCAGCGGCTCGTCCAGAAAGCCCTCGAGCAACACGAACGGCTTTACGGTGCCGGGGGCTTTGAGGTCGTCGCTAGGGCCTATCCACTGCCAGCTACGGGCAAAAACCTTGTCCTTGCTGGCCTCGTAAATCTGGGGGTCCTGATAGAAGCCCGCGGGCAGGGTGGAGGCCAGGGCAATTTCAGGGTGAACCTCGAGGTTGTGCATGGATGCTCCTGTGGGGTGCACTGAGGGCTAGCTGCCGGAGGATCAACAGAAAAAGCCGTACAGCCAAACCGCTGTACAGCAGCCAGGCATAATCTACTTCCCTGCTGCCACAATGGCCCGGGCAAAGCGCAACAGCTTGGTGTACACATCAGGCCAGGAACGCATCAACTCCATTATAAAAGCAAAGACCCTCTGTCTCCAGACGAGGGGCATAAGCAGGGTGCGTTCTACCGGCCCCACTCCAGCTTTACTACCAACTCACCCCCTCTGGGACTTACGCTCACCTCGAGCTTATCCCCTCCCCGGCGGTACTCGGCCTCGTAGGCCAGGCTCTTGCTCTTCTTGTCCCCCATGGACTTGAATTTCACCTTCACCCAGCCCTTGGCCAATAGGTCGCGGTGATAGTAGCCAAAGATCTGCTCCAGATCGCCCCCCCGATAGGCCACGCGGTACTCGGTGTCCTCGCGGTCTTCCCACAGCACCGCGTAGCCGGGCATGGGGGTGATGAAGAATATGGGTGGCCTGGGCAGGGTCACCCGCGGCGAGGGGGTACCGGTTAGGCGGGGCTGTACAGTGTAACGGACCACATCACTCACCCAGTCCTGCTCAGGCAGCGGAGTTACTACAATCGAGAGGGCCCTGGCCAGGTTGCTGGCCCCTTGCAGGCGCATCTGTCCACTGCGGATATCGGCAATATTCGCAAGCGAGAGCGGCTGGCGGCTGGCCACCGCCAGCACCTGGTCGATCCCTGCCGGCCCCCCTATGGTGAACTCATAGCGAGCCCCCGGCTCAGGGAAGGTGCGGGTCTCGCCTGCACGCAGGTAGTTGTTCGGGCTATAGGCATTGGGCAGAATCAGGTCAATCTGCCCGTGGGCATTGATGTTGAACAGGTAGACGTAGGCATTTTGGTTTACACGGGTATAGATTCTGATTCTCTCGCCAAAAAAGTAAGTAGGGTTGCCAACTCCCGTGGGGTCGCGGTCAACCCAGGTCTGCACCTCGAGGTCGGTGAGAACCGGGTTCACGATGATGCCCTGGGGGCTCAGCACCGGCCCGGCATAGGCCATCCAGCTCAAAAGTGCAGCAATGCTGGCAATAACGGCTCGTTTCATATGGCTCCTCCCAACCCCAGGGTAGACAAATGTAAGGCCGTAGCCATGAAGCCATCGTCAGCGAACCTTAACCATAACCTCGAGCCATCCTTTAGGTATGGACTGGATAGAATTGAACCAGAGCTAAATTGTTACAAATTTACCAGGCGGTTTTTGCTACCCTACTCGGCATGGAGTTTACGCTAAACGTTTTGCTGATTGTTGGTGGGATTGTACTGCTGTACTATGGCGGTGAGACCCTAGTGAAAAATGCAGTGATACTGGCCCGCAGCTGGGGTATCAGCACGATGGTTGTGGGCTTAACGGTGGTGGCCTTTGGCACCAGCAGCCCAGAGTTAGCGGCCAGCCTTGCAGCCGCCCTCTCGGGCAGTCCCGCCATCGCAATTGGCAACGTGGTAGGCTCGAACATCCTGAATGTGTTCCTGATCCTGGGCCTAACCGCCCTGGTCACGCCCATTCGTGCCCAGGCCCAGTTCATCAAGCGCGAGGTGCCCATTATGATTGGCGCAGCCTTGCTGCTGTTTGCTCTGCTGTATTTCGATCAACAGGTGAGCCGCTGGGAGGGGCTTGTCTCGGTAGTCTTGCTGGGGCTGTATATCTGGTTTCTGTATCGCAGCAGCAGCAGCGAGAGTGCCCTGGTACAACAGGAATACGACCAGGAGTACGGCGGTCCAGCCAAGGCCAACTGGCAAGCCTACGCGGGGGTGGCTTTGGGGCTGGTGCTGCTGGGGGTCGGAGCCCGCACCCTGACGATTGGGGCAGTGTCACTGGCCAAAGCATTTGGTGTTCCCGAGTTAGTCATCGGCTTGACCATAGTGGCCCTGGGCACCAGTCTACCGGAATTAGCCGCCTCGGTCACCGCCGCCCTGCGTCGCGAGCCGGATATTGCGCTGGGCAACATCGTGGGTTCCAACATTTTCAACATCCTGGGCATTCTGGGGATTACGGCCCTAGTTCAGCCGGTGGGCCTGCCTTGGGAGAGCGTTCAGCGCGACATGTGGGTCATGCTCCTGGCCAGTCTGCTGCTGTGGCCTTTCTTAGCTACAGGTGCCCGGCTGGGCCGAAGGGAAGGCAGCGTTTTTTTGGGTTTATACCTGGCTTATGTGGTCTTCCTGATCGCTTCGGCAAGCTAGAACCAGATTCGGTCTATTCGCCACCATTCTGTGTAGAACGAATCCCAACGGAGTGCGCGCTCTGGGGTTCGAGAGGCGGTCTCTAATAGCGGATTCAAAAAAATAATCATCCGAGCCAAAAACTTCATAGACTCGGTTGCGCCGCGTGCAGCACAACTGGAATCCTAGAGCTCACCCACCCCTCCTTGCGGTGGTGGGGGTACCTTCGCCTGGCTCAGCTTCAACAGCAGGCTCAACCCGGACTATGCGTTTATGCTCGAAACCACTAAAACCTTCATCCTCGTCGCAATGATCCGTCTTATGGCTAGAAGATCGGCTTCCTGGAGACTTCTCAGAAAGTCTCTGACACCTCAAAACCAGTCTTTCCAACCCAATACCCTTTGAGGCAATCTATGTCCCCAAGCACTCCCTCTGGTCGGTGGCCTCGCACGCATCGAGCCAAAACATGGCTCAACCGAGGCGAGCCGCCTTTCAGTGTTGTACGAGCCGAATTTGATATAAGGTCCTCGTCCAGTAACACCCGGTGCAATCCATCGGCAGACATGGAGGGAGCCGCAATTCGCCTTGACCCCTCGACAGGCTATAATCCCGGTTGGACTTATGCAACGGCACATATCCCCCACTCGATCTCTGAAGGGTTCCCTGCGCGTTCCCGGCGACAAATCGGTCACCCACCGGGGCCTGCTTTTGGGGGCACTGGCCCAGGGCGAAAGCACCCTCTACTTCCCGCTCAAAGCCGGCGACACCTTATCCACGGCTCAGGTCATGCGTCAGTTGGGGGCCGAAATTTCCGAGCAGGGCCCACACTTTCACATCAAGGGTGTGGGCCTCAGGTTGAACGAGCCTGGCGATATTCTGGACTGTGGCAATGCCGGAACCCTGATCCGGCTGGCTGCAGGCCTCCTTTCGGGACAGGAAATTTTCACGGTGCTGACCGGCGATGCCTCACTGCGACGGCGCCCCATGGGACGTGTCACCATCCCCCTCCGTCAGATGGGCGCCCGCATTGAGGCCCGCAACAACGGACGGCTGGCCCCACTTGCCATTCGCGGAGGCGGCCTGCGCGGCATCCACTACGAGCTGCCGGTGGCCAGTGCCCAGGTCAAAAGCGCGGTTCTGTTGGCGGGGCTGTTTGCTGAGGAAGACACCGAAGTGGTGGAGCCTGCCCCCACCCGCGACCACACTGAGCGGGTCTTCCGGCACTATGGCCTGCCCATCGAAGTGGAGGGCCACCTGATTCGTACCCGTCAGGCCGAACCCTTTGCGGCTCGAGACCTGACCGTACCCGGCGACATCAGCAGCGCCGCTTTTTTCATCGTGGCCGCGTTGATTACCCCCGAGTCGGACCTTACCCTGGAAGGCGTAGGCCTGAACCCCACCCGCACCGGGCTGCTCACAGTGCTCAAGGAGATGGGGGCCGATATAAGCTGGGAAGTCACCGAGGGACAGGAAGGGGAACCGGTGGGCTGGATTCGAGCCCGCTCCTCGCAGCTACGCGGAATCTCGGTAGACCCTAAACTAATCCCGCTGATGGTGGACGAGGTACCGGTGCTGGCTGCAGCTGCGGCCTGGGCAGAGGGCGAAACCTACATTCCAAAGCTGGAAGAACTCCGCGTCAAGGAGTCAGATCGTATAGCGGCTATCGCCAAAAACCTCCAGAGCCTAGGTGTACCGGTTGAGGCCGGGCATGACTGGCTCAAGATTCGCGGTGGTTACGTGCAGGGGGGCGGGGTGGTGGAGCCATTCCACGATCACCGCATCGCCATGGCCTTCGCGGTTTGCGGTCTGCCAAAAGGCGTTACGGTGAGCGACGCCCAGTGGGCCAGCATCAGCTTCCCGAGCTTTTGGGAGGACTTAGAACGGCTCGCCGGAAAGCTAGTGTGAAGCAGCTCTTGCCGAAGTCCCAGAAATGGTGCACTCCACCGCAAATCCCGCTATTCATCAGGCCGAATCCATGTTGAAAACACTTACCGGGACTCCTCACCTGCCCGTTGGACAAAGATGACCCCTGCCATGAACGCGATCATCACTATAGACGGCCCCTCGGCCTCGGGCAAAACCAGCGTGGCCAAGCTGGTAGCCCAGCGGCTGGGCATACCCTACATCTCCAGCGGCCTGCTGTACCGGGCGGTAGCGCTGATATGTTTGCTCGAGAATGCCTCCGCCGAGGAAGTTGAGGAGCGTCTGGAGAAACACCGCCTCGAGCTGAGGCCCACCCCCGACCACAACCACATCCTGCTCGATGGTCACGACGTGACCGAGGCCCTGCACAGCCTCGAGGTTGACCAGATTGTTTCTGCCGTAGCGGTGCGCCCGGTTATCCGCCGATACGTAAACGAGGTGCTGCGTAACATTCCGCCCCCTTTTGTGGTGGATGGCCGCGATATGGGCAGCACGGTGTTTCCCAAGGCCGGCTACAAGTTTTACCTGACCGCCAGCCCCAAAGTGCGTGCCCTGCGCCGGGTACCTGAACGTGACGCCACCTTCGAGACGGTGTTGTCAGAAATTCTTCGACGCGACGAAGCTGACCAACAACAAAGCGCGCCGGCTAAGGATGCCATCATCCTGGACACCAGCCACCTCGACCTGGATGGGGTAGTACGAGAGGTGCTCAAACGCCTCAACCAACCCATCGGAGATTGATCGCCCCGGCAAGCAGCCACCTCCTGGCCGTACGGTCTTGCCAGGCTCGAGGGCTTCTATTCAAGAATCGCCGTAGGTTAGCCGGGCAACGCTGGGCCAGTGCTGCAAGCCCCCGTCGGTGTGGCTGGGGCTAGTCGGTCGCCGAATCGGCCGGTCTGCTCCCCAAGCGCTGCACCACCAGCTCGGCGATGTCGAGCACCTGGGGGGCCTGGCCTTCGGGCTCCTGGGCCGTCTCGAGGTTCATCATCTGCATACAAAAGGGGCAGCCGACGGCAATTGTGCGGGCCCCGGTTTCCTTTAGTTCGCGGTAGCGATGGGTGGAGACCCGCTCGTTGCCGGGTTCTTCTTCTTTCCAGAACTGGGCCCCACCGGCCCCGCAGCAGAAGCTATTCTTGCCGTGGCGTGGCGGCTCGTGCAGTTGGAGGCCGGTAGCCCGGATGACCTCGCGGGGCTCGGTCAACACCCCGTTGTGCCGCCCCAGGTAGCAGGGGTCGTGGTAGGTCACCAGAGCTTGCTCCGCTGTGGCCATCGGCAGGAGCTCGAGCTTCTTCGCGTCTATCAGTTCTGAAATATAGTCGGTGTGGTGCCTGACCTGATAAACGCCACCAAAGTCCCTGTACTCGTTGGCCAGGGTGTGGAAGCAGTGCGGACAGGTGGTGACGATGGTCTTGGGCTTGGCTTCCATCGCCGCATTGAGGGTCTCGACGTTTTCCGTGGCCAGCTGCATGAACAAGAACTCGTTGCCGGCCCGCCGGGCGGCGTCGCCGGTGCATTTCTCCTGCTTGCCCAGCACGGCCCAGTTGGTCCCGGAGCGGTGCAAAATTTCGGCGAAGGCCCGGGCGGTGCGCTGCGCCCTGGGGTCGTAGGCGGGTGCGCACCCCACCCAGTAGAGCACGTCCGCCTCGGGGTTCTGGGCCACAGTCTGCACCTCGAAATCCAGCCCTTCGGTCCAGGCCATTCGCTTGTCCTGGCCAAGGTTCCAGGGGTTGCCGTTGCGCTCCATGCCCTTAAAGGCTTGCCCGAGCTGGGCCGGAAACTCGCCTTGCATCATCACCCGCTCGCGCCGCACATCCAGGATGTGCAGCATCTGCTCGTTGCCCACCGGACAGACCTCGATGCAGGCGTTGCAGGTGGTGCAGGCCCAGATGGACTCTTCGTTCATAGCGAAGTCCATCAGGGGACGGGGGCTCTCCTTACCAGCCGAGAAGACCGGCAGAATCTCGTTCAGTTCGTAGCGCTCGTTGATCAGGATGGCCGCCGGGGAAAGGGCCTTGCCGGTGGTGTAGGCCGGGCAGACCTCCTGGCAGCGGTTGCACATGATACAGCTATAGGCATCCAGCAGGCGGGGCCAGGCGAAATCTTCCAGTTTAGCCACCCCGAACTTCTCCATCTTCTCGAGCTCCTCGAAGTCCTTGGCGATGGGCAGCAAGGCTCCCGGCTTCTCCTTCTTGAAAGCCAGGTTGAGCGGAGCCAAAAACAGGTGGATGTGCTTGGAACGGGCAAAGTAGGGGATGAACACCAGAATGGAGCCGAGGGCAAACCACCAGAAAAGGTGCTCCAAGACCACCAGCCGATCCACGTCGACCCCCATGAACAAGCCCGAGGCCCACGAGGCCACCGGCTGGAAGGGGTCCGGGCCGTAGTCGAGGTTAGCAGCCTGGGCCGATTTGTGCAGCAGGCGGCTGCCCACGTGGAAAAAGATGAAGCCGCCCACGATGGCCGAGTCGCGAGGGATACCGCTGCGAATTTTCTCGTGCAAAGGGGTCTTCTCGTTCCAGCTGAAGGTCTTGCGCCCTAGACCCGAAAAGCGCCGGATCAACAGACCTACGATGCCAATGAGAATTAGTGCGGTCAGCAGGTCGGCTATTAGGTTGTAGCCATTCCAGAAGCCCCCGCGCGCCTTGAAGGGGAAAAAGCCCTCGAGGACATCCACTAGGTTCACGCTCAAGTAGAACACAAAGCCGTAAAACACAAAGGCGTGTAGCAGGCTCACCCAGGGCCGCTTCTTGAAGACCGTCTGCATGGTGAGGGTCTGCCACAAAGCGCGGCCCAGGCGGGCCGGCAGGTTGTCGAAGCGGTCTTCGGGCTGGCCCCGGCGGATGGCCCTGTAGACGCGATAAAGCGCCCCGCCACCAAAGTAGAGCGTAGCCAGAACCAGCAGTAAGAAAGCGATTTTTTCTGGGGTAGTCAGCATTCGTGGATCTCCCGTGCAAATCAAATTGTACTTGGTACAAGTTTATCTGCTCTTGCGATTCGCTTCAAGTTTATTATGGCGGGTCTGTGCACCGAGCTCGAGAGCGTAGAATGCTGTGCGATGAATACGTTCGTGATTGCCTGGACCATGCTTTTGCTGTTCGCACTTTTCAACAACTACGTGATATACCGACTGCTTAAGCAGCGGGGTCGCACCGACCTGATGTGGGTAAGCGTTGTAGCCACCGTCGTTCCCATTGCACTCTTTGCCTTGTGGCCTAGCGCCTTCACCCTGATGGCCTTTCCGTTGGTTCAGAGCGTGGGGATGCTGGCTATCCTACGCATGGTTCAGCGCTAGGGGTCTGGCAACCAAGAAGCGACATGCTGCAAATCCCAAAATAAGCCGCTTCACGGCAAATATCGCTTCAGCCAGTCGAATCTACATCGTCGGAGTGCTAGTCGGACT
>Ga0209721_1002002_pt1 | contig 13730 bp, 14 predicted proteins | sample TshhotsprinmetaG_FD_184139 | JGI IMG/M metagenome (GOLD analysis project Ga0209721, IMG submission 184139) | Hot spring microbial communities from South Africa to study Microbial Dark Matter (Phase II) - Tshipise hot spring metaG (SPAdes)... | ecosystem: Environmental > Aquatic > Thermal springs... | reverse complement strand
GCACGCATGAGGGCCATCTGCCGCGAGAGTTTACCCGGCAGCCACCAGTCGTCCGCGTCCAAGAAGGCGATGAACTCGCCGCGTGCCTCGGCGATGCCGGCATTGCGCGCGCTGGACATGCCGCCGTTTGGTTTGCGCACCACGTGGATCGCGTCACCATAGGCGGCCAACACGGCCGCGGTGTCGTCGGTGCTGCCGTCATCGACGACGATCACCTCGCGATCGGTGAAATCCTGCGTGAGCACGCTGTCGATGGCCTTGCGCACGCACCAGGCGGCGTTGTAGGCCGGGATGACGACGCTGACAGCGGGGGTCTCAGACATCCGTGTCATAGCCCAGCTCCCGCATCAGCGGCGCGATCATGGGCAGGATGCGTTCGATGGCCTCGGGGTTGGATTCGCGCCATTTCTGCTTCTTCGGCTTGCCACGCACCACGCTGGTGGGCTGGAGATCCCGGCAGCGGGTCTCGATCTCCGGGGTGAAGGGTACCCCCAGCCGGTCGAAGGCCTCGCGGAACATCTCCACCGGCCGCTCGAACACGTCCTCGTAGCGCAGGTGGATCCACTGGTCTGCAGGCACGGTCCTTTTGGCCTCCAGGGCCAGGCGGTTCGCCGACAGCCACTGGAAGGCGCACACCTCCTCCAGGCTGGCGCGGTTGTAGTCCCGCCAGCCCGGCGGCAGGAAGAAGCACCATTCCCGGAACTCGCCCCCGTTGATGGCCACCTCCTCCGGGAAAGGGCCGAAGAACTGGGAAAGCTCAAAGCGCCCGTCCGTGCGGCCCATGCGCCAGCCGTCCATCATGGAACTCACGTTGTCGCGGCCGTCGCGCTGGATGAATACGAATTTCGCCTGCGGAAAGAGCTTATGCAGATAGGGGATGCGCATCACATTGATGCAGGTCTTGTCCAGCACCCAGCCCGCGCCCAGACGCTGGTAGAAATAACGGAAGGCGGCGTTTCGGTGCTCGGGCCGGGCCTGCTCCGCCCCCGCCGCCTCGGACGCCCAGCCGTTGTTGAGCGGCCCGTACAGCCCATCCCAGAACTGCGGGATCTCCCAGCCGAACTTGAGGAAGCGGGGGGCGGCGGCCAGGGTTTCGTAGGTGAGAGTCGTGCCGGAGCGGGAGCACCCAACCACGAATACCGGGTCTGGCATGGCCGGCCTAGCGAGGTCGTACCAAAGGCCGCGCAGTTCCCACTTCAGGGCGCGCAGGTTCTTGGCGCGGATCTCGGGGTCGAGGAGCTTGTGGGCGTGGGTGAGCTTGGGCATGGTGTTTCAGGTTCGTCTGGGTCGGTCCGGAGGGGTGTCGGGGCTGCCCCCGGAAGGGTCGGCGAAGACGATGTCCAGGATCCCGCGCGTGATGTTGGTCCACGACATTACCTGGGCGGCGCCTTGGGTGGCGGCCTCCAGCCTGGCCTGCTCGCCGCGGTCCATGCTTAGGAAACGCCTGATCACGGTTCGCACCCCGGCCACGTCGTCGGTGGGTGTCGGCAGGCCAATGCCGTGGCTGCGGCACAATTCGCCGCTCTCGGAGGCCGCGGCGCAGATCGGAAGGCGCGCGTGGGCGATGGCCTGCGCGAACACTCCGGAAGCGCCCTGGAAGTCACCATAATAGGCCCACACGGCGTCGGCCGCGGCGAAATACAGTTTGACCCTTTCGTTGGCTACGAAGGCCTCCTCATGGCGCACGTGCAGGTTGGCCTTGGTGGCCAGAGCGGGCTCGTCGAACGGGTGCGGTTCGTGCCCGACCCGCTTGCCGACGAAGAGGACAAACAGGGGTGCGGGCAGGGGCAGCTCACGGAGGGCTTCGGCGAGGGTGTCGATGTTCTTGCGGCGTATGGCCTGCATGCCGAAGACCAGCAGCACTCGTGCGTCGGCCGGGATGTCCAAGGCCGCGCGGCAGGAGGCCCGGTCCTCTTCGCTAGCCGGATCGGGCCAGAGTCCCCAGGGCAGGTAATGGCCCTTGTTCTGCCAGCGCATGTTCAGCCTGATCCAGTCGAGCAATTGCCTGGAATGGACGAACAACTCGAGATGGCGCAAACGGACCCGGTCGAGCCGCAGCAGTCGCTGCCAGCGGTGCCGGCTCCAGCTGAAGTTGTAATGCTCGGTGAATGCGGTGCGATGTCGATAGAGGCCCAACCATGCCGCCAGCCCCATGGGCCAGCTGCTCTGCTGGTTGTCCGGTTCCAGGTCAGTCCAATAGACGAGGTCGAAGCTGCCAGGCCTTGTGTGCAGGATCAGCCACGCGAGGCAGAGGCGTATGGGATGCCGGATGAGCCGGGGCCAGAGGAAGGTCATGATCCGCCCGAACGATGCATGGCCGTCCTGTAGGCAGACGGTCTCAAGATCCGAGGTTAGGCCGGGTTCAGCCGCGGTCGGGAAGGGGTGCACGAGGGTGACACGTGCACCATTGGCGGTGAATCCACGCGCGAGATCGACGGGGTAGGTGGCGTAGTGACCGGGCCGGTGCATGAAGGGCGCGACGACCAGGATTGTTCTCGGGGTATGCGACACGATGGGTCCTTGTCCTCTTCAAGGGGAGACCTTGTCGGCTCCGTGAGAGGTGGCCGAGACGGTCCGTCGACCTCGGCCGGGACGGTACTCGCCCATGGTACCGTGCTGGTTTCGGCCATATGCGGCGACGTTAAGCATGGCCTGTGCGGGGATATCGCGCATATCGGCGCTAATAGGGCTCATGCCATCTTCCTGGCCTGTAGATTAAGGCTGATGGGAAATAGGCGTCCGTCGTAGTTGATCTGCCGGGAGGCCCAGTCGTCGAAATCGTGGTGGTCGCAGTGTGCAGGGTCCCAGCTTTCAACGTCGGTGAAGCCGGCCTTGTGCAGCGTTTCCGCGAGATAGTGTTTGTTGAACACGCTGTAGTGAAAGTTGAACTCGTAGTCCTGCCCCCCCATTAGTGCCGGGGCGATGGCATGGATGTCGCCCCCCGTCTCCTCATAGATGCGGATGATGTGGTCGAAATCGGGCACCGAGATACGCAGGAGGCCGCCCGTCTTGAGCACACGCCCCATCTCCTTGAGGGTCTGCAGCAGTTGGCCGCGCGGGACATGCTCCAGGACGTGGCTCATGTAGACCATGTCCAGGCTTGCGTCCGGGATGCTGCGCAGATTGAAGATGTTCCGGCTCACGATGTGCACGTGAGGCAAGGGGCGCGCGTCCAGGTTGATGAACTCCGGGCTGTTGACATCGCCGCAGCCAATGTGGAGCAGCCTCGACCCGTTCGGACCCGAGGGCAGGCGCGACAGCCTGCTGTTCCACATCGCCTGGCGCAGGGCCTTGAACATGTCTTTGGCGGGGCCGGGCAGTCTCATGGGCGATGCTCCTCTAGGGTTGGGTCGGTGTCGGTCGACGAGACCCGCCTTGCCCGGGATGGGCATCTGCGCGGTGGGCGGTATCGAAAGTCGGGCTGATTCATGCCGGCTGCATCAAGCACGCGCCGCACGGATCGCCTCCAGCCATTCCCGGATGTGCCCGTCCTCGGTGCGCATGTCCCAGCGATACCCCGTGCGCACGAATGGATATACGCCTTGCTCCACCGCCCAGATCAGATCGTCCAGATGGGCGATGTAGTTGTCGTCGTGCTTCCAGGGGTGGATGGACCAGTTCTCGGTTCCGGTCGTTGTCCAGCGTTCCAGACCCCGCAGCTTGAGGGTATGGGTGAGGGAGTCCTCCAGGGGCTCGGTGGGGCGCGCTTGAACGATGGGCAGGAGCTTGTCCAGGAAGCGCCTGCGATCCATGAGGAAATAGCGGGTGGACAGGCTGTCGGCCTTGGCCCAGCCTTTGGCGGGTTGACGGCCCAACGGGCGTTTCAGGAGCCGCTCCAGCCGGTTGCGTGCCTGCGGCGGGCCACCGCGGCAGGTGGTGAAGACGACCCGGGGCTCGCGCCGCATCACCTCGATGCCTTGCTCGATCCACGACTCGCCCGGCGTGGTGTGGAAGAGCATGTCCGAGTCCATGTGGAAGACGTATTCGCCCGTGCATTGGTCCAGCGCATAGAGGTACTGGTAGATGGGCGCGCCGGAGAAGTCCTTGAGCGCGATGTCGTCGCGGCCGAAGTATTTCTTGAGGACGGCTGCCTGACTTGCCTCGTCCCAGGGGATGGTGTCGACCCGGTCGATGAGGCCGTCGGTTTGCAAGCGTTCGAAGATTTTCAGCAGGGCGGCAGGGTCGCCGCGGCGGCGGCTGTCGTACTTGCCCATGGGGTTGCCCGGGTCATAGGCGATGAGGCGTTCGGAGAAGGCAAAGTCCAGGCTGCGGAAGACGTGCCGCAGGGTCTTTTCCAGGAAGGGCACGTCGGTTACACAGGTGTTGACGGTGAAGCTGACGCTTGGGGTCATGTCACGCCTCCTCTTTGTTTCCGAAGGTGGCGGCCGACTGCCGTAGTGGTGATTCCATCGCCGCGCGCAGCTCCCCCAGGGCGGCCGCCATGCGGATGAGATAGTAAAAGCGGCGGTTGCCATCGAGCGTGAACAGGGCATTCAGGCCGTATTGAACGGGCTTGGTCGCCAGGTAGGGACGCAGTCCCTGGGGCGGCTCGTCGCTCATGCGCCGGGCCGAGAGCGAGCGCAGATAGCTCTTGCGCAGCATGTAGCCGGTGCGCATGCGCTCGGGCTCGATCGCATGCAGTTGCTTGAGGCCGGGCACATAAAGGATGCGCACACCGTTTGCGAGACAACGCTGGATGAAGTCGTGATCCTCCCCGCCCATGAGGTTGTGTCCCTGCGGCCCCAGCTCGGTCGAAAAACAACCTACCTGCTCGAATACCCAACGTCGCACGGTGATGTTGCCACCGCTGGGCAGCTTGTGGTCGGCGGGGATCTCTTTCGGCGAGTCGCCAAAGTCGTATTCGGGGAAGGGGCGGATGGGGATGTGGTAGCGCCCGGTCGCGTGCACCCAGGCGGGCTCGCTGCCGTCCCAAGCGGGCCGGATGCGGCCGCAGAGGATGCCATATTCGGGATTTGCGTCCAACGCCGCAGCTAGTGTGGGTAGGAAATCCTGATCGACGAACTGATCGTCGTCGATGAAGCACAGGGCCGCCGCGTCGGTCTCGGCGATGGCGCGGTTGAGGGCGTGGGACTTGCCCGGCCGGGGCTCCGCGATCCAGCGCAGGTTGAGATCCCGCCAGGCCGGGGCCTGCTGCGCCTCGGACAGCAGGGCAGGGGTCTCGTCGCTGCAGGCATTCGCCACCACAACGACCTCTGCCCGCACGCCTTGCGGCCTTCGCGCCCGGGCCAGGGTGTCCAGGGTCTGACGCAGCAGGCCAGCGCGGTTGTGGGTGCAGATGACGACGGCGATGTCCATGTCGACCGGCTCAGGGCCGTGGCCCGAAGGCCCAGCCGTGGATCTGGCCCAGGAAGTAGGCCATGTTCATCTCCCGGCGCAGGGTCGCCACGCGGCCTTCGTACCGCCATTGCACGAGCACGGCCTGCAGGGCGCGCATCAGCTGACCGAACAGGTACGGCGGCGGCAGGCGGGAGCCATGGCCGCGGCGGCGGATCGCCTCCACCCGCCCCTGTCGGTAATGCAGGTCCAGGAAATAGCCGCGGGTGAGTTTCTCGGCCTGGATGCGGTGGTGGATGATGGCCTCGGGGGTCCACCATACTTGGAAGCCGGCCGCGAGCAGCCTGCGGTAGAAGTCGACCTCCTCACCGCCGGTGTTGTCCGTGCCCTTGCGACCGAGCATGTCGTCGAACAGGCCCACCCGCTCGCACACGCGCTTGTGCAGACCGAAGTTGCCGCCGTGGAAGGAGGTGTAGGGGTCGGTGAGCGGGCAGATCTCGTCGGCGCGGTTGAGTTCGCCCAGGAAACCGAGCAGTTCGTCCTTGAGCCAGGCCGGACGGGTATCCTCGAACAGCACCCGGATGCGGCCGCCGAAGGCGTCCGGGGCGTGGGCCCGAATGAGGCGCTCGTAGGCGCAGAGCCAGTCCGGGTCGGCGGTCTCGTCGTCGTCCATGAAGATGACGTAGTCGCCGCGCGCCTCGGCGATGGCGCGGTTGCGGGCGTTGGAAAGACCCAGTTTCTCTTCCCGCACCACGCGCACCTGCCAGCCCTCGGGCCAGCGGTGGCGGGCGAGCAGTTCGGGCGTGCCGTCGCGGCAGCCGTTGTCGATGACCAGGAATTCCCATGGCGCTTCGGGCGGTCTGAGACCGGGCAGGTCGGCCAGGGTGCGCACCAGGCGGTCGGCGTGGTTGTGGGTGCACAGGGCGACGGTGTAGGCCAAGCTCATGCGTGCGCTCCGGGCAGGCGGGCCGCCAGCCGGTCCAGGTAGTAGCGGATGGCATGGGCCAGGCTGCCGTCATTGGTGCCCAGCTTCACCTTGCGTAGCAGCATGGCCGGCGTGTCGGTGCCAAAGATGTCGAGGCGGCGGATGCGCAAACGGTTGACATCGCGGCGGTTGAAGCCGGGCTGGGTGGAGAAGGCGGCACGGTAGCCGGAGGCGCGCGCGGCGGCCTCCACGCGCTCGTCCAGGTGGCCGAAGGGGTAGGCGAGGTAGGGCACCTCGTGGCCCAGCAGCGCACTGAGCGCAGCGCGCGAGCCCGCCAACTGGTCCATGAGCTGATCATCGTCCAGGGTGGGCAGGCTGGCGTGGCTGCGGGTGTGGGAATGGAAGGAAACGCCCCGCGCTTGCATGTCGCGGATCTCGTCGGCGTCGAGCAGGGGGTGCGTCACGCCGTCCGGGTTGGAGGCGCGTGTCCAGTGATCCTCCTGGCCGATCAGGTCGCTCACCAGAAAGACGGTGAAGGGCCAGCCCAAGGCCTCCAGCACCGGCAGGGCATGCTCGCGCACGCCGCGGAAGCCGTCGTCGAAGGTGATGACGAGGGCGCCTTCCGGCAGCGGGGGGCCGCCTTCCAGCCAGTCCACCAGGGCGTCGATCCCCACCGCGTGATAACCCTTGCCGGCCAGGGCGCGCATGTGTGCGGCGAAAGCCTCGGGTGCGATGCAATAGCGCGCCTCCCAGGCGTTGTTGGCCTGGCCTACACGGTGATACATGAGCACGGGAACCCGCTCGGCGCGCCTCATGCCGACCTCCTGTCGTTGATCTGCACCAGGCCGCTGTACAGGCCATAGGGCAGCAGGGCGATCAGTACATGACGGAAGTCTTTCAGCCGATAGCTGCCTTTGGCTGCGGCGTGACGGAAGAGCTTCTGGGCGCTGACCAGGTCGCGCTTCCAGAAGGCGCGGTAGGCCTGGCGCAGGACGTGGCCCTCGGTCAGGTCGCGCAGACGCTCGGCCGGCAGATGCGACACCCGGTCCTGGTGCTCGCGGATGAAGGCCTGCTGGGCATCCAGGGCGTCGAGCACCTGGCGCCAGCGCACCGCCGAGACCTGGCCCAGGTTGTGCCAGCGGTAGAAGGCCAGCACCTGCGGCACGCGTCGGATGCGCGCCCCCGCGCCAAGGGCGCGCAGCCAGAAGTCGTAGTCCATGGAGGCAAAGCGTCGCTCGGAGAAGCCCCCCAGCCGCTGCACCAGCTCGCGCCGGACCAGGGCGGCGTGGATGGGCCAGGGGCAGGCGCGCAGGAAGTGCGCCACCGGGTCTTCCTCCTCGTAGGCCGGCGGGATGTAAGGTTCGCCCTTGATCCCGTCGCCGACGTTCTGCCAGCCGCAGTAGGCGATGTCGGCAGCGTGCGCGCTCAGGGCGGCAAGGAGCTTCTCCAGGGTATCCGGCTGCCACCAGTCGTCGGCGTCGAGAAAGGCGACGAATTCCCCCCGCGCCCGCTGGAGGCCGGCATTGCGCGCGGGATAGGGGCCCGCGCGGCTGGTGTAGAGCAGATGCAGCCGCTCGGGGTGAGCCTTCGCCAGGTCGGCGAGGATGGCATCCGAGCCGTCGGTGGAGCCGTCGTCCACCACGATCAGCTCGACATTGCTGTGGCTCTGGCCCAGGGCGGACGCCACCGCCTGCTCCACATAGGGCGCGGCGTTGTAGCAGGGCATGATGACGGAGATCAGGGGCGGGGCCGTCGGCATGTCCTTCGTCTCGTCCTGGGGCGTCTGGGTCATGGGCCGGTCCGCGTTAGGGGGTTGCGCGGGGCTGGCCGGGCTCCCGTCCCAGGTAGCAGGCGGCCATGCGCCGCAGCCAGCCGCGCGGCCGCGCCGTACCCTGCATCAGGATGGCCTTGCGGCCCAGTTTTTTCGGGTTGTGCCACACGTTCCCCTCGGTGTGCATGAGGACGGGAAGGTCCCTGTCTGCGCTCGCCTCGACCCGCTGGATGAAGGTCTCGGGCCGCAGGTGGGTGTGGTAGTAATCCAGCACGTTGGCCCTCAGGCGGGCGATCTCCTGCGGGTCCAGCTCCAGGGCCTGCCTGAGCCTGGCGATGAGCTCGTCCTCGTCGTCGAAGGCGATGCAATTCTCCATATGCTTCAGGGGCGGGTCCAGCCACTCTGGGTAGTTGGTGATGGGGATGGTGCCCACGGCCATGGCCTCGACGATGTTGTGGCACATGGGCATGATGATACCGGGCGGGCTCAGAAAGACTCGGCACGGGCCAGGGTGGGCAGCCAGTCTGCAAAGTCGATGCGCACCGTGTGGCTGGCGGTGAGGACGCATTTGTTGGTGTAGGGGGAGTGGTACAAGCCGTTGAGTTCCTGCGCGTCCCCGACCAGGATGAGGTCGTCGCCCAGGTGCGCCTTGATGGTGTCGACGATCTTGAGGCGGGGTAGCTTGGGCCTGGGATGAAAGATCCGGACGCGGTGGTAGTTCTCGGTGTCGCCGGAGAGAACACCCGAATCTTGCGCCCCATGACACGGTAGGTTTGCAATTGCTGCTCCGTCGTGCCGGAATTCAAGGGGTGCATGGGGTAGGGCATGAAGATCGGGTTGGAAAACCAGAACGGCGAGAACAGGTCGAAGCGGACCTGGAGGCGTTTGCGCCAGGGCAGCCGGGTCAGCGCAGCATCAGCCCGGTCATAGAGGAGCCAGCTGCCCTCGGGCGCATCGGGCGGCGCAGTGGTGAGTTCGAGGTTCTCCAGGTCATGGATCATCTGGCCGTACTTCTCCAGGAGCTGTTCACCCAGGTAGTCGTAGAGGGTGATCCGGTAGCCGGCATGGGCAAAGATGCGCAGCAGCGCGAACAGCAGCCGCCCCTGCTTCTGGAAGATCTGCGGGCCGGCGAAGCGGGCGTAGATGCGTTTCTCGGCGTTCATGAGGATGCGGGCATCGTCGGGTGTCAGGCCGTCAAAATACGCACAAGGGTGGATTGGCCCAGTCCGGCTTGTTGTAGAGCAACTCCTGCTTGCCGTCGGCGGCCTGCAGGCGGCGCCCCAGATAGCGCGCGACGGCGTGGGGCGCGGCCGTGTGCCACTCCATGCTGGGGGCGATCTCGATGGATGATCCTGATTGGGTTTCCATGTGGCGGCAAAGGACAAGCGCGGTGCTGGCGGTTGACGAGGCTGTGGGTTCGGTGCCGCCGCTGGCCATCGCGCGACCATCCAGCCGCTCGGCCGGACGGCCGTCTTTGGCCCTGTACACGCCTTTGCCCACCATGGCGTAGTAGGCGGTGCCCGACAGGGGGGCATAGACCACGCCGGCGACGGGGCGGCGATCCTCGATGAGGGCCAGGTTGATGGTGAACTCGCCCCCCGCGCCGCCGAAGGCCTCCTCGCCGTCCATGGGGTCGACCAGCCAGAAGTGGTTCCAAGCCTTGCGCACCTCGTGCGGGATGTCGGGTGCGGTGCGGGTGACGATGGGAATGTCGGGATTCATGCGGGCAAGACCCCGGGTCAGCAGGCGTTCCGCCGCGCGGATGGCCGCCTGCCGGGCGCGTGTGCGGCCGCCGGGGAGAGTCCCGAGCAGGCGCTGCGGCAGCAGGGTCAGACGCGCGAGCCAGTCCGGACACTCGGTGCCAGGTCGCAATGCGCGATGGTGGCGCAGCATGCGCTCGCCAGCCTCGCGTGCCAGGTTGGCCAGCGTGTTGATGTCCATCCAGCGGATGCGCGTGACGTTCGCCTTGGGAAAGGGTTGATCGGGAATCGGCCGGCCCAGGAAGGGGCAGAGCTTCTCCCAGCCCTCGCCGCCGGTGACGTTGAGGACCAGGAGGTCCTGCGGTCGATGTTTGAAATGGTCCAGCACCCCCTGCACGAAGCGCTCGTAGCCGGCACGGAACTTGTCTTCCTCGTACACCGTGGTGCCGTAGAGGTCCATGAACAGCCGGTTGTGCGCCTCATTCTGGGCCCTGGCCAGATTCTCGGTGAACTGTTTCTTGCACGACAGCAGCCAGCCGTCCATGTCGCGCACCGTCAGGATGAACTTCGCGCCCGGATAGGCCTGATCCAGCTCGCGGTAGAAGCTGGGGATGGGGGTGTCCGTGAGGGCGTCGTAGTGCTCCAGCAGGCCGGCGTCGATGCAGGAGAGATCGCCGGGGATATAGCGCTCGATGCCCGGGTAGTCCTTGGTGCGGTAGCCGAGGATTTCCAGGGCATGGGCGAGGCTGCTGGTGCCGGTCTTGGACAGGCCGATGCCGAATATCTTCATGTTGTCAGTGAGGCTTGTTGGGCCCGCAGGGACTCGATCTGGGTGAGGTAGACGGCGGCATAGGGGGCCGTCCAGCGCATGCGCATGCGCAGGTTGCCACCGGCAATGCCAAAGTGAGCAGCCGACGTATCACACGACCTCTGTCGACGAGCTCCCCCCGTGCCCTTGGACGCCAGGTAGGCTGTTGTCTCGAGAAAGAAACGGCGATAGTGGTTGTTGCTTTCAATAGGGGGCGTTGGCGTACCGCCTGCATAGGCTACGTTCTTGAATGCAGGGTAACTCAGGCTGATGGCGGTGTCGTGAAAGTCCTTGTCGACGTTGATGGCTGACGGTAGTGCAAGGAGGAATTCAAATAGATCCTGGTCCAGGAATGGTGTGACCGCCATGACGCCGGCTCGCCTTGCGATCGACATAGGCTGCATGGCTGAGACGTGCCGTCCACGGCTCCAGAAGTAGAAGGAGACCATCGGATTGGGGGCATCCTGGTGGCGGACCAACTCCCGTTGCACCCGCTCGATGGCCAACTCGGCGTTGAATCGGGCTGCTGCTTCAGGGGTCAGCGCCCGCTGCAGGGCGTCCTCGGAGGCCTGCCAACTGAGCCATTTGTCCAGGATGTCGCGGGCCACCTCCGCCCTGCAGTTCTGCTCCAGCAGGTTCAGGTGCTCGGGTTTGCAGTACTGGCTGCAGGTCGCGCCACCTGGGCTGCCCTCGTAGACGATGGCACCGGGGTGCCGGCGGGCGATTTCGCCACAGAGGCTCACACACCAGACGTTCTCCGCAGCGCCGAAATTGTTGAGGCGATTCTTGGCAAGTTCTGCGACCAGCCTGGATGCTGGTTGGCCAAGAGTATTGTGGGGGAGATTGAAATGCTGAGCCAGCCTGCGGGCAACCTCGATGTTCTGCGTGCGATACGGAGGGAAGTCGTGGTTGGTATAGCAGGCGTGCGGACGACAACCCAGCTCCATCAACTCCAGGAAGATGCTGCGGGAGTCCCGTTCTCCGCTTAGGGGCAGGATGTAGGGCACCTCCGGCGAGGCCCTGCGCCGGACCGCCTGGCGTACCAGGTCGGCAAAGGTGGCAATGGCCTCCTCACGCGTCATGCGCAGCGGCGCGGGGTGGTTCACCCCTCCGGAGACCTGCACCCGGCCGCCCGACCAGCGTACCGTGCCGCCCGGGGGGAGTGCGCGGATGTGTCGGAAGAAGGTGTCCTCACCCAGGGTCCAACCCAGGCGCAGGTAGACCGCCATGGCCGCGTCGTCGAGCTCGGCAGGCGCGCATTGGGCCAGAAGCTGCTCGATGGCCGACGAGACGGCGAACACCTTGTCCGTGGCGTAGTAAGAGATGGGAAAGAAGCCCAGACGACAGTTGCGGACCATGACCTCCTGGCCGTCCCATTGCCATTCGGCGTAGACGTCGCGCCCGGTCTGCAGGGGGGCGGGCAAGTTCACCTGGCCCAGCCGGGCGCTCGTGACGCCGCTCACCTGCGTGCCGCCCTCCCCCAGACGGATCCAGAGCCAGGGCTCCCGCAGCGTGACGGCATCCACATCCGGCAGCACAGGGCGCGGGTGGTGTTCAGTCATGGTGATCAGGCTCAGCCCTTGCGTCGCAGCACACAGGTGCCCGGCACGGTGTCGTACATCGTGCGTGTGTAACCCGGGTATTCCCGCTGCCAGCGTTCGATCATGGCCTGTTCCTGTGGACGGGCGGCGTCGTCGACATAGATGACTGCACGCTCGGAGAGCAGCGACTGGAAGGCAGGCAGGGCCGGATAGCGCGGCATGCCCTTGGGGTCGAGGGCGGCGGGGGGGCCGTCGACGATGAGCATGTCGATCTCGCCCGCCTGGCGCAGCCGTTCCGGCATCTGGTACCACTGGTATTCCTCCTGACCGAAGCGCTGCCGCGCCAGCGGGGCGTCCAACACCTCGACGTAGTCCTCCAATCCGCTCGCCCGGATGTGCCGGCGGGTCTGCTCGGCCCAGTGGGGGTCGTGGTCCAGGGAGATCAGCCGTCCGCGGCCGGCCTGCTTGAGCATGCGACCGATGAGGACGCTGGACACGCCGGAGCCGAGCTCGACAAGGGTGTTCGGCGCGTTGAGCGCGATCTCGCGTGCCATGAGCGCCGCTGCGTCTGCGGTCAACGCCCAGCCGCCGCCGAAGGGCATGGGGTAGGGGTGCTCGTAGGGGGTGAGCTGGACGAGTCCCTGAGTCTGCCTGATCTGTTCGTCCAGCCGTGTCAGGCGCTGGCCCACTTGCCGGAAGTCCTCGCGCAGGCTGCCGAAGAGCTGTGTTTTCCAGTGGTGCATGAGGGTCACGATGGCGGCCAGGGCAAGGATGACGGGCACGGCCGCAGCGGTGGAGGCGTCGGTGAGGGTGGCCGCCGCGGCGGTGAGCAGGGTGAGGGCAAGGCCGGCGGCCAGGCCCAGCAGGAGGGATCGCGTCATGGTCGGCATGGGTGTCGTTGGAGTGGGGTCTGTACGGGTCGGCCCGGGCGATGGGGGTCATCCGCCGAAACGGTAACCGAAATGGCGCAGGTCGTTCGCGTGCAGGGTCGCCACGATCTCGCGCGTCTCGTCGGTGTAGTAGTCGGTGTAGGGACGGCGCTGCTTGCGGATGCCGGTCTTCAGGTGCGGCAGGCCGGTGACGGGGATGCCGACGCGGCGGCAGACCTCGTCGTAGTCCTCCTCCAGGTGCTCGTAGCGGATGACGAAGTCTGCGCAGAGCTCGCCGTCGAGGATGTAGAAGCGGTCGTTGTTCTCAAGGAAACCCTCTGCCGGCACACGGTAGCGGTTCGCGCCGTCGCTGACGTAAAAGCGCGGATCGTCCGTTCGTGCCAGGACTTTTTCGTGCAGGAACCGTGTGAACTGGTCGCGGACGATGGCGAATTCGTCGAAGGGCACGCCCAGGTAGTGCCAGAGGCGCTTTTTCGGCTTGAGGGCGGCGTCGTTGCGCCGATCCCAGAAAAAATACGACAGCGCGCGGTCCCACGGGTTACGGGTGATGCTGAACTTGAAGTAGCGGTTCCACACCTGCTCCGACTCCCGGATATGGATGGTGGCGGCGTCCACGTGCTGGCCGATCTTGCGGTAGGTGTCGCGTACCGGACGATTGCATAGACCCGAAACGTCGTGCATTGTTTGTCAGCCGCGCGGTCATGCGCGGCCTGATAGACCAACTCCGGAGCGAAGCGACATGAACATCCGCCTGCACAAGAACGCCACGACCACCCCTGCCAGACGGCGTTACATTCAAA
>Ga0209721_1001997_pt1 | contig 13772 bp, 10 predicted proteins | sample TshhotsprinmetaG_FD_184139 | JGI IMG/M metagenome (GOLD analysis project Ga0209721, IMG submission 184139) | Hot spring microbial communities from South Africa to study Microbial Dark Matter (Phase II) - Tshipise hot spring metaG (SPAdes)... | ecosystem: Environmental > Aquatic > Thermal springs... | reverse complement strand
GTGAACTTTTGCCATTGGAGAAAGGTAGAGATACTCGCTGTAAGCGCCCCAGAGATGGGGCGGATCTTTACAGGAGATCATCGAACCATAAGTGAGCATCTTGTCGCAGTGAATATAATCCCCCTCCCTGCAATAGAAGCACTCTCCGCATCCAAAGGCATACTCAACAATCGCCCGATCTCCCTGTCTCAGACTCCATCTCTTCGATGCCTCTTTTCCGATATCAACGATCGTCCCGAAGATCTCATGTCCCATGATGATGGGATAAGGACGAGGGGCTCGTGTCGGTTTTCCACGGTACATACCCACATCCGAACCACAGACCCCAACCATCTCTACCCTGAGGAGTCCTTCATCGGATCCAATGGAAGGGAGAGGAAATTCCTTTAACACCATCCTCCCAGGTTCTTCAAGAACGACTGCTCTCGAAATGTTCATCTCTGTCTCAATAGGGTTTTCAGAATTTTTCCTGAGGGGTTTCTTGGAAGACTCTCTATAAATTCCACAAACTTAGGCTTCTTGTAACTCGCAAGATGACTCTTGCAATATTCAATCACTTCCTCTTCGGTCATCGTCTCTCCTTTCTTCAAAACGATGACGGCTTTGACCGACTCTCCCCAGAGCCGATCAGGCACTCCGATGACCGCAGCATCTTCAATCTTGGGATGGGCATAAAGGATCTCTTCAATCTCCCGGGGATAGATATTCTCTCCGCCGCTGACAATCATATCCTTCTTCCGGTCAACAATATAGATGAACCCTTCTTCATCCATTCGCGCCAGATCTCCTGTGTGAAGCCATCCATTTCGGAGAGCCTCTTGGGTGGCTCCTTCATCTTTATAATACCCCTTCATCACATTGGGGCCACGGCAGATCAACTCACCGACTTCTCCAGCCGCAAGCTCTCGATCCTGATCGTCCACAATTTTCGCCTCGAGGAAAGGAACGGCCGGTCCCACACATTCCTTCTTTCTTAAGGAATCCTTTGCTTTAAGGATGGCAATCGAAGGTGTCGCTTCGGTGCACCCATAGACATCGTAGATGCCAGAGAGATTGGGAAAGAATTTCAGAAGCCGTTCCTTGGTCTCGTTGGGAAGGATCGAGGCGCCAGTTGTGCATTTGGTGATCGAACGGGTATCATATCTCCCCTCTGGAAGGGAAAGGATCATATGGTAAGCCGCGGGTGCGCCTGAGATAACGGTCACCTTCTCCTTTTCGATGATCTCCATTACCTTTTCCGGATCAAAGTGTTTAACAAGAATGCTCGTTCCCGCCATCGCCACCCGCGTTAGAAAATGATTATTGAGAGCGGCTGTATGGTAGAGAGGGCCGATGACAATGGAAGTCTCACCCTCCTTCTCCTCCCTTCCAAGGATGGTGTTGAAAAGATTCCAGAGGAGATTGCCATGAGTGAGAACCGCTCCTTTCGGTTTCCCTGTTGTTCCTGAGGTATACATCAATTGACACTCATCTTTTTCAGAAAGGGGGATATCTGGTTCCTGATGAGAAAATCTTTTTAAGAAGGCCTCATAGTCAAAAATAGGGGGACGAACCGATGCCCCGATCGAAAAAAAGAACTCCACTTTCTTGAGCCTTGGCTCTATCTTCTCTACGAGTTCTGAAAATTCTTCTCCAAAGATAAAAAAGCGGGCGTCGGAATGGTCCAAGATGTAGAAGACCTCTTCGGCCGTGAAACGGAAGTTGATTGGCGTAAAGACCCCGCCAGCCTTTGCTGAAGCAAAGAGAATCTCAACGACAGGAATCGAATTGAAGAGCAGGACAGCAACCCTTTCCCCTTTTTTTAAACCCAGATTGAATAGGCCATTGGCAAAACAGTTGACCCGATCGTTGAACCCCTGATAGGTTCTCCTCTCCGATTCGCAGACCACTGCAATTCGGTGTGGATACTTATGGGCGGTAAATCTGAGAATCTGTCCCACATCCATGAGTATTTCCTCTTTTTCAGGCGACTTTATTAAAAAAAAGGGAATTCGTCAAGTATGAAATGAGACCCAAATCCCGGTTTGAAACGGAAGTCCCTTTACTCAGGAGTCATTGCGAGCACTTGCAAGGTGCGTTGCAATCTCATTGCAATAGTCGAGATTGATTCGGTTCCCTCATATGGATGATTGAAAACCATTTGATTTTTGAGGAAGGGAGCCTTATAATTCCATTTGAAATTAAAAAAACTTTAAGGAGGTGATCAGTCAATGAAAAGGGCGATTTCTGTGTTGCTTTCGTTATCCCTGATCTGCATGCTCGTTTCAGCCCTGATCGGATGTGGAGCGGACATTAAAGCAGAGAATGAGAAATTGAAAACGGAGAATACGAACCTCAAGTCAGACAATGACAAACTGAAACTTGAGATTCAGAAGTTGAAAGAAGAGATCCAGAAAGCTGCTGAAAAAGAGGCCACGATCACATCGCTCACTGCGGAAAACAATGCCTTAAAAAAACAGGTCGAAGATCTAAAATTGCAATTGGCCAAGAAGAAGAGATAGTCATCCATCCATCACAAGAAAGGGAAAGCCCTGCGGTTCTATGGGTTTTCCCTTTTTTGATTCTCTCCTGTAGTCCTTATGGATAAAAAGAGACGTAGGTTGAAACATCCAAGAAAAAGAAAGGCAAAAAAGGGGATTGCCTTCTATGTCATCTCGGCGTTTATCACATCTGCCATTCTGATCTTCCTCTCCGGAGCGTTCCTCTTTCTTTACTTCTCCTATCAGCTTCCTGACTTTGCCTCTTTGAGGGAACGAAACCTAAACGCCTATTCCATTGTCTACTCAGAAGAGGATGAAGTCGTTGGGAAATTCTTACTGGACAATCGGATCCCAATCGCCTATGAGAAAATTCCAATACCTCTCATTCAAGCGTTCCTTGCTGCAGAGGATGCTGAGTTTTTTCAACACAGAGGAGTCGATTATAAGGGAATTGCCCGTGCTATTATTAAAAACCTCATCGCCGGAAGGATTGTCCAGGGTGGAAGCACCATCACCCAACAGGTAACCAAGACCTTTTTCCTCACACCTAAGAGAAGCTTTCTTAGAAAATTGAAAGAAGTGGCCTATTCCTTCGGACTTGAACGAAATCTGACAAAAGAGGAGATCCTCACCCTCTATCTCAACAACATCTATCTGGGGAATGGCGCTTATGGAATAGAAGCCGCTTCTGAGAGTTATTTCGATAAACAGGTTGAACAACTCAACCTCTCAGAGATTGCTCTGCTGGCAGGCCTGGCCAAAGCTCCGAGCCGCTATTCACCGGTCAATAATCTGCCTCGAGCGAAAGAACGCCAGAATTACGTTCTCACACGTATGACCGAACTGGGTTTTATCTCTCAGGATCAGAAGGAAAAAGCACTTCGGACGCCATTAAAGATCCAACCAAGAGAGAGCGCCTTCTTCAGTCAGGCTCCTTACTTTACGGAGTTCATACGTCACCAGGTCGAGAGAAAATATGGTAAGGAGAAGCTCTATAAGGAGGGATTGAGAATCTATACCACCCTTGACCTCAAGCTCCAGAAAGCCGCTCAAAGATCGATCGAAATGGGATTATGTGAATTGGATAAGAGACAGGGATTTCGGGGACCGATTCAAACAGTTTCTCCTGATGAATTAAGAGAGATAACAAAGAAAAAGAGAGGAATACTACAACCCCTTTCGCAGAATGAGATCTTTGAAGGCATAATCCTCTCTCGGGATGACTCCAAAAAGCTCTACAATGTCTGGGTAGAGGACCGGAAGGGAATCCTTCCCTATTCTGAAATGGCTTGGGCCCTAAAGATCAATCCTTCAGCCCGCTTCAAACCGGGTCAGGTGAAGGCACCTGCGGATCTACTTAAAACCGGAGACGTCGTTCATGTGAAGATCAAGGAACCAGCGAAGAAAGATCAGCCACTGATCCTCTCGCTGGAGCAGGAGCCCCTCGTCCAGGGCGCACTGCTCTGCCTCGACCCGAAAACCGGATATGTGAAAGCCATGGTCGGAGGCCGTGATTTCAGCGAAAGCCAATTCAACCGTGCTGTCCACTCCCGCAGGCAACCCGGGTCTGCTTTCAAACCTTTCATCTATGCAGCAGCCTTAGAGAAAGGCTATACTCCTTCTACCCTTCTCATGGATTCCCCTGTGGAATATTCGGATTACGACGGAGGGCACTACTGGGCTCCGAAGAATTACGATAAGAATTTTATGGGCCCTATCACCTTTCGAAATGCACTGGCCCATTCCAGAAATGTCGTTACCGTCAAGATTCTTGAGGATATCGGCGTGGGCTTTGCTCTTAAATTTATCAAAAGGATGGGAGTTGAATCTCCCATTAAACGGGATCTTTCGATCGCTCTTGGAACCTCTGGAATGTCTATGTTAGAACTAACCTCCTCTTTTGCGGTCTTTGCTAATGGCGGAGAACGGGTTAAACCCATCTTTATCAAGAAGATCGTCACCATGAAAGGGGAAGTCCTTGAGGAGAACACGCCTTATATCGAACCGGAAGAAGCAGAAGAGGAAGAAGAGGAATCCGAAGAGACTTCACCGGTCTTCCGACCGACTCCAGCTCCCAAAGAACAGGTCATCTCTCCACAGAACGCCTTTATCATCACCCATCTTCTCGAAGGCGTCGTTCAACATGGAACAGGCCAGAGGGCAAAGATTCTGGGCAGACCTATCGCTGGGAAAACTGGGACTTCAAGTGACTATGCGGATGCTTGGTTTGTCGGATATACCCCTTCTCTTTTGGCTGGTGTCTGGGTTGGTTTCGACGACAAGACTTCCCTTGGAAAGCATGAGACTGGGGCAAGAGCCGCACTTCCTATCTGGATCTCTTTTATGGATCAGGCATTAAGAGATGCTCCCATAGAACCCTTTAAAGTTCCTGAAAAGATCATCCTGATGAGGGTAAATCTCGAGACAGGGAAACCAGCGGATGGAAGCTCTCCTGAGACCATTCTGGAGGCCTTTGTTGAAGGAACCTCTCCAAAAGATAAAGAGTGGACATCTTCAATACCCCCAACTCGATAATGGTCTCTCAACCCCCTCTTCCCCACTCGCACAATTGATCCTTAAATCCATCTAATTAAATGCAAAACCTTAAGCCTCAATGTGAGTTCGATCTCTGTATGAAAGAGAAAATCACCCGTATCTTTAATTTAGGAATGAATGGTCTCGTAGTCTCATCGTCTTACAGTTTTATGGTCTTGAACCATTTGACTAATCGACCATTGGACTATCCGACTAATGATTTCGAACCCCGAACTTTCAATATCCCAAGATCGTTCTACGACCATTATACCGTTCAATATCATATTGAGTCTTCACATCAACGACATTCAGCTTGCCAACGGCCTCCTCGAGAGGAACTGCTGTGATCTTTCCGTTTCGATAGCTTACCATCTTTCCAAAATCCTCTTTGGCAATCAGATCCACAGCCGCAATCCCGAAATACCTTCCCATCCTGCGGTCATAGGCGCAGGGAGCCCCTCCCCTCTGGAGGTGGCTCAGGGTGACACTTCTTGTCTCGATCTTCGTCGCCTTTGTAATCTGATCAGCCAAAAATTCTCCGATCCCCCCCAGGGCTTTATGACCGAAACTATCCACCCCATTCTCTTTAATAATCTCCGTACCTCCAATCGGTTTGGCACCCTCGGCCACAACGATGATCTCGTAACGCATTCCTTTGCGGCGGCCTTCAACCAGCAATTCATTAACTTTGTTCATATCGAAATCACACTCAGGGATGAGGATGATATAGGCGCCGCTCGACTCCCCTCCTTCCAAAGCCAGCCAGCCCGCATGCCTTCCCATCGTCTCCACCACAAAGATCCTTCTGTGAGAACCGGCTGTTGTTCGAAGGCGATCAATCTCCTCAGTGATCACATTAAGGGCGGTCTCAAACCCAAGGGTATAATCGGTTCCGGAGAGATCTTTATCAATCGTCTTTGGAATACCCACAACCTTGACACCCTCACGATAGAGCTTATTCGCTACACCCAGAGTATCCTCGCCTCCAATGGCAATCAGATAATCGATTTGATACCGTTCCAAATTTTCAAGGACTGTTTTTGAGCGGTCTTTCTTCGGATCGTAAGGATTGGTTCTCGATGTGCCGAGATTCGTTCCTCCATAACGATCCCACGTTCTCACCATCTCCTCGGTCAGTGTGAAAATTCTTGGAACGGGTGGATCCCCATCTCCCTCTGGCTCAACCAGACCTTTCCATCCATCCCTGATTCCAATCACCTCATGTTCAACTTTTCTGGTCCGCTTCAGCCTCTCGTCGAGCGCCGTCTTGACAACCCATTTGATCGCTGGATTCAATCCCGCACAATCCCCTCCCCCAGTCAACACACCAATTCTCTTCTTTTCCATTGTGTCCTCCCTCAAAAATCATAAGTTTAACGGTAAGGGTAACGAGGCCCGTATCGTTAATAGAAGGCTGTGTTTATCGTCTCTTAATTCTTTATACGTTACCGTAACCGAAACGGGTTTCGTAACCGTAGCCCTATTTTTTATAACCTTAACCTTCTATCCTCAAGCCTCTAACTTTTTACAGTACGTTATTCGGTCGTTTCCCTCCCAGTAATAATCGGCAATTCTTGCCACTTCCTGAAATCCCTTTTTTAAGTAAAACCCATTCGCTTTATCATAGGAGGACATTGAGGAAGTATCAGCAAAGACCATCCTCCCCTTCAATCCTCTCACCTCTTCGATCAGATAGTCCAAAAGACTGGATCCGACCCTCTGCCCCTGGACTTTCGGATCAATCACAATCCAGTAAAGATCGAAGGCGCCCCGGGTCATAGGAATCGGACCATAGCAGATATACCCGATTGGCTCGTCCAGATCATCAACAGCACAGACGATCTTGTAATCCTTCTGGTTTTTATCTCCAAGGACAATGTCAATCAACTCCATGGCAACACTAACTTCTTCATCAGTAAAAACCTCCGTTCTGATGATGATGTTCTGGAGTTTCTCTCGATCTTCTGAAATCAGTTGCCGAATCCTCATCGCCCTCTCTCGATCACCTTAATCAGGCTGTTCGCCTGGATCATCTGGCTCGAAACCCCTCCATTGATCAACAGGTTCTCTTTTACTCTATCTCCTGCGATCCCAAAAGATCGGAGTGTATTTTCAATCGTATCCGAACTCCTTGCCGTCCGGATTCGAATCCGATCCGGCTTCACATGGATCTTGCCTGGATCGGTGAGCTCTCTAAATTGACGCATCGTGTTTTCGAATATCCCTCTAAAATTTGTAAATCGTTCCATCGAGGTAATCCCATGAAAGAGATAAACCCGTCCATCCTTCTCTATGAAGTAGGAGAGCACCCGGAAGGTCCCTTTCTGACCCTGAACATCGGTAATGAGCCGATGTGCTGGAAGGCCATTGACTAATGTGGACTCTGAGCTTACAGCGCGTCCACCGGTCTGAGAAAGAAATTTCCGTGTGGCCTCCCGTGAAGAAGAATCATGGGTGAGCACGAAGAGGATCATTGCCTCATCCTTCTCGCTTGCCATCTGCACCTGTTTGGGCCGGTTATTGACTTTCCATCTCAATGGCACGGGGAATTGGAAACGAAGAACAGGATGATAAAAAACATCGTTCTCCACATATCCCTGGAGAGGGTCGTCTCCATATACCATACCATCAATCTCTCTTAAATAGACCTCTCGCCGAACCTTTGGCTCTTTTAAATCCAACTTCTTCTGCCACTCCTTTGCCCTCTGCCTGACCGCCTGGACTCGATCTTCCGGACTTGGATGGGTCGAGAACCATCCTGGCAAACCACTCCGGTCAGAACCGGGGTTGATCTTCTCCAGGGTCTCAAAGAATTGAGCCAAAGCCGTGGCATCGTATCCCGCCTTGCTCGAATACTCCACACCTAAATCGTCCGCCTCTCTCTCATTGTCCCTGCTAAATCTTAAAAAGAGCATCCCTACGCCCAGCTGGGCCATACTTGTCAGGACCGGTGAGTCAATCAAGATAGAACCGACGCCTAAACCGATCTGGGCAAGCTGGGCCTTGCTGTATTGTTGGGCAGAATGGCGTGCCGCAATATGACCAATCTCATGTGCCATAACCCCTGCAAGTTCGGCCTCACTGTTCATCACAGACAAAATCCCACGGGTAAAGTAGACATACCCTCCAGGCACGGCAAACGCATTGATGACCGATGAATCGAGGATTTTAAGCTGGTAGTTTAATTGCGGTCGGTGTGAAACCATACCCAGCCTTTGGCACAACTCACCGAGATAGGCCGTGAGCCTCTTATCTTCATAGATACCGTACTGTTTAACAATATCCGCATCGGTCTCCTGCCCAAGGCTTATTTCGTCCCGCTCGCTCAGAAGCATCAGCTCCTGCTTGCCTGTAACTGGATTCACCGCACAAGAAGAGATGAAAAAAAGCAAACCGAACAAGAATAACGGGATGACCCTATGCCTTATCGCCTTTTCTACCATAGCACCCTCCTTTCGAAAAACAATTATACACCAAAACAACCACTCTGGTAAACTACAACTCATTTAAGTATAATGGTTTATTGATGATGACTCACAGAGCCAGTGGCATTCTCCTTCACATAACCTCCCTTCCTTCGCCTTTTGGAATCGGCGATCTGGGACCAGAAGCATATCGGTTTGCCGACTTCTTAGCGAAAACAGGGCAGAGCTACTGGCAGGTGCTACCCCTTAACCCAACGGATCCGATCTGCGGAAACTCCCCTTACAGCAGCCCCTCTGCATTTGCAGGTAATCTGCTCCTCATCGGCCCAGAGCCTCTGCTTGAAGCCGGCTTTCTTAAAAAAGGGGACTTCGAAGAACATCTCCTATTTCCGAAAGGACATTGTGATTACACCTCTGTGATCCCTTACAAATCGCATTTGCTCCACCGCGCCTATGAGCGCTTTCAAGCGAACCGAAGAGAAAGAGACGCTTTTGAAACCTTCTGTAAAAAGAATGAAAGCTGGTTGGAAGATTTTGTCTTCTTTACTGTAATCAAAAAACATCTTAATGGAAAAGCATGGGTGGAATGGGAACAAGATCTAAGAGACAGAAAACCAGAGTCGCTTAAGGGGATCTATAACGATCTCCGCGATGAAATCGAAAAAGAGAAGTTTTACCAGTATCTCTTCTTTACCCAGTGGTCCTCTCTGAAGGGCTACTGCTATCAGAAAGGAATTCGATTCATCGGCGATATTCCCATTTATGTTAACCATGACAGTGCTGATGTCTGGGCACACCCGGACATTTTCAATCTTAACAAAGAAGGAAAACCCGCAGGAGTGGCGGGCGTCCCTCCGGATTACTTCAGCAAGACCGGCCAGCTCTGGGGCAATCCGACGTTTTGCTGGGAAATCCTACGTAAAACAGACTACCGATGGTGGATGAACCGGGTGGCTCATAATCTTCAGCTCTTCGACATCCTGCGACTCGATCATTTCAGGGGGTTTGTCGCCTTCTGGGAAGTTCCTGCCACAGAGACAACCGCGATCAACGGCAAATGGGTTGAGGCCCCTGCAAATGATTTCTTCACAGCCCTCCTGAAGAGATTTCCATCCAAGGCCTTTATCGCAGAGGACCTTGGGATCATTACACCTGACGTGAAAGAGGTGATGGATCGGTTCGGTTTTCCTGGGATGCGGGTCCTTCAATTTGCCTTCGGGGAAGACCAACCCGAACATCCCTATCTCCCCCATAACTTCGTTCCCAATACAGTCGTCTATACTGGAACCCACGACAATAACACCGTGAGGGGATGGTTTGAGAATGAAACGACTGTACAGGACAAAAAGAGAATTTTTCAGTATCTGGGAAAAGAAATGTCTTCTGAACAGGTGCCCATCGAACTCATCCGGCTTGCGATGATGTCTGTGGCAAATACAGTCATCACCCCAGTTCAAGACCTGTTGGGGCTTGGAGAAGAGGCAAGGATGAACCGTCCTTCCACCCCAAGTGGAAATTGGGAGTGGCGACTACTACCCGACCAGTTGACTCTTTCTCACGCAGAGATGCTTCTCGAAATGACTAAAACCTACGGAAGATTCCAAAAGATTATTTAATTGAGGTTTAATACTTTACTGATCTGCATCATCATTGGAGCCGGCGCGGGGATTTGAACCCCGGACCTACTGATTACGAATCAGTTGCTCTACCGCTGAGCTACGCCGGCTTTCATGATGTAGAAAACAGAACCGAATGACACGAATACAGAACCATTCGTTACCATTCATGAAATTCGTCATTTTCATCATTCGTGGGTATCGTCTTGGGAAGTTCTTTCTATTGATTCTTATGTATCATTTTTTTAAATAACCGTCAATCTCCGCAAACAGTTAAATTTTTAGAGTTGACCATGCATCGAAATCGTGCTAATGTTCGAGCCATAGATTAAAAGAGAGAAGGACGGAATATGGAGCCTATTACCAAAAAAGACCTGACCGATGCTCTTGAGGAATTTCATAAAAAAACGATCGAACCAAGGTTTGACCGAATCGAATCGTATATCCTTAACCGAATCGAACCTCGATTCGATAAAATTGAGAAAAAGTTGGAAGAACACGACAAGAAATTCGTTGATCTCTTAGACCACTTTGTCCAGATATATCACAGGCTGGACCGACTTGAAACAGAATATCATACAATCACAATCTCTCTTCAAAGAATAGAAGAGCGGCTGGACCGGGTAGAAGCACAATTGGGCGGGATGAAAGTGGAACAGGATAAAGAAATTGCCCTCAGAGAGCATCTTGAGAAAGAAATCGTGGATTTAAAGCAAAGGGTCTTTGTCCTTCAGGGCCGTATCGAAGAGTTGGAAAAACATCTTAAGGCTGTATCTTAAAGAGGGAACCACCAATCACTTTGCTGAAAAGATATCTCCTCCCTTTTTTTATCACAATCGGATTACTCTTCATCCTTTTTGCCCAGATCTCATTCCAGGACCTCTATCGCCTTCTAAAAAATTCGGATCCGTTGTGGACAGCCTTAGGAGCCATCGCCTATCTTCTGGCTATCTTTCTCCGGGCTTTAAGATTTAAATGGCTCATTCACTCCAAGGAAATCAACCTTCCCGAACTGTTTTGCATCTCTATCTTTTATCATCTGTCGCTGATGGTCCTTCCCTCGAAATTGGGAGAACTCTCTTACCCCTATCTTCTGAATAGACGGACTGGTTTGGGCATGACCGAAGGTCTTGCTTCCTTGATCGCCTCAAGGGCCTATGACTTCTTTATCATTCTAATCATCCTTCTATTTACGGTCATCGGATTTCAGACCCTTCTCCAGATCAATCTACCTCTCACCATCCTCCTCTTCATTCTCCTCACCTTATCAGTCTTATTCGCATTTTTCCATATGAGCACCTTCTTAAGCTGGATCTCATTATTTTTGGTAAGGATGAGTTCATCTGCGGGATTAAAAAATAGTAAAACCCTCCATTGGGTCCTAAGAAAGATTCATGAGATGGCAGAGGATTTCTATGCGATTAAAGCGAGAAAAACTTACCTCTCAGTAAGTCTGGCAAGCCTGGGATCGTGGGTGATGATCTTCTCTGTCTTTTACGCTTTCATGAGAGGATTTGGAATTGAAATCTCGCATCTAAAACTTGTGTTCGGATCAACGATTGCGGTCATTGCCAATGCCCTGCCAATCAGTGGAATTGGAAACTGGGGGACACTTGAAGCAGGATGGGCGGCTGGGTTTTTAATTGTGGGCTTATCGAAGGAAGAAGCCATAGCCAGTGGTTTTGGAGTTCACATCCTAATCTTCCTTCTCTGTTCCTTCATGGGCCTCATCTGCTGGATATCTCTCAACCTCTCCAGGCAGAGGCAGAAACAAAAATGCCCTCCCCCTTGTTAATCTAACAAGGAAAAGGAGGGCTTTCCGAACATGACCACATCAAGGGCTTAGATTCAAACCCTCTGACTCATATTTCTTTTGGATGCCTTCAAAGGATTCAGTTTGAAGGTGTCTTCCTTCACTTCCTTCTTGATGTGGGTGGCGAAGTTGCAGGTTCCCTTGGTCCATTTCAGGCTGGGCTCGCAGTAGGTCTTGCAATAAGAACCTGTTTCATAAGTCACCACTCGGTCACATCCTTTGCAGGCATCCACGATGGGATAACATCTTCCACCGTTGTAGGAACAGCCGTTCTTCTTCATGAAGATGCATTCTGTTCCCGGCTTGATGGTCTGACAAACCATGGCGATCTACCCCCTTTCATGATGTATTATTTTTTAAATCTATTGAAAATAAAGAAGATTTTAAAATCCCTCGCAAAACCCAAAAAAAAGAGTTACCATTTTTGGGTAACTCGTTTTGGTACAAAACCAACCGAGATAAACAAATGCTAATATATCACATATTGTTTGTCAAGCAATTTTTAAAAAAAAATTTTAACCACTGTTTTGATTTGTTTGACCATATAAAATATTATAAGAAGAAACCCTTAATAATTTCAGATTCGTCACCCCGCGCCCGCCGGAGAGCGGGTCCGCCTCAGGCGGAAAAGCAGGAGTCCAGGGATTTCAGGAGGCTCTGGATTCCGGTTTTCACCGGAATGACTTTTTTAGAGTTTACCTTATTTCTAACCCTCCTCGGAAATATACCCCCAGCCCATGCTGTTTCAAAACAGATGGAAAGCCCTATTTTCTGGATCAATAAAATTAAGAATCCGGATCGTCCTCTCTTAACTCCCTCTGAGATTGAGAAGATGAACGAAGAGAATCTAAAAAGACAGGAGCTCCTCCTTTGCAGGGTCGAAGCGATGAAGGAGGAGTGGAGCAGGGAAGAAATCCTCTCCTTTTTAAAGGACGATTGGGAAGGCTTTGGCCAGAAAGATCAACCCCGATATGGCAGGCAGAAAACACCCTTGGATGAGGTTTTCTGGAATCAACTAAAAGCCAATATTCATCAAAGTGGTTTGAAAGATAAAAACCCGCTTTTCTTCGCTTACACCCTTAAAAGAACGGATGTCCGTGTCTTTCCAACTGAAGAAGCTTCCATGAAGACTCCAGCCGGTGATGCATTCGACCTGTTTCAGCACTCAGCCATTGCTCCGGGAGTTCTCGTGGGAATCTATCACTTCAGTCGCGACAAGACCTGGGCCTATTCGCAAACCCCTTTTATTCGTGGTTGGATCCGAGCAAAAGACATCGCCATCGCCCATGACAGAAATGAAGCCTCGGTTGGAGGAAGCGGAAAAGCGCCTCTGGTCGTCACAGGAAACTTCGTCAAAGCATTTGCTGACCCCCAATTCAAACAACCCCTCTTCTCAGCACAGATGGGAACCACCTTCCCGATTCTCGGATTTCCAGATCAGAATCAAGCGATGAATCCATACTACATCATCCGATTGCCCAAAAGAGATAACGACGGCCGTTTGACCTTTCGGAATGGATACATCCCTTCCCGGGCAGATGTCCATTACGGTTTTCTCCCTTATACCCAGAGAAATCTGGCAAAGCAGGCCTTCAAGATGCTTCACCAGCCTTATGGCTGGGGAGAGCTCTCCGACGGAAGAGACTGCTCGCGGTTCATCATGGATCTCTTCAATAGCTTTGGAATTTTGATGCCGAGAAATTCCTATCTCCAGGCAAAAATGGGAATCTCTCTTGGACCCCTTGAAGGAAAGACGATAGAGGAGAAGAAGAGAATCTTAGACCGTGCTGTTCCTCTGGCGACCCTGCTCCGCATGCCCGGCCACATCATGCTCTACCTTGGCAAGCATGACGGAGTCCACTACGCTATCCACAGCATCTGGGGGATTCAGAAAAAAGGGGGG
>Ga0209721_1001996_pt1 | contig 13778 bp, 14 predicted proteins | sample TshhotsprinmetaG_FD_184139 | JGI IMG/M metagenome (GOLD analysis project Ga0209721, IMG submission 184139) | Hot spring microbial communities from South Africa to study Microbial Dark Matter (Phase II) - Tshipise hot spring metaG (SPAdes)... | ecosystem: Environmental > Aquatic > Thermal springs... | reverse complement strand
GCTCAAACATTACGGATACATTGCTGCAGTTTACGCTATAATAAAGCTAATTCAGAATAAAAATAATCTCAACTAACTTCACAGAACTAATAGATAATTTGTTATTTTTTAATCGATTATTTATTTTTACTTAAAATTTCTTCATCTATTTATTTAATGAAAGATTTATCAATAAAAAAATTATATTATTCGATTAGTGAGGTTAGCAAACTAACTGATGTAGAGCAATATATTTTAAGATACTGGGAAACTGAATTTGAACAATTACGCCCTCAAAAAAACCGTGCGGGAAATAGAATATATACTAATAAAGACATTAGCATAATTTTGAAAATAAAATCCTTACTTCGAGAAAAAAAATATACAATAGAAGGTGCTAAAAAAATTTTGAAGGAAAATTCTGAAAATGATTCTTTTTACGAAGTCCAGATTGATAAGGAATCAAAAATTTCTGATAAAAAAGAAGAAGCTGTTTTAAAGGTAAACTCAGATAAGGAAGATTTAAAGAAAGATTTAATAGAAATAAAAAAAACACTTGAAGAAATTTATAAATTACTTTGACTCGGAACGTGGCGCAGCCCGGTAGCGTACCTGAATGGGGTTCAGGTGGTCGCGGGTTCAAATCCCGCCGTTCCGACTAATTATTCCCACAAAATTTCATTCCCTCAAAAAGTTGATTTATTCAATTATTACATTTCTTTTTATTAAAATTGCAAAGTTTTTTTTAATCTTTAATTTCAATCTTTATGAAAAGTTTAATTATCATTTTTATTATCTTCATAAATATTTTACTCTTTCCACAAAACATAGCCAGAGACTATCCTCTGCAAAAAGCTTATTTAGGTAACTTTATTACCTTTAATAATGATACTATAAAAAACTGTTTTACGACTTATAGAATTTTTGGGACAGTGAACAAGGATAGCTCAAATATTATTTTTTTTCCTACGTGGCTAGCTGGAAATTCAGAACATATTGGTGTATTACTTTCAAAATATTCGTTTATTGATACAAATAAATTTTGTATAATTTCTATTGACGCTTTAGGTAATGGTTATTCTGCCTCACCATCGAATACAGAAATTTTTCCACAAATTACCTTCAACGATATAACTGAAGCTTACTACAAAACTTTAACTCAACACTTAAAGATTAGCAAACTGTATGCAATAGTTGGTGGTTCGATGGGGGGGATGACTGCATTCCATTTTGCAGTTAAATATCCTGACTTTGCGCAAAGAATTGTTTCTTATGTATCATCACCAAAGCTCAGTTCATTTGATTTACTTTGGATAAATCTTCAAATAAATTTAGTTGAATACTTACTTTCATTAAATATTCCAAATAAAGATATAAAAGCATTTTCTGATATGATCACTGCACTTATCTCAAGAACACCTGCTCATCTGAATAAATCAGTTCCAACTTCGGATTTTTATGAATATTTCAAAAAATTTTATAAAGAACCAGACTCCATTTACACATTAAAAAATTATTTGACTCAACTTAAAGCTATTATTACTTATGATATAACATCTGATTTTAATTATGATATGAAAAAAGCCACTGATGAAATTAAAGCTCAACTATTTATAATCGTATCAGATAGTGATATGATGGTAAATCCTGATAACGCAATTGAGTTTGCGAATTTATCGAAATCTAAACTTTTGGTACTAAATAATAATTGCGGTCATATGGCTGTCAATTGTGAAATGGAAAAAGTAAAGGATACAATAAACAACTTTTTAACTTCAGATTAATTTCTACCACAACAAGAGATTTACATGAACAATACTGAAATCATAACTCTTTCTGTAAACACCATCAGAACTCTCTCAATTGATGCAGTTCAACAAGCAAATTCAGGACATCCGGGAATGCCTCTTGGCTGTGCTCCAATTGTATATCATTTATACAGAAATATATTAAAACATAATCCCAACAATCCGAAATGGATAAACAGAGATAGATTTATTCTATCTGCTGGACACGGTAGTATGTTATTATATTCCATACTTCATCTTTGTGGGTACGATATTTCATTAAATGATTTGAAGACTTTTCGTCAATGGGGAAGCAAAACTCCCGGACATCCAGAATATAATCAAACTCCTGGAGTTGAGATGACCACAGGTCCTTTAGGTCAAGGATTCGCTTCTGCAATTGGAATGGCTGTTGCTCGTGATTATCTTGCTTCAATTTTCAATAAAGCTGGTTTCGAGATTTTTAATCACTTCATTTTCTGTTTGTGCAGTGATGGAGATTTAATGGAAGGAATTTCACACGAAGCTGCTTCTTTTGCAGGTCATCAAAAGCTAACTAAATTAATTTATTTTTATGATGATAATGGAATCACAATAGATGGTGAAACAAATCTTACATTTTCTGATGATGTTGAAAAAAGATTTTTGTCTTATAATTGGAATGTATTCAGAATTAATAATGTAAATGATCTTGATGAGCTTGAAGAAGTTACAAATAAAGCTATTCAAAATTCAGATAAACCTGTTTTAATAATTTCTAAGACAATTATTGGTTACGGCAGTCCAAACAAACAGAATAAAGCATCTTCTCACGGCGCTCCACTTGGTGAAGAGGAAGTTAAATTGACAAAGAAAAATCTTAATTGGAATTGGGAAGAAAATTTCTTTATTCCTGATGATGTAAAAAAACATTTTGAAGAAGTAAAAATAAAAGGAAATAAATTTGAAGAAGATTGGAAAGAGATCGTAGAAACTTATTCTCAAAAATTCCCTGAAAAAGGAAAACTACTTAAGCAATATTTAGATAATAATATTGATTTTGATTGGAAAGATGATCTACCAAATTTCACTGATTCTATGGCAACAAGACAAGCTTCTGGAAAAGTCTTATCTGAGTTGAGCAAAAGAATTCCTTTTTTAATTGGTGGAAGTGCTGATCTTTCTGAATCAAACAACACTTTTGTAAAGGATGCTGGCGTTTTCAGCAATTCGAATAGAAGTGGAAGAAACATTCATTTTGGTGTAAGAGAACACGCTATGGGAGCTATACTTAATGGCATTGCGCTTCATTCAAATTTGATTTGCTATGGTGGAACTTTCCTTATTTTTTCTGATTACCTCAGACCTTCATTACGCTTAGCTGCATTGATGAGAACAAAAGTTATTTATGTTTTCACTCACGATAGCATTGGTTTGGGTGAGGATGGTCCGACTCATCAACCGGTTGAACATTTGGCTTCTTTAAGAGCTATTCCGAATACGATTGTTATTCGTCCTGCTGATGCAAATGAAGTTACTGAAGCATGGAAATTTGCTGTCGAACATCAAGGTGGACCTGTTGTTCTGATTCTGACACGACAAAAAGTTAAAACTTTAGATCGTTCTATACTTTCAAATCAGAAGGGATTAAATTTTGGTGCATATATTTTAAAGGATTCGGAAAAAATTGATCTTATTATTTTAGCTTCAGGTTCTGAAGTCGAATTAGCTTTGAACTCTGCCGAAGAATTAGAAAAGAAAAATTATGGTGTAAGAGTGGTAAGTTTTCCAAGTTGGGAATTATTCGAAATGCAAAGTGAGGATTATCGAAAGCAGGTTCTACCCGATAATGTTAAAAACAGAATTGTGATAGAAGCTGGAAGAAAACTTGGTTGGGAGAGATATATTGGAGAAAAAGGAATTGCAATATCTGTTGAAAGATTTGGAGCTTCTGCTCCTGAGAAAATTCTTTTTGAAAAATATGATCTTACTGTAGAGAATATCGTCAACCAAGCTTGTAATTTACTTAACAAATAACTAAGGAGTAGATATGAAAAAATTTTTCTGGTTTCTAATAGTTGTCTTGATTGGGATTCAATTCATTTCTGTCGAGCAAAGCAATCCTCCAGTCAAGGAAGAAATGCCAATGACTCCGGAAGTGAAAAATATTTTAACCAGAGCTTGTTACGATTGTCATTCGAACTTAACGGAATGGAAATGGTATTCGAAAATCGCTCCAATTTCTTTCTTGATTTCTCACGATGTTAAAGAGGGAAGAGCACATCTTAATTTTACTGAATGGGATTATTACTCAATGAACGAAGATAAGGTCAGAAGAGAAATTTGGGAAGAAGTTCTCAATGAAAGAATGCCACCTTGGAGTTACCGCGTAATTAATCCAAAAGGAAAATTAACAGATGAAGATAAAGCTATTATTAGAAACTGGTCATTAACTCGATAACACTCAAATTTATTCTGAATATTGTGAACTTTCAAAGAAGAGTAAGATTATTACAGAAAGGTAATGAAGGAAAAGGTCCGGTCATTTACTGGATGAGCAGAGATCAGAGAGTTTCTGATAATTACGCTTTGCTATTTGCTTCAGAATTAGCAGCAGAGAAACAAACAAATTTAATTGTAATTTTTTCGCTCGTTAAAAAATTTCTTGGAGCTACATTAAGACATTATGATTTTTTAATAAAAGGTCTGCAAAAAGTTGAATTAAAATTAAAAGATTTTAACATTCCGTTTTTTCTATTGTTAGGAAATCCACAAGACACTATTCCGGATTTTATAAAAAAGTTTCAGGCAAATACTTTGGTTTCTGATTTCGATCCACTGAAAATTAAAAGAATCTGGAAGAGAGATGTAGCAAAAAAAATTGAAATTCCTTTTTATGAAGTTGATACGCACAATATCGTACCTTGTCTTGTTGCCTCTAATAAACAAGAATTTGCCGCATATACGATCAGACCAAAAATAAATAAACTTTTAGATGAATTTCTTGTTGAAATACCCAAACTCAAAACTTCCACTAAAAACTATATTGGATTTGAAAAAAATGATTGGAACAAAGTTTATTCGGAAATAGAAGTAGATAAGAACTTTAAACCCGTTCCATATTTCCAATCTGGAGAAGACCAAGCACTTGCAGTATTGGATGACTTTATAAAGAATAAGTTTGAAAATTATCACGAGATTAGAAACGATCCAAGCATTGATGGTTTATCGAATATTTCACCTTATCTTCACTTCGGACAAATTTCATCACAGAGAATTGCTTTAATTTTAAAACAACTTTTCCCGAATCATCAATCTACTATTTCATATCTTGAGGAGTTGATAATTAGAAAAGAGTTATCGGATAATTTCTGCTATTTTAATACTAATTATGATAGTTTTGATGGCTTTCCTGATTGGGCTAAAGAAACACTCAATCAACACAGAAAGGATCAAAGGAGATATTTGTATTCAGAAGATGAATTAGAATATTCTAAAACACACGATGATTTGTGGAATGCCGCTCAATCTGAAATGGTAATTACAGGTAAGATGCACGGTTACATGAGAATGTATTGGGCGAAGAAAATTCTTGAATGGACTAAATCACCTGAGGAAGCATTAAGAATTGCCATTCATCTCAATGACAAATATGAATTAGATGGAAGAGATCCGAATGGATATGTCGGATGTGCATGGTCAATTGGTGGAGTTCACGATAGACCTTGGTATGAAAGAGAAATTTTCGGTAAAATTCGATATATGAATCGCTCTGGTGCTGAACGGAAATTTGATGTTAAAAAGTATATTCAAAAAATTGAAAATCTAAAATCAAACTCAAAAACAAATTAAGGAGTTTTATGTCGAAACTAATGGTAAGCGTTTCAGGAATAAGAGGAATTGTTGGTGAATCTTTAACTCCAGAAATTATAACTGATTACACTTATGCTTACTCAGAACTTATTGGTTCAGGTAAAATCATTGTTGGAAGAGATTCAAGAATAACGGGTGAGATGGTAAATAATATCGTAACAGGAGTTCTTCTTTCAAAGGGTATTGATGTTATTGATATTGGTATCGTTCCTACTCCAACAGTTCAATTTACTGTTAAGCAATTGAATGCACAAGGTGGAATTGCAATTTCAGCTTCTCACAATCCAAATGAATGGAATGCATTGAAATTATTAAATGGAGTAGGAGAATTTTTAACTCCAGATGAAAATAAAATTCTTCTCACTCACTTGAATAAAAATAAGAATTATAATTCTTGGAATGCAATTGGCAAAAAACATTTTTATCCTGAAGCCGTGGATAAGCACATTGAAGCAATTTTATCATTAGATCTAATAGGTGTAGAAAAAATTAAAAATAGAAAATTCAGAGTTTTGTTGGATTGTGTCAATGGAGCTGGTGTTTATTCTGTTCCAAAGTTGTTAGAAAAGTTTGGATGTGAAATAATAAAATTCAATTGCGACACTAATGGAATCTTCCCACGACTTCCTGAACCACTTCCAGAAAATCTTATAGAAACTTTTGAGATGGTAAAAAGAAATAATGTTGATTTAGGGATAGTTGTAGATCCTGATGTTGATCGACTTGTTCTTATTACTGAAAAGGGAGAACCATTTGGTGAAGAGCTCACAATAACTCAATGTGTTAAATATGTTCTCTCTAGAATGAAAGGGAATGTAGTTGTTAATCTCTCGACAACGAGAGCTGTTGAGGATGTAGCGAAAGAATTTAATTGCACTCTTTATCGTTCACCCGTTGGTGAAGCCAATGTTGTCAAAAAGATGAAAGAAGTTAACGCAATTATTGGAGGAGAGGGAAGTGGTGGAGTAATTTTTCCTGCTTTACATTTTGGAAGAGACGCTTTAGTGGGCATAGCATTAACTTTACAACATTTATGTGAAAATGATATCTCAATCTCCGAATTAAAATCTAATCTTCCTGATTATCACATTTCTAAGAAGAAAATAGAATTGACTATTTCTCCCGACGAGGCACTTTCAGAACTAATCAATAAATATTCTGACTATCAAATAAATACTGATGATGGATTAAGAATAGATTTTGAAGATTACTGGGTACATTTAAGAAAGTCAAACACAGAGCCAATTATCAGAATTTTGGCTGAAGCTAAAACAAAAGAAATGGCTGAAGAAGTTTCTGAAAAGTTTTATCAGGAAATTAAGAATTTAATATAGTCTCTTTCGCTTTTGTATAAATTTGAAAAGAGCTTTATCGAATGCTTCTGAAGTTTGAATTAGGTTATAGTCAAAGTTTGACTTTAAGCATTCATATTTAATTTTATCGGTGAATTCTTTCATAGCTTCCTGATATACTTTCCTAAGCTGATAAGGTTGAGTGCTGATTTTTTCATTTGTTTCTAAATCAACAAAAACAGAGTCATTCTGAAAACCAAAATTTATTTCCATCGGATCAAGAATATGAAATACGATTACTTCATTTTTCAAATAAGAAAAATTTTTCAATGCTTTGATGGTTCTTTCCAATTCATCAAAGAAATCAGAAATTATAATTACCAAACTTCTCTTTTTAATTTTTTCAGCAAGCTCTGAGAGAGCAAATGCAGTATTAGTTGTTTCAGACGGTTTAACAGAATTCATCAGTTTAATAATTTCGGTCAGATAATTTTTTGTTGCTTTGGGAAAAAGTATGTGCTCAACTTTGTTGGAATAATTGATGAACCCTGCAGCATCTCTTTGCTTAATAAGTAAATAAGCTAATGATGCAGCCAATGTTTTTGAGTATTCCAGTTTATTCATTTCACCCTCAGATTTGAATGACATTGAACGACTGGAATCAAGAATTATATAAGCTTTAAGATTTGTTTCCTCTTCATATTGTTTGATAAAATATTTTTCAGTTTTTGCAAATACTCTCCAGTCAACATTTTTAAGATCATCACCAATCATATAAGGTCTGTGCTCACTGAACTCAATACTAAATCCATGATAAGGACTTTTATGCAATCCAATTAAAAATCCTTCAACTACTAATCTGGCTCTTAATTCTAAATTATTAATTTTTGAAATAGTTGAAGGATCTAAAAAATTCTTGTAATCAGAAGAGCTAATTCGCATTTGACTTATTCAGATTCTTCTGAAGTATTTCTTCCGGAGATAAACCGATATTCTCGAGTTCAATTTTGGCTGAAGCTGCAAGTTCATGGTCAGGATATTTTTCAAGAAACAAATTGTATTGTTTTGTCGCTAAATCGTATTGCTTCAATTCGTTTGAAAGTAGATACGCAGACATAAATAAACTTTTCGGAGCATCTTCAGAATTGGGAAATCTTTCAAAAATTTGATAGAAATACTTTTGAGCTATTTTTTGTGATTCAGTGTAGTTGACTTCAGGTAAACTATTTTGTTGATAAATTGTGGCAATCTTCTTTAGTGCTGAAACAGAAATTTTCTCATCATCAGAAGTTGTCGCTTCTTTCAATAATTCAATTGCTTTTTTGAAATCTTTTTGTTCGATTAGTTTATCTGCTTCTGCTAAATTCTTTTCATAGTTTTTTGAGCAAGCGGTAAACAGTATTAGTAATAAAAATAATGAATACTTCATCAGACATCCTTTCGATTCTTTTTGCTTTTGAGATTCTCTGAAATCATTTTTTTTGTTTTTAACAAATCCTGAGAAATGACTTTTACCTCACCTAAAACGGGCATAAAATTAGTATCTCCGTTCCATCTCGGTACAATATGAAAATGGATATGATCATCAATTCCAGCACCACTTACTCTGCCTAAATTTATTCCGATATTAAAACCATCGGGTTTCATAATTTCGGTTAACACATTTTCAAGTTCCTGCAATGTTTTCATACACTCGATTAGTTCGCTATCATTTAATTCGGATAATCTACTCAAATGTCGCTTTGGAACAACCATCAAATGACCGTTATTGTATGGATATAAATTCATTATAGTAAAAGATAATTCATTTTGAGAAACAACAAGATTATCATCTAAATTTGGGTCAAGTGAAATCATTTCGCAAAAAATACAATCCTTTTTATCATCTTTTTGAGCAAAAGATTCTATGTATTTTGAACGCCAAGGAGACCAAAGATTTTTCATAATGTTTGTCTAAAAAACAGGCTGTCCGATTTAGTGTCAGACAGCCTCGAGTTAATTAATTTAATGTATGATTATTTCTCTTCTTCTCTTGATTTGTTGTATTCTTCAATAACTTTTTGTTCTATTTCTTTAGGTACTTCTTCATAATGATCAAACTTCGTTTTGAAAATGCCACGACCCTGAGTTAAACTTCGCAATTGAGAGGAGTATTTATAAAGCTCAGCTAATGGCACTAAAGCTTTTATAATCTGGAAACTTCCATCCGAATCCATTCCAAGAATTTTACCACGTCTTCCTGAAATATCCCCCATAACATCGCCCATATACTCTTCAGGAACTTTAACTTCCACTTCATTTATAGGTTCGAGCAAGCAAGGTTTAGCTTCAAGAAATCCTTTTCTAAAACACATCGAAGCTGCAATTTTAAAGGACATTTCATCTGAGTCAACGCTGTGATAAGTACCATCAAATAATGTAACTTTAACATCTACTACTTTATTTCCTGAAATCACTCCCTTAGTCATAGTTTCCTGAATTCCTTTTTCAACAGCCGGAATAAATCTTCCGGGAACAACTCCACCAACTATCGCATCAACAAATTCAAATCCTTTACCACGTGGAAGCGGTTCTAATTTGAAGTGAACATGTCCGTACTGACCTCGACCACCAGATTGTTTTTTATGTTTATATTCAACATCAGCTACTGTTGCTTTAATTGTTTCTCTGTATGGAATTTTTGGCTCAACCAAATCAACTTCAACACCATATCTTTCTTTGAGTCTTTTAACTGCTAAAGCTAATTGTAATTCACCTTGACCAGAAACGATTGTCTGTGAAATTTCAGGATCGTATTTAACTGAAAATGAAGGGTCTTCTTCGTGCAAAGTGTGTAATCCATTTGCAATTTTATCTTCATCTCCTTTTGCTTTCGGAATTACTGCACCGTGTATCACAGGATCAGGAAATTTAATTGGCGTGATAGTTACACCGAAGTTTTTCGAAGCTAAAGTATCATTAGTGTGTGTATCTTTTAATTTAACAACTGCTCCTATATCTCCAGCCCGAATTTGAGCAACTTCTTTTCTATTCCTTCCATTGACTATAGATATCTGACTCAATCTTTCTGATTTGCTATTAGACTGATTAACTAAATCCATACCTGCTTTAAGAGTTCCTGAGAAGACTTTGAATAAGGATAATTCTCCTACGTGTTGCTCAGAAATAGTTTTGAAAACAAATAGAACTGGTTCACCGCTTGGGTCAGGTTTAACTAAAACTTTCTCATTCTTACCCGTAAGCAATGCTTCTTCTCCGCCTCTATCAGTTGGAGAAGGGAAGTAGGCAGAAATGAAATCAAGAAAATTGTTCATTCCAACAGCTCTTGTGGCTGATAAGGCAAATACTGGAGTAATACTTCTATTAAGGATTGATGTTTTTAATCCAGTTTTAATCTCTTCTTCTGAAAGACTTCCTTCTTCAAAATATTTGTTCATCAAATCTTCGCTTGCTTCTGCAACTTTTTCAATTAAATAAGTTCTCAATTCATTTGCTTTATCCATCAACTCTGCAGGGATATCCGAAATATTAACTTTTCTGCTTCCTGGATCACCGTACTCATACATTTTCATTTTTAATATATCAACCACAGCATTGAAATTTATTCCTTCTTTTACAGGGAAAGTAATTACAGTTGCGCCACTTGTTAATCTCTTCTTGGATTTTTCATAAGTTTCAAAAAAAGTTGAATGCTCATTATCAACTTTGTTAATAATTATTGCAGAAGGAAGTGAGAATTCGTTGATAAAACTGCCAGTTAATTCAGTCCCTACTTCAATCCCTTCAGCGGATTTAAGAACCATAACAGCTGTATCGCAAACTTTAAGAGCAGCTTTTACGTCACCGACAAAATCAGTGTAACCGGGAGTATCAAGCAAATTCACTTTCACACCTTCCCACTCAAAATGGAGAGCTGAAGTTGAAATAGAGATTTGTTTTTCGATTTCGTTTTGTGAATAATCAGATACGGTATTACCTTCTGCAACAGAACCAATTCTGTTGATTTCGTGAGATGTATAAAGCAAAATTTCGGACAACGAAGTTTTTCCGGAGCCTCCGTGTCCGATAAACACAATATTGCGAATTGAATCCGGGCTATAATCTTTCAAGATGATTTCCTCCTAGACATTAAGATATGAATAAATGAAGTTTAATTTTCTTTGATTTTTCTCCAAAACACACTTATTCCATTTTTCAAAGCGAACAGATTTGATAGAAAGGGCTTTGTATAATCTTCTATTCCTGATCGTATTTTTTCTTCGAACTCAATAATTTTTTCAACTCGTAGTTTAACATCTTCAATGATTTTTTTAGTTACTTTCATCTGCTCTTTTGCTTCAACACTAAAGTCATTAAGATTTTGAGCTAGTACGACGGTAGATTTAATGAGAGGATTAAGTGATGAATTTAAGTTTTTAACTTCTGTATTTAATTCCTCGACTGAATGGACTATTCTTTTTACATAAAATATCAGAGCTATGCAGAGCATAGCTGCTGATAATAATAAAATCGCAAAAAGAATCTGATTTAGTAATTCCATTAGGATTGACTTTTGGACTCTTTATAAGCTTCAACTCCTGCCTTAAATGCTGAGGAAATTCTACCAGACTCAGTTTCAATTTTTTCTTTTGCACTGGAGATTACTTCACTTGTTTTTTCCTTAGCTTCACTGATAATTCTTTCAGCGTCTTTTATCAATTCCTGAGATTTTGATTTTGCCTCGGCAATAATTCTTTCGGATTTTTTCTTGCCTTCATTAATTAATTCCTTAGCTTTTTCTCTTGCTTCTGATATATATTGCTCTGCTTCATCCAGATATTCTTCTCCTTTTTGCTTAAGATTAGCTCTTAGCTCTTTTCCACTTTTGGGAGCAAATAGTAACGCGATTAACGCACCTAGCGCACCGCCAGCTAATAGACCAATAATAAAACTTTTTCCACTGTTATTATCGTGAAACATATGAACTCCTTTTTTTACATTCAAAAAATACCATTGATGCCAATGAAAATCAAGATATTAAAACTTAAAAGAGTTTAGTCTATTTGTAATGTTTGCGTATATTCTAATCTCTATTTTCTTTGTCAAAATTTAATTCTCCATATTTCAAATTAAATAAAAGAAAAGCAATCATTCCAATTATTACTGCAAACCAAAGAGTTGAAACTCGTGTGATTAATGTTATCGCAGTTGAATCACTTAATTTTAGTCCAGAATTTTTAAGCATTAAAAGAAAAGAGCCTTCAGTTATTCCAAGTCCACCCGGTAGCATAGATATCGCACCGACTATCGTGCTGAAACTATAACTGAATGCAGACCAAATTAATCCTATTTCATTCGAAAAATTTGAAATAACTAAAAAATAACCAAAGCATTCAAATCCCCACGAAACAATACTTATTACTAATGCGAAAGAGAGTGGCTTTATTTTCAGCAGAATTTCTGTGGATTCAAAAAGTTGTTGAAATTTTGAAGTCTTTCCCTTTAAAAACTTGATTTTGGAAATGGAGATTAAAAATAAATTGAAAATATTTTTATTGGTAATTAAAATTATAGCTGTTATTAAACATAATGTCATCACAATAGATATAATAAATCCATAATCAAAAAAATATGAGCCAATCAAAGCTAAGACAGCAAGTGATAGAAAATCAGTTATTCGCTCTGCAAATACAACAGGTGCTGTTTTTGAGATTGAAGTGCCGTTTATCTTTTTGATTAAATAAGATTTGAATATTTCACCAAATTTTCCCGGAGTTATACTCATAAGGAAACCGCTTAAGAAAATCATCACTGAGTCAATGTAGTTTAAATTTACATTAATAATTTTAAGATAGTAACTCCACTTAAAAAATCTTACTAAATAATTGAACAATGATAGCAACAATATGAACGGTAATAGAGAAAAATTGAAATTTTTAAAGGATAAGATCAGCAGGTTAAAATCGGAATAAACTGAAAAAGATAGATAAAGAAGTCCGGCAATAAGAATTATGATAAAAATTTTTTTCTTTAGGAATTTCATTACTTAATGATCCTCAGCAAATCGTGATAAAATTTTGATAAAGGCAAGCCAACAACATTATAATAACAACCATCAATTTTGTGTACAAACACTGCTCCAAAATCATCCTGAATACCATAAGCCCCAGCTTTATCCATCGGACTTCCAGTTTTTATGTATTCAATGATTTCTGAATCACTTAGTTTTCGGAAAGTAACTTTTGTTGATTCAAATTCTGAAATCTGTTTTTTTGTTGTAGAATTATAAATACAATAAGCTGTGATGACTGTATGAGTTTTTCCGCTAAGTTTTTTTAATAGCTTGAAAGCATCCTTTTCATTTATTGGCTTTCCTAAAATTTCATCATCAATTACTACTATAGTATCACAAGTGATAATTATTCCATCTTCAACTCTTTTTTTTGCAAGTTTCATTTTTTCTTTGCAAATCCTAACCACATTTTCTAAAGGAGATTCTAATTCATTAAAAGTTTCATCAAGATCTACAGAGAAGGATTTGAATTTCAAGTTCAACTGTTTTAACAATTTTCTTCTTCTTGGTGATTTTGAAGCAAGATAAATTGGTATATCAGATTTAATCATATAACTTTTTTATTTCTGTTTTCGGAAAATAATGATTTAATATTTCTAGATATGATTTCCCATTTCGTGATAAGTTGATAGCGCCCCATTGACACATACCTACTCCGTGACCAAATCCAATCCCTTTAAAAACGAAGTTATTACCAGAGGTGCTGATTTGAAAATTTGAACTTGGAAGTATTTTACCTCGAGAATTTTTTAATACAAATCTGATATTGTTACTATACAATTCAATTTCTTTTTCCATTTTGTATTCAAGGACTGT
>Ga0209721_1001987_pt1 | contig 13806 bp, 10 predicted proteins | sample TshhotsprinmetaG_FD_184139 | JGI IMG/M metagenome (GOLD analysis project Ga0209721, IMG submission 184139) | Hot spring microbial communities from South Africa to study Microbial Dark Matter (Phase II) - Tshipise hot spring metaG (SPAdes)... | ecosystem: Environmental > Aquatic > Thermal springs... | reverse complement strand
GCTGCTTTATTTTCAGGAGCAAATTTTCAGGGAACAATTCGTCGTTTTGCGTCAGACAACGGCTGGACTGTCAGTGACATCAACAGCAAGCAGGCTGTCCTTCGTTTTACGGCGCGTTCAGGAAATTCCCAGACTCTCTACATCATACGCTACGATACCACCCTCGAGTTCTCGGTGCCCAGCGCCATTATGTTCAACTCCGAAGACCAGATCCCTCATTATCTCTCTACCATTCTGCTCAAGCGTAACACGCAACGCAGGGTCGGTTTCTGGTGTATTGAAGAGATACAGAATCGCCAGGTATTTTCTTGTATGCACAATGCCGAGCTGCAACTTATTGATAGCAAGTATTTCCGCACCGTGGTCGTGGCACTGATTGAGGAGTGCGATGAGTTTGAGCAGATTATTGCCAGAATGCTGGACTAACTGCTACGAACTGTCTCTGCTTCAGTATCTGAGGTGAACATATGGGGAAACCGGGTTTCCCCATCCCCCTGCCTGCGGGGAGGCGCCCGGTTCCCTCCCCCAGCGGGGGAGGGCCAGGGAGGGGGCGGCCCTCCCAGAGATACCCCATGTTCATCGCGGCGTTGTGCGCCATGCGCATGACCGTCTAACGTGAACATATGGGGAAACCGGGTTTCCCCATTCCCCTGCCCGGCGGGAAGGGATTGGAGCGTTTGCCCCCCTTCTAGCCTTGCCCGCGCCAGGAGGAGCCCGGTTCTCTTCTCCAGCGCGGAGGGCGTGGGAGTAGAGGCGCAGCACTGCTGCGCCTCTGCTTTTTTCTTTCCGGCCGTCCATGCGGCTGCGCCGCACAATGAGAGGATGAAAATAACTATTCCTGGGAGGGCGCAGCCCTCCCAAACCCTCCCGGTGGGGAGGGCTTGCCGCCCCCACAGGCAGGGGCACGGTTCGACAAGCTCACCACAGGTTGGGGAACCCCGGTTTCCCCATAGTTTCACCTCAGGGTGACCAGAAACGCCTCTCCGTGTATACTATAGATCGTCCCCCAGTACACCTCGAGGAGAATGCTATGCCTGAGTTGTTTCAGGTCGTGACCATAGCTGAGGCGAATGCGCGCCTTGCGCAGCACCTGGCGCCGCTGGGGCGGAGCGAGACGCTCGCGCTCCACGAGGCCCTCGACCGGGTGCTGGCTGAGGATCTGCATGCGCCGGTCGATCTGCCCGCCTTTCCTCGCTCCACCGTTGATGGGTTCGCTGTGCGCGCCGCCGATACCTATGGCGCCAGTGAGGGCCTGCCCGCCTACCTGACGCTCTGCGGCGAGGCGCCGATGGGTCGCGCGCCGACCATCACTGTTGGCGGGGGCCAGGCCGCGCTGATCCACACCGGAGGGATGCTCCCCGCCGGTAGCGATAGTGTGGTGATGGTTGAGTACACCCAGCGCCTCGATGCCACCACGATCGAGGTTGTGCGCCCGGTGGCCGTCGGCGAGAATGTCATTCCGGTCGGCGAGGATGTGCGCCAGGGCGATCTGCTCTTCTCACGCGGGCATCGCCTGCGCCCCCAGGATCTCGGCGGCCTGGCGGGGGTGGGGATCACCCGTGTGCCAGTGGCAGCGCGCCCGCGGGTGGCCATTCTCGCCTCGGGTGACGAGGTGGCGCCCCCTGATGCGCCGGTAGCGCCAGGGCAGGTGCGCGACGTTAACACCTATACCATCGCTGCGCTGGTGCGACGCGCAGGCGGCGAGCCGCTGCCCCGTGGTATCGCCCCCGATGATGCCGCCACGTTGGGGGCTATGGCCCGCGCCGCGCTGGAGGACGCCGATGCCCTGGTGATCGCCGCCGGCAGTTCGGTGAGCGCGCGTGATATGACCGTGGGGGTGATCGGCGCGCTCGGCGCGCCGGGGGTGCTGGTGCATGGGGTCGCCATCCAGCCCGGTAAGCCTACCATTCTGGCCGCCGCGGGCCAGCGCCCGGTGTTCGGCCTGCCCGGCAACCCGGTCTCGGCTATGATCGCCTCTGGTCTGTTTGTCGCGCCGGCCATCCGCCAGTTGCTGGGCGCGGCTGCTCCTCCGGTCATCACCCGGCGGGCACGTCTGGCGCGCAATGTGCCCTCGCGTACCGGCCGCGAGGATTTTGTGCCCGTGCGTTTCGAGCAGCGCGGCGCAGAAGTGTGGGCCGATCCGGTCTTCGGCAAGTCGAACCTGATCTATACCCTGGCTCGCGCCGATGGGCTGGTGCATGTGCCCCTGGATCTCAGCGGGCTGTACGCTGGCGATGAGGTTGAGGTACACCTGTTCTGAGGGCGCTATGTCGAAACGACGTTACTACCTGGAGGATCGCGCTCTTGACGAGGCCATCGCTCGCTTCGAGGCAGCGCTGGCCCGCGCCGGGGGCGTGTCGCTGCTCGAGGGCGAAACTGTGGCGCTGGCCGAGGCCCGCGACCGGGTGACGGCCGCGCCGGTCTGGGCCACGCGCTCGGTGCCGCACTATCACGCCGCGGCAATGGACGGGATCGCTGTGCGCGCCGCCGATACCGCCGGGGCCACCGAGACTACGCCCCGCGCCCTCAGCCTGGAGTCTCAGGCAGTCTGGGTGGATACCGGCGATCCGCTGCCCCCCCGGACCGATGCGGTGGTGATGGCCGAACATGTGCAGACGCTCGATGCCGCCACGGTGGCCATTACCGCTGCCGTGGCGCCCTGGCAACACGTGCGCCCCCTGGGCGAGGATATTGTCGCTACGGAACTGATCATTCCCGAGGGCACGCGCCTGCGGCCCGTGGATCTGGGGGCCGCTGCCGCTGCCGGGCATACGACGCTGCTGGTGCGCCGGCGCCCGCGTGTGGCGATCATCCCGACCGGGACGGAACTGGTCACTGCTGAGGACGCCGCGGCCCGCGAGGCGCGCGGCGAGGCGGTGCCCCCCGGCGCGATTGTCGAGTTCAACTCGCTGATCCTGGCTGGTATGGTCGAAGAGTGGGGCGGGCTGGCCACCCGCATGCCCCCCGTGCCTGACCGGCGCGACCTGCTCCGCGCCACGGTCGAGCAGGCGCTGGCCGACCACGATATCGTGGTGGTCAATGCCGGCTCGTCTGCCGGCTCCGAGGATTTTACCGCAGCGGTGCTGGCCGAACTGGGCGAGGTCGCCGTTCACGGCGTGGCAATTCGCCCCGGCCACCCGGTGATCCTCGGCGTCGCCGCAGGCAAGCCGGCCCTGGGCCTGCCGGGTTACCCCGTCTCGGCGGCCCTCACCGCCGAGCTGTTCCTGCGCCCCCTGGTGTACCGCCTCCAGGGGCTTACCCCGCCGCCCCGGCCCACCCTCACTGCCACGATGAGCCGCAAGCTGCTCTCGCCCCTCGGCGAAGATGAATTCGTGCGCGTCACCCTGGGGCGGGTGGACGGGCGCCTGATCGCTACCCCGTTGAGCCGCGGCGCCGGGGTGGTGATGTCACTGGTGCGGGCTGATGGGATCGCCCGCATTCCGCGCTTCTCCGAGGGGCTGCATGCCGGCGCCGAGGTCACGGTGGAGTTGCTGCGCGACCCGGACGAGATTGAGCGCACTCTGGTGGTCATCGGTAGCCACGATCTGGCGCTGGATCTGCTTGCCAGTTACCTGCACCGCGCCGGGGCGGGGCGGCGCCTCAGTTCGGCCAATGTGGGCAGCCTGGGCGGCTTGATGGCTCTCAAGCGTCACGATGCCCATCTGGCCGGCACCCATTTGCTCGATGAGGAGACCGGTGAGTACAACCGGCCCTTTGTGCGTCGCCTCCTGCCCGACGAGGAGATCGTGCTGGTGCACCTGGCCTGGCGTGAGCAGGGCTTTCTGGTAGCGCCGGGCAATCCCCTGGGCCTGGGCGCGTTGCGCGACCTGACGCGCCCGGGGGTGCGCTTCGTCAACCGGCAACGCGGTTCGGGCACACGGGTGCTGCTGGATTACCACTTGCGGCAGGCGGGGATTGACCCTGGCGCTATCGCCGGCTACGAGCGCGAAGAGTTCACCCATATGGCAGTCGCAGCCGCGGTGCTGAGCGGCGCGGCCCACGTGGGCCTGGGCATCCGCGCCGCGGCGCGCGCCCTGGGCTTGGAGTTTGTGCCCCTGTTCAGCGAGTGCTACGAGCTGGCCGTGCCGCGGCGGCACTGGGAAAGCCCATTGCTCGACCCGCTGCGTCAGGCCCTGGGTGATCCGGCCTACCGCACCGCCGTTGAGGCTCTGGGTGGGTATGATGCGCGGAACATGGGCGCCGTGCGGGAGTGATACCAATTACCGTTGATGATGCCGCATTGCTTGAAGCGGTTTCAGGCGTTGTGCTGCCCAGCGTGGCAATCCAAAATCCAAAATCTAAAATCTAAAATGGTATGATCCGCGCCCGACAACGCGGGCGTAAGGAGAACCCGCGCTCCCTGTACTCCTCTCCAGCCCGGCAGGGGCGCGGGGGAGCCCCGGTTTGCCCTGTTTTCGCCTCAGCCATCTATGCGGCTGCGCCGCACAACGCCAGAATGAAAATGTTTGTTCCTGGGAGGGCGTAGAGGCGCGGCGCCGCCGCGCCTCTACGCCCAAACCCTCCCGCCAGGGAGGGGTGTGGGGAAACCCGGTTTCCCCATGTCCCAACCGCTGTTGGGAGCGGCTGGCGCCCCCACAGGCAGGGGTGCGGTTCGGCAGGCTCACCGCAGGTGGGGAAACCCGGTTTCCCCGCATGTTCACCTCAGGCCCCATGCGCGGAGCGCACAACGCCGCGATGACCATGGGGTATCTTTGGGAGGGCCGCCCCCTCCCTGGCCCTCCCCCGCTGGGGGAGGGAACCGGGCGCCTCCCTGCAGGGAGGGGTGCGGTTCGACAGGCTCACCGCAGGTGGGGAAACCCGGTTTCCCCATGTCCCAACCGCTGTTGGGAGCGGCTGGCGCCCCGCAGGCAGGGGGATGGGGAAACCCGGTTTCCCCATGTCCCAACCGCTGTTGGGAGCGGCTGGCGCCTCCCCACAGGCAGGGGTGCGGTTCGACAGGCTCACCGCCTGCGGTGAACCTGTCGAACCGCAGGTGGGGAAACCCGGTTTCCCCGTATGCTCACCTCAGCCGTCCCTCCCCGCCTCGTTGTCCGGCACAGGCCTACGGTACCTGTGGTACTATGGTAAAAATCGTGTAGAAGGACCCGCACCATGGCCTGTGAGCGTTCAGAGGTTCTGCTGGAGGCGCAGAACCTCTCTGTAGCGTTTCGTGGTATCGTCGCGCTCCACGAGTATCAGCTCGCCCTCCATCCCGGTGAACTGCTCGGCATCATCGGCCCCAACGGCGCCGGCAAGACCACCCTGTTCAACGTGCTGACCGGGGTCGTGCCCGCGAGCAGCGGTCGCGTGTTGCTCGAAGGACGCGACATCAGCCGCCTGTCGCCCGATGCGATCCGACGGGCGGGGATCGCCCGCACGTTTCAGAATATCCGCCTCTTTCGCCGCCTCTCGGTGATCGACAACATGCGCATCGCGGCGCAACTCGACCAGCAGGCTGGTGTGCTGGCCACCCTGGCGCGCCTGCCCCGCTTCGCCGCCGCTGAACGGGCCCGCGACGCCCGGGCGCTCGAGACTCTGCGCCTGCTGGGCCTGGAGGGCTACCGCGACGCCCTCGCCGATAGCCTGCCCTACGGGTTGCAGCGCCGGCTCGAAATCGCCATGGCGGTCGTCGCCCGGCCCAGGGTGTTGCTGCTCGATGAGCCGGCCGCCGGACTCAACCCGGCTGAAGTGGAGGCGCTGATGCACCTGATTGCCCGGCTGCACGCCGAGTTGAAGCTGACCGTCATGCTGATTGAACACAACATGCGCGTCGTGATGGGGGTTTGCCGGCGCGTTCAGGTGTTGCACTATGGCGCCCTGATCGCCGATGGCGCGCCCGCCGAGGTGCAGCGCCATCCACGGGTGCTGGAAGCCTACCTGGGCGTGAGCGATCCGGGCTTTCTCGGCCAGCGCGTAGCGGGGTAGCGCCTGTGCTGCACATTCACGACCTCCACGTCGCCTATGGCAACGTTGACGCCCTGAAGGGGATCTCACTCGAAGTGCGGGCGGGCGAGATTGTGGCGCTGATCGGCAGTAATGGCGCCGGCAAGACCACCACGCTCAGCGCCATCTCGGGGCTGCTGCGCCCAAAACGCGGACAGATCCTCTTTGAGGGCGTCGAGATCACCCGCCTGGCGCCCTACGAGATCGTGCGCCGCGGGCTGGTTCAGTGTCCCGAAGGGCGGCAGATCTTCGCCAGGCTGACCGTCGCCGAGAACCTGCGCCTGGCCGCCGGCCACCGGCGCGATCGCAGCGCCGTGGCGCGCGACCTGGAACGGGTGCTGGGTCTGTTTCCCATTCTCGGCGAGCGCCAGCAGCAGATCGCCGGTTTGCTGAGCGGTGGCGAACAGCAGATGCTGGCCCTGGGGCGCTCGATTATGAGCGCGCCCCGGCTGCTGTTGCTTGATGAGCCATCGCTGGGCCTGGCGCCGCTGGTGGTCGAACGCATCTTCCAGGTCATCGCCGACCTGCGCCGTGAGGGAGTGACTATCCTGCTGGTTGAACAGAATGCCTGGCAGGCCCTGCGCCTGGCCGATCGCGCCTACGTCATCGAAACCGGCGCTATTACCCTCAGCGCCCCGGCCCCCGTCTTGCTCGAAGATCCACGCGTCAAAGCCGCTTACCTGGGGGGATAGCCCCGCTACTCGGAGTGCGCGTATGACCTACCTGCTCCAGCAAACGGTCAATGCCCTCAACCTGGGCAGCATTTACGCCCTGGTGGCGATTGGCCTGACCATCGTGTACGGCATCCTGCGGCTGATCAACTTCGCCCATGGCGACATGATGACCGTGGGGGCCTACGTGGCCCTGGCGGCGCTGAGCGCGCTGGTCCTGCCAGTCTGGTCGGCCATGCTGCTGGCGATGATCGTTGCCGGAGCCATCGGCATCGTCATTGAACGGCTGGCCTATCGCCCCCTTCGCGGCTCGCGCGAAGTAGCCATGCTGATCACCTCGCTGGCCATCAGTTCGCTGATCCAGAACAGCGCAACGATGACGCTTACGGCGCAACCGCGCCCGCTGCGCCTGCCCGCCGAGCTGGCCCGCCGCTTCGAGTGGGCCGGCCTGACCATTGCGCCGATTGATGGGCTGATCCTCCTCCTCTCCATCCTGCTGATGGTGCTTTTGAGCTTGTTTGTCAAGTATACGACGATCGGTATTGCCATGCGCGCCTGTAGCGAGCGGGTGTGGACCACGCACCTGATGGGGGTGCACGTGAACCGGGTGATCGCGGTGGCGTTCGGTGTGAGCGCTGCCCTGGCCGGCATCGCCGGGGTGCTCTGGAGCGGCAAGTTTGGCCTGGTGGACCCCTTTACCGGCTTTGTGCCTGGCTTGAAGGCTTTTGTTGCTGCGGTGATCGGTGGCGTCGGCAGTATTCCCGGGGCGATGGTGGGCGGTTATCTCCTTGGTTTCGCCGAGGTCTTCTTCGTCGCCTTTGCGCCCCCTGCCCTCTCCGGCTATCGCGATGCGTTTGTGTTCGTCTTGCTCCTGGCGATCTTGCTGGTGCGCCCGGCAGGCCTGTTTGGCCTGGAGGAGGGACGGCGCGCATGAGGTCTCTGTATGGCTGGCTGGCCCTCGGGGCGGGCGCGGCCCTGGTCGTGCTCGCGGAGTATCGCCTCAACGATTATTATCAGCGGGTGCTGGCAGTGGTGGCGATCAATGTGATCCTTGCCGTCAGTTTGAGCCTGACCAACGGCTTCAGTGGCGATGTGTCGCTCGGCCACGCGGCGTTTATGGCCATCGGCGCCTATGCCTCCGCGCTGCTGACCATGCCCGCGAGTATGAAACTGCTCGCCTTGCCCGACCTGCCCGCCTGGCTGGCCCGCCTGGAACTGCCTTTCGCGCTCGCCTTGCTGGCCGCCGGGGTTCTGGCGGCCCTGGCGGCCTTTGTGGTCGGCATTCCGGTGCTGCGGCTGCGCGGGCACTATCTGTCGGTGGCTACCCTGGGATTGATGGTGATTGTGCAGGTGGTGGCCCTCAACTGGCAAACGGTGACCCGTGGCGCCCGCGGCCTCAATGGCCTGCCGCCGTTGACGACTCTGCTCTGGGCCTACGGCTGGATGCTGGTGAGCGTAATCGTCATCTGGCGACTGGTGCGCTCACCGTTCGGGCGAGCCATGCTCGCTGTGCGCGAAGACGAACTGGCCGCAGCCTGTCGCGGCGTCCGCGTTGTACGGACCCGCATGCTGGCCTTTGTAACGGGAGCCTTTTTCGCCGGCACCGCTGGCGCCCTCTGGGCGCACCTGATCACGGCGATTGCCCCGGCGTCGTTTTCGTTCTTCATCACCTTCAACGTCGTCGCCATGGTGGTGATCGGGGGCGCCGGCAGTATCACCGGCGCCATCCTCGGCGGGGTGTTGATGACCCTGCTGCCCGAGTGGCTGCGTGGTATCGAGACCAGCCTCGCCGGTAGCGGCAGGCCACTCTATGGCCTGAGCCAGATCGTGATCGCCCTGCTTATGCTGCTGGTGATGATCTTTCGCCCCCAGGGCCTGCTCGGGGGGCGCGAACTGACCGATCTGCTGCGCCGGCCCCCCCCCGTCCGCCCCGGCGAGAACGAGGGCGCCGTGGGCCGGGCCCCCCGGTGATGGCGCCACGCAGGACGGTTCGCCGCAAAGCGCCGCCATACGTATGTGTTCACACTTCTCCCGGGTGCGCGGGCATCTTGCCCGCATCCAGACCATTGCAGGCGGGACGCCCGCGCATCCGGGTGACGCCTTATACCATTTTTGGTTTTAGATTTTGGATTGCGGATTGCCACACTGGGCAGCACAACGCCTGAAATCGCTTCAGGCAATGCGGCATCATCAACGGTAATTGGTATTACCCCACGTGTGAGCACCTACCGCCACACCCCTGCTTGCCAAAAGGACCAACATCCCTATAATGTGCACCATTCTCTCCAAAAAGCGGATAGCGATCCTCAGGCACGGCTCGCGGCTGGTTCAGGCCAATTCTGCTTGATGGCATCGCGCTGGCTCAGCTCCATACCTACACGGCTTCACAACGGCCTGGGTGGCGGTCGAGCGCTGTGGAGCTGCGCTGGACCATGCGGTGTCGCCAGTTCCATGTGGTATCGCAGGCCGCCCGATCCGTGAACGGCGTTTTCGGCTCGCTGCGCGCCTCCTCGCCCACCTTCCTCCGCCGGAGGAGCCTGCCGGGTGCCTTCCCTGGCGGGAGAAGGCAGGGAGACAGGTGGCCTTGCCGGCAACCATGGTTCACGGACTGCAACGCCCGAGCCTGCCGGCGCCTGGCCGGTGGCGCTCCCGGAGGGCGCTCTGCCGTCGCCCCGTCACTGGAGAGAGGCCCTTGCAGCGTTGCCGCTCACCGGCAAGGCCGCCGGCGTCCGCCAATGGTATCGCCCCATGGATCCTGGCTTCTGCAACATCAGGTGAGTCGCGCTATGAAACCCTTGCAACGGATGCTCTCCACGCTGGTCGCTGTCGTCCTGATCACCCTGCTGGCCGCGTGCGGCGCTCCAGCGGCCCAGCCAACCGCGCCAGCCGCCTCCCCGGCGCCCGCAGCCGGAACAATCAAGATCGGCGCCCTCTATGGCATCACCGGTGGTATGTCCTCGATTGACGCGCCCGGGCTTAACGGGATGAAGCTGGCCGTCAAGGAGATCAACGCCGCCGGCGGCGTGCTCGGACAGCAGATCGAACTGATTGCCGTGGATGGCAAGACCGATCAGACGACCACAACCAACGCGGCGTCGGAACTGATCAACGTGCATAAGGTCGTCGTGATCGGCGGTCTCAACGACTCGACCTTTGCTCTGGCCGCCGGGCCTATCGCCCAGCAGGCCGGCATTCCCTTTGTCACCGCAGGCGCCACGCTGCCGAGCCTGCCCGAGCAGATCGGCGACTTCTTCTTCATGGCCCCCTTTGGAGATGATGCGCAGGCCTTCGCCATCGCCGATTACGCCATTGATGATCTCAAGGCGAAGACCGCCTACATGCTTGTGGACCAGGCCTACGATTTCACCACCGCGCTGGCGGCCTTCTTCAAGCAGCGCTTCACCGAAAAGGGCGGTCAGATCGTCCTCGAAGACATCTACCGCTCCGGCGACACCGATTTCTCGGCCCAGATCGCCAAGGTCCAGGCCCTTAATCCGCCGCCCGATGTGCTGTTCATCTCGGCGATCCCCAATGAGGCCGGGATCACCACCAGGCAGTTTCGTGAAGCTGGCCTGCAAATGCCGATTATTTCCGGTGATGGGTTCGACACGCCGCTCATTGCCGAAGTCGCCGGCGAACTCGCCGATGAAGTGTTCTTTTCCACCCACGTCGCGCTCGATAACGTCGATCCGAAGGTGCAGAAGTTCGTGACGGCCTACACCCAGGAGTATGGCAAAGCGCCTGAGAATGCCTTCGCCGTGCTCGGCTACGATACGCTGAACCTGATCGCCGACGCGATTAAACGCGCTGGATCGGCTGATCCCACGGCCATTCGCGATGCCCTCGCCGCAACTCAGGGCTTCCCCGCAGTGACCGGGCAGATCACCTATGCCCCCGGGCAACGCAAGCCCAACAAATCGGTGACGATCATTCAGGTTCAGGATGGGGCCTACACCTTCGTCAAGGAAATCACGCCCTGAGAGCCGCCGCCGACTCTCTCGCCGTCGGAGGGGACGCAGGGCGGGCCTCGTCTGCCTCCACGCCCCCCGGCGCGGAGAGCGTGGCGCCCCGATGGGCAGGGGAGGGGGAAACCCGGTCTCCCCCTCCCCCAACCGCTGGTGGGGTCGCCCGGCGCCCCGATGGGCAGGGGCGTAGGGAAACCCGGTTTCCCCATTTCCCAACCGCTGTTGGGAGCGGCTGGCACCCCCCACAGGCAGGGGTGCGGTTCGACCGGCTCACCGCAGGTGGGGAAACCCGGTTTCCACATATTTTCACATCAGCAAGCGATGACTACCGTGCAAACCATTCAGACAGCCATCCAGAACCAGCAAGTGCGCTTCGTGCGCTTCATCTGGTGCGATAATGCCAATGTCATCCGGGCCAAGGCCGTGCGGACAACCATGCTCGATCCCTTCCTGGCCGGCAACGGGGTCGGAATTGCCGCCGCGCAACAGGCCCTGCCCGTGATGTACGACGCCCTGGCGCCCGACACCGGCCTGACGCCCGATGGTGAAGTGCATATGCGCGCGGACTGGGCGACTTTCGCGGTGCTGCCCTACGCCCCCGGCCATGCCCGTGTGCTCACCGACATCTACGCTGGCGATCAACCCTGGAGCCATTGCCCGCGCGCCTTCCTCCGCCGTATGATCGCCGCCGCCGCCGTGCGCGATCTGAGCGTGTTTGCGGCCTTTGAGAACGAGTTCTCCTTGCTGCGCCCCACCCCCGACGGCCCCGCGCCATGTGACACCACTGTGTTCTGCCAGACTGCGGCCCTCGATGGAGCCGCGGCAGTGATCGACACGATGACGGCGGCGCTGGAGGCCCAGGGTTTGCTCGTGGAGATGACCTACGCCGAATCGGGGCCGGGGCAATTTGAACTGCCGGTGCGCTACGCCGATGCCCTCCGCGCCGCCGATCAGCAGATCATCTTCCGTGAGACGGTCAGGGCCTGCGCGGCGCAGCACGGCCTGCTCGCCTCCTTCGTGCCCAAGATCTACCCCGATAAAGCCGGCAACGGCGCCCATCTGCACCTCAGCCTGGCGCGCCAGGGCGTGAGCGTTGTCACTGAACCGGACCACCCCCGCACCCTCTCGGCGCCGATGCGCGCCTTTATGGCCGGTATTCTCGAGCACCTGCCGGCCCTGATGGCCCTGACCACTCCTTCCACCAACAGTTTCAAGCGCATTCGTCCGCGCTTCTGGAGTGGCGCGTTCACCTGCTGGGGTATGGGTAACCGCGAAGCCGCGCTGCGAGTGCCGATGCCCGACAGCAGTCTGCCGATTACCAATGTCGAACTAAAGATTTGCGACGCCACCGCCAACCCCTACCTGGCCCTCGGCGCAGTGATTGCGGCAGGACTCGATGGCATTGACCGGCGCCTGGCGCTCGGCGAAGCGGTGCGCGGCGATCCCGCCGATCTGTCTGAAAGCGAGCGCCTCGAGCGCCGCATCCTTCCCCTGCCCGCGACCCTCGGCGAAGCCATCGCTGCCCTGGAGCGCGACGAACTGTTGCTCCAGGCCCTGGGCAGCGACCTGGCCCGTTCCTACCTGGCGGTGCGCCGGGCCGAGTGGCAGGCTATGAAGGATATGTCCCACGATGAAGAGGTGCGCCTGATTCTGGAACGCTACTGAGCAAAGGCTGTGCCCCGTACCCGCCCCTGCAGCCCTGCCGCGCAGGGGCACGGGGAACCTGTGGAGGTGTGCAACATTCCCCCCGCGTTCATCTCCGCCCCACCCCAGAGGGAACCCCGGGTTTCCTACCCTGTAACCGGTTCTGAGGGCTTGCCCCCTATGGGCAGGGCGTGGGGAAACCCGGTTTCCCCGATATTCACATCAACATCGTATGTTGCAACTCGATCACCTCACCATCGTTGACCATCACGCCCACAACCTGCTGCGCCCCGAGGCGCTGAATGACTTCTCACTGGCGGCGGCCTTTACCGAAGGCTATGACACGGCGATTGTCACCCGGCACGTGCAGCACACGCTGTTTTTTCAACGCAGCATGCGCCAGCTTGCCGACCTGCTGGGCTGCGACCCGTCACTCGAGGCCCTCCAGTCGTTGCGTGACCAGCTCGGCTATGAGCCACTGGCGCAGCGTCTCTTCGACGCCGGCGGGTTCGCCGCGCTGATCCTCGACGATGGGTTTATGCCCGATCGCATCATGCCCACAGCATGGCACGAGCGCTTCGCCCCAACCTTTCGCCTGATCCGCATTGAGCACCTGGGCGCGCAACTCCTCACCCAGACGTCCACCTGGTCGCAGTTCATGGACGCCTTCCGCGCCGGGCTGGAGCAGCATGACCCGGCGGTGGTCGGCTTCAAGAGTATTGTGGCCTACCGCAGCGGCCTGCGTCTGGCTCCAGCCGACCCGTCGGCAGCCGGCCAGGCCTTTGCCCGATTGCGCGAGGCAGTGGCCCATGGCGCGCCCGCTCGCATCGCCACAAAACCGCTGAATGACTGGCTCGTATGGACGATGATGGAGATCGCCGCGCGCGAGGCCATACCCGTGCAGTTCCATACCGGCTTTGGCGACCCCGATCTCGATCTGCGCGAGGCCAATCCGCTGCACCTGCGGCCGCTCCTTGAACGCGCCGATCTGCGCCCGGCGCCGGTCATTCTCCTCCACGCCGGCTATCCCTTCACCCGCGAGCTCGGCTACCTCGCCGCCGTCTATCCGAACGTGTACCTCGACCTCGGGCTTGCCGTTCCCTACCTGAGCCGTGCCGGGATGGAAGCGGTGGTCAGCGCAGCCCTGGAACTCGCCCCGATCAGCAAGATCCTCTTCTCCACCGACGCGCATCTTATCCCGGAGACGTTCTACGTCGGCGCTCGCTGCGGACGAGAGGTGCTGGCCGCCATGTTGACCCGCTGCGTCACCGATGGCGACCTGACCCTCGCCGAGGCTGAGGCCGCCGCCCTGGCCATCCTTCGCCAGAATGCGATTGCCCTCTACCGGCTACCGCTTTGACCCGCTTGAAGGGCTTGAGCCGGCGGTCTACCGACGGGGGCGCCACCAGGTGGTAGAACCTGTAGGTGTTCACCCTTCTCCTGGCGGAGCGGTGGAGTTGAACTGGACAACGGGGTGGCGCCCGTTTCATCTGGTATTATACCAATTACCGTTGATGATGCCGCATTGCTTGAAGCGGTTTCAGGCGTTGTGCTGCCCGGCGTGGCAATCCACAATCCACAAT
>Ga0209721_1001985_pt1 | contig 13809 bp, 14 predicted proteins | sample TshhotsprinmetaG_FD_184139 | JGI IMG/M metagenome (GOLD analysis project Ga0209721, IMG submission 184139) | Hot spring microbial communities from South Africa to study Microbial Dark Matter (Phase II) - Tshipise hot spring metaG (SPAdes)... | ecosystem: Environmental > Aquatic > Thermal springs... | reverse complement strand
GCGAGCAAGGGGGCGCCACGATCCGCGACAGTCGCTACGTAGCGCTTCGAGAGAGTCGGCTGGTCGAAGAAGCCCAGAAGGTCGTGCGCTGGTGGGCGCAGGACCATGGGCTTGAAGCCGCGCGGCTTGTGGGGCTGGAGTACCAGGCACAAGACGGGGCCTGGCTTCGAGCCGCCTAGAGCCCAAGCCATTAAATCCCTAGCCCGCCATCTGGCGGGCTTTTTGTTATCAGGAGCCGCGGACACCTTCTCCTTTCGAAGCTCTTACACGAGCCTGTTTTTTTAGAAAGGAGAACAAAAATGAGCATTTTTTTAGCGCTTTTACCCGCTATCTTGACGTCGCTGGTGGCTTTGTGCGTTTACCTGCCCCTCGTGGTTCGCCATGAACTGGCGACCAAAGAACGAGTCGAATTTTGGAAAGACTTGTTCACGAACGCTGCATGGGGCTCGCAGGGGCTTGGCGCCTATCTTGGCGTCGTGGAGCAGGACACCTTCGGGTCGTTCCTGTTTTCGTTCTTGCTGTTCGTCAGCTTTTTGGAGCTCGCCAGAAAGTTGGTCGCTCGGCTGGAGCAGTTCCAATGACAGCGGCTTCATGCCGCACCTGCGTCTGACTTGACGCCCGGAGAGTACAAATGTACACTGAGGCCATGGAAACAATTCACTGGGTTGGCTTAGTCCTGGCGGCAGCTGTCGCCATCTTGTATTTCGCGATCAGCCGCGAAATCAAGAAATCCCAAAAAGGCCAATGAAAAGCCCGCCTCAATCGAGGCGGGCTTTTTGTTTGTCTGGGCCAGCCAAGGGCCAAGAGAGAAAAGAAAAGAGCCGCTTCACGGCGGCTCTTGGAGGTCAGTAGACATCGCGCTTGAGCGCGACCTTGTCGGCCCGGCGTTGGGCCTTGGTCGTGCGCCCGTGGCGGCGCACTCCCTTTTTCATTACCGCTGCCACGAGCGGATTTCGGCGGGGGGGGGTCTTCATTTTTTTCTTCTTCATCGCCGGCGCAGGTAGGCTGGCACATTGTACTCGGCCCATAGGAAATCCTGGGCCTCTTCTTTCTCGGCGCTGGGCTTGCGCTCCTGGCGCGCCTCGGTCAAGTGGTGACCGATGAGCGCGCCGATAGCGAGCCCGATGCCGAAATAAAAAACAATCATCATACAAAAAGCTCCAACTGTAGCTGTTCCCAGGCACGAACCGGTGGTGCCTCTGGGGTGGCGGGGCGGGCGGGGTCCATGGCCAGGCTGCGATCAAGCAGCAGCTCGGCCACGCCCCCGCCTTGCATGACGAAAAGCAGGCTGGCCCAGCGCCGCCCCTCTTCGTCCCAATACAGAGCCACCGGGTGGCCCTGGTAGAACGCCCACTCTGGGGCGTCGTCGGGGAAAAACCGCCGCCTCCAGCCGGGACGCTTGCGCATCTCGGCCTCAAGGCGCGCGGCTTGCTCCTGCTGCAGGCGCTCAAGCGGCAGGCCCTGGCGGATGAGCACCTGCCCCATGGGGCTCGTGCCTTCCACAGCCGGGCCGCGCTCGGGGTGCCAAGGCCCGCGCTCGTTGCGCGTGACCTCATAGCGCACCCCAGCGCGATGGAAGGCGCCGCCATCGGCTTGCGCCTGCAGCAGGAGGAACATGTCGGATGGAAGGATGATTTCCATGGGTGCCTCCTTGCGTTTATGATTTGACAAACCAAGACCCGATAACACAAAACCAATGTCCTCGATCCGATTTGCTTTGTCAGAAAGAGTGGGCGCCCATCATTTCGCGCTGTATCGCGCATGGATCAACGGCATCGATCTTTCCGAAGCGGGGTTGCGTTATATTGATGAGCGCGACCCAAGAAAAGTGCGATCTGCCGTTGAAGGCTTGCGGATTCGCTTCATTCAGGCCGCCCACCGGGCGAATCTGCCTCGATACGCAAGACTTCTGAGCGCGCGCCTAAAAACATCGGCGCAAGACCCTCGGGGCGAGCTGCAGCAGAGCGAGACATCTCCAGGAAAAGAGTCTTTGGATCTGCAGGCTTTTGCTGAAGAAATCGACCCCGAGGGCTTCTACAGCGAGTCCGAACTCATCAAGCTCTACGAAGAGCGCGTGCGCCCCACGGCAGATGGCGACACGCTGGCGCGCCAGCGCAGACGCGCTCGCTGGATCGCGCAACAGAAAGAGGCGCTCTTTTGGATCGAGCGCTTTTTGGTCAGCCGCCCCCTGCCGGAAGACCCGCTGCCCGCGTGGTTCGAAGGCTCAGCCGTGCAGCGACTGCAGCGCAGCGGGGTCACAACGCTTGCCGACCTCAAGGCCTTCATCGAGCGTCACGGCAAGACCTGGTACGCCCATATCGATGGGGTTGGCAGCACCACCGCCGAGCGCATCGTGCAGTGGCTGCAAGAGCACGCCGGAGAGCTCGGCGAACTCAGCGACACCGCAATCGCAGGGCGCCTGCAGGTCTCGCGCGCTGGGCTGCCGTCGGTGGCACAGCGCATCGTTGGGCAGCGCGATGCGCAGACCAAGCTCACACAAGGCTCTGGTGCGCACGCCCCCTTGGGCCGAGATGAAACGTATGCGCCAGCCCCTGCCTCGTGTCTGATACGGGCCAGCGATGACCTGCAGGCCATGCAGGCCTGGATCGAGGCGCGCGCCGGCAGCCCCCACACGGCGCGCGTCTACCGGCGCGAGGCCGAGCGCTTCCTTCTTTTTCTGGCCCAGGAAAAATCCATCGACCTGCACAGCCTCAAAGTCCAAGACATCAACGATTACAAAACCTTTCTTGCGCTGCTTGGGCGCGTGGACGCCAAGGGATGGCCGTTTCGGTTACCGCAAGAGCAATACTGCGCACCGCGCAACATCCCCCGCGCAGACCCGCGCTGGAGGCCGTTTGAGGGCCCTCTGTCGGCTAAGAGCGCGCAGTATGCGCTCGTGGTGGTGGGCGCCTTTTTGGGGTTTCTTACTGATGTGCGCTACCTTGCTGCCAACCCCATTGCGGGGGTGAACATCAAACTGGCCGGCCAAGACATGCGCAACCCCGTCAAGGGTTTGAGCCGTGGCCAGTTCGACCTCGTGCGCGAGCACGTGATGCAACTGCCAGATGACCATGCGGGGGCGCGCGCGCGGTTTTTGCTGGAGCTGGCCTACAGCAGTGCTGCGCGTCTGTCGGAGCTTGCTCAGACCAGCTTTGCGGACTTGAGCCTCGTGCGTCGCGAAGATGAGGCCGGGCACTACGTGATGCTGGCGCTGCACGGCAAGGGCGGCAAGATCCGCAACGTCTATCTGGGTGAAGCGGTGCTGCGAGCCTGGCGCGAGTATGCCCAGCATCGCGGGCTCAACACGGTCATGACCGCCCTCAAGGGCCAAGCCCTGCCGATGCTCGCAACGCTGGACGATGGCGCGCCCATCGGAGCGGCGATGATCTACCGCATCGTCAAGGAAATTTTTGAGGGCGCCTCAAGACTTGCCGCACAACGGGGGCTCTATGACGATGCGGCCGAGATTGCCGCGTGCTCGCCGCACGATCTGCGCCACTGCCGGGCGCGCCACCTGGGTCAGGGCAAGGTCGCTCTTGCCGTGCTGCAGCGCATGCTCGGGCACGCATCGCCCGCCACCACCAGCATCTACGTGACCAACAGCGACCTCGAGATGGCCCAGGCATTAGCCAATGCAGAATAAGCCCAACAAAAAAGCAGGCCACGAGGGCCTGCTTGGGGTTTAGAAGTTGAGGACGAAGTCGTCCTCAACGATGTTGGCCGCAGCGCGCTGGGGCTCAGGCGCCTGAGCGGCCTGAGCAGTCGCCGGGGCGCCTTCGCGGGCCGCCCCCCCCTCGAAGGAGATGACCACAGCCGAGGCGCCTTGTGGCACTTGAGGCGCGCTTGGCACCTCGACGCTGGATGGATCCAGCGACAAGAGCTCAAGGATCGAGGTCTCCGAGCTCATCATCGCAAGCACCATGGTGGCCAGCGCCGCCTCGGCGGGCTCGAGCTTGCCGTCTCCCGGCATCGCTGCGAGCACTTCGCGCAGCTTGCGCGCCATCTCGCCCAGACGCCCGCCGACGAAGGCCAGGGATTCGAGCTTGTCCGCGGCGCGCTTCAAGATGCCACGGGTGCGGCTGGTGACCCGCTGGCCACCCGGGCTCCAGGAAGTGCGCACATCCTGCACCACCTCGCGGATGATCTGTGCAGGCAGCCGCCCTACCATCTGCTCCAGCCCCTTCTTGCCGGACTCAACTGGGGTTAGGTAGAACATCGTCCACTCGAAGTGAATACGCTTTTCCACCTGATCCAGGGTGGGGAAGAGCGCCTGGAACTGGCGCAGTTCCGGGTGCTCGTCGAGCCACTGGCCCATTTGCTCGTAGTAGGAACCCAGCAGCTCGGCGCGGGCTTGCTCCCACTCCCGCTTTTTGAATTCAAGCAGGGCTGCAGCCTCATCGGCCTTGTCTTCCGGGACGGCATAACCGTCCAAGAATCGGGTGCCGATGCGCATCAACTCCACGCCCGTGGCCTGCCGCAGGGCGGCAAAGCGCTTGAGCGCCGCGGGGGGCAGGTAGCGCGCCCCGCGCGAGGTGAAGACCTCGCCGTCTCCGTCGTCAGCGGATACGACACCCGTGATGGCGCGGGCGTCGAAGGAAACAATCGCGAGCTTGGAGATGATTTCCATCTCTTTTCTCCTGTTGTGGTTGAGGAAACTGCCCCCAGACATGCCGATTGACGAACTGGTAACACGAACAATGCCGTGTTATCGGCAGGTCTGGCCGCATTAATTGGTGCAATTCCACCAGTCAAAGGAGAAAAAATGGGCACGACTGCGGCTCAAACCATCAAAGAACTCTTTGGCGTCGGCCCGTCTGACGCCATCCAGCCCCGCCCCCGCCGTGAGGGACTGCCGTACCCCGAGGCCAAGGAGTTTGTGTTCGAGGAAGCTCGAACCCTCAAAATGCTGCGCTTCTTCGCGGGCAAAGCCTCTCGCAATAACTTGCTTCTGATTGGCCCAGCCGGAGCAGGCAAGACCGCCGTGGTCGAGCAAATGGCCGCGCGCCTCAACTGGCCGGTCTGGGCGGTCTCCTGCTCGGGCAAGGTCCGCGCCTCCCACTGGTACGGCTACTTTGCTCTGCAAGACGGAAAGACCGTCTGGCAAGACGGCCCGCTGACGCTGGCCATGCGCCACGGCGGGATCTTCCTGGCCGACGAAATAACGCGACTCGAGCCCGCCGAGCAAATGGCGCTCGTGCGCGTCTTGGACGGCGGTGACGTGGCCATCCCCGAGACCGGGGAGGTCATCAAGCCGCACAAGCTCTTTCGCTTCGTGGCCACCGGCAACTCCGGAGGCTTCGGCGACCCCACGGGCTCCTACGCGGGCGAGCGTATCGCGTCGTTCGCCTTCGTAGACCGATTCCTGAAGTTTGAGGTCAAGTACCTCGACCGGGAAACGGAAGCAGCGTTGATCAAGAAGCTCGTGCCGGAGCTGCCCGAGGGCATCATCCTGGCCATCGTGAGCCTGGCAGAGCGGGTTCGCGGGGCCTCTGCCGCCAACGGGGCGGGCGGGCTGCGCGTCAACATGTCTACCCGCGCGTGCATCGCTATCGCCAAGGAGGCCTATGCATACACGACGATGGGGATCAAACACCCGCTGAGCGACGCTCTTCAAGACGTTGTCTTTGCGGGTGCGCCTCAGGAGGACGTCGATGCTTGCATGACGTTCCTCAACGAGTTCATCAGCACCTAAAAAAAACCCCCGTCCAATGGACGGGGGTTTTGTCATTGATGGGCCAAAAGGAGCTTTTGGAAGACCTTCAAAATCTTGGCGCCCAAGCCATGCGCGCCTTCTTCTGGCTTCCACAGAGCCCACGGGGTTTGCCTCGCCCATGAGCTGGCAGGCAACGCGGCCCCTTCTCCGAGGCAGACAAAACCATGCTCAATCCCGAACGACTTGGCCATCATCACCAGATTGACTGGCGCCGCGATGTCGCCATCGGTGATGGTCAGCAGGATTTTGCGGCTCTTCTTTGAGCACACAAACCCCGCCATGGCTGCCGAAAGCGCCTCTTTCCACTCTGTGCCGCCGATTGAGCGCAGCCTCTTGATTTCTTGCCCCATCGCAAACACGTTGTCAGAAAGCGACACCGCGTTGTCGTTGTAGGCAATCATCGAGAGCTTGACTTCGGGCACCGTGGCAAAAGCATCGATCACCGCCTTGGCAATGACACGAACCGAGCCGATGATGTCTTTCATCGAGCCCGAACAGTCCAGGGCGACGATGACATGGGCATCCAGGCCTTGCGCAGGGGTGCCGTCCACAGAGAAAACATCCCGACGCAGACCCGTGGCCGCTTGCGGGATGAGGCGCCAGTCAAAACGACCGAAGACTTCCTGCGAGTCGTCCTCATCCTCCACCAACGAGCGAAGGGTGTCGGCAAGTCCAGTTCTCAAGACTGCGGCCACTTTCGCGGCGTCCATGAACTCTTGCGGCGTCATTAACGACGCACTCTCAAGCACCAGCATCGAACGCGCCTTAGCCCTCTTGCGCGGACGCTGGCCGACAACCAGCTCGACCAGATCCGTTTGAATGCCGCGTTGCATCCTTTGGATTTCCTCTTCGGAAAAAGAGGAGTCGCTCAGGTCTGCGCCGATCTCGTCACCCAAGGCTTCAAGCCCGAGCGCATCAGCTTGCGCTTGTTGCGCTTGGTCCGATTCGCTTGGAGCAAGCCCTTGCGAAGGCTCATCGGCGGCTTGCTCAGTGTCGCCACTGTGGCCCGCGCCCTGGTCAGCTTCATCAGCATCTTGGGGCTGCTCTTGCTGCTCGGGCGCGCCGCCCTCTTGCTCTTGCTGCGCCTCTTGAGCAGACGATCCTTGATCAGCCTGCTGCTGAAGCCGGGTCTCGTTCAGCAGAGATTCCGCCTTTGCCAAGGCCCTGGCAATCAGATTGGCGCACTCGACGAGGTCTGCCGTCTCGGTGGCGCCCTGGATTGAGCGCTTGGCCAGCCTGTAGAGCTTTTGTGCAAGCTCCAATGCGCCTTCTTTGGCCAATAAACCATCGAGTTCCGTCTGGTGCTCCTGCTTGAGCGGGTTTTTGAGCAGCTCCACCCGCAAGCGGCGCATCAGGTAAAACGCAATGGCGTTTGCGATATCGCCATCTTGTTTTTGCCAGAATACCTCGCCCGCAGCGACCGCCAGCGCGTCCAGATGCTTTCTGGAGCCGGGCAGTGAGATCATCAGGTCTTTTTCGATCCGGATGTCTTCCAGCAGGTTGAGAATGGAATTTGCCAAATGGGATTCGCCCTGCGCCTCGAAATCGGTTTGCGCGATATGCCCCCCCGCCTCATGGGCCAGAACCCCAAGAAGCAAAGAGCCCTGGTCGACACCTGCCGATCGAGCAGACGCCCCAAGCCTCTCCAGCGTTGAGCTGGAGATGTAAATGGTTTTCCCATCCGTAGAAAAACCTTTTCTATCTTCGTAAAAAACCACATTGACCCCCGCCTTTGCGGCAAGGAGCATGGCCATGTTTGCGGTTGCTTGCCTCATCTTTTCTCCTAAAAAGTTTGCCAAGAAATGATGGTCAGCCAGCAAGTAACAATGGCAATTATTGATATCCTTCCCGATCCAAAGGCCGGGCGAGCTAAATATATGGAATTCAGGAAAACTATCGCAGTGTTGGACCAATTCGCCGGGTGGACGCATTCGCAAACACTCACCGGGCAAGCGGCCTTCGTGGGGCAGCGAGCCAGCGTTCACGCAGTGAACGCTGGCGACGTCAGGCTTTGGCAGTCCTTTGCGCAAGCCACCTTGCCCAAGCCAAAAAGCCAATCGTGAATGCTCCCACGACTAAACGCCTGTCGGCGTTGTAGTCGGGGCATCTGATGATGCTGTGAGTGGACGCGGGGAGCGCACGAGGCCGCGTTCACCGCGTGAACGCTCGCGGCGCCGGACACCCCTCGCACGATCCGCTCAAGAGGTAGGCGACATCGGGAGCAGGCGTCCATCGCGCAGCGCCTGAGCCCATCGCTCAACCGTTTGCTCAACCAGAGGAATCGCACCACGAGAGCGCCCCGTCTGCAGATCCCAGACGAGCGCTGCCGACCCGGTGATCTCGTAGATGCAGCCTCGGGACTGGTCGATCAACCGGCCGATTCGCAAAAGCTCCTCTCGAGCTTCCTTGGAGCGCTTGGCGCGTTCGCCCTCGCCCTGGACGGCCGCCTCTTGCTGCGCCTGCCGTCTAGCGATCCAGGCCCAGTCCAGTCCTCTTTTGAGAAGGCTCGAGATATAAGCGACTGGGTTTCGAGCCCCTTCTATCCCCGCTTTTGCGGCCTCGCAGACGTGCTGTAGACGCTGGCCTTGGCGCTTGGCAAGCCCCATGAGTTTGCAGATTGCTGCGGGGCTAATGCCCTTTTGAAGCAAAACCTCCAAGTCTTGAGGAAGACGAGCCACACCACGGCAGGGGTTATCCACAAAACGCGCGCCGCAGGCGCCCTTACTCTTCGTAGAAGATTTATCTGATACGGCTTCTTGATAAGCGTGTGCCACAGGCGAGACACGCGAAGGCTCGCCGCCCGGCTCCTTCTGCGGCCTCTGTGGGCTGCGCTGCTGCGAGGCTGCAGGCTGAATCAGGGCCCCAAGCTGTGCGGCCAGATCCGCGGCCAGATCGATCGTGCCAACCTGAAAGCCAAAGCGCCGAGACTTGACCTGGGCAGTGCGCAGCAGCCCCGCGCCCGCGAGTTCAGACAGCAGCCTTTGCACACTAGAGCGGCTCAGCTGGAGATATTCGCACAGGCGCTGGCGAGAGACTGTGATGGATCGGCTCAAATCCGCTTTGTCCGCGCAGCCGATGATGGCGCACAAAAGTGATCTGGCCTGAAGGCTCACGCCCTTCAAGTCCACCCGACCCATGGCAACACATGCCACGGCTTGAGCGATCAAAGGGGGCAGGGCAGCACAAGGAGCGGGCAGCGCCGCACCGCTGCCCATATCAATCAAAGCAGACATGGGTACGCCTCTCAAAAGGCAACACAGACCCCTTGCGTCCTTTGCCTTTTTTCGCGTACAATCAACCCGCGTTTGGGTTTTGTTTTGTGGGGCTTTGAGCTTTCGAGCTTGGGGCTTTAGAGCTTTAGAGCCTAGGTGCTTGTACGCTAAGAGGCATTGACACAAGACGAAACCAGTTCGAGGGACTCCTCACCAAAAGCGGCTGCGCCAACAGCCGCTTTTTCTTTTGGATCCTCGGCTTTTATCTCTAAGCGTTTACGGCCAAGACACGTTTTGTCCTCCGTGGTCTGCGCTTACTCTTGGGCGGGCTCTTGGCAGTCTTGGGCCCAAGACTGCACAGCTTGAAGCAGGCGCTGCTGCAGGCTTTCGATGTGCTGCAGGCGGCTTTTGTCGACTCTGACGACGATGGTGTTGCCCCGGTGGCTGAAGGTCGCGGCACGAGCACGCGCGTTGCTCAGGCGGATCTCTACACGCTCAGACGAGCCCGTCGTGCGCTTTTGAGCGGGGGCAATCCTGCGTATGACCGCCTCGAAACTCTCGCCACGATCCAAGGCCTCAACCGCAGACAGCAATATCTCCGGCTCTCGGGCCGCGCCAAGCAGGTCTGAGAGCTGCTTGGCGCTCATCAAAGATGGCCTCGCCTTGAGAACCTCTCTGGCCTCTTCGGGAAGTTTGTCAAAAGCGAGCAGCGCAGCGATCCAGCCCCGGCTAAACCCCGTCTCGCGCTCCAGCTCCGTGTACGTCCAGCCAAAGCGCTGGCGCAGCTCGGCGATGCTGCGATAGCGCTCAAAGTCCGTGAGTTGAGGCGTGATGAGGTTGTCAAAGACGATCGCACGCGCGACCGCATCGTCGGCCATCTCGACAACGACCGCGGGGATGTGCGTTTTGCCCAGCGCCCGAAACGCTTGCGCACGGTGGCGCCCAGCAATGATCTCAAAGCGGCCAGAGGGCAGACGGCGCACCACGATGGGTGTGGCCAGCGGGTTGCTGCGCAGGTTTTCTACAAGCGCATCCACTTGCTCGACATCGAGTCTGCGCACCTGCGCATGCAGGGGCGACTCCACAAGATCATCGAGCGCGACCTCCTGGGGCCGCCCCTGGCTCGCGAGCAACTGCTCTCGCTCTTCGGCCAGCCGCTTAAATTCAGCGCTGAACTCCATCAGCGCCACGGGAGCGCTTTGTGCCCGCGGCTTTTTGATGGCCGGCTCTGCCGCAGGCGCGCGAAACTCCTGCGCAATCGAGGCCAGATCTTTGATGCCCATGATGAGCCCTTTCAGGGTTGCGCCCAGCGAGTCGCGCGCGTGAGACGGTCGACCTCGTCGATCAGTTGGTCATAGGCTTGGCGCGCGCGCTGGTAGGTGCGCGCAGCCCCTTCGTATTTGCCGATGTCGTAGACGGTGCCCATCTGAACGCCGCTGACGCTCACCGCCGAAGTCATCGGGATCTCGACATCCGTGACGAGCCCCTCGTAGGCCGAGCGCATCCACTGCAAGACGACATCGGTGTGCGTGCGCTGACGATCGACCTTGGTGGGCACGATGCGCGCCCAGTCGTAGATCTTGTTCTTGCCGCCCATCTGCAATAGGCGGTTCTGGATGCCATCTGAGAGCTGAGCAAAGAGAGCCCAAAATTGTGAACTCGAAACGAAGTCCGGCCCTTCAGGCGGCATGGGCACAAGCATCGCATCAGCCGCCCAAAAGGCGTTGATCGTGAGATAGCTGATCGCAGGCGGCGTGTCGATGATGATGTAGTCGTAGCGATACTGCAGCCCGTCTCGTCGCAGCGCGCCGCCCAACACGTCCCAAAAAGCAAAACCCGGATCGCGCGCCTGACGCGAGGGCAGGAAGAAGTCCGCATTGTTGAGCGCCACCGACCCCGGCACGATGTCGACACCTGGCCAGTAGGTCTTGCGAATGGCGCCAGCCAACGAGTCAGTCTCGCCACTGGTCAGCGGCACGATCGTGTGCTCGGGCTCGACCTCAAACTCTGGCGAGATGCCCATGGTGCTTGTGAGCGACCCCTGGGCGTCGAGGTCGATGAGCAAGACGTCATAGCCTCTCAGAGCCAGCCCCTGGGCCAAATGCGCCGTGGTGGTGGTCTTGGACACCCCGCCCTTGAAGTTGGCAACCACCATTCGAAGCCCCTCCTGCGAGGGCAAGCGCCTCCAAGAGGTCTCGAAGTGGCGCGCCCACTGGCGCACCTCATCCAGCGTGAAATACCGCCCGCCCCCCTTGTGCCGGCCCTTGGGCAGCTTGTCGGTGGGCTTGGCAATGCGGGTGCCCAGCGTCCCCTTGGGGATGCGAGCAGCAGCGGAGAGTTGGCTCAGGCTGTACTCCGGTGGCTTCTTAACGGCGTCGGGCGCGTAGATGCGTCGTCGAGCCGCGTCAATGAACTGGCTCACACTGTCAGCCACTTGGGCAACGTCCGTAAGGCTCAGATGAGTAGTGTGCATGATGGGTTGTGCCTCGTTGTCGCGGACATCATAGCACAGCAGAACGCTTTGCGAACAGGTGTCGCTCGTTTCGAGGCTTGCGCGTTCGTCGCCAAGTTGGAGTCCGTCGGCATTAAGCAATCTTGCTGTTCGCGCGACAAGCCGTGATCCTTGGCTTGCGCCGCTCGCTCGCAAAGGCACAGCCTCGTCCAGCGGCGATGCCGCAGGCGATCTATCCGTCTGAGCAGCCTGTTGTGCGCTTGCTGGGCGCACAGAACGGCACGCTTGAACAGTTGAATCGCCTGGCCTATCTCCTGTTATTAGAGGCGAGCCGAGCATTGACATATTGCAAGAACACGTGAGGAATAAAAACCTCCTGTTCGCTTGTGCCCAGACAGATACCAGTCTGGCGCTTCTCTAAATGACAAAAGGATAAAAAATGGAAAAAAAATACATCCCCTGCGGCGGGAGCCCCTTCGATGAGTGGCGCCGTTGCGAGCACGAAGATTTTGCCCCCACAGAACGCCAGGCGACGATCATGGCCGCGGTCGCCAAAGCTCTTGACGCCGGGGCTTACTACTCCCGCGATGTGCGCAGAATCGTCGCTCAGGATCTGGGATACGAGGGCTCACTGGAGGAGGGCACGGTGTTCTCTGGCGATCTGTACATGGCCAGAAAAGCGCTGGATGCCAAGCGCCGCTATGAAACGGAGCGGCAAGTCTACAACGAGATGGCGTTGCGCCGAGGGGATAAGCTTGGCGCCCTCATGTTCAACGACCTCAAGCTGACCCAATCTTGCTGGGTTATTGAGGTCAAAGAACAGACACGGCAGGCCGTCCTCGAGGGCAAACGCGGGCGTGCCACGTGCCACCTCTTGGTAGACATTGTCTCGATCAAGTGGGCCATTGAGCGCGCTTTTGAGCGCGGCAAGCGCAAAGACGATTACCAGGCGTTTATCGCCTCGCGATCGTGTCCCAACACCCACGTGCTGTGGAAGGCGGAGGCGCTCGTATGACAACCTTCGTCTTGAGGATTGAAGGCGAGCGGCAACACGCCCAACGAGCGGCGGTGCGACTCGGTGGACCTAACTTATTTCGCCCGGCCAATATCATCGAGCCGCCCTATGTGGTGATGAACGAGGGCTTGAGAGACCTGCAAGTCTGGCGCTCTCAGCACTGGGGGATGAGCCGCGAGCCAGCCAAAATTTACTGGCGACGCGACCGTGATGGCGCCTTTGTCCTGGTTGGCAAAGGCGGCGAGGGGGCCCCTCACCCGATTGCCAAACAGCTCAGCCTTGACCATCCAGTCACGGTTGACCTCGTCTGGTCTGGTGTCTACCACATAGGCGACGGAAAACGATGGTCTGCTGGACGAGAGACCACGCTTTCATTGGGCCGCCAATCCGAGCTTTTGAAGCACGCCGGATTGACCCACGCAGCATTACCTTTCTAAAAAGAACCGCCCCTGTCGGGGCGGTTTTATTTTTTAGGGTATTCGTCAGGCGGTCGGACTGACAGTGCGGACAGCTTGATGACACGTCCACGGCTCGGCGGTGACGTGGTAATCGTGGTCGGTTTCCTAAACCCGCAGCACCCTGTACTGCGGGAGTTTCAGGATATTAGCGGGCATCAACCACGCCTCCATAGCCATATAAATGGCCGTCGTAGTACCCCTGTTCGACCTTGTAAGCATCTTTGGGGGAGGTCAACAACTGCGTGCTTGGGAACCAAAACAGTATCGCCACAATTGACGTAGCGGCGACCTGGCAGCATGACGCCGCCCGGCGTGAGAACACGAACTCGCGCTTTCTTGGGAGTCTGGCCAACAAGTTCGACGGCGTAATAGCGGCGGCCTGCCCAAGTATCCAGAACAAGAGACTTGATTTCTGCGCTCATGACCAACACCATTTTGCGATTTTTGATGGTATAACTATACACCGTCTTTCAGTAGAAAGCAACACGCTTTTACGAATACCCATTTTTTATTGGATTGTTTCCTGAACTTTGCCCGCAGCCTTCATGACGCGGCGGACGGCAAATTGAAAACCACCAGTAAGCACTCTTCTTTCGTTATGGGGGCGAATTTCGCAATACACATACGAAAGGAGGGGCCAGATGAGATTCGTTATGATTCTGGCATTTTTCCTCCTGTCAGGGCCAGCAAGCGCGCAAGCGCTCTGGCAGGAGGCGGCGAGGGTAAACCTCGCCATCAATTCCTCCATGCGCTACGCCTCCGATCAGGAGGTGTGGGGTGCGGAGGACTACTGGGCCTCTCCGAAAGAGAGCGCCCAAGTCGGCCGAGGCGACTGCGAGGACTTTGCGATTGCCAAGTTCTTTGCCGCCAAGGCCTCGGGCCTAAAGGCTCGACTCGCCTACGGGCGGCTCGGCGGCCAAGGCCACATGGTGGCCATCGTATGGGACGGGCAGCGTTGG
>Ga0209721_1001982_pt1 | contig 13838 bp, 13 predicted proteins | sample TshhotsprinmetaG_FD_184139 | JGI IMG/M metagenome (GOLD analysis project Ga0209721, IMG submission 184139) | Hot spring microbial communities from South Africa to study Microbial Dark Matter (Phase II) - Tshipise hot spring metaG (SPAdes)... | ecosystem: Environmental > Aquatic > Thermal springs... | reverse complement strand
GAATTTATTTTGGACGGGTATGACTTAAGTTAATAAAAATTCTCGGCAATAAAAAATATTTGCAAATTATTCTAAAACATGTTAAAGTAATCATGAATTCGGAAGTTTTTTGTCTGCACTATGCCACAAAGACTTTTGTCTTTGTGGTTTTTTGGTTTGGGCACTTCTGAAATTTCAATACATAACAAGGAGGTGCACAAATGGCAGATGGCAAAGTGAAGTGGTTTAATGAGGCGAAAGGCTTCGGCTTCATAACAAGCGATGAAGGCGGCGATGTCTTCGTTCATTATTCTTCAATTCAGGGTAATGGTTTCAGATCCCTTGCCGAAGGTGACAAAGTCAGCTTCGATATCGAAAAGGGCCCTAAAGGTCAAAAGGCAGTTAATGTTGTAAAACAATAACTCATAACAACTCTGAAAATAAGGCTTAACTTCGACACCCTCCCCCAAAAGGGGAGGGCACTTTATATCTTTATTATGAGTTTCACCGAAAAATAGAGATATAAAACCTTCAATTGCGAGCGGAGCGAAGGAGCCCTATTCTGAGCCTGTCGAAGGGGGAGCAATCTCGCCTTTTATTTAAGATTGCCACGAGCCCTGCGGGTTCTCACAATGGCTTGTAAATCAATAGGGTTATGTTTTTATTTAGTTCAACCGTTCAACTGAGTCTCTTGACATAAGACATGTTTAATTGATACATTATTAATTTATTAAAATCTAAAAACTATTAGGAGGGGGGGATACATATTGCCCTCTATAAAGGTCAGAGATACTGAATCTTTTGAATCAGCTTTAAAACATTTCAAAAAACAGTGCGAACGTGAAGGTATCTTATCTGAGATTAAAAAGAGGGAGCATTACGAGAAGCCAAGCGTAAAGAAAAAAAAGAAAATTATAGCAGCTCGTAAAAAGGCTTCCAAGCGCATGAGGTATGTCTCAGCCAGATAAGATGTCAATTTAAAGTATATGATTCAATAAGAAAGCCTTGAAAGTTATAGACAGCATGAAGCTATCTGTTATGATGACTTTCAAGGCTTTCTTATTGAAGGGCGGCAAGAAGAAAAACTCGAAGTTTATTATCTTGTTTTTAAAAATTTAATTTTTTAATGGGGTGAATACTTGAAACTCATTGATTTATATAAGAAAGCCATATCTCTGGGTATAGAAAACGATCCCAGAGGCAGAGATTTTGTATCTGATGAATTGCAGCGTCTTAAAAAGGATTACGAGAATATGAATGAAAGGGATAAAAATTTTTTCGATATGGAAAATCTCGAAAATCCCTATCCTGATTCAAGAATACTTTATGGAGATAGCCAGAGGGAGGTCAAAAACATTCTTGCTGGTATTGATATAGAAGTTGGCGAAGTCCTTCTAGCAGAAACCATGAAAAATAAAAATATGCCTGTTGATTTGATACTCTCGCACCATCCGGGCGGTAGGGCATACGCAAGCCTATATTCCGTCATGCATATGCAGGCAGATATACTGCATAAATTTGGAGTTCCGATAAATGTAGCAGAAGGGCTTATGGACAGCAGGGCTAAGGAAATCGAAAGGAAACTCCTGCCTGTAAATCATACTAGAAGCCTTGATGCCGCCCGACTCCTCGATATCCCTTTTATATGCCTGCATACGCCCGCTGACAATATGGTGGCGAGTTATCTACAAAATTTATTGGATGAAAAGAAACCTTATACACTGGATGACATCATTGAGATGTTAAGGGATATAAAAGAATACGCCGAAGGCGAGAAAAATGGGGCTGGTCCCAAGATATTAATTGGGAATAAAAACAGAAGGGCAGGCAAGGTTTTTGTTGACATGACAGGAGGCACTGAAGGTTCAAAAGAGATATTCAATAATCTTTCCTTAAGCGGGGTCAATACAATTGTTGCCATGCATCTCAGCGAGGAACACAGGGCTGAAGCCGAAAAAAATCATATTAATGTTATAATCGCCGGTCATATTGCGAGCGACAATCTTGGGTTAAACCTCCTGCTTGATGGAATAATAGAGGGCGAGCAAATAGTAATTTATGAGTGCTCGGGATTCAGACGCTTTGCGAGGAGCAAGAGGGCATAAATTACCTTATTAAATTACATAAGCCTTTTTAAGAGGGAGCGGTTATGGAGCTCCGAGTAATTTTTTTGTTGGCATTATTGTTTTTTTCTGGGCTTATCTTTCCAAAACCTGAAGACACTTCAGATCCCGAGCATCCCTTTGCAAAGCACCTTACATCCCTTTACACCGGATATCTTGATGCTGCAAGGCAGGGGGATGTAGCGTCTGCTATGGATAAAACGACAGACCAATATCAAGAGGCGTTTTCGAATATCCCCCCGAATTTCTCAAAAGTATGTGTGAGGGAGACCTCGACCCCCGCGAGTCACATTTTATTAAGGTTGATGCCAACAGAAATACTGCAAGAATTATCTTTACGAAAGATGCAGATGACAAGACAAGCTGGCAGGCTGTAATATTTAAACTTCAATCGAGCAGGTGGAAGATTGCAGGAATTTTAAGATATGGAATGGGAAAAGATTCAGTAGAGGATACTCTCGCGCTGCTTCTTGAGGATACAAGCTCTTTTTACAAGGATGATAATTAACCCTTATTATCAGGTTTTTTTGGAATATGTCATCTGAAGGATTAAATCTTTATATTGAAAAATTCATGAAACACCTTGAGGTTGAGAGAGGGGTTTCAGAACACACTATCCGTGCATACAGAAAGGATTTGGGGGAATTTTCATCTTTCTGTCAATCCTCGCCTGAAGCCATTGAGGTCATTGATATCAGGGGATTTATATCGAATCTTATGATTAAAGGCAAGGCAAAATCAACTGTCTCAAGAAAACTTGCCTCCATCAGGTCTTTTTTAGGTTATTTACATCAGGAAGGTTATGTTAAGCTCAATCAGGCTAAATTAGTTCCCACGCCTAAAGCCGCCAAACCTTTACCTAATTTCTTAACAGTTGATGATGCCTTCAGCCTCGTCGAGTCTCCACACGGAGTTGATTTCATTAGGGTTAGGGACAAGGCAATCCTTGAGCTTTTGTATGGCAGCGGAGTCAGGGTTGGTGAATTAGCCCGTATAAACATAGATGAGGTTAATTTGAGAGAAGGTCTTATCAAAATACGTGGCAAGGGAAAAAAAGAAAGAATAGTTCCCTTTGGCGATAAGGCTGCTGATGCATTGAAATTATATATGGTCGAAAGGCTCCTTTTTAAGAAGAAAAAGGCAATTCCCCAAACTCAGGGGGCACTTTTCCTTAACTTAAGAGGCAGTCGGCTGACCGACAGGCAAATAAGGCGTATTGTCGTAAAATACGCCCGAGCTATCGGTGTTGGCGGGCAAATAGGTCCACACACTCTGAGACATTCATTTGCCACTCATCTTTTAACTGGGGGTGCTGATCTTCGAGTTATTCAGGAACTGCTTGGACATTCATCCCTATCAACAACTCAGAAATATACACATCTTGATATAGCACACCTGATTGATGTATATGACAAAACACATCCTTTTGGGAACAAAGAGGAGTAATTTAGAGAAAATAAAGCCATTGCATTAAAAGGATAAAGCAAAATTAAATAAAATTTGCCGGTTATAAAAATTCTGAAGCAGCCCTTTAGAGCGCTTTTTTTGGGCTAAACAGATTTTGATTACAAACTCTATTTTCCCAAGAAATCATTTACAGTGGCGATGCTGTGAACTTTGTAGCCGTAAGACTCTATATTCTGTCTGCCGTTTAATTCACATCTGTCAACTATTACTATTACAGAGACTATTTCGAGCCCAAAGTCCAGAGATGCCTTGATTGCCTTGATAGTGGATGAGCCTGTAGTTATAACGTCATCTATGATAATCACCCTGTCGCCCTTTTTTACATACCCTTCAACGGCAAGCATCATACCATGGGCTTTAGGTTCTTTTCTTATAGAGAAAGCTTCTAATGGCATATTTGAGCTAAATGAACGGTGGGCAACAGCGCAGGCGATGGGGTCTGCCCCCATAGTTAAACCGCCTATTGCATCGGCTTGCAGGGAAAGCTCTTGTATCAAATCGAAAAGTATTTTGCCTATAAGGTGCTGTCCTTCGGGCGAATAAGTGGTTTTCTTTAAATCAAAATAGAAGTTGCTCATGCCCCCGGAAACCAGCTTGAATGAAGGAGTCTCACTGAATTTGTATGAGCGTATCTTAATAAGGTTGATAAGTTTTTCTTTATCATTCATAAGCGCTTAAGTGTAACGAAACGCCCTGACAAAAATCAATTGAATGGGTTAGTCCTAAATTAGGCTATGGAAATTCAAACACAGTAATTTGGCTGTCATTGCGAGCAGCCAAAAGGTGCGTGGCAATCTCATTATAAAAAGCAAGATTGCTTCGCTCCGCTCGCAATGACGAGGTGTTTACCGCTAAATTAGGGCTTAGTAAATCCCCAAAAACAAAAGGCAGCGTCTATTCACAACCTTTTAAATTTATAAATTGTATGCCTTTTCGCCATGCTGACTTTCGTCAAGACCGTTAACCTCTTCTTCAGCATCTACCCTGACGCCAGTGATTGCTTTAATTATAATGAAAATAATCAGTGTCGCAATTGATGCATAGACTATTGTCACTACAACAGCTATTATCTGGGTCAACAACTGTCCTGGATTGCCGTAAAATAAACCCTTGCCAGCTTCATTAATAGAAGGATCTGCAAAGAAGCCTGTTAATATAGCTCCGAGCAATCCTGCTATGCCGTGTATCCCGAATACATCAAGGGCATCGTCATAACCTAATTTTGGTTTTAAAATGGCTACAGCAAAATAAGGTATGATACCGGCGAGCAAGCCTATTACAATTGCGCCTGATATGTTTACAAAGCCAGCCGCGGGGGTGATGGCTACGAGCCCTGCGACGGCACCCGATGCAAGTCCGAGCACTGTCGGTTTTTTGTGATGAATCCACTCTGTAAACATCCACGCTACCGCTGCTATTGCTGCCGCAGTATTAGTATTGAGGAATGCTGCCCCTGCAATCCCATTTGCCGCCAGTGCCGAGCCGGCGTTAAAGCCGAACCACCCAAACCAGAGAAGACCCGCACCAATAACCGTGAGTGTCAGGTTATTAGGTATCAGCACAGCTTCCCGCCTCTTGCCCAGAACCAGCGCACCTACAAGTCCAGCAAAGCCGGCATTGATATGAACTACCGTGCCCCCAGCAAAGTCGAGGGCACCAAGCTTTGCTAAGAAACCGTTGCCCCATACCCAGTGAGCCACTGGAATATAGACTATCGTCACCCATAGGATAGTAAAAAGAATCCATGCGGAAAACTTCATCCTTTCAATGAAAGAACCGCTTGCAAGGGCTACTGTAATAGCTGCAAAGGTCAACTGAAAGACTATAAATACCATTTCAGGGATCGTCCCGGATAAGCTGGCTGTGGTAATGCCACTTAGAAATATCTTGTCTAAATTGCCTATTATTCCTTTCAAATCGTCGCCAAAAGCGAGGGAATAGCCGTAGATTACCCATATAAAACTTACGATGCAATATGCTGCAAAAGACATCGCCATTGAATTAAGGGCGTCTTTTCGTTTTGCCATGCTTCCGTAAAAGAGGGCTAAGCCCGGAAGCGTCATGAGCATTACCAGCGCTGCTGCCATAATCATCCACGCAGTATCGCCTGCATCCAGTTTTGGCTGAGGCTGAGCGAGGGTAGCCTGCTCTGCAGCCGCAGGTGAATCGCCTGTCTGTATCTTTTCTTCAGCAAAGGCAGAAAAGCTAAATATAAAAAGCAATAAAATTGTTAATGCGATAAATCTTTTCATAATTACCTCCATGTCCCGTATAATTTAAAAACTCAGCGTGAGATTAATTCCTCCATAAAGTATTGTTTTCTTGTTGTCGTCACTGATACTCTTAATAGCAGCCTTAGCATCGTTGCTGAGAGGCATTGAATAAGCTATCTTAGGGGTTATGGAGATATCTTTATATAATGGAATTGCAACTGATGCCGAGATTTCTGCATTATAAAAGTTGCTGAATCTTTTGCCATTGCTGTCGAATCCCATAACTTTATTTCTAATGTTATAACTTGCGCTTGCACCCAGTTTAAGTCCTATATCTTTCATAATAGGAAAGGTATGCCCTACTCCCAATACGATGAATGCCCCATTGCCCTCATCATAGTCATAGTAAATAGTCAGAGAGGGATTCAGGATTGTGTCGTAAGATGCCGTTATAAAAATCTCCTGAGTATCATTTGCCCCTTCAAGGGCATAATAGATATAGCCCCCTGTTAAGGTCAATTTATCAATAGAGTGAGTATATGTCAGTGTTATATCGGTCTCTGTTATCTTGCCATGACCGCTTGAATCTCCACTTGTAGTCTCTGCCCTATCGCTGTCGTAATTTGTCCAGATTGAAGCCCCAAAAGAACCGTAATTAATGCCAACAGATGGCTGAAGAACCCAGCTATTACTTAATTTCTGCCCCCTCCAAACATAATTGCTCATCAAATCGACCGATGCATAACCGCTCTTTTTGATTTCATCCGCATAAACGCCTGAGAAAGATATACAAATAAACATTACTACCAATAAAATTTGTCCAGTCCTTTTCATTTCGTGACCTCCTGATATAACTATCAAGCAGAAAAGTTCTGCTTCTTTACATTCAAAATAGATTTAACTTCTCTGCGTCTTCACTTTATGTGTTCCTCCTTTTTGATGCCGTATTTTTTGACCTTGTAGCTTATGATTCTCTCGGTTATACCAAGCTTTTTTGCAGCTTTTGCCATCACCCAGTTACAATCCATTAAGGCTTTTATAATTTCCTGCTTCTCGATTTCCTTTACTTTGTCTTTTAAGGTATTCATAGCTTTGCACTTATCATGTTTTTATACCAAAACCATGCCAAGTCATAACTTATTGAAATATAAATAAAAAATGATTAATGATATGCTACAAAAATGTAGCTTCAGACAAAAATGTAGCTAAATTGAAGTGATTTTTCTAACTAAGGAAGGATTTTGGGAGGCTCAAAAATAGAACTTGAGTTTGGCAAAGAAATCAGTAATCAGGATTTACATGGTTGGATTTTTAGAGATTATGGATATGAAATGATTTGCAGAATATCTCAGAAGCCATGAACCGGCTCAGAACATGGCTTCTATAACCTACCTTCTTCTCCAGCCTGCCCATACCGGGACGCCGGCGCCATCTCTTAAAATTAAGATATCATCGCCCTTCTTTATTTCGGCTGCGATTATCGCCTCTTTATCAGCAACTTTAACTCTGGACCCCTTCACTTCGAGCTTGTCGCCTTTTTCAATTTTGATATCCAGGCTCTCAATATACCATCCCGGTCCGAGATGAACGGATATACTCTCCTTTTCTGTCTTCAGCGAGATGTGAATGCCATACCTCATACCCTTAAAAGGTGTGATTTTGGAAATAGATTCGACGGTTCCAGAGACTGTTTCGACTGTGGCAGGATTATATATTCTCTGATATGGCGTATCCATTCCCCATCCACCGCTGCCCTGCCAACCTCGCTCACGCTGCGCAAAGGCTGTGGAAAGAGACAGTATAAATACTATAAGCGCTAGCAAACTTATGAATTTAACAAGTTTCATCAAAACCTCCTTGAGCCGGTTTTAGTTGTTTTTAAATACTTCTAAGCAATACTTATACCTGTTAAAGTATTATACAGCTAACCATCTCCCTGAAATATCATAAACCTTTGAAGCCGATTTTGTCAGGAATTTCTAAGCTTATACTATGCAATTATTGCATAGTACTGGCGCAAACATTGCACACACAAATATAGCATTTTCTAAAAATATAGTTGTAATGGCATGGCAAGCCCATTATTTTGCCCTGATGACCTGATGATTAGGTATCGAACAATAATAAAAAAACAATGATTTATATATTATCCCTCGATAGCTCAGGAGGATTAAAAAAAGGTGGCAGGATAAAACCTGCCACCTTTTTAAGTATTGAGTGACATCAGTAATATTATCTATGCCTAAACTGGACTCCCCCCTTGTCTCTTGGAACTCCTTCATCTCCCTGTGGTTTTATCTCTTCAGGCTTGCCTTTTTCCTGCTCTTTGGGCTGCCTTTGATGAATCTCGAGCTTTTGCTGCTGCGAAGGAGCAATTTCTCTGCCTCTTTCTTGTTTTGTATCAGGCGGGGCGAACTGCCTTGAGTCATCTTTTCTGATAGGCAGTTGCCTCTGTTCCTGAATCTGATTGTCTTTTCTAATCTCAGACGGTGTTATCTCCCTTAGCCTATCATCAGGGGCTTTTCTGTCCTGCAGAGGAGCGATCTGCCTCCCTTTATCCTGTTTTGTATCAGGGGGGGCGATCTGCCTTGAGTCATCTTTTCTGATAGGCAGTTGCCTTTGCTCCTGAATCTGGTTGTCTTTCCTAATCTCAGCTGGAGTTTTTTCCCTTAGTCTATCATCAGGCGCCTTCCTGTCCTGGATCTCAGGTCTTCTCTCCCCAGGCTGGGCCTTCGGAGCAATCATACGCTCCTGCATTTGGATGTCCCTCTGTTTTTGCATTGGAGCCTTTTCTCGGAGTTCCCTCACCTGTGATTCTTTTACCATAGGAGGAGGGAGCTTCCTTTCCGGAACATCTTTTATTATAGGCATTGCAGTTCTTTTTTCGGGTTGTATATCTGGTCTGCCCGGCCTTATTTTTTCGCTTAAAAAAGGATTTTCCCTAATCCTGATTTCAGCAGGTTTTCCTGTAATGAACGTGTCTCTATGAATAATGGTAACGCCATCTTTTACCCTTGCATTTTTATATTTGTCCTTAATAACAATCTTATTGATGTTTACATTGAATAAGTTTACGCTATGAGGTCCGTAATAGCCGTAGCCATAGTAAATTTCTCCAGGTGCAAGGGGCACCCACGATACATAAGTAGGCGTTTGAATCCATCCCACATATCCAGGTCCCCAATATACGGAACCTCTTGCGGGCGGAACCCAGAACCAGCCAATAGATACTGAAAATGACCATCTGCCGTAATGATATGGCACCCAACCCCATGGTTCGTAGGATATCCAGACATAGTCACCTCTCCACCATACCCATCTTCCATGTCTGTAAGGAGCCCAACCGACAGACACCATAACAGTAGGTTGCCAGCAATAACCATAGTCTCTAACATATATCCATCTACCGTTGGTATCAAAATCATATGAGTAATACCTGAGTTCATCTGGAAGATATCTCGTGCTTCCATATGAGCCATAAATCTTCATATCCCTCTGCATATTCCATCTCGTCCAGTTGTCAGGAGCACTGAGCGGATATATTTCCTCCCGGAAATAACCCCTGATAAGCGCCATGTTGCCTTCTGAGATGGCGCTTTTACCTTCCCTATAATCTGTATAAACAGTTCCCCTGTAAACCGACACGTAAGTCTGACCGTTGCTCAGGACATCCACCCTTAAAACTGCATCGTAATATGCTCTGATTGTAGTTACAGGGGTATTTATCTGTAAGATGCTGTCTCTTGCCCCTTTATAATTGACATAAATACTCCCGACATTAAGATATAATTGGAGCAAATCCCTGTCGTAAGTGAGGATATCTGCTGAAGTCTTCTCATTCAGCCTGACAACAGTTCCCTTTCTAAAATGCATCTCAGCCTTGCCGTCATCAGGCACCCAGACTCTGTCGCCTTCATATAATGGAATGTTCATTGATGCGATAACCCAGTCCCTTGTAGTTTCAGAGTTAATCTGGACGTCTCCTTCAAGATAGCTTAGCCTTATGTCTCCCAATCCTGCTGAATATACATAGCTTGGCACACATGCTAAAGCCAGTATCAGCAATAAAACTTTCATCGTTTTCATATTAATTCACCTCTCTTTTTTGGCTCTAAGCCTTTTTGGTTAAAAAATTTTGTATTACAACCTGTCTGCAGGGTTGCTACCTAAATCATTTTAATTCTTGCTTAAAACCAATATTTTAAAGATCTCTAACTCTTGCAAGAGCAATATATATGCCAGAATCTGTAAACACCGTAGAAATAATGATAAAAGATTAAACACGATTAAATTTAAAATCAAAATTCCTGTTTATAGGATTGATTTCCTCAGAAGGGGAAAAATTAGTTTTTCAAGGAACCTCATTGCCTAATTTCAAGGTTCACCATATAAAGAAGCTTTGGTTGATCGTAGGGCAATTAGTTTTTCTGCTTAAATTCAAACCTTTCGGGCTATATTCGGAGATTTAGAGAGTCACTCCCTATTCAAAAGTCTTACCTTATCATACTCTCTGCTACTTTGATGACTTTAAAAGCAGGAGACATAAGAAAGACCGAGCAATAAGTATCGCCATCCTGCCAATCGAGCTTACTGCATTCTATACCCCCTTTGCAATTTCCGACTGTAAGATTAGCATGTCTACCCTTTAAGATATATCCAGTTTCTTCTTTAATTTCTATAAAATCTATTTTTTGGAACCTTTTTTCAGCTTCTCCTGATGAAGATTGAATAATAAACAGGTCAGTTTCCTTGGTTTTTATGTTTATGAACTCCATCACTAAGGCGTAATAAGGCTTTTTTTGAGCAATAATTAGCGACGGAGGCCAGGAAATACCTTCAGGGATATACACAGGGACCATAATATTTTCAACTCCAGTAGCTAATTTTGCAGATTCAATACTACTATACTGTCTTGCAGTATTGGTTTGAAATTGTAGTGGTAGCCAGTTCATAAAAACAATAAAAGCCACTATAAGCCCGCCAAAAATAAGCATCCAAATCAAGCCACTGGAGATTTTAATTATTTTGCTCATATCCGCATTATTTCAAACAATATAATAATTTAACAAGACAATAAATGTAGCTGTAAGGCAGAATGGTATTACCCATCCATTGGTATCTTCCTGATTGTAATTTTTTATTTTCTCGATTCTGTTTATCAATTGAATATCATGACTGTAGTTTTCAACTGCAGAAATAATACTATCTAATCCTTTACTTTTTTCGGAATCGCCACCCTCTGAAGAAGACCTAAGCATATCTACTGCCTCAATTAATATATTGGGCTTCCCTGTCATCATTACTGCCATTCTATCACAGACATTTTCTTCTTCCTGAGCAAGTCTTCGGAATTCGAACATAGCAACTGGATTAAAAAACATAATAATTCTAAATAGGTATGCAATAATTAAAATTGGTCTCCTGCTTCTTTTTATATGGGCTATCTCGTGAGCCAATGCGACATTGAGGTGTTCTGCATTGAAGGTGTTGATTAAACCCGTAGATACATAAATCTTAGGGCTTAAGCCTGTGGTGGAGAAGAGTGTCAGGTCATTGTCTTCAATAATTTCTACGGCGTTTCGCTCAAGCGGCAACCCCTCAAAAGCTTTGCTTAGTTTTAATTCTGTCAATTCATCTGTTTCTTGAATAACTATGTTTTCATCTGATTCAGGACCTTTCCTGATCACATCTGCAATAATAGGGATTAGTTCCTGAAGAAGAAAAATAAGAGATGTTAATAATATAATTACAATTAAAATAAACAAAACGGAAATCCCTCCCCATATCTCCAGGAAGAACCACCTGTTGCTGTCCAGAAGGCTGTTTAGTCTGAAATAAGGGTCGCCTCTGTGGGGTGATATCAACTGATAAAGGGGAAATGAAATAACTGGCAAGAATATTACCAGAATTCTAAACCATTGTTTAATTGGGGGGGCTTTAATCTTCCACGAGATAATCGCACACTCCACAATAAGGGATGCAATGATGGAATGGATTACATTCTGAGCGATATACATCCCCCAGTATGAAAAAATATATGAACTGATATCGGGGAAGGAAATCACAAAGATATGATATATCGGACAGGACTGCAAATACAACAAATCAAGCTATCTCAAAATAGCGATAGGATCATAAACCTATTGGATTTACAGGTCATGGCGAGAACCCGTAGGGTTCGTGGCAATCTCCTCAGAAAAGGCGAGATTGCTTCGCTCCGCTCGCAATAACGAGGCGTCTATCGCTATTTTAGAAGCTATCAAAAAGAGATAGAAACAATAGATAAAACTCAAAGTATGGATGGGAAGGGCTGCTTCAGAATTTTTTAATCTACAAATTTTATTTGGTTTTTAATTCAAGGGGGTTGCTAAAATTCCATGAGGTTTCTTTTATAAGGTGTTGTATTAAAATGCTACACTATCCCTTCCTGTCTGACCTCTCAATATTTTGCCATCAAAGTTCCTTTGTGATTCTATTTTTTGATTAGTTTGGATCAGTTGAGGCTTCCGCTTCGTCTTCAGGCTCCTTTTGGACGGGCATGAGTTTGGATAAATATTTATCAATATTGTAAAATTTAAAAAACTTTGGACAAAATTTTTATGCTAATTTTGTTATAAATCCTGAATTACCCTTTAAATCTTCATATGGAGGGAAAGCTTGGAAAACAGCCAAAATGAAAAAAAGGCAATTGCTTCTAACTCAGAACTCTCTCTTGGCGAAGAAAGATTCCGCACCTTTCTATCAAACCTTGAAGACATTGCGGTGCAAGCTTATGAACCTGATGGGACCATCACATTCTGGAATCGCGGGAGTGAGAATTTCTATGGCTATAAGGAATCTGAAGCCCTGGGAAAAGATATTTTAGAACTTCTCTTTGGACCTGGAACTCGTGAACAGGAGCGGCAGATTATGTCTGAAGCAGTCCGAAAACAAAAGCTATACACTTCAGATGAATTAGAGATATATAGAAAAGACGGCAGGATGATTACAATTTTAGCCATCCGATGCTTACATCTTCGCTTTGGCAAGGAGCCAGAATTTTTTTGCTTTGGCATTGACATAGCAGGACTGAAGAAGGCTGAAAGTCAGTTTAATGTTATCGTTAAGAATTCGCCTGTCGGCATTCTGGTTGTGGATCATGAAGGCAAACACTTTCTGCAAGCCAATCAAGCTATTTGTCGTATGTTAGGTTACAGTGAAGCTGAATTATTAAAAAAGGGCATTGAGGATATTCACCCTGTTGATGCACTCCCTAATGTTAAGTTTTTTTTCGAAGCGCTAAAAAGTGGCGAAATTACATCAGCAGCAGCGCTTCCCTGTCTTCGAAAAGACGGGGCTATCATTTATGCCGACATAAGTGCTTCACCTATCGTTATCGGCGGCAAGAAGGCAGTATCATGCTTCTTCGTTGATGTTACTGAGAGTAAGATGGCGGGGGAGAAAATCAGGGAAAGCGAAGAAACATACCGCAATCTCTTCCAAAACGCACAGGTTGGCTTGTTTAGAACAAGGATTTCAGATGGCAAACTCCTCGAAAGCAATGAACAACTTGCTAAGATGTTTGGATACGATAATAGAGAGGAATTTATTGCAGAATATATCACTTCCCCCAATTATGTTGACCCCGGGACTCGGGAGAGAATGTTAGACATGATAAAGAAAGACGGGTTTATTAAAAATTTCGAGGCGCGATTTTACCGAAAAGACCGCTCTATTTTTTGGGCGAGATATTCCGCAAAAGTTTATCCAGAAAAAGGATGGATAGAAGGCGTTGTAGAAGACATCACTGAGTATAAGCTTGCTGAACAAGCCCTCCGTGAAAGCGAAGGGAAATATCGGGAGCTTTTTGACCAAGCCCCTATCGGCTACCATGAATTAGACCGTAACGGGATAATTGTAAGGGTAAATGAGACAGAGTTAGAAATGCTTGGTTATAAGCAAGAAGAAATGATAGGAAAGTATATTTGCAAGTTTATAGCCGGAGGAGAAATAAAAGAACTCTTTTACGGCAAGATAGCTGGTCAAATACCGCCGGGTAAGACTTATGAAAGACAAT
>Ga0209721_1001979_pt1 | contig 13885 bp, 11 predicted proteins | sample TshhotsprinmetaG_FD_184139 | JGI IMG/M metagenome (GOLD analysis project Ga0209721, IMG submission 184139) | Hot spring microbial communities from South Africa to study Microbial Dark Matter (Phase II) - Tshipise hot spring metaG (SPAdes)... | ecosystem: Environmental > Aquatic > Thermal springs... | reverse complement strand
GTGCTGGGCCGCGCGCTGCGCTTGGGGCTGCGCGGGCGGCTGATGCTGGGCTGCGCGCTCCTAGCGGTGCTGCCGCTGGCGGTGGCGACGCTCGGTGCGCCGCTGTGGGCGGCTGCGCTGGTGGCAGCGGCGCTGCTCATCGGTGGGTGGATCGTCATTGAGCGCGAGTTCGTGCGCCCGGTGCGGCGCATCGTGCGCCAGGCCGAGCACCTGGCCAGCGGTGACCTGATCGAGCCGATCACGATCGACACCACCGGCGACCTCAAGCGCATTCAACTGGCCTTGCAACAAGTGGAGGTGGGCGTGCGCACCATCGTGCGCGACATCCGGCACGAGGTGGCCAACCTGCGCGGCGGCACGCAGGAAATCGCGGTGGGCAACCAGGACTTGTCGCATCGCACCGAAAACGCCGCGGCCAGCCTCGAGCAAACCGCCGCGTCGATGGAGGAAATCAACGGCACCACGCAAGAGACCTCGCGTCTGGCTGCCGACGGGGTGGCGTTGGCGCGTGAGACGCTGGCGCTGGCGCGCGCGGGCAGCGAAGCCGCTGGGAGCTTGGCCGGTACGATGCGCGATATCACCGAGTCGTCGCAGCGCATCACCGACATCATCCAGGTCATCGAAGGCGTGGCGTTTCAGACCAACATCCTGGCGCTCAACGCCGCGGTGGAAGCCGCCCGCGCGGGCGAAGCGGGGCGCGGTTTTGCGGTGGTGGCGGGTGAGGTGCGGGCGCTGGCGCAGCGCACCGGTGAGGCGGCCAAACAGATTCGGCAGCTCATCACCGAGTCGCGCGAGCGGGTGATGGCGGGAGACGCGCGCGCCGCCGAGGCCAGCGAGCGCATGACGGCCGTGGCGCAAGCGGTGGAGCGCGTGGCCCAGGTGTTTGAGGACGTGCATCATTCGGCGCGCGAGCAGACCAACGGGGTGGCGCAGATTGCCGAGGCCATTGCCAATCTGGACACCATCACGCAGCAAAATGCGGCGATGGTCGAGCAGCTGGCCGCCGCCGCCGTGTCGTTAGACGAGCAGGTACAGACTGTGCACGGCACGATCCGGGTATTCCGTCTGACACCGACGGACACGCTGTTGGTCAAAGAGGACGCGGTGGCGCTGCGCAAGCAGGCGGCGGCGCACTCAGCCGACCCGTCGCAACTGGATTTCGACGGCGCCATCAAGGCGCACCAGCAGTGGCGCATCAAGCTGCGCAACGCCATCTTAAAGGGCGAAAAGCTCGATGTGGCCACCATCCGGCGCGACGACTGCTGCGCACTGGGCAAGTGGATTTATGGCGCAGGGGGGCAGCGCTACGGCCAGTTGCCGTTGTTTAGCCAGTTGGTGGAGCAGCACAAAACCTTTCACCTGGAGACGGGCCGCGTCGCCGAGCTGGTCAATGCGGGCAAGACCGAGGAGGCCAACCGCTTGCTGCAGGGCGGATCGCCGTTCATCCGCGCCGGGCGTGCGGTGGTCGAAACGCTCAACCGCCTCAAGCAGGCGGTGGTCGGCGCGGCCAAGTCGGCGCGCATCGCGCAAGGGGTGGCGGCGGCGCGCTCCGCGCTGCCCGCGGGCACGGCACCGGCACCCGCGGCGTCTGGTTCCGCTGCCGCTGCGCAGGCCAAGGCTGGTGGCGCAGCGCAACGCACGGCCACCCCGGCGGCAGCCACCCCCGCGGATGGCGACTGGGAAACGTTTTGACGGCGAATAGTGTACCCGCGGGCCTTCCCCATCGATGACGGGTCTGTGGTGTTCTCGTTGGTCAACGTCACCATGGCCTGGGCCGCGGGCCTTCCCCATCGATGACGGGTCTGTGGTGTCTGGCGGCGGGGCACTGTTTCGTGCGGCCGTTGGGCTGCTTGCAGGCTGCGCGGTCAAGGGCGGCAGCGTCCACCGCGGCCCCGTCGGGGGCGGTCTCGGCGGCCATGGTGCGGCGCCACCGCACCGCTGCCTAGGCTTGCGCGGCTTGTGCGCGTTCGCGCAGCCGCGCCAATGCTGCGTCGAACTTCGCTTTTGAGGCTTCGATATGGCTCGTGTGTCGGGTAGGTTGAAGTGCCGAAATCCGCTATCTGGGCAGCGCCAGATGGACCTTTATTGCATCCTCGACAGCCAACATATCCGCCTTGGATAGTGTGCCGAGCTGATTCTTGAGCCGCGACTTGTCGGCAGCCATGATCTGGTCGGCCATCGCCTTGCAGCGCTTCCCGCCAACGGTCACGACAGCTTCGCCGGGATACTGTCGGGCGGTGCTGCTGGTCACGGGCACCACCACCACCCGCGAAAGATTCCGGTTGGCCGCATCGTTGCTCACGATCACGGCCGGGCGCGTCTTGCGGACTTCACTGCCGACTGCCGGGTCAAACTCGACCCACCACACTTCACCGCGCCGCATCAGCCATATCTCCGGCAAGGGCGTTGCACCATTCCATCGCCTCTGCCTCGCGCGCCGCATCAGCAGCCATTGCCCGATAGCCGTCATCGAGCGACGTATCCAACACATGAGGCCTGAGCAGGTCTTCGATGAATTGGCTCATGCGGCGCTTGCCCACCATCCGATACAGCCCTTCGTACACAGCCTCATCAAGCGTGATTGTCATCTTCCTGTGCATACCAGCATCCATCCATACGTGATACGTATTAGGCATCATAGTACAAGCCCGCACCGTGCGCTACTAGCCGCGCACCTTGCGGGCGCCTGTTGGTTGACCTCCGGTGCGGCTTCAGTCCAACCAACGGCGCAGGCGCGCGATGGCCTCGTCCAGGTCGGCGCGCGCGGTGGCGATGGAAAAGCGCACGAAGCGCCCCCCGTCGGCCTGCCCAAAGTCGGCGCTGGGCGTGGCCACCACGTGCGCGTGGGTCATCATCGCGCGCACGAAGCCCAGGCTGTCGGTGACGCCCGCGCGCCGAAACAGCGGGCTGGCGTCGGCCCACACATAAAAAGCGCCGTCTGGGGTCAGCGGTACGGCGAAGCCCAGTGCGCGCAGCGCGGGCACAAACGCGTCGCGCCGCGCCGCATACTCGGCGCGGCGACGTTCGTACTCGGCAAGCGCTTCGGGTTCGAAGCAGGCCAACGCCGCGCGCTGCGCCACGGTGCTGGCGCAGATGGTGTGGTTTTGCGCCAGCCGCTCCACCACCGGCACCAACGGCTCGGGCAGCACCAGCCAACCCAGCCGCCAGCCCGTCATCCCGAAATATTTGGAAAAGCTGTTGACGCTGATGACGTCCTCCCCCAGCGCCAGCGCGGTCTGGCCGTAGCGCGCGTCGAACGTCAACCCCAGATAGATTTCATCCATGACCAACGCCCCGCCGCGTGCACGCACCACCTGCAGCGCCGCGGCCAACGCCGCCGTCTCGATCGAGGTGCCGGTGGGGTTGGCCGGCGAGGCCAGCATCACCCCGCGCGTGCGCGCGCCCCAGGCCGCGGCCAACTGCTCGGCCGTGGGCTGATAGCGCGTCGCGGCGGTGGTGGGCAGCGCGGTGGCGGTGATACCCAGACTGGTCAGGATCTGTCGGTTGCACGGGTAGCACGGGTCGGGCAGCAACACCTCGTCGCCGACGTCGAACAGCGCCATGGCCGCCAGTTGCAGCGCCCCCGAGGCGCCGGCGGTGATGGCAATGCGCCGCGCCGGTATCTCCAGCCCCCAGCGCTGCCGGTACCAGGACGATAGGCGCTCGCGCAGCGTATCCATCCCCAGCGCGGGGGTGTACTGCGTCAACCCGGCACGGATAGCCGCGTCGGCGGCGGCCTGCACCGCAGGCGCGGCAGCGAAGTCCGGCTCGCCGATGTTCAGATACAGCATGCGCGGCGCGTTGGGTGGCAGGGAGGCCGCGTAGGCCGCGGCCTCCTTGGCCACCTGCATAACGAGGAAGGGCGCGATGGCTTGCGCACGGGCGCTGGGCGGCGGGGAGGGGTACGCGGGAGTCATTTGCCGATGCAAAAACGCGAAAAAATCACGCCCAGCAGATCGTCGGCGCCGAACGCGCCGGTGATGGTGCCCAGTGCTTCTTGGGCCAGGCGCAGTTCCTCGGCCAGCAGCTCCAGCGCGGGTGCCGGGCCGCCGAGCTGGGTTTGGGCGGCGAGCAGATGCGCGCGCACGCGTTGCAGCGCCTGGACGTGCCGCTGGCGGGCGCTAAACAGCCCTTCGGGCGTGTGGCCGCCCCAACCTACCGCTTGCAGCAGCCGCTGGCGCAGCACGGGTAGCCCGGCGCCGGTGCGTGCCGACAGGCAAATGGGGCCGGCACCCGCCGTGGTGCCGTGCGCAGGCGCGGGGGCGGCGCTCGATGATGAGACGCTCAGGCTCCCGTGGCGTGGTCCTGTCCCTCCGGGTGGCGCGTACGGGTCGATGGGCATGCCGTTCGGCAGCCATGGGTTGCCCGCCCACGCAGGCGATGTGCCATCGAGCATGTCGGCTTTGTTCCAGACGTCGATCACCGGCACCCGCGCGGGCAGCTGTGCCTGCAGGCGCGCACGGATGGCGGCATCCGCCGCCGCGTAGGCGGGGTCAGCGGCGCGCGTGAGGTCGTGCACGAACAGCACCGCATCCGCCTGTTCGATGCGTTGCCAGGCGCGCTCAATGCCGATGCGCTCCACGGCATCCACCTCGTCGCCTTCGCGCAAGCCAGCGGTGTCGATGATGTGCAGCGGCACGCCCTCGATTTGGATGGCTTGTTGCACCACGTCGCGCGTGGTGCCTGCAATGGGGGTGACGATGGCCACCTCGGCCTGCGCCAGCGCGTTGAGCAGCGAGCTTTTGCCCGCGTTGGGCTGCCCGGCAATCACGACGTGCATGCCCTCACGCAGCAGCGCCCCTTGGCGCGTGCGCGCCAGCACCTCGTCCACACGTTCGAGCAGCCGCATCAGCTGTCCGGCGGCGTCGGCCCGTTGCAGAACGTCGATCTCTTCCTCGGGGAAGTCGAGCGTGGCCTCCACCAGCATGCGCAGGTGGATCAGGTCGTCGCGCAGGTGCTCGACCGCCTGCGAAAACGCGCCGCTGAGCGAGCGGCTGGCGCTGCGCGCGGCGGCCTCGGTGCTGGCGTCGATCAGGTCGGCCACCGCCTCGGCCTGGGCCAGGTCAAGCTTGCCGTTGAGAAAGGCGCGCTCGGTGAATTCGCCCGGTTGTGCCAACCGCAGCCCGGGCAGCCGGGGCAGACCGGTGGCGGAGTCGGTTTCGGCGGCCGCCTGCAAGCAGCGCTGCAGCAGCAGCTGCAGCAGCACCGGTCCGCCGTGCGCCTGCAGCTCCAGCACGTCTTCGCCGGTATAAGAATGTGGAGCCGGAAACCACAGTGCAATGCCGTGGTCTAGCGCCTGGCCATCAGCGTCCAGAAACGGGCCGTAGTGCGCGTAGCGGGGGCGCAGCGCCCGGCCCAACAGCGCGGGTTGCAGCGCGGCCACCCCCCGCCCCGATATGCGCACGATGCCCACCGCGCCCCGTCCCGGCGCAGTGGCGATGGCCACGATCGGTTCGTGGTGGCGCGGCAGGTTCATGGGCGGATGGTCTCGCAGGAGCCGTGCCGCCGCGGGGCCCGCGGGCGTGCCGCTGTCGCGCGACCCCGGCAGGCCCGTCGCGGCCCGCGCGCGCTCACTTGAACGACGGCAGGTTGAACTTCAGCGGCACACCCATTTGGTGGTTGATGACCGCCTGCTGGGCGATGGTCAGGATATTGTTCGTGATCCAGTACAGCACCAGGCCGGCCGGAAAGAAGAAGAATATGACGCTGAAGATGAGCGGCATCAACCACATCAGTTTGGCCTGCAGCGGGTCGGGCGGCAGCGGGTTGAGCGCGGTCTGCACGATGGTGGTCAGCGTCATCACCAGCGGCAGCACGTAGTACGGGTCGGGCGAGGACAGGTCCACGATCCAGCCGACCCACGGCGCGTTGCGCATTTCCACGCTGGCCAGCAGCACCCAGTACAGCGCAATGAAGACCGGAATCTGGATCAGGATCGGCAGGCAGCCGCCCAGCGGGTTGACCTTCTCATCCCGATACAGCTTCATCATTTCCTGCTGCAGCAGCTGCGGCTTGTCTTTGAGGCGCTCGCGCATTTCCATGAGGCGCGGGTTGATCGCCTTCATCTTGGCCATGCTGCGGTAGGCGCTGGCGTTGAGCCAGTAAAACGCCGCCTTGATCAGCACCACCAGGGCCACGATCGCCCAGCCCCAGTTGCCCACCAGGCCGTGGATTTTTTCCAGCAGCCAGTACAGCGGCTTGGCCAGAATGGTCAGCCATCCGTAGTCCTTGACCAGTTCCAGCCCCGGGGCCAGGGCTTCCAGCACCTTTTCTTCCTGCGGGCCGACGTAGAGCTGGGCGCCAAAGCGCGCGCTTTCGCCAGGCGCCACGGTCAGCGTCGGGCCGATCTGACCCACCGCATACAGGCCATCGACCTTGCGCACAAAGTTTTCGCGCTCGACTCCGGCGGGCAACAACCAGGCGCTGACGAAGTAGTGCTGCACCATGGCCACGTAGCCGTCGGGCGCGCGCTGCTGGATCGTGATCTTGCCCTTGTCGATGTCGTCGAAGCTGACCTTCTGATACTTGGCCGCGTCGCTATAGACGGCCGGACCGGTGAAGGTGGAGTAGAAGGGCGTCTCGCTGCCCGTCTGCAGGCGGTCGCGCAGCAGCTGTTGGTACACGCGCGCCTGCAGCGGCGCTTCACCCGCGTTGACCACTTCGTGCTGCACCTGCAGCGCATAGCTGCCGCGCCGCAGCGTGAGGGTCTTGCGCAGGATGGCACCACCCTGCGGCACCGACTCAAATCGCAGCGTCAGCGTATCCTGCCCATCGGCCAGCGTCAGCGCCGCCGCATCGGCGGGCTCCACCAGCCGCATCGGCGTTTTGTGGGTGGGTAGCGGGCCGCTACCGATGAGTCCGCTTTGCGCCACGTAGGTGCGGCCATCTGCGTCGGTGAGCAGCTGCAGCGGCGTGAATTGATGGCGCAACGCTTTGCCGGTTTCAGCAGCGTGCTTGAGCAGCCGCGCGCCCACCAGTGTTGCGCCTTCACTGTCTAGGGTCAGCTCCAGCACGTCGGTGCGCACCGTGTAGCGCTGGCGCGGCAGTGCAGGTTGCGCGGTGCTGACCGAAGGGGGGGGCTCAGGGGTGAGGCCGGGCGCCGGCACGCTGGCGTCGGCCGCCGGTGTCGGTGCACTCGCCGTGGCGGGGCGGGCCGCAGTGCTGGCCGACGGGAAGAAGGTGGCCGGCTGTCCGTTGTGGATCTGCCAGCGATCCCACAGCAGGATCATCGAAAAGCCAAAGATCACCCACAGGATGGATCGGCGGATATCGCTCATGTCGAAGGGGGGTGTCGGTCAAGAAAAGAAAACAGCCGCGGCACCGAGTCGGGCACGGGATCGCAGCCACCAGCGCACCAGGGGTGGCAGCGCAGCAGGCGCCGCGCGGCCAGATAGCTGCCCGCCACGGCCCCATGCTGCTGCAGCGCCTGCAGCGCGTACGCCGAGCAGGTGGGGGTGAAGCGACACGACGACCCTAGCCAAGGGCTGAGCAGCAGCCGGTAGCCCTGCACCAGCGCGATCAGCAGCCGGGTCGCCAGCGTCATGCACTCTCCCCAATCGAAGGCAGTGGCGCAGGCATTGCAGGGGTGGCGGGTGGTTGTGCAGACCTGCCGACCGCGCAGGCGCTGGGCATGGTGCGGCCGCTAGCCAACCACTGGCGCAGGCGCACCGCCAGCAGCTCGCGCAGCTCGGCGCGCGCAGCGCGGCGCAGCGCTGCCGACGTGGCGCTGGGATAGTCTGCCGGGGCAAAGGCGCGGCGCAGCCGCACCACCCACGCCCCGGGTGGCAGCGGGCATTCCACCGCCACGGCGGCTATCTGGCGCTTGAGTGCATTGCGTGTGACGGCGCGACGCGCCCAGCGCTTGGGCACCACTGTGCCTAGCCAGGGGCCGGTGTTGGCGAACAGGGGCCGCCCGCGCGTGCCGGTCAGACCATCGGTGGCCATGCCATGCAGGGCAAAGTGCGCGGTGTGCACCACGGCGGGAGCGCGCAGGACAGCCTGAAACTGCGCCCGCTGGCGCAGACGCTGCGGCACCGCCCGCGGCGCGGGCGCAGGTTCGGGCCGAAGCGGCTCGGGCACCGGCGACGGCCAGCCGCTCAGACGGCCAGGCGCTTGCGGCCCTTGGCGCGGCGGGCGTTGATGACGGCGCGACCGCCGCGGGTCTTCATGCGGACCAGAAAACCGTGGGTGCGTGCGCGGCGGATCTTGGAGGGTTGGTACGTGCGTTTCATGAGTGCTGCCCGTTTTTGCTACTGACAAACCCGACATTATCGCAAAAGCACGGTTGCCTGCCAACCGAGTGGTGTGCCCTGGCGGCTCCTGGCGCGTGCCGGGGCGGCCGCCAGTGCGTGTGCGCCGCCCGCCCGGCAGCGTTGAGGCTGCCGGGCGTTGGCAGGGCGACGTCCGCGGGGGGGATGGCCAGATGTGGATAAGTGGGCCGCGGCCGCTACAATCCCGCCGATGGCAGGTCGTCGCCCGCCTGCTTTCGACCCCCTTCCCACCCATGAGTTCACCGCGTTCCCTGTCCGATGCGAACGCCGCTGACGCGCGGCTGACCGGTGTGCCCGCCGACCTGTGGGCGGCCTGCGTGGAGCGGCTGGCGCAGGAGTTGCCGCCGCAGCAGATCAACACCTGGATTCGGCCTTTGGTGGCGCGTGTGGCCGACGACGGCGCGCGCGTGACGCTGGCGGTGGCCAACCGCTTCAAGCTCGACTGGGTGCGCGCTCAATATGCCGGCAAGATCAGCGCGGCGCTGCAGGCGATTGCCGGGCAGCCGGTGATGCTGGAGCTGGTGCTAGCACCCCGCGAGGCCGGTGCGCGGCCGGCTGCGGCCGCTGCTGGCGCGCGGGCCGCGGCGCCCGGTCCGGCCCGCACCGAGCCGCTGTTGCCGCAGCCTGCCGAGCCTGCGGTGGCCGAATCCATGCCGCCGCACACCCACCGCCTCAACCCGGCGTTGACGTTTGCCACGTTGGTGGAAGGCTCGGCCAACCGCATGGCGCGTGCGGCGGCGATGCACGTGGCCGCCAGCCCGGGGCAGCTGTACAACCCGCTGTTCATCTACGGCGGGGTGGGCCTGGGCAAAACCCACCTGGTGCACGCCATTGGCAACCAGCTGCTGGCGGAGTGGCCCGAGGCCAAGGTGCTCTACATCCACGCCGAGCAGTTCGTCTCGGACGTGGTGAAGTCCTACCAGCGCAAGACCTTCGACGCCTTCAAGCAGCGCTACCACAACCTGGATCTGCTGCTGATCGACGACGTGCAGTTTTTCGCCAACAAAGAGCGCACGCAAGAGGAGTTTTTCAACGCCTTCGAGGCGCTGCTGGCGAAGAAAAGCCACATCGTCATGACCAGCGACACCTACCCCAAGGGGTTGACCAACATCCACGAGCGGCTGGTGTCGCGCTTCGACTCGGGGTTGACGGTGGCCATCGAGCCACCGGAGCTGGAGATGCGGGTGGCCATTCTGATCAGCAAGGCAGCCGCCGAAGGCACCGTGCTGCCTGAGGACGTGGCGTTTTTCGTGGCCAAGAATGTGCGCTCCAACGTGCGTGAGCTCGAGGGCGCGCTGCGCAAGGTGCTGGCCTACGCGCGCTTCAACCAGCGCGACATCTCGATTGCCGTGGCGCGCGAGGCGCTCAAGGATCTGCTGTCGATCCAGAACCGCCAGATCAGCGTCGAAAATATCCAAAAGACGGTGGCCGATTTCTACAAGATCAAGGTCGCCGACATGTACTCGAAGAAGCGCCCGGCCAACATCGCACGGCCGCGCCAGATCGCCATGTACTTGGCCAAGGAGCTGACGCAGAAAAGCCTGCCCGAGATTGGCGAGCTGTTTGGCGGGCGCGACCACACCACGGTGCTGCACGCGGTGCGCAAGATCGCCGCCGAGCGGCAGACCCAGCCCGAACTCAACCAGCAACTCCACGTGTTGGAGCAGACCCTGAAAGGCTGACACGCATGATCGTCTTGCAAGCGACCCAAGACCGGCTGCTGGCTGCCCTGCAGTCCGTGGCGGGTATCGTCGAGCGCCGCCACACGCTGCCCATCCTGGCCAACGTGCTCATCCAGCGCGTTGGGGCACTGACGCAGCTGACGACGTCCGACCTGGAAATCCAGATCCGGGCCACCGCTGATCTGGGGGGTGACGAAGCGCCGTTTGCCACCACCGTGGGCGCACGCAAGCTCATCGACATCCTGCGCACGCTGCCGGCCGAGCAGCGCGTCACGCTCGAATCCAGCGGCGAGCGCCTGCTGCTCAAAGCTGGCAAGAGCCGCTTTACGCTGCAGACGTTGCCGGCGCAGGACTTCCCGCTGGTGCAGGAGTCGCCCACCTACGGGCCGGCGTTTGCCGTGCCGCAGCAGACCCTCAAGGCGCTGCTGGGGCGCGTGTCGTTTGCGATGGCGGTGCAAGACATTCGCTACTACCTCAACGGCATCCTGTTCGTGGCCGAAGGGCGCACGCTGACGCTGGTGGCCACCGACGGCCACCGGCTGGCGCTGGCCAGCGCCGAGCTGGAGGGTGACGTGCCCACCCGGCAGGAGGTGATCCTGCCGCGCAAGACGGTGCTGGAGCTGCAGCGGCTGCTGTCCGACCGCGACGGTTCGATCGAGATGCGCTTTGCCGCCAACCAGGCCAAGTTTGTGCTTGATGGCATGGAGTTCGTCACCAAGCTGGTGGAAGGGAAATTTCCCGACTACAACCGCGTCATCCCGCGCACCCATCGCAACGTGGTGGTGTTGGGCCGCCAACCGCTGCTGGCGGCGCTGCAGCGCGCCGCCATCATGACCAGCGATAAGTTCAAGGGTGTGCGGCTGCACCTGGAGCCCGGCCTGCTGCAGGTGGCGGCCAACAACGCCGAGCAGGAGGAGGCGGTCGACGAGCTCGACATCGAATACAGCGGCGACGTCATCGACATTGGCTTCAACGTCACCTACCTGACCGAGGCGCTGGCCACCATGGCGCAGGAGCACGTGCGCATCGAGCTGCAGGACGGCAATGCTTCAGCGCTGATGACCATTCCGGGTGACGATCATTTCAAGTACGTCGTCATGCCCATGCGCATTTGAGATGCGCCGGCAGACGAGGCTCAGACGCAGACCCCCTTTCATGACTGATTCCCAACAGACCCCTGCGCCGGGCACGGGCTACGGCGCCGATGCCATCCAGATCCTGGAAGGGTTGGAGGCGGTGCGCAAGCGCCCGGGCATGTACATCGGTGATACCTCCGACGGCACTGGCCTGCACCACCTGGTGTTCGAGGTGGTGGACAACTCCATCGACGAGGCGCTGGCCGGCCACTGCGACGACATCGTCGTCACCATCCACACCGACAACTCCATCAGCGTGGTGGACAACGGGCGTGGTATCCCCACCGGCATCAAGTGGGACGACAAGCACGAGCCCAAGCGCAGCGCGGCTGAAATCGCACTGACCGAGTTGCACGCCGGCGGCAAGTTCAACCAGAACAGCTACAAGGTCTCCGGCGGCCTGCACGGCGTGGGGGTGAGCTGCGTCAATGCGCTGTCGCGCTGGCTGCGCCTGACGGTGCGCCGCGACGGCAAGGTGCACGTGCTGGAGTTTGCGCGCGGCGTGGTGCAGAACCGCCTGGTGGAGATCGCCACCGCGCCCGACGGGCAGCCCGTCGAGGTCTCGCCGATGCGCGTCATCGGCGCCACCGACAAGCGTGGCACCGAGGTGCACTTTTTGCCCGACACCGAGATCTTCCGCGAAAACCACGACTTTCACTACGAGATCCTGTCCAAGCGGCTGCGCGAGCTCAGCTTCCTGAACAACGGCGTGCGCATCCGCCTGATCGACGAGCGCACCGGCAAGGCCGACGATTTTTCCGGTGCCGGCGGCGTCAAGGGCTTCGTCGAGTTCATCAACGCCGGCAAGAAGGTGCTGCACCCGACGGTGTTCCACGCCACGGGCGCGCGCCCGGCCGAGAGCTACGGCGGCATTCCGGGCACCGAAATCGGCGTCGAAGTGGCCATGCAGTGGAACGACGGCTACAACGAGTCGGTCCTGTGTTTTACCAACAACATTCCGCAGCGCGACGGCGGCACGCACCTGACGGGCCTGCGTGCGGCCATGACGCGCGTCATCGGCAAGTACATCGAGGCCAACGAGCTGGCCAAGAAGGCCAAGGTGGAGGTGACCGGCGACGACATGCGCGAGGGCCTGTGCTGCGTGCTGTCGGTCAAGGTGCCCGAGCCCAAGTTCTCCAGCCAGACCAAGGACAAGCTGGTCTCCTCGGAAGTGCGCGCGCCGGTGGAGGACATCGTCGCCAAGGCGCTGACCGAGTATCTGGAGGAGCGCCCCAACGACGCCAAGATCATCTGTGGCAAGATCGTGGAGGCCGCGCGCGCCCGTGAGGCCGCGCGCAAGGCGCGCGAGATGACACGCCGCAAGGGCGTGCTCGATGGCCTCGGGCTGCCCGGCAAGCTGGCCGACTGCCAGGAAAAAGACCCCGCGCTGTCCGAGATCTACATCGTCGAGGGGGACTCGGCCGGGGGCAGCGCCAAGCAGGGCCGCGACCGCAAGTTCCAGGCCATTTTGCCCCTGCGCGGCAAGATCCTCAACGTTGAAAAAGCCCGCTACGAAAAGCTGTTGTCCAGCAACGAAATCCTGACGCTGATCACGGCCCTGGGCACCGGCATCGGCCGCTCCACCGACGACGAAGGCGGCAAGGGCAAAAGCGGTGCCGACGACTTCGACATCAGCAAGCTGCGCTACCACCGCATCATCGTCATGACCGACGCGGACGTGGACGGTGCGCACATCCGCACCCTGCTGCTGACGTTTTTCTACCGCCAGATGCCCGAGTTGGTGGAGCGTGGCCACATCTACATCGCGCAGCCGCCGCTGTACAAGGTCAAGGCCGGCAAGGAGGAGTTGTACTTGAAGGACGACGCCGCGCTGGAGGCGTTTATGCTGCGCGTGGCGCTCAAGGACGCCAGCCTGCACACCGGCGGCCCGAATGGCACGGTGCTGACCGGCGAGACGCTGGCCGAGCTGGCGCGCCAGCACCAAGCGGCCGAGGCGGTGATCGCGCGCCTGTCGGCCTTCATGGATGCCGAGGCGCTACGCGCCGTGGCCGACGGCGTGGCGTTGAATTTGGACACCATGGAGGCGGCGGCCGAAAGCGCCGCCGCGCTGCAGGCGGCGCTGCTGGCCCTCCATACCAATGGCACGCCGCCGACGGTGCAGGCCGAGTTCGACGCCCGCGCCGACAAGCCGCTGCTGCGCATCAGTCGCCGCCATCATGGCAACGTCCGCACCAGCGTCATCACGCAGGACTTCGTGCACGGCGCTGACTACGCCGTGTTGGCCGACGCCGCGCGCACCTTCCAGGGTCTGCTGGGCGAAGGCGCCAAGGTGGTGCGCGGCGAAGGCGAGCGTGCGCGCGAGGCGGCGGTGAGCGACTTCCGCAGCGCCATGCGCTGGCTGCTGGCCGAAGCCGAGCGCATCACCACCCGGCAGCGCTACAAGGGGCTGGGCGAGATGAACCCCGAGCAGCTGTGGGAGACCACCATGAACCCCGAGGTGCGCCGCTTGCTGCAGGTGCGCATCGAAGACGCCATCGAGGCCGACAAGGTGTTTTCGATGCTGATGGGCGACGAGGTCGAGCCGCGCCGCGCGTTCATCGAGGCCAATGCGCTGCGGGCGGCGAATATCGATGTGTGAGGCATCGTACGGCGGCGGCCGTTGTGCCTTCACGGCCGCACCGCGTCCAGCCAGTCGCGCAGGTGGTGTTGCAGCTCGCGCGGGCTGAAGGCGCAGGCTTCGGTGTCGAACAGCGCGGCCGACTCGGCTGCGTCGAGCAGCGAGTCCATGACCGTCAGCAAGCGCGGTGGCAGACCCAGGCCCGGGGCCAGATGGCGC
>Ga0209721_1001978_pt1 | contig 13888 bp, 8 predicted proteins | sample TshhotsprinmetaG_FD_184139 | JGI IMG/M metagenome (GOLD analysis project Ga0209721, IMG submission 184139) | Hot spring microbial communities from South Africa to study Microbial Dark Matter (Phase II) - Tshipise hot spring metaG (SPAdes)... | ecosystem: Environmental > Aquatic > Thermal springs... | reverse complement strand
TTTTTTAGTAGAAATAGGTGAGTATGAAAAAGCAGAAGAAAATTATAAAAAAGCAATTTCTATCTATCCAGAGCATGGGAAACCATATTACAATCTGGCATGTGTGAAAGCGTTGCAGGGAGATAAACAATCTGCCTTGAAGTATTTAAGAGAGGCCCTTGATAGAAATATCGATTTCAGGTATGATGCAAAAAATGATCCGGACCTCGAGATTATAAAAGATACCCCTGAATTTTTAGAGTGGATCTATAATTATCGTTCCGCTATTCCTCAAAATAATTAATGGGAAAAAGTCTGGCCGTTTTTATTATTAACAAGTGGGAGGAAATCATTTACTTTTTTTCCACAGTAAACTCCATAAATATGACAAAATGGGGATCCGTTTTTTTTCAATTAAAGATGCTTTTGGATGGTTTTCAGAGTTTACATTTATTTGTTGATTTTTCATTATATTACTTTCTAACCAGAAGTGCGATAGCAACTCTTTGTCGGATATAAGACGCAAATTATTAATTTGTTTATGAATATATTGATGATTTGCAAGTATCTGAAGACAGTTTTCACACTCATAAAGGTGTTTTTCTATCTCCAAAATATTAAGAGCATTTAATTCGTTATCCAGATATGGAGATAAATACTTATAGATTATAGGACATAAAGCCGAATTACTATTGAAAGGTAGTAAGGATTTATTATATAACTGGGTTCTTAAAAATTCCCTTGTTTCCGTTAAAAATAAACTTATTTCATCGCGATGACGAATTGATACTGTTTCCAAATCTCGGTATGAAAAGTTCTCCTTTGTTCGTAATAGATACACAAATCTTTTTTCAAAAGGAAGTTGTCGAATAGCGTGAATGAGTGGATTTGAAAAGATAGTATCGGTATCTTTCTTTTCTATTCTATTTGATACATTTTTATTCATTTCTCTAATAGTAATATACGCAATAAAGAAAAGAGCGACTTTAGGAGTTAGTAAAGATGGAGAATTAATTTGTTCACAACTGCGGTCTAATATTTGTCGTAATAGTTTGAATATCTGAGTATCATTTATATCGTTTTCAAACCAAACAATTTCATAGAGCGTCATTCCATACTGCTGTAATAAATTACTACACAAGTCTAAGGGGCTATTTACCGAAGTTAAACTTGTTCGGTTGCTTCTTGTTTCTTCCGATATTTTTGTATCGAATAGCATTTTTTCTGTCTACTCCTCTATGTGTTATTTTACATTATAATGATATTCCCATGTAAATATTTTGTAAATATAAACGATAAGTAATTGGATTTAATTCATTATGCAAGAAGAAAAATTTCTTGAGATTTTCAAAGACCCTCCTCGTGAATATTCTGTGATGCCTTTCTGGTTTTTGAATGACGATCTAAAAGAAGAAAAAATCTATGAGTATTTGAATGATTTTCTAAGTCATGGTGTATATGGACTTGTTCCGCATCCCCGTATGGGTCTTCCAAAATCAATCGGTTTTATGTCAGAGCGTTGGCTGTACTTCTTGAAAATTATCATAGAATTTGCACATAAAAATGATATGAAAATAATTCTTTATGACGAAGGAATGTATCCTTCGGGTTCATGTGCAGGTAAAGTCGTTGAGAGCAATTCTCGTTTTTCGGCTCGCGCATTAATTCGTCGAAAAAGAGATACAGTCCCTCTTAAAGATGATGAAGAAATGATAGTGCTAACAGATAAATATGAATATGTTCATACTCGTTCGATGGGCACTATTCGTGGTGTTCATTTTGGAACCGATGATGGTGAATCAGAAGCCCCTCCTGCAGGAGATATTTTAAATCCCGATGCTGTTCATCGTTTTTTTGAATTAGTACACGATAAATATTATGAGGAATTCAAAGATTATTTTGGGAATACAGTCATAGGAATTTTTACAGATGAACCCAATCCTCTTGGAAGAAAGCCTGTTAAAAATGCTGTCCCATGGACATGGGGAATGCTTGATTTTATTACAAAGAGTGTAGGTTATGATTTTAAACCTTGTATTCCTTTGCTATGGGGAGATGAAACAAATGAGGCACAGAAGGTTCGTCAGGATTTTTACAGAGCCGTCCAAAAACGATTGGAGTATGCATTTTATGAGCCTTATAGTAAATGGTGTGAAAATCATGGTGTAGCGTTGACAGGGCACCCAAAAGGTCCGATGGATATTCATACACTTAAATATTTTCACATTCCCGGACAGGATATTGTCTGGAGGTGGGTAGAACCTTTTAATACAAATAGCATAGAGGGTCCTGAATCTACAGGACCCAAATGTAGTGCTTCAGCCAAATTGCATCAAAATAGAAAACGGAATATGAACGAATGTTTTGGGGCATACGGTTGGAACTTTACATACGAAGAGATGGAGTGGCTGACAGGCTGGTTGCTTATTCGGGGAGTCGATTTATTGGTTCCTCATGCCTTCTATTATTCTATCGAAGGGTCACGGAAAGATGAACGACCTCCAGATGTAGGGCCTCATAATGTATGGTGGGATAATTATAAAAATTATGCAGATAAATGCAGACGATTATGTTGGTTTATTGGTGAGGGAATCCCAGTTGTTGATGTTGCTGTGTTAGCCGATGTGGAATATCTTCCATGGAGAGCAAGCCGAATCCTATTTGAAAATCAAATTGATTTTTTTTACCTTGATATAGAGACACTTCTCAATACGGCTACAATTTCCTCAGACTGTATTGATGTATCTTCTACAAAATATTCATTTCTTATCATTGATAATTTTAGTAATCTATCTAATAAAGTTCTTCAGAAATTAGAACCTTTTATCCATGTGGGACGGGTGATAAGTTATCAGAAATCTTTACCGGAGCTAAAAAATTATGTAAATAATCCTCAGGAATTGTTAAGTCTGTTGAGGGATAAAGTTCAGCCCGATGTCTTACTTTATCCATCTGTACCTGATATTCGTTACCACCACGCAATTATTCATGGTATTCATGGGTATCTTTTTTTCAATGAGGGACGGGCAGAAGTACAAACTAAGGTTAGCATTAGGGAAAAAGGGAAGTATTTATGGATAGATCCTGCGACAGCGGAAGTGAAACCTGTCCATCCCGTAAACAATCTAAAATTGAACTCAGGTGAAATGATTTTATTGCTTGTTTTCCCTCAAAATGATTTGCAGGTTACATAGGAAAAAATAAATGTTAGGATTAACTCTTTTTGATTGGATCGTTATCTTTTTATATTTTTTTGCAATTTCTTTTGTAGGGGTTTGGTTTGCTCGTAATATACGTAACATGCATGACTTTTTTATGGGGGGGAATCGTTTTGGTAAAGTTACTATGGTGTTTTTTTCTTTCGGGGCCGGAACGAGTGGTAATGATGCTGTTGGTGTTTCATCCAAAGTTTATATGAATGGTATATCGGGTATCTGGTACCAATGGTTGTGGTTATTTTGTACACCATTTTATTGGCTAATACCTCCGATTCTTAGAAGGATGCGAATCCTTACAATGGGTGATTATTTTGAGGCTCGTTTCAGTCCCGGTGTGGGGGCCCTCTATGCAGTTGTAGGTGTGATACAATTAACCGTTAATATTGGAGTTATTCAATTAGGTGCCAGTGCAACCATAGAAGCCCTTACAGGTGGTGCCATTCCGAGATATGTTTCCATCCTTTTTATGAGTGCGATTTTTATTTTGTATGGAGTGGCTGGTGGACTGGGTGCGGCAATTATTACTGATTTTATTCAGGGAATACTAACAGTTATTTTTTCCTTTATGTTGCTTCCCCTGGTATTTCATGCAGTAGGTGGGTTTGAAGGTTTACGAGGAACAATTAGCAATCCCGAAATGCTACAACTGGTCGCCCCCGGTGAAATCAATTTATATTATGTAATTGTACTTTGTTTCAATGCTCTGATTGGAGTTGTTACACAGCCGCATATTTTAGGAAATTGTTCTGCTGGGCGAACAGAGATGGATGGAAGGGTTGGTTTAACAGGTGGAAATCTTTTGAAACGCTTTTGCACTATTGCATGGGCTTTTACGGGACTGTGTGCTATTGTTTTGTATCCAAATTTAACAGGAAAACAAACAGACCAGGTTTTTGGAATGGTTGCCCGTGACTTTTTACCTGGTGTTGCCCCGGGTTTATTGGGGTTATTTATCTCTGCTCTGGTGGCTTCTGTTATGTCTTCCTGTGACGCTTTTATGGTGTCTTCGTCTGCTTTATTTACTCAAAATTTATATCGCCGGTACTGGGTTAAAGATAAACCCGAACGGCATTACATTACAGTGGGCAGAATAGCCTCTGTTGTTATTGTGGTTGTGGGCATTATGTTTGCTCTTCAGGTTCCCAATGTTCCGCGTGGATTAGAAATCTTTTTCTCTTTACAAGCAATGATGGGACCTATTTTCTGGTTGGGTTTATTCTGGCGTCGAACAACACCACAGGCCGCATGGGCTTCGACATTGGGGAGTTTTTTTGTTTTTGCTATTACTTCCTTACCTGCATTTCAGGGATGGGCTGTGCAAAATTTACCAGAATTTATGTTGTGGCAGGAAAAATTGAGATTATCATGGCAAATGACCTTCTACCTAACAGCAGGTTTTTCCCTCGGCATCCTGGTAAGTTTAATAACGAAACCTGTTTCAGATGAAAAGTTAAATCGTATTTATACTTGTTTATACACACCCGTTAAGAAAGGGGAAAAACATATTGCCCCCTTTACTCTTCCAGAAGGGGTTGAGCACGGCAAACATAAAAAACTTTTACCACTCAAAAGCATAGAAATCCCCTATCCTTCTATACAAGGAATGGTTGGTTTTGCAATTATCTGGTGTATTGTAATTGGCCTATTATTCTTTGTCAATAAGATTGTATAGCAACCTATCGAAAATAGATACAACCCTTGCCACTTTTATAGAAGGTTTTATTATAAAAAAATGATGATTTAAAATATTGAACTTTTAATATATTTTCTGGTTTTAATTAATATATAGGCTTTTGTTTTCTTTTTATTAAAATTGTACCTGTATTAAAAAGGGAATTGTGTAGAAAATATATTGTAAATCTTTTATTTTAGTACTGAAAATAAATAATAAAGACTTTTTATTCTTCTTTCCTATCAGACAGACTCTGTTGGTTCCTCTTTTTCTAATATGATCAGGAAATCGTTATAACTTTTTCCATGATTCGGTGTGATAGATACTACTGTCCACCCTTGTTCCAACAAACGATCCAATTCACTTTTCCCTCGTCCATTTGATTCAATAATCAAAGAAGTTTGCATAGTTTTCACCTCCACCGTGTTTATTTTTGATATTTTCTTCTTTGAATTTTATGGATAGAGAATAATATCGAAAATTGTTTTAATATAACAAATTAATTAGTATTTTTTAGAAGATGCTCCGATATTGTTGGTCCAAAAGGTTTAACAGATGATTGTTCATAAAGTTTAAATAAATGTTTTTGATGCTCTTCACTAATTTGAGCATATTTAGATAGGGAAATTACAACATCCAATTGTTCTATATTTGGATAATTTAATCTTTGTGCTATCTTCCCATTATTCAGCAAAATTTCTCTATCTATTTTACCATTATATCTTTTGAGTAAGTGTGTGAGTTTCTCTATGGTTAAAACAGATACGGGTAAAGAAGCAGAACGGTGATAGTCTGCAAAACTATTCGGAGATAAATCCCATTCGAGTTTGGTATGTCCTGCTATGGGAGAAGGTCCTCCCTCATCAAGATATATCAATGACCATTGTTTTGTTTTACACCATGGTTTATCTTCTGTTTCAGGACGAGATTTCGGTTTAACTTTGTTATTGGTTAACATTTCACGGGTAATTTCGAAACGGTTCTTTTGTGGAGCAATCAAAAATATTTCAAAGTTATCCTCGGGAATTAATTCCTCAAAGACTTTTTTAGCAAGAGGGCAGAATAAAAGACTGCTGAAGTCTCTTGTAAAACCTTCAGGGAACTGTTTTTTATCGTATTCTCTTACATATTTTCGGGTCATTTGTTCTATCGGAACAAGCATATCCCCGGTAGCACAGGTTATCAATACAGGATTTGTTATTAGGTTTAGATAGGAAATCGGACTTAAATAATACCAGCACTCCTGATTTAAATCTTTTGGGAAATATTTATAGCACATGTCAGCAAGACCGATTACACTTGCAAGAACAGGCATTGGAGATTGTTCTATGGGCTTTCCGTATTCTGCGAGGGTCCTGTTCGCTTCAAAGTAAGCGAAATTATAGGCCCAGTTTACGACAGGGACATCTGCATGGGTGGCAATAACGGGAAATAAATCTGCACTCATTGCCAGAGCCATGTAACCGCCCTGGCTACCCCCGTCAATTAAAATATGGTTTGTATCCGCTATTGGTAATCGTTTCATCCATTGGATAATAGCACGGGCTAAATTATAGCCATTGCCTAAAGCACAGTCGATGGGCGATTCCCCATCTGCAGGAGTGTATACTGCGGTAGAAACAATCCACCCTTTCTGGGCCCATTTTTTTGCCCCTGCTATGTCTTTTTCATAATGGACATGACAAAATGCAGGTAGTATTTTGTCCTCTTTTAATTTTCGAACAGGGATAACAACTCTTGCCAGGCCTGTTCTATTATCGCCTTCAATTCCGATATATGGAATGCGGACGGTTACAATTTGATAATTCCAGTCCCCTTTGACTGAAACGACTTCGATTCCATGTTCTAATTGTGTTTCACTGGTTATTAAAGGTTCGGTAGCACATGCTACATGGGAAAAAACAGATAGTGTTATAAAAAATATTACGAATATGGGGTTAAAAGGGGACAGGTTTTTCTTCATTTGAGTTTCCCCGTCATAAAAGTTTTATACGGATATTTCGGAAGCCACAATGATTTCCATGGTCGGTCAAGCCAATAAAGCCTCTCCGTAAACGATATTTTAACTCCTCAACATCATCAAAGTTTGTGTCCTGTACCACCTGTCCATTTAAGGTTACTTTTACATGGGGACCATTACAAATGATTTCAAGGTCATTCCATTGTCCTTCGGGTTTCATTGCTTTTACTTTTGGAGGGAGCACTTTGTAGATAGCACCTGTTGTATTGTCTGTTAATGCTGTGGTATCGCTATCTCCTAATATTTGCACCTCAAATCCAATTTTAGAAGCTCTACTACCACGAGGAGCCCGAACCCATACTCCTGTGTTTCCACCTTTTTCTATCATCCATTCTAATCGTAAAATGAAATTGTCGTATCGTTCACAGGACATTAGTGCCTTGCCTCCCTTGCTTTTCCATTCAATAGAACCTTCAGGGGTTACAGCAAAGCAGTTATGATTATCCCCTAAGTACCACCAACCATTTAAGGTTTTTCCATCGAAGAGCGGTATGAAACCTTCCTGTTTTTCCTGTTCACTTAATAAAGATAATGCAGAATTCATATCCAGTCCTGTGCAGGGTGTATATTGAGCATAAGTTTCTTCGATATGATTTAAATTTTCTTTAGAATAGGGTAATAAAAAGTGAACTTTACCAATTTCTTTACCGGGGACTACAGAGAATATTAATTTTTCTTTTGGAACTTTCGTTTTTGATATATCTTCTGTAAGAATCAAATCAGCATTTTGTTTGGAGATAATGACCCAATATTTGTTAATTTTTTTCATGGCTTTTGTCCATTCTTCTGCGTATGGACCATCTGTCCAATAGATAATGGTCAATAAACTTTTAAACTCTTTTTTTAGTGTGTTCAGTAAAGGACTTTTTTTATCCGGTTTTGAGTTGGGAGCAATTCGCAGAACCACAGTCATATATTGGTCTTTTGCTCGGTCTGCATAGGTTTTTATCGTTTCTATATCCGTAGCATCTACAGATACAGAATTTGAGTCCCTGAGCATATCCATAGCAATACTATTTCCCCCCACCTCTCCTATGCTGGCTAAAAGAGGGACCATCGTTTTTAATTCGGCCCCTTGTTTTATAGTGTCTGGCAAATAAAAAGATTGAAGAATATAAGTCTCTTTCCCACGATAGAGAATACCCTTTTTCATGTTGAACTCTCTATCTCCAAAAAAAATGGAATAACACGAAGAATTCATGAGTAAAATGGTTAGGGAAAGAAAGAAAAAGAAGAAAGTGTTAGTCTTTTGTTTCATAGTTAAATCCTTGAATTTTTAATTGGTTTAATTCATGAAATACATTATACGACTTTAAAGGGTGTCCAAGATGGTATGTTATAAAAGAGCACAAAAAAGACAATATTTTTGTCTCAAACAATGGTAAAAACGATGTATGATTAAAAGGGAAATTTAGTGGATTATCAAGGTGTTGTAATATCTGCAAGCATCGAACCTCATCATTATTTAATGTCCTGTCTGGTTTACAATTATTACAAACAACCCCTCCTTGTAATGAAAAATGTACGGCTTTTTCTATCGGTTTTCCACATCGTACACATATATGCAACTGAGGTTCAATCCCATTATGGACTAATATCTGCCATAGGTGCCAGCAGGTAAGAAAAATGGCAAACTCATTATAAATATCTGGACTACTTATTTGCTCAAATGCATTACATACCTGGTTATATGTCTTTTGAATTCGCTGTTCTGTTTCTGTCATCGAAAAAGCGGTTTCCAGTATAAGGCTGGCAAGAACCTGTTTTTTTATATGTTTCTTTAGTTCAGGATAACTGTCTATTAAACTAACCTCTATTAAAGTTTGTACTTCTCTTGTGGATTTCCATGTATAAAAAATTTCAACACGATTCAGACGGTCTAGTGAATAGGTCCAAGGATTGTTTTTCCGCCGCACCCCCTTTGCTATACAAGACATTTTACCCCGCTGTGCTGTTAAGAACTGGATAATTCGGCTTGTTTCACTATAATCGTATAGATGAACAACGAACGCCTCTGTTTGGTTTGTAGACATTTTATTTCAGAAATTGAATTAATCTGTAATCTTTTTTCCCAAGACGGACGACCAATAAAGAACCACCAAGAAGATGATTTTCGCTCAATCGTAGAGCGTCATCAGTTATTCTTTCATTGTTTACATAAAGACCGCCATTTTTAATAAGCCGTTTCCCCTCACCTTTACTTTCAAGTATGTTTGTGGTTAACAATAAGTCTAATAAAAACGGGTTTTCTGAGATATAGTTTATAGGTGCATTTGCATGAGGAACATCACTAAATACATCTTCCAGCACGGAAAGTTCTAATTCATGTAAGTCCCCTCCAAACATTGCTTCACTGGCACGGATTGCACTTTGGAGAGCTGTTTCTCCGTGAACCATTTTTGTAATTTCCCTTGCTAATGCTTTTTGTCCTGCTCTTTTGTGAGGTTCTGTTTGAACTTGTCCCTCCAGATATTCTATTTCCTCTCGGGAAAGTAAAGTAAAATACCGCAAATATTTAGGAGTATCTGCATCTGCCTGATTAATCCAGAATTGATAAAATCGATAGGGTGTTGTTTTGTTAGCGTCCAGCCATACATTACCCGATTCTGTTTTACCAAATTTTGTTCCGTCTGATTTTGTAACCAGAGGTAGGGTTAGCCCATAAGTTTCCTTTCCTAGCAGTCTCCGGGTTAATTCCATGCCTGCAACAATATTGCCCCACTGGTCTGACCCGCCGATTTGAAGTCGACAATCAAAGTTTTTACATAAGTGCAAGTAATCGTATGACTGTAAAAGACAGTATGTAAATTCTGTATAGGAAATGCCATGTTCTCGGTCTTCAAGTCGTTGTCGTATAGCATCTTTTGTTAGCATCACATTTACGCTAAAATGTTTCCCTATGTCCCTTAAAAAGTCTAATAGTCTTAATTCACACAGCCAATCTGCATTATTTACCATGATAGCAGAATGTTTACCTTCAAAAGAGATGAAATGGGAAAGTTGTTTTTTTATTCCTTGGGCATTTCTTTCAACATCTTCTTTACTCTGGAGTTGCCTCTCGTCTTTTTTACCGCTTGGGTCTCCGATAAGCCCTGTACCTCCACCTATAAGAACAATTGGTTTATGTCCCCATCGTTGAAAGTGGACCAAACCCATAATTGGTAATAAACTTCCAATGTGCAGGCTATCGGATGTTGGGTCGAAACCGCAATATAAAGTAAAGGATTCCTGATGTAGTTTTTCTTCAAGTTCAGGGTGAGTTGTTTGGTGTATCATTCCTCGCCATTGTAGTTCTTCAAATAAAGTCCTAAATGCCATAACGATTTCCTTATTGAATCAAAAAAACTATTAAACACCGATTATAGTATAATATGAGAAAAGATTCTATGAATGTTGAAATTATATCAATTTTAGATTGTAATTTTACATTGATGGGATTATTCCCGGAAAATGAACCTTTTAAACGAAAAAGAAAGGACATGTTTTATAGGAAAAATGTTGACAAAAGATATTAAAAAATTATACTATTTTAATATAAAATATTGTTAGAAAAAACTTGACAAAAAATAGGAAAAAATAGTTTTAATAGAACTTTTCATATTCAAAACTAAATAATTGTATCTTATACAATTAGAGAAGATAGGATTTAAGTTTATGGAAAGAAAAAATGTTTTATATCCCGTGGTAGTATTTTTAATTTTGACACTTGTTATAGGAGGGATGAACTGTAAAAAACCTCCTGCAAATAAAGAACCGATTGTACAATTTTCTGCTTCTCCTCGAGAAGGGAATGAACCACTAATTGTTCAATTTAATGACCTCTCTGTTTCTGAAGATTCTCCAATTGTATCATGGTATTGGGATTTTGGAGATGGAGAAAACAGCAATCTCCCTAATCCGAAAAAAACTTATTATCATAATCCAAAGGATGGAAATAATCCCAGTTTATATACGGTCCGATTAATTATATCTACGGGCAGGGGTGTTACAGAACGGAAAGAGATTAATTATATTCGTGTAAACCCCGGCACCACTTTTTCGGTAATCGACCCTAATCAGTCCATATACAACGGTGTTGCTTCCGGCTATGGTGTAAAACTCACTATTCCTCAGGGAGCACTTACAGAAAAGACAACTTTTAGTATTTATGAAACAAAGGAAACAAAACAGTTTAGTTTTACAGAGCCGATGGAATTAGTTTCATCGTTTTATCGTATCGCTCATAATGCAAAAACAGAAAATCTTTTTGCAAAAGATAGCAATAATAAGATTATATCTTCCTCATTAGAGATACCATTATTTGTAGGCGAGGAAAATAGAACAGATCGTCCAGCAAATCGTTATTTGGTTCTCGCTATTTTGGATAATGGATCAATAGTCCCTATTCTGGGTGAGAAGCGAGGAAATTATACTTTTGCTCAGATTACGGGCTTACCGTATCAGGCTACCTATGTAGTAGGGTTCTTCCCAACTTCATCAATTATTGAGGTCCCGATAACAATTCCTGAAGATGCAAAGTTGAATTACCCATGGAATCTGAAATGGCGTATTTTTGGTTCCATGCCTGTTATTAAGCAATTAGTTGCATTAGAAAAAGGAAATATGGACAACCCAAATTCCTTTTACAACGAAAATTTTACGGATACTGTAATATCAGATAGTTTAACAGAACTTGTGAGTAAGTTAGCGAGTGTGTATGTTGAATACTTGGCCTCAGGAATGAGGAACCCCGTTTTAGTTGACCATAGTGGTGCTTATGGAGTTGTATTCTTTAATATGAATACCAACTATACTTCCGATTATGAAGATTTCAGTCAACTCGCTATTGCAAATCGGAGATTCGGAAATATAGTTGTCGACCCAAAACAACTTTTAATGGTGTCTATCCACAATGCCTTATCCGCTTTGAATAATCCTAAAAATATTGATATAAAACAGAAGTACTCTCCTTATAATGTTTTTGCTCAATACTTATTTTACTCCTGTTTTGATAATTACAAATTCCCCGACCTGACAATTCCGGACCCATCGAATATTGATATATATGGAAAACCTAAAATGGTCCCATATTTCCAGGGACTCCGTGAATCCATTGCAATTTACTTGGGTCAACGGGCAGACCGTATTGTTGAGGAAGTAGAAAGCAAGGCAACTAAAGCCGATACTACTGCACAGACATGGGCTCGTTCTTTCGAAAATAATGAATACTTTGATTTATCGCAATCTCTTTTTCAGCCTGTTTCTGTTAAAACAAAAAGTTATTACAATGCGGGGCATGAGTTCTGGGTGTACCTTGAACGAAAACTTACAGATGTACCTATTATTGCATTGATTGGTGCTTCAGGTGACCCTTACGGTGGTTTTCTTCAGGAATTGGAAAAAATATTCAAAGAAAATATAAAACCACAACAAGTTATAAACTATCAATTAGCGACTGCACTGACTTATGCTACTTTAGATGCGGTGATTCATGCAGCGACAGACGAAAAGGAACGATTGTCGGAGTTATATTGGTACTATATTCGTGGGAAATCGGCAGAAAAATTTGAAGAAACCATTCTGAGAAATTCTGATAAAAAAAATAAACCTTTTAACTTTAATGAAAATCGTTTTAATGCAGTGGGAGTCCTTTCCCGGGAAAGTCCTGCTCCTACAGACAAGGTGATTATTAATCCCTCTTCCATTAGCGAACTTGCTTCTATTCTACCCTTTTCTTCCCGTGCTGTAAAAATAAATGTAAATCCCCTTACTGCGACGGCTCAGATTGTTTTTAACCCTACAGAATGGAAAGCAGATGATAATGGATACAGTCTGAAATTTGCAATATATCATCCATTAAGAAAGAGGGTCTTTACATTAGACCAGAACGGAGTAGATACAGATGGTGACTCCCTTCTTGACACAATAAATATCCAAAACTTCCGTCCCACAGAAGATGAATGTTTCGACTATGTTTATCTTCTGGTAAGTAATGTAAGTTTAAAGACAGTCAGTCCTGTGAATGTAGTATTACATACAAAAGCCCCCAGTTCTGTTCCCGAAGACCAAATTTTGAAGAAGTTTGTGCAGATTTGTGACCCGTATTATGATTACAAATTATTGCGAACGGCTACTTTTCCTGCATTTGGTGTCTCTTCCTATTTGCTCGAGATGACATCAGGTATGTGGAGAGGTTCTCAGGAACTATATAATGCCCAACCATGGAAACATTATCTTACTATTATTGAACCTTCCATAGTATTGCATGATAAAGCCATGTTATTAATTACAGGTGGAACTACAGGTACGGAGCCGGATATTACAGACCAGGCGGAAATGGTGTTTCCTTTTATATCCGCAACGGGGACTATAGCTGTTCTTTTAAAGGCTGTTCCCAACCAACCATTGCAATTTATTGATGAAACAAGAAAGCGGGTAGAGGACGGTATTATTGCTTATAGTTATGATAAATACATGGATGGATATAGAGCGAGAAAAGCAGATATAACCTGGCCTGTTCTTTTACCGATGGTTCGTTCTGCAGTCCGTGCTATGGATACAGTTCAAAAATTTGTCAAAGAAGAAAAACCCGGACGCCGATATGAAGTTAACAAGTTTGTAGTTACCGGGGCCTCAAAACGCGGTTGGACAACATGGCTTACATCAGCGGTAGACTCACGAGTTTATGCATCCATGCCTATTGTGATTGATGTGCTGAATATGCCTTATCAAATTGAACACCATTATTATTCTTATGGAGGGAAGTTTTCACCCGCTTTAATTGATTATGTATCAATGGGTATCTTCGACCGATTGGGGACACCGGAGGGAGATTCTCTATGGAAAATTGTTGACCCAATCAATTATCTTGATTCTTTAACTATGCCGAAATTTATCCTAAATTCTACAGGGGACCAATTCTTCCTCCCTGATTCCGCGAAGTTTTATTTTAATATGCTTAAACCCAATATCCCGCTTACTAATGGTGTTATGTTCCCTGATAATGCTTATCTCTATTAT
>Ga0209721_1001972_pt1 | contig 13925 bp, 6 predicted proteins | sample TshhotsprinmetaG_FD_184139 | JGI IMG/M metagenome (GOLD analysis project Ga0209721, IMG submission 184139) | Hot spring microbial communities from South Africa to study Microbial Dark Matter (Phase II) - Tshipise hot spring metaG (SPAdes)... | ecosystem: Environmental > Aquatic > Thermal springs... | reverse complement strand
CTCTACTTTCCGCTAACTTGACAAAACAGCAGACATATTCTATAACTATAATATCATAGCCACCCTATTTCTTGGAGGGAGCGATGTCTGCTTCTGAACAAGTAGTACGAGTACTGGAGCAAGTTGTCAAGGGCATCCGGGTGGGCACGAACCTGGCCCTTTTACATTTACTGTGGGCAATGATCAGTGGCGCTTTCCTATGTAGCCGGGGAGCACTCTTTCCCGCCCTCCAGGCGGCGGGCTTTTCCCCCGCCCAGATTCGGCGCTGCGGACAAGCTCTCCGGAAGGGAGTGTGGCAGATCGCCGACCTGGTTCAGGCCTGGCGGCAATGGGTCCTGGCGCAGGAGCAATGGCAGCCTCACGTTTATGAGCCCTACCGCCCGGTGGCGGTAGACCTGGTGGCCTTCTGGCGGCCGCGCCTGAAAGGCTGGGCCGGGAAATTCTTCCACCAGATGGCCCAGCGGGCCATCCGGGGCATCGGCTTCGGCCTGGTGGTAGAGGTCGGACGGGTCGGAGACCAGCGCATCCCGCTGCTCCGGAACATCCTGCGGGCCGATCCCGCTGCCACGAGTCCGCGGCAAATCCAGCGGCAAATTCTGGCAGCGGTGGGGCGGAGTTTAGGGGACCACGAGGTGGTGGTGCATGATGCAGGTATCTCCATCGCCGAGATGCAGGCTGCTGGGGTAAAGCGGTATGTGGTGCGGCTACCGCTCAACTCCACCGCCCGCCGTCATCAGTTGCCTGCCCGCAAGAGGAAAGGTCGCCCTCCCGAATACGGGGAAATCGTCCGGCCATTGCCCCGGAAGTACAAGGGACGCTCCCTCCCGGCCACGCCGCCCGATCAGGAAGTGACTTTTGAATTCCAGGGGCGGACGATTCGGGCTCGGGGATGGTTTCATCTGGTCCGCAGCGACCAGAAAGCGGCAGAGGCCCAGGAGACCTTTACCATCTGGGTATTCACGGACCCGCTCTACCAGGAGCCCCTGGCACTGGGGACCAATCTGGATGCGCACCCGAAGACCATTCTCTGCTTGTATCTGGATCGCTGGCCGGTAGAGCAGGTGCCATTAGGGGCCAAGCAGTTGCTGGGCCTGGAGCGGCAATTCGTTTTCGCTCCCGCCAGTTGCCAACGGCTGCCGGAACTGGCGCTTCTGGCTGCGAACATCCTGACCTATCTGGCGGCCGTGTTGCCCCCGGTGTCCAGCGGCTTTTGGGATCGGCATCCGCGACGAACCCCTGGGCGTCTACGGCGACTCCTGGGTCAGATCGGTTTTCCGGAAGATCACCCACTGGCGGGGCAAATTCGGGAAAAACGCTCCGTCACTGCCCACTTGCCCAAGGGGATTTTGGCTCACCGGCGTCAGAAAGCCGCTCCATAGGCATTTCTCGGCGCTCCAAGGCCTCTTTCCTCTCAACTTTTTAATGATCTACAAGCCAGAACCCCGTGTTCTGGGCTATTTAGCGCGCCCGCTAGCAACGAAGATAGCGGAAAGTAGAGGTGATACGACTTTATGAGAATCAACAGCACCCTTGCCCACTTGCATACTTGCCCACCTGCTATCCTTCACTCCAACTTTCGCGTCAACTTCCGGGTCTCATACCGGAGTTTCTTGGTCCGCTGCGGGTCTGCCTGACCGGAGCGCTCCAGGTCGGCGGCCTGCTGCTCCATCTGGGCTGCCAGATCGGCCTGGCCCATCTCCAGGAGGCGGGTAGCGGCGGCGCGCAGCCGACGGGTGGCGCCTGCCACATCCCCGGCCGCCAGGTCCGCCTGGGCGCGGGCTTGCAGATGGAACGCGCTCAGCATTTCCACCACCTGCATCACCCGCGGCACCACCTGCGCCGCCCGCGCCAGGTCCGGGGTGTACTCTACCACAATGTCGATACGGCTCTTCTGCCCGGCGACCCCACCAGCCGGGTCGTCGCAGGCCAGCAGCGCCTGGGCTATCCTGTATGTCCCCGCCGGGCGAGGGGGAGCGATCAACTCTACCAACAGCGCCGGTGCCTCCCCTTCCGTCAGATCGCCCAGGAGGAAACTGTAACTGCCGCCCTGGTTGACCGTCTCCAACGGGGCAATCGTCGGACGAACCCGGTATGCGGATCGGACCTCAACTCCCTGAGAGAGGCCCAATTTCACCTCCAGATTCCGGTAGCGGACGGCCTGGGCGCGGCCCAGTTCCTGGGCGAAGGCTGCCGGGATGTCGTCGGCGTCTTCCAACAGATATGCTTCGCCTCCTGTCTGATCGGCGATGGGGATCATCAATTCCTCGTTAAACTCGCCCCCCAGCCCCATTGTGCTGATGGGAATGCGGTGTTGTCGGGCGCGGGCGGATTGCTGCCGGCATTCCGCCTCATCCATGGTGAATCCGTCGGTCAGAACCAGCAATCGGGGAGCGACCCCCGGCGCCGCGCCGCGGCGCAATTCCTCCAGCCCCAGTGCCATCCCAGCGCCGATGCGGGTTTCGTCCCCTAACTGCAGGAGGTCCAGGCTCGCCAGCGCATCCAGGAGGCGGGTCTTCTGGCTCCCCGGTGCAGTGGAGATCAGCACCTTCGCCTGACCGGCAAAGGCGATCAGGGCAAAACGGTCCACCGGGCGCAGTTGTTCCACCACAATCCGCAGCGCGTCCTTCACCCGGTCAATCTTCCGCGGAAAGAGGGCCAGGACTTCTTCCGGGATGCCCTCCGAATGCCAGGCGGGCACTCCGTCTACCATCACCTCACGCAACATCCCCCGACGAGCCAGAGAGCGGAACTGTTCTTCAGTGACCAGCCGGAAGTACATAGAGTCGCTCAAGTCCACCACAATGACCAGGTGAACGGGGAGGGTTCCCTTTCCGGTCGGCCCGACGATTTCCAGCAGGAGATAGACCAGCCGGGGATAGGGTGTGACCGGCAGGGCAGGCGTGTTCACCGCATATGCCAGACTTAACGGCTCACCGGCCATCGCAGTTACCCCACATCTCTCTTTTTCAGGGCCACTAAGGTGCCGATTCCAAACAGGATGGCAAACTCGACCAGGATACCCCAGTCCTGTATCAGATGGGATCGGGTACGGGTATAATCAATCTGGAATTCCCAGGTAGTGGAAACATCCACCGGCTCCGGCTCCACCGTCTGGGTGACCGTCTCGGTCACGGTGACCATCTCATTGGCGGTCACTTCGGGCACACTGATGGGGACAGTGACCTGAATTCCACCGGGACAGGGGACGGCGAGGGATTCGGTCCGGGTGACGACGGTGACCGGCTCCCAATCCTCGGCCGGTTTCTCCACCGTTGTGGAGACGACGCGGGGCTCCGGCAGAAATCGGGTACGGTTCAACTGGTTCAATCCCTCCAGATTGGCCGATGTGCCCAGCGCCTCGGTCGTCCATCGGCTCAGCGTGAAACTGGAGAAGGGACGCGTCGCCTCCGGCAGTTCAAAGAACACCCCGCTGAAAATGATCTGGAAGAAGAGGAGCAGGAGGATCACATAGATGACGGAGTTGGTATTGGGCACCAGGGCGGAAACCATCAATCCCAGCATAATGGCGGCCAGCGCGCCCATCACCAGCGTGATGTACATCTCTATCGGCGCCGGAAAGAAGAGCCCCTCCCGGGGCAAGCGCACTTTCAGACCGACAACAAGCAGCAAAAGCGCACATTGCAGTAGAGCAAATGCTCCCAGGACAGCCACTTTGGAAAACAGATACGGAAGCAGACGCAGGGTCACCATCCGCTCCCGCAAGTAAATAGCCCGTTCCTTGACGATTTCGTAGGCCGACCCAAATAGTCCCAGCAATACGGCAGCCAGTCCCATTAACATCAACAGGGTCTGGGTCTTGCCCACGATGCTGTAGGAGACGCTCTGGCCTGGTTGAACGGTCGCCAGTTCCCGTTCAATCTCTTCCAGCATGTTCCCAACCAGCCAGTGGCTCTCGGCGATGAGCAGGAAGAGCATACCGATGATGGGCATCACCGCCAGGAGTACGGTCAACAGGAGTTTGTCCCGCACCACCAGGTTCAGATAACGGCGGGTGAGGACAAAGAACTGAAGAAGGGGGTTCACGCGCGGCCGTTGGGCGGCTGCGGCAGGGATAGCCTGCTTGCGCAATTGCTGGAGGTCCTGCTGGCGACTGGCGACGTATTTCTGGTGCTGAACGGAGTTGCGGAAGCGCTGCTCCCAATCGGCCGCTTTCCGTTTGGCAACCTTCGGGTTCGGATCGTCCAGTTGAGCGTAGATATCGGCGAAGTCACCGCTTTTGACGCCGAAGAAATCCAGCGCCTCGTGGGGCGGGCCGAAGAAGACCATCCGTCCCTGCGCCATAAAGCATACGTGGTCGCACTGGGTGATGTTCGCCGTAGCGTGGGTGACCAGTACAATGGTTCGGCCTTCGTCCGCCAACTGGCGCAGGGTGTGCATCATTTTCTTTTCCAGGCCAGGGTCCAGCCCCGATGTCGGCTCATCCAGGAAGAAGAGGCGCGGGTCCGCCAGCAACTCCACGGCGATGTTGACCCGCTTGCGCTGTCCGCCGCTCAGGCTGGAGACGACCTGGTCTTTCTGACCCAACATCCCCACGGCCTGGAGGACTTCATCAATCCGCTTCTCAATCTCCCGGTCGGAGGTATCGGGGGGAAGACGGAGACGGGCAGCGTAGCGCAGCGCATCGGCAACCGTAAGGTCTTTGTGGATGATGTCGTCCTGGGGGACATAGCCGATGAGCGTGCGGTAGAGGTCAAAGTGCTGGTAGAGGTCTTCGCCGTTGACCAGCACATGCCCCTCGTCGGCACGGACGAATCCGTTGAGCGCCATCATCAGAGTGGTCTTCCCGGCGCCGCTGGCCCCAACCAGGGCGACAAACTCGCGGGGCTGGATGGAGATGCTGACATCTTCCAGGATGCGCTTTTTGCGGTTGCCGCGCCCGACCTCGCGGATCAGGCGGACTCCGTCCAGTCGCATTCCTCCGGTAACGCTATACTGCTGGATGGCCGAGGCTTCAAAGATCAGGCGGAACGGGCCGATCTGTACCACATCGCTCGGGCGGAGGGGGGTCGGGCCGGTGATCCGGCGACCGTTTACGAAAGTGCCGTTGGTGCTATTCAGGTCGGTGATGCAATAACCCTGAGGCGTCCGGTCCACGCGGGCGTGGTGCCAGGAAACGGTGGGGGCCGAGAGGGGGAGGTCGGCCTGGGGATTGCGCCCGATGAGTATAGAGGCTTTGGCGCCCAGGACGGTTGTTCCCATCCGCATCGTCCCCCCGACGACCGGGATGGGCAGAGCGGCAGCAGGGGGAACGGGGCCGGGAGCGCGAAACGTCAGGCCGACGGAGTTGCCATGCGGATCGCCGATGCGCAGGATATCGCCATCCTGCAGCGTGGCGGATGGCATCCGTTTCCCGTTGATGAACGTCCCGTTGGTACTGCCCAGGTCGGTATACACCCAGGTCGTTCCCCGCTGCTCCAGGCGGCCATGATGACCGGAGACGTAATCCAGCGGGAGGACCAGGTCATTATCGGGGTGGCGGCCGATGGTGATCAGGGGACGGGTCAGGGGGATTTCCCAGATCGGCTGACCGGGGATAGAGACGAGCAGGCGCGCCTTATCGGCTGGAGAAGGAAACCCGGTGACCGGGGAAGGCGGATAGGGAGCCGCGGAAGGGGGTGGAGGACCAGGCGGCGGAGCAGGCGGCGCAGTCAGCGGTTTCCCACAAGTGGGACAAAAGCGGGCCTGAGGGTTTTTGACTTCGTGGTTGCAGAAAGGACAGGTGTGGGAAGACATCTTCTCACCTCAAGAACCTGCATTTCAGCTTTACGCGCTTGCGGGTCACCTGCAATAAAATTGATACAAATTATTAGAGAGACCAGACTTTATGAAAAATCGGGGGTTGCGAGGCACTTCGCTGCCCCGCAAACTCCATTATAAACCATTCCGGAATTTTGTCATAACCGCAGCGGGCGCTGTGCAGGGGGATGAAGCCTGCGCAACCGATCGTTTCGGGAGAGCGCTCTTTCGTATGCGAGGCGAATTATCGTCCAAACCCAGATCGCCCTGTGAAAAAGGGCAGAGAGCCGAAAGGCCGGATACGCCTACTCCCGTAAGATGGACCGCAGATCTACTTTCGTGCCTTCGGGCAGATGCAGAACAAAAGACGTCTCGGCCTTCCGAACCACAAAAACCCATGTCAATGAACCGCTCTGGGATCCTTGAATGATTGAGGGTTTTTATAGTCCCATTCAGAGTGATAGATCAATCCGAAATTTTGTCCCAATCATATTGAGAGGGTGGAACTTCTCCATCCACGATCAGGAATGTATCCAGGGAGGAACTCGGTCTCACCGTCTCGTCCATAAAGGTGCGGAACCAGTCGCGCCTTTCGGCTTGTATAAAGGTCACATCAATCCCCTCAATTTTGACGGGCCGGTCTATTCCTGGTATGGGGGTTAGAGTGGGAGTGGGTACAGGAGTAGGAGTGGGCGTGGGAGTGAAAGTAGAAGTGGGGGTTGAAGTAGGCCCAAAGAAAGAGCCTCCCACTCCACGCTGCCGCGCCAGTACCAACCCACCGACCATGGCAAACGCCACGCAGAGAACCAGGAGACCGATGCCCCCGATCAACAGCCAGCGGGGGGAGGTGCGGGCCGGACGGCTGGTGGCTATGTCGGGAGGTCCGGGAACTGCGCCGGGGAGGGCAACCACCGTCATCCCTGCCACGCCGCCCGTCACCTCCAGGATGCTTTGTCCCAACCGTACCCGGTCGCCCGGCGCTAAAGTGCCGGGCTAAACGGGTAAAGCCCCCTCCGAGGGCTAATCGTGCAGCCCGCAGGGCTTGTTCAGCGCGATGGTCTTAGCCTCGTTTCCGGTACAAAACGTGGCGGACGCCCTGATCTATCGGGGTTTCCCAAGCTGAAGCCGGGCCTCCGGCCAAATTTTGTACCGGGAACCAGCCTCGCGCCCTGGGCAATGATGGCCTTCCTCTTCCCGAACGATGAATGCGCCCCGTTGGGGATAGAGACGCCTGATATTCCTGCTGCGTAAATTGACAATGGCAAATTTTAAGTTATAAAACAAAAATTGACAGCTGTGCCCTTTGAAAAGGCCGCTGGCAGGACAAAAGCCAATGGGCTATCGCCTTAGCGGCGCAAAATGGGCGGTTTTCAGCCCCCCTCACCCCCCTTACCCCCCTCTCCCCCTTGCCCTGACGGGCGGGGGAGAGGGGGGACAGAGAGGGGTTTTGCGGGGCGGCGGCGAAGCCGCCGCCCCGCAAAACCCCGTTTTTCTCCCCCCCTCCCTGTGGGGTTGTAGGGGCGGACGATCCGTCCGCCCTCAACGGGGAGGGGGGCAGGGGGGTGGGGCCCAATCTCTTTCGGCTCACCAAGGGACCTCTTTCGGCTGGAAGCCGAGTTGGATAATACCATTTATACTTTTAACGCACAGTTTGTCATTATAATTTAGAATCTGCCATTGTCAATGTAACTACACCGCAGAGTCGCAGAGCACGCGAAGGGGTACTTTGTCAAGGTAGTTACCCTGCTGCATTCACTTGGCACTCTTGTTCCTTGAACAGGCAACATCACGGAGCGATCAGCGCGCGCAGTACCAGCGGCAGGTAGATCCTGCGCGTTTTCAGATGAAAATCCTGTCGCACTGTATTGTTCGGAATAACATTTATTGTTGCAACTTCCATCCCATGACCGCTCAATGAGACCGTGAAGACGCGGGTGCCGGACGGCGAGAACAACGTGTAGAACGAGTCGTCCACGGCCGGGTCATCGGTGGCAGCCGTGATCGTGGAGTAGCCGCTGTCGTTGTAGACCGTGGCGCCGGCCAGGGGAATGCCGCCGTCGCCATAGACGTTGCCGACGACTAGACCGCCGGGCCGAGAGACGCAGGCGCCTTCCCCTAGCGCAACGTCGTCAATGTGCATGTCATTGCCGTACGCGCTAACGCCCAGGAATCCCACGCGCAGGTCTGTCTGGCCCGCGTGGGCGCTCAGGTCCACCGTGTGTTGTTTCCAATCCTTAGAGCCGTCATAACGTAGAATCGGTGCGCCGACATTGCTCCAGGTGGCTCCGCCGTCGGTGGAGACCTGGACTTGCACATGGTCGTCGAGGTCGCTATAGCTCGTGTCGTGGTACATCCAGAAGGTTAGGGTAGGAGACAGGATCATGGTCATATTGACGCCCACCGTGCGATACAAGCGTGTCTGAGAGCCGGCAGGGGCGAAGAGGGCATTGAAGTACACCAGGTTGGGCGGGCTGTGAGCAGGCCCGCTGGGGACAAGCCGGGTACCGGTATGAGTAGCCCACTCTCCCGCCGTTCCACCGACGTCGGCCTGAGCCCAGTACGCGGGCAGGGCTGGCGGCGTGACCGAATCAAAGTTTTCGGTGAACCCCGATCGGGCATACCCCGGCGCGTTGCAGGCGGCGCTATTTGCCGTCAGGGTAAAGTTCTCGGTGCGATTCGCTGTCAGTGGGCCAATGATGCGAGTGGCCGTGTTGTAACCCGCGACCCAGGCATTCACACTCCAGTTAAGCGGCCCCCCTCCAGGCAACGTGACGCTGTAAAAGCCGGTGGCCGGGTTCGTCCAGACGGTGTTTGCATAGCCGGAAATATTCAAACTGGCATATAACGGCCAGCCGGTCAGGGCATCGGTAACCGTGCCGGAGACCACGTAGGAAGGTGCCAGGGCCAGCGTAAAGTTCCGGGTGGTCGTGAGGCCAGCAGTGACGACCACGCCGGTGGCGGTAGACGGCAGGTAGCCGAAGGCTGAGGCAGTCACGATGTAGGTGGCGGCCGGGAGGGTCATAGAGTAAACCCCGCCTGCGCCGCTGGTGGCGACGCCTGCCCCTGTGGGTCCGGCCGCCGCCTCTACTCGCACCCCGACGATGGGGGAGCCACTGCCGGCCTCCGAGACCACACCCCTCAGCGTACCCGTCGGTTCGGATGTGCCGTTGTAAACCACCAGGGCAAAGTCCTGATCGGTGGGGTCGGTGTTGCCCGGCACCCCGTTCCCCGCGATGTTGGTTGCGGTGATGACGACGGTGAAGGAACCGCTGAGGCCGGCGGGCAGAAAGACGCTCTCCACGTTGTTGCGGGGGTCGGCGCTGCCGCCGGGGACCGAAGTGCCGCCGGAAAAGACGTTGCCCCGGTAGGTCTGCCCGCCGACGGTGACCGCCAGGTCCAGGTTGTTGACGTAGGCGTTGCCGGTAGTGGGGCCGGGGGCGTCCGTCCAGGCCAGCGTCACGCGGAAAGGCTTGTTAGGGTCGGCGACTATGCCTGACAACTGGTAGACCTGACCACTGTTCCCGAAGAGGTGTGTCTGGTCCACAACCATCCGGGGAGTGCTGTCAAAGGCGCGGCCCAGGTGGACCTCGCCGAAGCCCTGGCTGTTAGACGGGAGATTCCCACCGGCGCCCGTGCCGGTGAGATAGCGGGTTGAGTTGATCAGGAAGGCCTTAACCATCGCCGGGCTGGGCGTACTGCCAAAGCGGGTCTGATACCAGTAGTAGACCTGGGAGGCCGCACCCGCCACTGCCGGGGTGGAATGGCTGGTGCCGGAGGAGGCAGCGTAGAGCGTCTGGCCGGAGGGCCTGTACTTATCACAGACGCCCTCGCCGTTATAGTTCGGCGACTGGGAGGCGGCGCCTTGGATGTGCGTGCCCGGGGCGACGATGTCCGGTTTGACGCGCTCATCGTCGGTGGGGCCGCGGCTGGAGAAGGAGGCCATATCCTGGGCACTGTCGGCGCCAGATGAGGGGACACTGCATCCGTCCGTCCAGCCGGGCCGATAGTTTTCCGCCGCGCCCACGGTGATGACGTTCTTGGCCGTGCCGGGGGTGCCCACGTTGTTGTTCGCACGGCGCGTGCCGTCATTTCCGGCCGCAAAAACGATGGTCATTTCCTGGTTGCCGGGCGCGTCTGGCCGGGCATCCCGCACCCGCGCGTCGTATTCTTGAGCCTCTGCGTCATAAGCGCCCCAGCAAATGGTGTAGGGGTAGCCGCACCCCCACGAGTTGGAACTGATGCGCGCGCCCTGCAAGTGGGAGTTGTCGATCAGGTCGGTGGGGCTGGCGGTGGCGTCCCACTCGCCGGCGTTGTTGAACACTTTGGACCCGGCCACCCGGCCGAAGGGATTAATGCCCAGGCCGTAGTTGTAGCCACCGGAATCCTCGTAGGGGAAACCGGTGCGGTCATTGTAGCCGACGGCGATGGAGGCGTTGATGTTCCCATGGCCCCCTCCCCCATCGGCCAGCGGATCGCTGGTCCAGTTGTAGTTGTAGGTCAGGCGGTCGGGGTCGGAGGTGCTGCCCTGCACATAGAAATCAGCATGGGTCGGGGTGGCGTCGCCGTCATCAATGCCGTCGTCGGTGATGTCTATGATCGGGTAGGTGTCGGGGCTGGTGGAGAAGCCCAGGGACTGCAGCCAGGCCAGATAGCCGGGGCCGGAGGGCTGGGTGCCGGCCGCGTTGAGATTCCCGGCCATGATCTGACCCTGGACCTCGTCCAGCATCTGCGGCCGGTGGTACGGTTCCACGTTGACCACGTCCGGCAGCGAAGCCAGCCAGGAGATTTCCCCGGAAGGCACGCGCACTCCCAGGTTAGTGTAGCCCAGAACCTCGTAGGGTCGCCGGAAGACGCCTGTCGCCTGCTCCAGGATGCTCTGGACGGTCGCTTCGGCGCCGGAGTGGTTGTAGACCTGGACGATGACCTCCACTTCGGCGGGGAGGTCATCGGCATCGGCCAGGGCCGGGTGGAGGGCGTAGGCGGGGTGATAGAGGCCGGTCCAGCGCAGCGGGGCCAGAGAGCGGAGTTTCTCCATCGCCCTCCCCTTCCCCCAGACCAGGTAGGCATAATCGGGGATGTAGGTGACGATTTCCAGCCCGGCCTTTTCCATCGCCGCATACCATTCGTCCTGAATGGGGCCAGGGAACTGGACCAGGTGGAGGCCGGGGCGATCCCCGGGCAGGGCGAACCGGCGCAGGCGGTCGGGCAGGCTGGGTTCGCCGATCAGCGGGTCAAAACTCCCCCAGCGCAGATGGATCGGGAGCGCGGGGTCAGCCTGGACCGCCGGAAGAGGCGCCGGACGCTCCGGTCCGACCAACTCCCAGGATATGGCCTGCGCGCCGATGGGGACACTGCCGATCGCCAACAACAGGCTCAGCAGGAGGTAGAAGGGGGCAGAGAGGAGAATCGGAATCGGTCTTCTTTTCTCCATAAGATTATCTCGCACGGGTTATTGACACCAGAAGCGCCACTCGTCTCCTTCGGACAGATCGTAGGTCCCGCTTGTGCTTGCCCCACCGCATCCCCAGGCGGTATAGGAGTAGAGTCCTGGGATGACCCGGATGGTATGGCGGCCGGGGCCGAAGGTGAACCGGTACGTGGCCGGCCCGCTCAGGCTGAGGGTCAGTGTCCCATTGGTGTCGTTGATGATGGTGACAGTGACGGTGGGGCGGGTATCCGGCGTGGGGGTGGGCTGGGCGACCACGATCATCACATAGAGCCGGTCGCCGAAGAAGCGGCCGTCGGGGGAGCGCATCTGCCAGTAGCCCTTATAGGTGCCAGGGGTGGAGGGAGCAGTCATCTGCACGGAGATATCGGCCGTTGCACCGACCGCCGTATTGGGCACGTTGACCGATTCGGGGGCGCCCATCCGGTCGCCGGAGACGAAGACCCAGCGGCTACCACTGGGCCAGGGCGCGCAGCCGCTGGAGCGGACGCGCCAGGTCTTGGTGAAGGAAGCACCGGGCCGAAACACAGTCCCGTCGGGCACGGCGACATCGGCGACAAAGGCGACATCAGGCAGGCAGGGAGTCGGGGTGGGCGTGTTCGTTGGACGAGGGGTCGGAGTGGGGGTGCGGGTGGGGGTCGCAGTGGGCGTGGGGGTGGCGGTAGGAGTAGGAGTGGACGTCGCGGTGGGCGTCGGGGTGGGAGTGGGCGGTGTGAAAAGGTTCAGGCCCCGGCCCAGCACGATGGCGGAAAGGACGCACAGGATCAGGCCGACGATGCCCAGGCCGATCAGGAGGGCACTGGGGAAGCGGCGTCGTCCGACCGGCCTGGGAGTTGCCGCCGGGCCGGGGACCGGCATCACGACTGTTTTAGCGCCCGGCGTCGGGCCGGGCGGGGAGACCGGCTGGACTGCCGGGCTCGGAGGGGGAGCGGTCACCGCGCTCCTGGCCAGGGTGATGACCCGCAACTCGGCATTGCCGATGCGGATGCGGTCTCCCGGGCGAAGCGGATAAATGCCAGCGATCCGCTGACGGTTGACCCAGGTGCCGGTAGCGCTGTTATTGTCGCGGATGTAGAGCTGATCGTTCTGGACCCAAAGGACAGCGTGGTAGGGAGAGACCTGGGGGTCGGAAAGGACCAGGTTGTTCAGCGGACCGGAGCCGATGCGCAGCCCCTCCGGACCGACCGGGTAGGATTGCTGGTTGAAAAGCAGAGCAAAGGTAGGCATCAAGCAACTCCGTATGTTGAAGGCATTTGCAGTGCATTATCCGTCAAACGGGACAGCGCCCACAGGGGCACAACACCACTCCGCTGCGTGGCTGACTACAAGCGCGGTTTCCCTACCGGAGAGAGTGTGCCATTGGCTGATTTGCCGCATATGCCCTCTGCGCTTTCCGTCGGCATTGCTGCCCGGGGAAGAGCGGGGGACCTGCCCTGTCCTGTGGGGCTTCGGGGCGGGCGGCCTTTGGCCGCCCGCCCCGAAGCCCCCTGAATCCCGCCTATCGTGAGCAGCACCAGAGAGGCCAGGAGGCACAGTTTGCCGGAAAATGGCATACCGGTTGGGGTTTCTTTGAGCATAAGATTACGGTCCTTGAGAAGCGGGCAGCGGGCCCACTGGGGTCAACCGCTGCCCGCAACATAAGTGAACGCGCGCGTATTTTGGTTTACCGTGTAGCCACGATTTCTAATCGCGCAGAGCGTTTTCGCGGCACAATGGACGCGATTGGGAAATCTACAAAACTCTATAACGCAACGTTACCCAAATATGCTCTATAGCACACCCCAAACAACCCCCGAAGGGGGCTTCTGCTTGGAGTCCGATGGTTTCGCATCGGGCGGGTTGCAGCGAACCTCCCACCCAACTGCGGAAATCTGCGCCTACACTCCCTTGCTCCTTCCCAGTCGCGGCATTGCAACAAAGGGACCAGGATCAGGATTTATGGAAGGCGTTCCCAAATTCCTGGGAACATTTCCGGAGATACAGGTATCAGCGAAGGGTTGTTATTTTCCTGTCCGGTACCGCCGCTATAATAAATTGTGACTTGCCGCGATTCAAAGGCATCACCGGATGCATTGCATGCAGCATCCTGGCAAACCATAACCCACCATATGTATGTGCGCCCTGAAGGCCATCCTGACGGCAAACTGGTAACCGTTACCTGACTCACATACCCCAGGTCACCGCTGATGGCCGCATTAGAGTTCATGGGATCCACCAGCACCAGCCGATAGCGATCTGAAGTAATGCCCCGCAATTGCCAGCTGAAAGTAGCGGGAAGCGAAACGCTACTACCGTCTGACGGTGAAAGCATAGTCACATCTTTGATATCAAAGTCGCCGCCATGCACTCGGGTGCCGCTGGTGTAAGATGTAATGTCTGGACCATACCAACCCCATAGTCTCCCATTTGGCGTTGAACTGGGATTCAGGTACCTTACGTAGTACTTTTGTCCTGAGGACAGAGTGGGAGGATTGGAAAAGAGATAGTTCCCATTGTTGTTCGTAGTTGTGCTGGACCGAGTGGACCAGGAAGAGCCATTAAAGAAGCGCAAATCCAGGCCCACACTCGCCGCTGCTGCGCCCCCCAGAGTTACTCGCCATAGATTCCCGGTGACAGGGAAGGGGTCGGCGTAGGGCCAACACGACTCGTCACCGACATCTGGTATGTATTGGCGCCTCCTCCGGGGGCGGTGCCCGCATTGACCAGGACAAAGTAACTCCTG
>Ga0209721_1001969_pt1 | contig 13943 bp, 14 predicted proteins | sample TshhotsprinmetaG_FD_184139 | JGI IMG/M metagenome (GOLD analysis project Ga0209721, IMG submission 184139) | Hot spring microbial communities from South Africa to study Microbial Dark Matter (Phase II) - Tshipise hot spring metaG (SPAdes)... | ecosystem: Environmental > Aquatic > Thermal springs... | reverse complement strand
TGGAGCTGATGGGAGTCGAACCCACGACCTCTTGAATGCCATTCAAGCGCTCTCCCAACTGAGCTACAGCCCCAACATTTAAAAATACCATATGAAGGCGTTATTTTGTCAATCAACGTTTTGGTATTCCACAAAAAAATATCCACGAAAAGATATATTCTCCACATATTTAGACCAGAAGATTTTTATAGAGGACATTGTCCTTATCACTGTAGAAACCCACTCTTATCTCATTATTTCAAGTCTGTTGTTCTTTTTCTATCATGTCTAGTCCACACATACCCGACACTGGATGACCACACATCTATTTCTCAATACAAAATCATGAATGGCCTAAGCAGTCAAAAAAAAGAATGCTTCGTCACTGACGCTACTCACAATGAGAAGTAAGAAGGTAAAGTGACAGAAAAAAAGCTCCTTGTTCCAACGCCATTAGTCATGGTGCTGAATAGTGGAAGGATAAGGTCCCTGAGACAGAGGGAGAGCATTTTACCATTGTTAGTAATTTAGTATTAATATTCTTACAACATCAAATTTTGGTTGAGAAGAGTAATTTCCCTGTCCCCAACTTCATCACTAAGAACTTAAAAACCACTGTAAATCAATGAGTTATCATCTACAAATTAGCCTACATGCCCTCTCAGCTATTTTTAAACCATCCGATTTTCCTCTAAATGTCTATATTTTCCTCCTGCCTTGTTATCTCATTTGCGAATCTGATCATCTCTCTTCGTTCCGCTCTATTCTTGCAATTAGAACCTCTCTCCCTTTCTGTCATTGCGAGCGTCAGCGAAGCAATCTCGTCTTTCCCCGCTTCTGTCATTGCGAGGCTTCTCTTTTTATGTCATTGCGAGGAGCGCAAGCGACGAAGCAATCTCCAAACCGCTTGCCTTACTTAGAGACTGCTTCGCCTCATCGAGAGGCTCGCAGTGACTGACGGGAATTAGAGACTGCCACGGCCACTTCGTGGCCTCGCAGTGACAAAAGAAGGATGTCATTGCGAGGATTTTCCCTTCTGTCATTGCGAGCGTCGCGAAGGGATCTCGTCGTTCCTCCTACTTGGACGAAATGAGATTCCTCACTTCGTTCGGAATGACAGTAAAGGGAGTCATTGCGAGCGTAAGCGAAGCAATCTCCTGACCACTCGCCTTGGCGAGAGACTGCTTCGGGGCATCGAGCCCCTCGCAGTGACAAGTGGAGTGTCATTGTGAGCGAAGCGAATGGATCTCGTCGTTGCCTGTTCGTAGGCATTACTTAGAGACTGCTTCGCCTCATCGAGAGGCTCGCAGTGACTGACGGGAATTAGAGACTGCCACGGCCACTTCGTGGCCTCGCAGTGACAGGTGGGGGGGTATCAGAGTTACCATTCCTGCCTTTATTCTCTCCCTCATAGCTCTCTCTATCCTTTACCAATCTCATTAGAACCATGTCTTTTGTTAATCGTGATACCCTCATAGCAGAAAGATTATGTGTAGAATACAATGGATTAAAAGCAGAAATCAACGGAGATAGTATTCATCTTTTGATTCAAATTTTACAGGTAAAGATTTCTGATATTAGTAAACGAAGCAAGAGAGAAATTAGCTTTAAGAAGAGTAAAAGACAATAGACTACATTAGGTGGGAAAGGAAAATATGAGTCTTTGAAATATTTAGTTTTTTTGAATAAAATATGCCCTAAATTGATGAAGTCGGTCTATAGGACTTCTAACTTATCGTCTTTGTTTTCAAAAAATTTATTTAGCCTTTTTTTATCCTCTTTTATTACTTCTTCAGACAATTTTTCTAGCACAGAAAGAATTAAAAACCTCTTAAATATATCAGAATCGTCAATTTTATACCGCATCCACCTGCCCTGTTTCCTGCTCTTTATAAGTCCAGCATTTTGCAAAACCCCCAGATGAAAGGAGACTTTAGGCTGTATGATATCAAGAGCAGCAACGATGTCGCACACGCATAGTTCGCCATGCTCAAGAAGTTTTAATATCCTAAGCCTTGTTTCATCAGATAGAGCCTTAAATATGTCAATCAATTCCTGCATGCTATTTCTCAGATAGTATCAATTGTTTAATTTTATCAAGACTCGGCAAAGGCTGACCAGAATGTTTGAGTTTCCCATTTACCACAAGGGAAGGTGTTGTCATGGTGTACTTCATAATTTCCCGAATATCTGTGACTTTTTCAACCTTTGCATAAATATCCAGTTCCTTAACGGCCTGGTTAACCATTTCTACCAACTTCTCGCAGGTTGCACATCCATAGCCTAAAACCTTAATTTCCATTTTTTTGAACCCTCCTATAAAATCATATTAAATAAATAGCCCACCGCTATTATTGTCAATGTCATTATTCCTACAAAAACTCCGAGCAAAGGTAGCTTCAGCACCCTTCTCAAGATTATCATCTCAGGCAATGATAATGCAGTCACTGCCATCATGAATGCGAGTACTGTTCCTATGCTTAGACCTTTTTCTACTAAAGCATAGGCAATCGGAAGTATTCCTGCTGCATTGGAATAAAGAGGAATGCCTAACGCCACTGCAAAAGGCACTGCAAAGGGATTTCCTTTGCCTGCATAATGTGCCAAAAAATCCTGAGGCACATAACCATGTATAAAGCCACCGATGCCAATAGCTATTATGATAAAGAGCCATACCCTTTTCAGTATTTGTACTGTATTCCATTTTGCGTACTGCAGTCTTTCTTTGAATGTCTGTTTTAATATCTCCTGCTTTTGTTCTATACAGAATTTGTACACATAGTCCTCTACCCATTTTTCGAGCTTTAGCTTGCCTATGACGAACCCTCCGAATATAGCGACTAAAAGTCCTGTTCCGATATAGATTGATGCGATTTTCCAGCCAAAAAAGCCCCATAGCAAGACAACAGCAACCTCATTTACCATAGGAGACGAGATTAAAAAGGAAAATGTCACACCGAGCGGAACTCCTGCCTCTATAAACCCGATAAAGAGTGGTACTGCCGAGCAGGAACAAAAAGGGGTTACCACTCCGAGTAGTGCTGCGAATATGTTTCCTATAAATTCTTTTTTATTTGAAAGGAGCCTCTTTGTCTTTTCTGGAGGGAAAAAACTTCTAATTAAGGATACGATGAATATTATGACTGAAAGAAGCAAGAATATCTTAAAGCTATCATATATAAAAAACTCTATAACTTCTGAAAAGCGTGAGCCTTGCTCAAGCCCTATGACATTGTGTGTTAAATATGATGCAAATTCTTTTAGCATTATATCTCCAAGACATAAAATATAAAATTAATTTTATATAAACAAAATTTGATTTTTTTGTCAAGTTTCAATATTCCACAAAAAATTTACTCGAATAGGCGTAGTCTCATCATATTTAGACCTTTTAACTCCTACTCACTGAGGATTTTGCTTATACGACATTATCCTTGTTTATGCAAAAACTTACTCCTTTTTTGTCAATTTAAGATCATATTCCTTTTTCTATTAATGCGTAACTAAACCATCCCTCAGTGCAAGTCTATGAGCAGTCTCTACGATGAGATTTATAGTGAATACAGAATATAAAGATATTCCTATGCCAAGATGAAACTTATCCCAAAAAAACAGAGGGGGAGTAAGATAGTTAAATCCTATGAATGGATATATTGTTTCTTTGCAGAGTAAAGAATTAACAGAGCTGATGTATCAATGAAGGAGAAATAAGATTTGCATTAAGTTTCATAGTGACCCTGATTTTAATGTATTTTCTGGTTTGTTCATTCTATTTTATTTATTTGTCTTTAATTTTCCATCTTCGAATTCTATAATTTTCAACTTTTTTTAAAAATTCTTCTTTTTTATCAATAGAGATTTTTGAGCAATAATAGAATACAAAATCTTTTATTTTAGCTTTATCAAATGGTAAAATTGGTCTGAAGAGATACCCTAAATCTCTCGCAAATCTATCCTCTTTGAGAAATTTCGCTTGACTAAATCCATCTAAATCAATTATTGAATCAACCCTGTCTTCTTCGAAGAAAAAATGTTTAATATTCGCATCACCTAAAAAATAGGAATTACCGTGAATTTTACAGACCACATCTATAATTTTAAAAAAAAACAACTCGATTTTTTGTATATTCTTTTCCTCTTTGACTATCTCCAAAAAATTTCTGCCCCTTGCTCCCGCCATTACGTAGGCATCTTTTCTCTTAATTTTTCCATAACCGAATACTTTCACAAGAGGAACTCCTTTTCTCCTAAATTTTTCTGACATAGCAAAGGCAGTTTTTGCGGGATTGATTAATCTATGTTTGATTTTTCTCTTTAATTTTAAAGGAATAAATACCTTTAAAAAAATTTCCTCTCTCTGATCACTTACAAGTATTGTATCCTGCTTGGTAGAGTGAAGCTTAAAACCTCTTTTTTGAAGAAAATCATGGTATTCTTCATGTATTGAAGTAAAGGGTCTAAGTATATCTTTGCCTTTTGTTGCTTCTAAAAAATCCCTTACAAAAAATCTTACTTTCTCCGGGCTATGTTCTGTAAACCAAAAATTGTTCATCTTATTCTAATCTTAAGATATATACTGGAAAGAAGACTTGAAGAGTATATTTTAAGTTTCGGTAAAAGCCAATCCGCACCACGACATTTCACCGGCAATCTTTTTATGCAGTTTAAATTTTCCGTATTAACTCCACGTTCAGTAGTATAAAGCACTCTGAATCCCTCCCTTACCGCTATTTCTAAAGCCTTTTCGTCATAGGCTCCTTTTGGCCAGCAGAGATGATAGGTTTCTTTACTAAGATATCGATGAATTAGTTCTTTGCTTTTTCTTAGATCTTCTCTTATTTGAGCATAATCTCGTTGTTTTATATAATATGGTATGTCATGAGTGCTTCCGTGGCTTTCTATATCAAAAACCCTCTCTTCACTCATTTCTCTTAATTCTTTCCAGGTACATAAATAATCGTTACGCCCATGGGCAAAAATTAAACTCCACATCTCTTTGTGCGGACATGGCACGAATTTTTCTCTTTTTATTTCATTACGGACAAAATCAGTTATGACAAAAATAACTCCTCTAAGTTTATATTTTTTTAAAACGGGATATGCATATAGATAATTGTCGTAAAATCCATCATCAAATGTAAGAAGCACGCATTTTTTTCTTTTTTCCTTAGTGTTTTCCATAAGATAGAGGAATTCATCGGCACTTAGTGTTTTCCATCCCTTTCTCTTTAATTCCGCCATTTGCTCTTCAAATAATTCTGGAGTTACATTGAGTTCTCGATCACCAGGCATTACATGATGATACATTACAACAGGAATAGAGTCATTTAGCATTAAGTAACTCCATGTAAAGTTTTTCTGTGTGGTCTATCATTTGTTCGAAAGTAAATCTCTCTAAAACTGTTTTTCTCGCTTCTTCTCCCATCCGACTTCTCTTTTCTTTATCCTTGATAAGATTTATAACCTTTTCTGCTATATCCTCTGGATCACAGGGTTTAAAGAATACTCCATTTACTCCATCGACAATAAAATCCTTGAAAGTGTCTATTTCTGAAAGAGCAATGGCTCTCTTCATTGCCATAGCTTCAATTAGAGCATGTCCCTGTCCTTCAAGAAAGGATGGATATACAAATACATCAAAAAGGCAAAGAACCTCAGGAATGTCATCTCTGTGACCTAAAAATAAAACCCTTGATCTAAAATTTTCTTTCACATATGAGAGATAAATGGACTTATAGTGCTCATTAATAGCTGTGGCAAAAACAAGATAACAGGGTATTACTTCATTTATTTTGTTAAAAGCTTCAAGTAGATACTCCTGCCCTTTTACTCGTGTGAAAGAAGAGGTATTACCAATCACAATGTCATTTTCTGATAAGCCAAGGCTATTTCGAATATTAGTTCTGTTAATACCGTCAAATTTCTTTATATCAATTCCGCTTGGGATTATCTCTATGTCTTTTTCTGAACCCCTTACTTCTTGGACATTTCGCTTGATAAGAGAGGTAAGAACTACGATTTTATCAGGTATCCGATAAATAAACTTGGTTGGTAGGTCCTTTCCGATCGGATATAAATTCTGTCTAAATCTTACGAGCTTACACCCACAAATCTTTGCTGCCAGTCCACCAGCCCAGCTATCTTGAGAACTGTGGGTAGCTACTATTTCAATATTCTCTTTTTTTATAATTTTGATTAGCTTAAAAATATTACCCACCATTTTAGCTTTTGTTCGAAAGTCCATTTCATAAACCTTAATATCTGCTTGCTTTGCTCTTTGACTTAATACTGAACCGCGATTACAAGCAAGTACAACCTTATGCCCTCTTTTTAACAAGCCAGTACATTCATTTAAAACTCTTTGCTGCTGTCCACCCCATCTTTTAAGAGTCTCGGTATGAAGGATATTCATTTTTGCATCAACTCCAAATAGGCATGTTCGATTTTATCAAGCATTACTGTTAAGGTATGATTTTCTTGTATTTCTATTTTAGCATTAGCGGCTAAAAATGAAGCAAAATCTGGATTATTTAGAATTTTTAGTATATTTGAAGCTAATTCATCTGCATCGCCAGGTTTTGATAGAAGTCCAGTTTTTTCATGAATCACCACCTCAGGCACACCACCGACAGCTGTAGCTACAACCGGAACTCCTACAGCCATCGCTTGTAGCAAAGCCTGAGGAACTCCCTCAGCAGACTTTGAGCTTAAAACAAAAACCTCTCCAATGCTGTAAAAAGGTGAAACATCAGCCTGAAATCCTGCAAAAATTACAGAATCTTCAATATTAAGTTGTTTCACATAATTAACCAGAAAATCCCTCCTTGGACCATCACCGACTAAAAATAGCTTAGAGTTTGGAAATTTTGTTAGGACTTTATGAAAAGCATCAAGCGTTAACTCATGATTCTTCATTGATCTAAAAATTCCAACATTAATTATTACCGGTTGATTTTCTTTTAATCCGAAACGCTCTTTTAATTTTTTATTTCTCTCTACTGAAAAAAATCTCTCTTCAATGCCTGTGGGAATGCTAATCACTCTCCTGCTGGGAAAGCCAAATTTTTCTATTAGATTTTTTCTGATATTTTCTCCACAAGTAATAAACAGGTCAGGAAGATAGTGCACAAAGTTAATAATATTTCTGCGAAGGGGTAGATCAAGATGTCTTGTTCTGACTATAGCTTTAACGCCAGCAAGCTTTCCTGAAATAGCTCCTATCCATGAGTCAATACCGCTATGGGTGTTTATAATGTGAATCCTTTTCTTTTTTAAAATTTTAGTTAACTTTATAATTGATTCGATATCATAGGGTGTTCTAAATGGTAATGTAATAACTTCGATGCCTTGCTCACTTGCTTTTTCCTTTATTTTGCCATGTTCTCTACAAACAAGCGTTATTGAATGTCCTCTGTCTTGTAGTCCTCTACATTCAAAGAGAACTCTCTTTTCTTGACCTCCCATGCCATCAGACCACTCTGTATGTAAAATGTTTAATTTTGAAGTCATAGGTGACAATCCTTATATTAACATATTTAAAAAAAATTTAATTATTCCTTAGAAAAGCCTTACTTCCTTTTTATTTAAAATTTGCGAAATCGAATGATGATGTTTCAAATTTTTGTAGAAGTTTTGTTTTGAAATATATTATAATTTCTTTTGTTTTACTATGATAGACAAAAATCTTCTCCGACAGATAAAAAATCAAAGGCCGTCAGAGCCTGTTAAAGAGAAAAAAAGATTAATTTATCGGCTGAATAAATTATTTACTTTTCTTTTTAACCTTTTCCACAAAAGAGGGTTCAAATATAATTCTCTAAATTCGAAAGAATCATTAAATTTATTGCTCACGACAAAAAAATCGCTAATAAGATTTGGTGATGGAGAGGCACGAATAATTGTTGGAAAGGATCAAGGATGTCAAAACTATCATCCAAAGCTAAGAAAAAAACTTACAGAAATATGGTTAAACTATTCATCAGACTCTCCTTATCTTTTTGCCCTTTCTAATTGGAATCTAACCTCAAGTGTAGAAGAACTTAAAAAGCGGGGAACATTTCATATTTGGAAATTTTCCCGTTATCTTTTCTGGAAATTCAAAATGGAAAAATTAAAACTTCCTATTCTTGAGACAGACATGTTTAGAGCAGGACCTGCGATTTTAGATGGAAAGGAAATAGAACGTTTATGGAATGATTATTCAAATTTGATAATGGTGCATCATTCTTTAGAATACTATAAATGGTTTTCAAGCAAATATCCAGAAAAAAAAGTTTTCTTTATTCAAATTCCCGATAAAAATTTTTTTGAATTCGTAGAAGAAAAAAAAGAAGAAGTTCGGGAATTAGTTAAAAGGGAAAAAATTGATAAGAAAGACATAGTAATTTTGATTGCAGGAGGACCTGGAGGAAAGGTCTTTTGCTATGATCTTATATTAGAAGGGTTTAAGTGTCTCGATGTGGGACATTATTTTCATACATTCTACAATTTAGAAAAAATGAAAAATGAAAAGATTTAAGGTTCTCCATGTAGTTTCTAAGCTTCCTATTGGTGGGGTTGAATTAATGATTTACAATGAAGTTACCAATTATTCAGAAAGATTTACCCCAGTGGTTTGTTGCATCAAAGAGGGCGGTCCAGTTGCTGAAAAGATTAAACAGAAAGGGATAAAACTTTATGTTCTAAACAGAATGCAAAGTCATGGTTTTGATTGGAAAGCTATAAAAGAACTTTATCAAATAATAAAAGAAGAGAAACCGGAAATTCTCAGAACTCATCAATATCATGCAAATTTATATGGAAGGATAGCTGGAAAACTGGCAGGAGCTCCTTTAATTTTACCCACTTTTCACAATGTATATGTATCCCCTAAAAGACCAAAATGGCATAGAAGAGTTCTTAATAGAATTCTTTCTTATTTTTCTGATTACTTAATTGCTGTCTCAGAAGCTGTTGCCTATGATATTATTAATTACGACTGGATTAAGCCTTCGAAAGTAAAAGTTATACACAATGGTATATCAGTGGAGAAATTCAAAATAGAGGTTGATAAAAGAGAAATCAGAAGGAGATTTAATTTACCTGCTGATAAAATTATTATTGGGACAGTTGGAAGACTTCGTCCTGCTAAGGGACAGGAATATCTCATCAAAGCTGTTGCAGACATTAAAAATGTTACGATAGTAATAGCTGGAGAGGGTGAATTAAAGGACTATCTTAAAAATATTGCAAATAAATATAATGTAGAGTTAATACTGCTTGGCAATTTAGATAACGAGGAAATTCCTTATTTTCTTAAATCCATTGACATTTTTTGTTTTCCATCTTTGTGGGAGGGATTACCTTTGGCAGTCATTGAGGCAATGGCAGCTGAATTACCAGTAGTAGCCTCTGATATCTCCCCGCTTGTTGGTGCATTAAGTGATAGTGCATTGTATTTTCCGCCTAAAGACTATGAAAAATTAAGAGAGGTTCTTTTGACTCTGATTAATTCAGAAGATAAAAGAAAAGAATTATCTTTGAGAGCAAGAAGTAGGGCAGAGAATTTTACGATTGAAAATGTTGTAAAACAATATGAAAGTTTATTTTTAGAAATATTAAAGGCGAAGGGAATACAATGAGGGTTTTATTGCTATCAAGTTTTTCAAAGCCATGGGATAACTTTTATTCTTATAAATTGGGATTTGAAAAAAATGGTCATAAGGTTTATTCTTTCGGGAAAAGAGATTCTGAACTTCTTAATTTTGTTAATAGTAATAAACCTGATTTTATATTATTTACTAAAGATGAAGTTGATGTTGAATTTTTAGAGCCGATTAAGGGAAAAGTTCCCTTAGTGATGTGGTATCCAGATCCGGTAATTCCTGATTGGCTAATTCCGTATGTGAAAGTAACAGACGTTCTCTTTACAATGTCAGAAGGATTGATTGAGGAATTTAAAAAATACAACCCTAAAACTTTCTGGCTTACCCAGGCATTTGAGCCGGATCTTTTTCGAATATCTAAGATTACTGATGATGATATAAAAAACTTTAGTTGCGATGTGACTCATATTGGAAATCTCGGCTCTAAGGCACAGTATCTTATAAGAAGACAATATCTCAAAAGAATTATAAGAGAGGGATTTAAATTAAAATGGTGGGGACCACCTCTGCCAAGAAAAATCTCTACAATACCTTTACTTTTAAGTAATTTAAATAGAGCATATGGTGGAAGAATGCTCTGGGGAGAAGATTATGCAAAAGCCTGTATTCTCTCAAAGATTTATTTAGGTGTAGATTCAATGCCTCATATAAAAAAATCAATGAGTCACAGATTATACAAATCCATGGGATGTGGAGCTTTTTATCTTTGTCAACATGTAAATGGCATAGATGAAATGTTTAAAATAGGAGAGGAATTGGAAACTTTTGATAGTGAGGAGGAAATGATTGATAAAATAAAATTTTATCTTATCAATGAAAATTTAAGAAAAAAAATCGCTGAGAGAGGAAAGGAGCGAATTTTAAAGGAACATACCTATGAAGTTCGAATAAGGCAGATGCTGGAAATCTTAAAAGGGGAGGTACTTTAAGTTGTTAAGTGAAAGATGGCGAGATATTTCTGAACGAGCGATTTTTGCTTTAATCATTTTTTACTTTGCCACTCTGTTCTTCTCAAAAATGGAAACCTTAAGAACTGTTGCTTTATTTTCAGCTTTTTTTCTTTGGCTACTTGACATTAAGAGAAGAGATTTTAGTTTTCTAAGAAATCCCATTAGTATATTTTTTTATGGCATGATTTTAACCATCGGGCTTTCATATTTTGTATCCTTTAAGCCACAAGAGACATTGTCCCAACTTAAAGGAGAACCTTTAAAAGCCTTACTATTATACACTCTTTTTGCTTCGATAAGACTTAGCGATGAGAGATTGTATCTGACATCAAAAATAGCTGTTTTTTCCATAATAGTAATTTTGTTGTCAGGTTTTTATACTTTTTTCTTTGTTAATAAACTCTTTGTAATGTCTTCTAATACTTTTATCCTCTACGCAGGTTCAAATAGATATCCTTATTTCATTTTATATTATTTACCCTTTGTTCTTTATATCGCATTTAATTTCAAAAATCAATTAATTAGAAATTTTTCAATCGTTATTATTATACTTTCAATAATTGCCTATGTTGCCTCCTCATATAGAATTGGTTTGGCCGCATTATTTCTATTTATTCTTTTTTGGATTTATTTTCTAAATAGACTTTCGTCCTATAATGTTAGAAAATATTTAATATCAGTAACTCTAATTATAGCTATTTCAGTTGTTATTTTTTACTTTTCCGTTCCTACCTTTAAAGCAAAAATTTATTCTTTTTCGGAACATCTCTCTACCTTTACTTACAGAACCACTATATGGGAAAAAATAATTCTTGCTTTTAAAGAAAAACCAATCTTAGGCTGGGGATGGGGGGATGAACTTATTGAGGATGAAAATTTATTTAAGACCTTAGGCACATCTCCGCCTGACTGGAGAGGTCATCACAGTATGTTTTTAAGAATGCTTTTTCATACAGGAATAATTGGATTTATTTTTTATTTTTCGCTGGTATTCTTTGCTGTTTATAAACTTTTGAAGGAAGCATATGCTAAAAAAAGTGAGTATCTCTTTTTATTAACCATTTGCTCTATTATTCTTTGTAATTTCATATTTATTGGTTTTTTTGATTCCTATAAATCCCTGCACTGGTTGGCAATCATAGTTGGGATGGGAGTTTCGGCTTTAAACTATAAAAGAGGAGATTAATTATCTCTTTTGTGAGACAAGAGAACTTTTTAAAATCTCAGACATGAAAATCGCTATAATCAGAAAAAAATACACTCCTTATGGAGGAGAGACCTATCTCAGAGCCCTAATAAATGAATTGAAAAAAATTGGCTGGGATATTCATATATACTGCAGGAAATGGAATTCTGATTCTGCTGGAGACGTAAAGGTAAATAAAGTTTTTGCATTTCCTTTCCCATCTTTTTTAAGAGAGATAAGCTTTTCCCTTACTTCATACTTGATGTTAAAGGGTAGGAAGGACTTTGCCCTTATTCAGTCTCATGAGAAAACCTTTTTACAGGACATACTTCGATGCGGTGATGGAGTTCATAAGGAGTGGCTCAGACAGAGGCTAAAAAGGGTTAATTTACTAAAAAAACTTCTTATATTTTTTAATCCCTTTCATCTATGGCTTCTTTTTGCAGAGTCTTTTATTTACAAAACTCGCCGTTTTAAAAAGATTATCGCCATATCTGAGATGGTAAAGAAGAATCTTATTGAGCATTACGGAGTTGACTCCAAGGATATAGTGGTTATATATAATGGCATAGATATAGAAAGATTTAATAAAAATTCTGAAGGCAGAAATGAGATTAGAAGAATTTATCAAATTAGTGAGAGCGATTTTGTTGTGCTTTTTGTAGGTTCAGGATTTGAAAGAAAGGGAGTGCGTTATTTCATAGAAACTCTTGAAAAAGTAAAATATCCAGCAGTCGGACTTATAGTTGGGAAGGGCAATTCAAAAAAATATGAGAAATTAATAAAAAAACAAAGGATTATTTTTTGTGGTCCTCAGAAAAATATTGAGAAATATTATGCTGCCTCAGATGCTTTTTTGTTTCCGACAATCTATGAGCCCTTTGGACTTGCAATTTTAGAAGCAATGGCTTCAGGACTTCCTGTAATAACCACTAAACTCGCTGGCGCAGCAGAAATCATCACTCACTCTAAGGATGGTTTTGTTGTAGATAAACCTGAAGATATTGATAAGATGAAAAGCTACATTGAAGTATTAATAGAAGATGCAAAACTCAGAAAAACTATCTCAGAAAATGCACAAATGAAGGCTTCTTTTTACAGCATAAATAGAAATGTGAAGGAAGTTTTAAAATTATATGAGCAAGTCTTGAATTCAAGATGACTTTAACTCATAATTCTACAAAAAACCTTATCTGTAATTCTTAGGCCGAGCCGTTTCTTCTATCACTATGAAGGATTTAAACCTTTTCATCACTGTAAGGACACGAAGTGGCAGTGGCAGTCTCTGCTTTCACTGTCACTGCGAGGGGCTCGACGCCCCGAAGCAGTCTCTAAGTCTCGTCAGTCACTGCGAGCCTCTCGATGAGGCGAAGCAGTCTCTAAGGAAAGCGAACAAAAGGCATCAACTTCTTGACTTAACATAATCACTCAACCATAAAATAATCCATGTCGAAAAAGGGGTATGTTTACATAATGACAAACAAAAACAATAGCGTTCTATACACTGGAGTAACATCTGATTTAATTAAACGAGTATATGAGCACAAAAACAAACTCATTGAAGGATTTACAAAGAAATACAATATCACAAAGCTGGTTTATTATGAAATACATGAGAGCATAGAATCAGCCATTGAGCGGGAGAAGCAAATCAAGGCTGGAAGTAGAAGAAAGAAGATTGAGTTAATAGAATCCTTAAATCCTGAATGGAAAGACCTGTATGAGGATATTTTATAAGATTGCTTCGCTACGCTCGCAATGACGGCAAAGGAGAAGAGACGAGATTGCTTCGTCGCTTGCGCTCCTCGCAATGACCTTTCAAGTTGTCACTGCGAGGCCACGAAGTGGCCGTGGCAGTCTCTAAAGGCCGTTTTAAAGACGAGATTGCTTCGCTGACGCTCGCAATGACGGCAACAGAGAGATTGCTTCGTCGCTTGCGCTCCTCGCAATGACAGGAAAGGGAGGCTTGCGATGACGGAAGAGGGAGGCTTGAAATGACAGGAAGAGGGGCGCAATGACATTCCGATTCAAATCATCAAATCATTCAGATTTATTATAACCCAACTTCATCACAAAAACTAAAAAATCCCTTATAAATCAATGAGACATACTTTTTAAATTAGTCTACAGCCTTCTGGGCATTCTCATAACTACTAAATGCCTTCACATCAAGTCCTAATAACT
>Ga0209721_1001968_pt1 | contig 13949 bp, 12 predicted proteins | sample TshhotsprinmetaG_FD_184139 | JGI IMG/M metagenome (GOLD analysis project Ga0209721, IMG submission 184139) | Hot spring microbial communities from South Africa to study Microbial Dark Matter (Phase II) - Tshipise hot spring metaG (SPAdes)... | ecosystem: Environmental > Aquatic > Thermal springs... | reverse complement strand
CCTCGGCCTTGCGCACCGCGCCGCGCATCCCCTCCGCGCCGGGGGTGAGGATGATTTCGGCGCCCAGGGCGCGCAGCAGTTGGCGCCGTTCTATGCTCATCGTCTCGGGCATCGTCAGCACCAGGCGATATCCCCGCGCCGCACATACGAAGGCCAGGGCGATGCCGGTGTTGCCGCTGGTCGGCTCCAGGAGGATGGTATCGGGCCCGATCTTTCCTTCCCGCTCGGCGGCCTCAATCATGCTGACGCCGATGCGGTCTTTGACGCTGGCGAGAGGGTTGAAACTCTCCAGTTTGACCAGCACCGTGGCTTCCATCCCGGCGGTCAGGCGGTTTAACCGGACGAGAGGGGTTTCCCCGATGGTTTTCGTGATGTCGCTGTAGATTTTGCCCATATCTCGCCTCCTTGCTCCGTGCCTGATCGCAGAGGTTCTGCAAAGTCACACCGTTCAGCGTCTCCGCAATGGCCGCCGATACCTGTTGCCATAAGCAACGGGCCACGCAGTCCTCCGCCCGGGTGCAGGATTTCTCTCCCCCCGGGCCGACACAGTCCACCAGGGCAATGGGCCCCTCTGCCGTGCGGACAATCTCGCCGATGGATATGGCGGCGGGATCCCGGCCCAGCAGGTAGCCACCGGAGGGTCCTTTTACTCCCCGGACCAGCCCGGCCTGCTCCAACCGACGGAACAGATGGGCGATGTAACTGGCAGAGATCCCCTGGCGCCGGGCGATATCGGCCCGCGCGACCGGCCCCTCTGCCTGATGGAGGGCCAGGTCCAGCATTGCTCGTACGGCGTATCGTCCTCGGGTGGATATGCGCATTGTGAGGTTATTTTAACATAGTTGAGTATTTTTGTCAACAATTATTGGCCGATGGGCTTGTGCAGCAAATCCCTTTCGGGGAGCAGCGTGCTCGCGAAGTCAAGAAGAAATTGGGGTTGTGGGGCGGCGAAGCCGCCCCACAACCCCACCCCTTTCCCACCCAGGGCGAATTACTGCGCAAGCCCCACGGAGACGTCTCTTGACAAACCCCCTCTCTGGGCATACAATTAAGATACGGAGGGGCGGATGTTCCTGGAAGACCTGCTCCAGACCCCTGATTTCCATGCTGCGATGGGCGATCTGGCCCGTCCCTTTCGGGAGCGATGGGCGCTGCCGGAGGTGGACCAGTTGGGTCTGGTCGTGCGCGACGTCGAGGAGGCGGCGGGCATTCTGGAGGAGCGGGGCATCGGCCCCTTCTTCATCGCCGCCGGAACGCCGCTCCTCTGGCGCGAGCGCGGCCAGGAGCGCCGCGTCCGCGGGAAAATGGCCCTGACCCGCTATCAGGGAATAGAACTGGAGTTGCTGGAGCCGCTGGACGGCTCCGACTTCTACACCCCCAGCGTGCATCCCGAAGGGCGCATCGTTCTCCATCACCTGGGTTTTCGGGTAAAGGACGTGGATGCCTGGGCCGACCGGCTGGCCCAGGCCGGATACCCGATCTGGGTGCGGGGACGGCTGGGGCTGGGGCCGATCCGAACAGATTTCGCGTATATGGATACCGGAGAGGAGGCGGGGATCATCGTGGAGTTCATCCGCTGGCGGATTGCAGGCATCCGTTTTACACCCCCAGGCGGCGTCCTGAAAGCCGTCGGCTGGCTGGAGAAACGGTCCGGAAATCGGTGTATTTCTACATAATAGAAACCCAGCCGAATCGTCTTGCCGAATTCACCGGTCAGAGAGCGGAATGGAATACAAGGATTACTACAAAATTCTCGGCGTGGACCGGAACGCCTCGCAGGATGAGATCAAGCGGGCCTACCGCAAACTGGCCCGCCAGTACCATCCGGATATGAATCCCGGCGATAAGGCAGCCGAAGAGCGTTTTAAGGAAATCAACGAGGCGTATGAGGTGCTTTCGGACCCCGAAAAGCGCCGCCGCTACGATCAGTTCGGCGCCGATTGGAGCCGCTGGCAGGCGCGCGGTGCACCCGGTGGCTTTGAGGACTTCGCGCGTCAGTGGTTCGGCCAGGCCGGGCCGGAGGTTCGGTACGTGGACCTGGACGAACTCTTCGGGCAGGCGGGTGGTCTGGGGGACCTCTTTGAAGTCCTCTTCGGTGGGCTGGGCGGGGCGCGCGCCCGTCCGGGGACCCGCGCCGGCACCCGACAGGCCCGGAAAGGACAGGACGTGGAGGTGCCGGTGGAAATCACCCTGGAGGAGGCATACCACGGCACCACCCGTCAGGTGGAGCGAGCGGATGGTCGTGTGGTGACCGTCAAGATTCCGCCCGGCGCCAAAACCGGCTCCAAAATCCGCTTTGCCGGATTAGGCCAACCCAACCCCTGGGGCGGCCCGCCAGGCGACCTGTATCTCACCGTGACCGTGAAACCTCACCCCGTTTTCCGCCAGGAGGGAAGTGACCTCTGGCGAGACCTGGATGTGGACCTTTATACCGCTGTCCTGGGGGGTGAGGTGCCGGTGGAGACTATGGACGGCACCGTAATGCTTAAAATTCCGCCGGGCACCGGCAGCGGCACCAAATTCCGCCTGCGGGGCAAAGGGATGCCCCGTCCGGGCAACGCCGAGCGGCGCGGTGACCTCTACGTGGTCATCCAGGTCCAGGTCCCGAAACGGCTCAGCCCTCGGGAACGGGAACTCTTTGAAGAACTGGCGCGCCTGCAGAGAAAATAGACAACTGCCGGATGGGAGGTTGAGGTTCCCTCACCAACTGTTGCCTCTCACCGGGCGCACTGGCGAACGCTTTTACCTTCACAGTTTCTTTGCGTTCCCTTCACAAAATCTTCGTCGTCGGACAGGATAATGAAGGGAGACCGTCCACCCTTTTCCCAGAGGCCGAAGACGCCGACCGTAAACCAGTTTGGGGCGAGAAGGGATGAGTCTTGTGCAGGGTGGCGGAGTCGCTGCAGGGAACTCCTTCGGAGGAGAACGGCGCTCCGGCAAACGGCTGGATGGTCACGGGATTTTTTGGAAAGTGAGGCGAGGTATGAAGGGACGTTCAGAAATATGGATCGCACTCAGTCTAATGGTGTTAGCGACCCTTGCGTGTACTGTTTCGTTCCCCACGCCGATCACTCCCTCCCTGGGGAATACCTCGGAGGATACCCCGGAGCAGAAGACGTTGCCTCAGGTAGTCGTTGCCACGCCGACCCCTCTGCCGGAATCCGTTATCGCCGAGGTGGCTGCAGAGGACCTTCTGCTGATTAACCTCTACGCGCGGGCCAACCCCGGCGTGGTCAACATAGACGTGGCGGCTGGGGTAGGGGAAAGCGCCAGTGCTTTCGGCAGCGGTTCCGGGTTTCTCATTGACACCGAGGGGCACATTGTCACGAACAACCATGTTGTGGAGGGGGCAGACACCATCTGGGTCACTTTCAGCGATGGAAGCCTTCGCAAGGCCCGTGTGCTGGGGACCGATCCCTTTTCCGACCTGGCAGTCCTCCTGGTGGACGATTTGCCTCCCAGCGCAGTGCCGCTGGAATTGGGGGACTCCGATGCCCTGCGGGTGGGGCAGCGGGTCATTGCGATCGGCAATCCCTTCGGCCTGCAGGGCACTATGACGGTTGGGGTTATCAGCGCTCTGGGACGTACCCTGCCCACGTATACAACTGCCACCGGGGGGGCTTTCTCCACCCCAGAAGTGATTCAGACCGACGCGGCTATCAACCCCGGCAATTCCGGCGGCCCCTTGCTGGATTCCGAAGGGCGGGTGATCGGCGTCAACACCGCCATTCAGACGACCACCGGCACGAACGCGGGCGTTGGCTTTGCCGTGCCGGTGAATATCGTCAAGCGGATCGTCCCGCGCCTGATCTCGGAGGGCACATACTCCTACCCCTATCTGGGCATCGTTGCAGATAATCGGTTCACGGTGTCCCAACTGGCATCCGAATTGGACCTCCCGGTGAATCACGGGGTCCTGGTCTCATCGGTGGAGCCGGGGGGGCCGGCGGACCAGGCCGGTATTCGCGGGGGAACCCGGCAAGTCCGCGTCCTGGGCACGACGGTCACGGTTGGAGGGGACATTATCGTGGCGATTGACGGCGATCCGGTGCAGGATTTCAACGATCTCATAGCCTATTTGATCCGGGAGACCGAGGTAGGACAGCAGGTCACGGTGACCATTATCCGGGATGCGCGACAGATGGACGTGACCGTTCGTTTAGGAAAACGGCCGCGCTGAAAAAATCCGAAATCCCTGAAGGAGAGCCATGATATACGAAACTGAACTGCGTACCCTTGCCCAATTCCAGGCCGAGGCGCCTATTCTGAGTGTCTACCTGGACGTGGACCCGACGCGGCACACCACCGAAGAGTATCTTCTCTCCCTGCGGAACATGCTGAAGCAAGCGGAAAAGGAGGCATCTCCGGAGGATATTCATGCCGTTCAGCGGTATTTTGAGCACGAGTACGATTGGTCGGGCCGGGGGGTAGCGGTTTTCTCCTGTCGGGCCGCCGACTTCTGGCGCGCGTATGTTCTCCCGATCCCTGTGGCCTCCGGCGTGACGGTGGCCCGTCGTCCGTACGTCTCCCCCCTGGCTGCCCTCCTGGATACATATGAGCGGTATGGGGTCGCCGTGGTGAACCGGGAAGGGGCGCGCATTCTCCTCTTCCACCTCGGCGAGCCGATCTACGAAGAGTCGTTTGACGGCGAGGAGGTGCGGAAACTGAAACGGGGTCGGGGCTCTTCCGGTGGAGCGGAACGGCGCGGCGGAGCCCCCTCCGGCAGTCGCCATATGGAAGAAGTGGCAATGCGCAATCTCCGCCAGGCGGCGCGGACGGTGGAGCAGTTCTGGCGTCAACACACCCCGCGCCGGTTGATCCTGGCAGGCGCAGAGCCCACCGTATCGCAGTTCCGGGACCTTTTGCCCAAAGCGCTTCAGGAAGCCATCGTCGGGACAATAAGCGTGGACTCCGGGGAGAGCGTCCGGGATTTACGGGAACGCTCCCTTCAAGTACTGCGCCGGGTGGAGGAGGAGCGGGAGGCCGCGCTGGTGGAAGAGGTCGTCACGGCTGCCGCGAAGGGACGTGGGGGGACGTTGGGGCTGGACGAGACGCTCAGCGCGGCGCATGAGGGCCGTATCCGTACCCTGGTTATTCTACGAAACTTCCACGCCCCCGGCTATCGCTGTACGTCCTGCGGTTACCTGGCCGCCCAGAATCCCGGCACCTGCCCCTTCTGTGCAGGCGCGTTTGCGGAAATCCCCGATGCTGCAGAGGCCGCGGTCACCAGAGTGATAGAGGACGGCGGGGAGATAGAAGTGGTGGACCATCATCCGCTACTGAACCCGGTGGGGATTGGGGCGCTGTTGCGGTATTAGGGGCTGGTGCGGGACCGTTTCGGTTCTTCGGCGCCTCCATTTCGGCCAGGAAGAAGTCCTCACTCCGGGTCTCTCTCCATCTCCTCCGGCGACACCCCTCTCCTGGAGGGCGCTGAAAAAGTGAGGGGGATGAGGTACCGGAGGCATGCCACCGCTCTTTGGGGAGAAAAATTATAGGTTTTGGCGCTGGCGGCCAAAGGCCGCCAGCGCCAAAACCTATGTAAGGGCAAGGTCTGTCCGCATCACCACCCGGAAGGCGCGGGCGGTGAGGATGGGGCGGAGGATGCAGTTCGCTGGCAGTTTCCCAGCCAGGTCCAGGGTTATGCCAGGATGAGCCTGCAGAACTTCCAGAGGCCATTCCGGAGAATCCAGAAACTCATCCAGCGCGGAATGGGCCACCGTCAGCAGGCCGAAGAGGTCGCCCCGACGAGGACGTTCCAGGGGATACCCCAGAAACGTGACGATGGCGAGCGCGTCGGGCGTTTCGGCGCCCCCCAGTTGAGGGGGAAGCAGGTTGACGATATACGGATAAGCCCCGGAAACCGGCTCGGAGGCTATGTCCAGATACCCCGCCACGCGCCATTCGTGGACCAGAACGGTGTGGGGCGGCGTCTCCAGGATCAGGTCCACCCCCAGTTCCTCGCGCACCTCCCTCCGCAGGGCCTCTACGGCCCCTTCCTCTGCGTGTAAGCCCCCGCCAATGCCACCGATGCCCACGGAAATTGTCCCGTCGGCGCGGCGGGCCCAGTAGCGGGCGCGCTGGATTTCAAAGTACCAGCCCTCATCATCCCGCAGGATGACCGAGACGCCGATCAGGGCAATCCGGCGCCCGGTCAGCAACGGATGGGCGCCCTCCAGGGCGGGGAACCGCGTGAACAGGTCGGGCATCAGGTGTGCCTCCGGATAAACTCCCAGGTCTTCTCCGCTACGAACTCCCACTCACTGTCCACGGTGATGCAGTGTCCGGAGTTGTGCAGGACGACCAGTTCCTTATCCTTTGACCCGGCGCGCTCGTATGTGTACGGCCCGCTGCGGGGATGGACGGCCTGGTCGCGGGTGCTGTACATCACCAGCAGCGGGCAGATGATTTGGGGGAGCAACCGTCGGACGGTCAGGGTCAACTTAAGCAGTTCATGCGCTCCGGAGACGGGATTCTCCTCATAACTCCAGAGGCGCAGGTCGGCCTCCGGGTCGGTCAGATCTCTCTCCGGCGACTTGGGCCGTTTGGAGATGAAGTACTTGAGGACGGGGGTCAGGTAAATGAGCCGGTCGGCGACGAGGGTTGCCGGCGCGTAGGCAACCGCGCCGGGCAGGTCGGGGTGGCGGGCCGCCAGGTAGAGGGTAAGGACCGCGCCCATAGATAGCCCGCCGACAAAGACCGTCGGGCAGCGGGCGCGCAGGTCCATCAGTGCCCGCTCCACGTGCCCGGCCCAGTCTGTCCAGCGGCAGCGGTTCATGTCCTCCACCTTCGTCCCATGGCCGGGGAGGAGAGGAGCGTAGACCGTCATCCCGCGCTGGTGGAGATACTCGCCCACCAGGCGCATCTCCGGCGGGGAACCGGTAAATCCGTGGATGAGCAGTATGCCTACCGGCCCGCCTTCCAGCAGAAACGGCGAGGGGTCCAGATGCGGATGTCGGGTCATGGTTCCTCCGGGGATCAGGGGTTGGGTATTGGGAAATTGGGAATTGGTTCACAGGCTCATTGTCAATTGACTCATTGTTAATTGTTAATTGTTAATTGTTAATTGATTCATTGTTAATTCTCCCCCAATCCGGCCACCAGCAGGTCCAGGGCCGCTTCGGGGGTCAGGTCGCCGCTTTTGATGGACAGGTCCAGGTCCAGCAGATAGCGGTACACCCGCTCCAGTTGCGCCATCGTGAAGTAGTTGCCCTGAGCGACCACTTTCTGGGCAACGAAGGGGCGAATTCCCAGCAGGCGGGCGATGGAGGTGGCGTTCTCCCCCCGTCCGACCAGGTCTTTCGCCATAATGATGAGCCGGAACTGACGGATGACCATCGCCAGAATGCCCATGGGGTTCTCTCCGGCGTCCAGGAGGCGGTGGAGCAGAAGGGCGGCCTGTCGCCCCTCCCGACGCCCCAATGCGTCCACCAGGTCAAATACCACCGCCTGCTGAACGTAGGGCACCAGTTGGGCCACATCGTCGGCGTTGATGGCCCGCCCGGGTCCGGCGTAGGTGACCAGTTTGGCGATCTCCTGGTCCAGGAGGCGCAGGTCGCCGGGGCCGATGATCTGGGCCAGGCGGACGGCCGCTGCCCGCTCTATTTCCCCCCCGTGGTGGCGGGCGCGCTGCTGAATCCACCCCGGCAGCGCTTCTGAGGACGGGGGGACAAATCGGCGGACGAATCCTCCCTCCCGCTCAGCAGCCATTTTCAGGACCGGATGGTCGTCCGGGAGGTCCCCGTCCTCTAAAAAGACCAGGCGGGTTGTATCCGGAAGCGCCTGGAGGAGACGGAGCACTCCCTCCAGAAACCCCCGCTCCTTCCCGCGCGCCAGACGGGTCAGCAGACCGGTGACCAGCACCAGCCGCCGGTCAGATAGAAAGGGGACCGTCTCACAGGCGCGGCGGAGTTCGTCCAGCGTGACGGAGCGCCCGTCCAGATGGACCGTGTTCAGGTCCCCCAATTCGCCCATCCGGCGGCGCAGGTCCGCTACCGTCTCGCTGCGGGTGAACTCATCCTCGCCGTAGAGAATGTAGAAACGGGGGCCGTCCATCCTATCCTTCGGTGTAGACATAGTGCTGGGTCATCGGACCGCGCTCCTCCCGCAGGACGGCGACGATGCGCATATCGCCGACGTTGGGGTCGGTTGTCAGCCGGGACTGCAGGATGAGCCCCAGCCGCTGGCCGAGGATGAACCCCAACGTGGAGATGAGGAGGACGGTGGGGATACGGCTCAGCCATTCGGCCATGTTGCGGCGGCGGGGGGTCAACACCAGAAACGCTCCCAGGCCGGCCAGCGCTCCCGCCGCAACGGCGTTGGTCCCGCAGGTGGGGTGGACCGCCAGTTCCCGTTGGCCTGCTCGCAGGCGCGTCAGAGCCTCCTGCGCGGCCTCCTGGACCGCATCGGTAGGTAGATCCCCGTAGAGGATGAAGCCGTGGGGAGTGGAACGCCCCATCACGCGCAGGTTGCGGAAACGCTGGGAAAGGATATGTATGGTCGCATGCTCCAGCGCGTGGTTCCGCCGGGTGCGGGAAATCAGCGGATGGGTCAGCAGGTTAGAGAGCATAGGACCTCCGAAGAAGTGGCGAGTGTGCAAGGATGCAAGTGGGCAAGTAGGGTTATGGTTCTTCCAATAGGCGGCCGCGGGAAGGGATTTCCTCTGAGCGGGCGATGACGATGAGCCGGTAACGAGTGCTCCCATAAGGATGACAGGTGACCAGCGTGACTCGCTCGTCATCGGTGGGCTGAATGTAGCGGGCGTTGGCCTGGCGCACCTCCAGCGGCTGCTCGGCCTCCAGTAGCAGGAGCGTCTCGGCGACGCGGTAGGCAAAAGGGATCGCACCGGAGTACAGAATGACGGTATCGCCCACCTGAACTTTGTGGAGAAGCCGAAACGGTCCGTTCTCTGGCCAGTTGTGACCACTGAGGACGGTGTTCCCCTTCTGGCCCAGTGGGGCCGATGTCTCGTGCCAGCCGACATAAGGCGCGTCGGGGACGATCCAGACCGAGTGCGGTGCTCCAGCCAACTCTTGCGTTTCCCAATGGGTCGGGATAACCGGCGCGTCTATACCCACGGAAGGGATGACGATACGGGTGGGCAGATAAGGGACGGGCGTCGGGGTGGGTGGAGGAGGCGTCGGCGTCGGTGTCGGCGTCGGCACCGGAGTGAATGTCGGGTACATGGTGGGAGTCAGGGTGGGGGTTGGAGTGGGGGGCAGGTCGGTGGGCACCGGGGTAGCAGGCCGGATCGTGGCAAAGAAGGGCAACGTTACCGGAGCCAGAGTGGGGCCAAATATGACCCCTCCTGCCATCATCAGCAGCGTTCCAATCCAGATCAGAACACCGCCAAGCCGATTCCTCATTCGGGTCTCCAGGCGAATCGCAGATTCAAGATTGCGAATTCAAGATCGCAAGTTCGGGAACTGTTCTCATTATACCCCGACGAGGTCTCCCGTCAAGGGCTTAACCTGGGACTGGGCTTGCGCAGCAATTTGCCCCGCATGGGAAAGGGGTGGGGTATGGGGTTTGTGGGGGCGGCTTCGCCGCCCCCACAAACCCCACTCTTTCTTTTCACGGGCGCGCCGCTCCCCCGATCATTTGACTTGACGCGCAAGAGGTGCGTTCTCCAGGGCTTGTGCTAAAATTGGGAACGACGTTGTCGCCCGACTATCTGGCAATGGAGGAGACCATGAACGTCGTCGTCACCGGTGCAGCGGGATTTGTCGGATCCCACGTAGTGCGTCGGCTCAATGAACGGGGGATACGGCCCCGCATCATCCTCCGTCCCACCAGCAACCGGACCAACCTGATCGGCGTAGAGGCAGAGGTGGTGGAGGGAGACTTACTGGACCCTTCTACGCTTCGGCGCGCGCTGGAGGGTTGCGAACAACTCTATCATCTGGCTGGCTTTGTCTCCCCGCGCCCCAGCCAGAGAGATCGTCTGTTCCGGGATAACGTCCAGGCGACGGTCCACGTGATGGACATAGCCCGGGAGATGGGAGTGCCCCGCGTCGTCTACCTGGGCAGTACCACAGCCATCGGGGCCTCCAACGGGGCTCATCCTATCGCTGAAGACGCCCCATACAATCTGGACGGGACGGGTGTGGGGTATTTTGAGGCCAAACGGGCAGCAGAACTGGCGGTGCGGGAACGGATAGAAGCCGGGCTGCCCGTCGTCGGCGTTTATCCCGGCTACTGTCTGGGGCCAGGGGATGTCTATCTCTCCTCCTCCAAAATTATCACCGCCTTCGCCAAAGGCCAGTTGTTCTTCGCCACCCAGGGGGGAATGAGTTTTGTGGACGTTCGGGATGCCGCTGAGGCTCTGATACTGGGCATGGAACGGGGTCGCATCGGGGAGCGATACTTCGCAGGCGGGCACCGTTTAACTTACCGGGGGTTTTTTGAGAGACTGGCGAAAGTGCTGGGCCGCCGCCCTCCCCGCTGGACCATCCCGAACTGGCTCCTATGGACCCTGTGTGTCGTGGGCGAGATCCCCACCGACGGGGAAATCCTGAGCCGAACATTTTACCACGTCTTTGCCCGCTATCACTGGTATGACAGCAGCAAGGCTCAGCGGGAACTGGGATGGGCGTTCCGCCCGCTGGAGGAGACGCTGCGCGATGCGGTGAACTGGCTGCAGGAGGTCGGTTATATCTAAACCGCTTACGGCCCCACCGTCAGCACAATCCGCCCATCGGGGAGAGGGCCCGAGGGGCCAGCGACCGGCAGCCGTTCCAGCGTGTCCGCCTGGTACATCCCCACCGCCACGGAGAACGGCCCTTCGGCGGTCGCCGGAACGACCAGCATATGGTCGTCGGGGACAATGTCCCCTTTCTGCCAGACCGTTGTGGGATACCGACCCCATCGGGGTGGGCCGTCGTGCTGGGCGACGATCTCTCCCCGCCCGTCCAGCAGGTGAACGAAGACCCGATAGTCCTCCCCAGGCATCCCGTCCGCCCGCCAGTACAGGGTGACGGTGACCGTTCCCCCCGCGATAGGTCCCCCGGACAGGTCGTATCCCATCAGTCGGACCGTTTCCCCCAGGCGGTAATCCAGCGGATGCGCGGGGGTGACCGTCAGCGGGCGCTTCGGCGCGACCCGTACCTGGAAGGCGAGAGGCACTTCCAGCGGGCGACCGTCTCCTGCCGCTACCGATAACCTCGCTGCGGGGTCTTCGTCGTAGAGACCGATGAGGCCGTCGTAGAGTTCGGGTACAGGCGCCCAGGGCTCTACGCGCAGGCGGTACTCGTCGCAGAAGGCCCGCCCGACCGGCCAGAGGGAGGTGGGAAACCGCCCCAGGCCGGGATAGGTGTGCCGTTCGCCGACGCGCATATCCCCCCGCCCGACGAGTTGAACAAAAACGGTGTAGTCCTCATCCATCGGGGTCAGCGCCTCCCAGCAAGCGCGCACCGTCAGGGTCTCCCCCGGCACTACCGAGAGTTGCCTGGGCGATGCGCCCAGCAGCCGGACCTTCCCACCGTATACCAGAGGCCATCCTTCCACCATCCGGTCGGCCGCTTCGGGTTCAAGCAGGCGCGGCGGGGCGAAGGCGGGACGGATGACCAGGAACTGGGTCAGGAGGTTGAGCAGGAGCAGGCCTCCCAGGATCGCGGCAAGGAGGCGGCGGACGGGGCGCGTCCTCCCCAGCGCGTCCCATCCAGCGGCGACCAGCAGCCCCCAGGCGCCGATGGCGGGGAAGAGCAGCCGTCCATGGGGCGCCTCCACCTGGCGCATCCACTGCAAGAGGGCCAGGAAGACCGATCCGCACCAGGCGGCTGCCAGTAGAAGGACTCCGCCATGCGCCGGTGGCGACCGCCGGGCAAGCGCCTGCCGCCACCCGACCAGTCCCAGGACGACGAGGCCCCCCAGGGCAAGGTAGAGCCATGGGGAGTACTCCACATGCCCCCAGCCGAACGCACCCCAGAAGGAGCGGTAGAGGCGGGGCATTTCGCTCAGCAGGACGAGAAGGGAGGCAGGATTCTGCCGCCCCCAGGGGGTGTTGACGTGGCGACTGATCCCCAGGGGGTCGCCGTAGAGGAGCGCGTTGCGGGCGTACCACCATCCCCCAACGGTCAGCGCCACCACCCCCAAGGTCAGCGCAGCAACGGTTTTTTGTCGCACGGTCGCCCGGCCCAGCAGAAGGGCCGTCAACGCCAACGGGACCAGAAGGAGGGCGCTCGTTTTGGTCAGCGCGGCCAGGCCGACCAGGAGCCCCAGGAGCAACGCCCGCCGGACGGCGATCCCCCGGCGCAGGACGCGGGCGATCGCCCACAGGGAGAGGGTAGAGAGCGCCGCGGCGGCGCTGTCGTTGCTGACGATGCCGCTGATGAAGAGGAACTGCGGGGTCAGGGCGACCAGTCCCGCCGCCAGCAGGGGTAACGGGCCCGGCGAATTCGGGAGAAGGGCCTCCCGGGCCAGAGCCCACGTCGCGGCGACGGTTACCAGTCCAAATAAAAGGGAAACCAGGCGGGTGATGTGGACCGCGCGGGCGGCGCCGGTCCAGGGAAACCGCTCCCGGTCGGTGTGGATGAGCATGTTCTTGTTATCGTTCACCGTCCCCCCGGCCTGGTAGCCGAACTGGGGGTTGTGCCACATCAGGTCGGGGAGGTCGTCGTCCGGGAAGAAGCGGCGGACGGCGGCCGCGCAGAGGTAGTAGAGGGGCGGCTGGGCGGCCTCCTGGTAGGCGCCGCTGAGGTCCTCATCCAGCGGCGGCAGGCCGTGCCCCTGCGCCACCCAGCGGACGTAGGCATCGTGCCAGACCTCGTCGGGAGCCTCGTAGATGGGGGTAACGGCGCTGTAGAGGAAACCCAGAACAGCGAACAGACTCAGCAGGATGGGGAGATGGGAACGTTCGGGCCTCATCCGACTCCCAGGGGACGTTTTTCGGGCATACCGGGGCGGCGGGGGTATTTCTCCGGCGTGGCGGCGATTTTGTCCACGATGACCAGGTAGCGGGTCTCGGCCAGGCCGTGCAGGTCTACGGGGACGAGGCGGCGCACCCGGCCGCCCAGGATGCGGATGGCCTCTTCGGCGCTGTGCACTTCGGCGGGGGCGTTCTCCCCTTTCTGGGCCAGGATGGCGCCCCGCACGCGCACCAGAGGGAGGAGGTACTCGGCCAGTGTGGGCATCTCGGCCAGGGCACGGGCGATTGCCCAATCATACTGCTCCCGGTAGGCGGGGCGGTGGGCCAGTTCCTCTACCCGCGCGTGAATAATTTCCACGTCGGTGATTCCCAGCCGCCGGACCAGGTGTTCCAGGAAGTCCACTTTCTTGCGGGTCGCCTCCACCAGCGTCAGGCGCATTCCTGGGCAGACGATACGCAGGGGGAGGCCGGGAAATCCGGCGCCGGTGCCCACATCCACGACCCGCGCCCCGGCCTGGAGTTCTGCGCGCGGGAGCGCCACCAGGCAGGAAAGGGAATCCAGAAAATGGCGCACCTGAACCCCCTCGTAGTCGGTGATGGCGGTCAGGTTGAAGCGCCGGTTCCATTCCACCAGTTCCTCGTAGTAGGTCTGGAAGAGGAAGAGGTGGTTATCTTTCAGGACGATGCCCAGTTCCTGGGCGCCGCGTCGGAGTTTTTCCATAGGAAGATTGGCAACGGATTACGCGAGTTAAGGAAATATCAAAATCGGTCGTAACTATATTGACAATGGCAGATTCTAAATTATATTGACAAATTCTGCGCTAAAAATACGCCAGACCTCGGACCGAAATAAGTTTCCCGGTAAACGAGGCAGTGTTTGTCCCCTCCCCCCTGACCCCCCTCCCCGTTGGGCTGCGCCCACGGGGAGGGGGGAGAAAAATGGGGTTTTGCGGGGCGGCGGCGAAGCCGCCGCCCCGCAAAACTCCTCTCTATCCCCCCTCTCCCCCGCCCGTCAGGGCAAGGGGGAGAGGGGGGCAAGGGGGGCGAGGGGGCTGAGTTATGTAAGGGCAACTTTCAAAGGCGCCCC
>Ga0209721_1001966_pt1 | contig 13958 bp, 11 predicted proteins | sample TshhotsprinmetaG_FD_184139 | JGI IMG/M metagenome (GOLD analysis project Ga0209721, IMG submission 184139) | Hot spring microbial communities from South Africa to study Microbial Dark Matter (Phase II) - Tshipise hot spring metaG (SPAdes)... | ecosystem: Environmental > Aquatic > Thermal springs... | reverse complement strand
GGGCCGTGCCCTATCCATCGTATCCGTGCTCATGACCCAATTGTCCCAGACTGGACGCGGTCGAGGCGCCGCGGCGACTGCATCTCGGGTGCTATCCTCAGCGCCACATCATGAACACACCCTTGCCGCCCGGCGACCAAGTCCCTCCCAAACGCCGCGGGCTGATCCGCCTGTGGCACGCCGCGCGCTACTCGCTGGCCGGCCTGCGTGCCGGTCTGGGCGAACCCGCGTTCCGCCAGGAGCTGCTGGCTGCCGTCGTGCTTCTGCCCACCGCCTTCTGGCTGGGGCGCACATGGCTCGAGGTCGCGGCGCTGGCCGGCGTGGTCGTGTTGGTGATGGTGGTCGAACTGCTCAACACCGCCGTCGAGTCGGTTACCGACCGCGTCGGTCCCCAGTGGCACCCGCTGGCCAAGCGGGCTAAGGATCTGGGCAGCGCGGCGGTGCTGCTGACGCTGCTGCTGGCCGCTGGTGTGTGGGGTGCGGCGCTGTGGACGCGTCTGTCGGGTTGACCCGGTCGTGTGTCACTCAGAACCCGACGACGGCGCACGCGCTCCCGCCGTACCCTGCAACTCCCGCCGGGTTCCCGGTTGGCCGGCACGCGGGGTGCAAGCGACGGCGCTTTTGCGCCCTGTTGCCACGCCCCCAGGTCCCCCACCGCTGGACTAGCGGCTGTCGCGACAGGCGCGCAGCAGATCGCGCCCCGGATCGACGACCGACGTGTGCAGTCCCAGCACGCCCGCGATGGTGTGGAAGACGTGATCGTGTGAGGCGGGGGGCCTGCGCCTGCCGCTGCACGCACGCCCAGTCCAGCCGCAGGCGGTTGCGCATCTCGGTGTTGGTCCACAGCAGCATCGGCACGTGGATCTGCTCGCGCGGCGCGATGGCATACGGCACACCATGCAGATACAACCCGGACTCCCCCAGCGACTCGCCATGGTCGGAGACATACAGCAGCAACGTTGGCCCCCGGCGGCTGCGCAGCTGCGCGATCAGCTCGGCCAACACATGGTCGGTGTAGCGAATGGTATTGTCGTAGGCGTTGACCACCCACTCCACTGGGCACGCGGACAGTTGCGGGTTGATGCACTCCGGCTGGAACACCTTGAAAGCCGACGGCGTGCGCCGGAAGTAGGCCGGACCATGGCTGCCCATCTGGTGCAGCACCACCAGCGTCCCGTGCCGACGCGCCTCGGCGCTGAGCTGCGCCAGCTGCCGCGGCAGTTCACGCAGCAACACCTCGTCGTGGCACTCGTCGGCCGCGCACAGATCCGGCAGGCCCAGCCGGTCGGTGCGAACGGTGGGTACGCGGTCACACACGCCCTTGCAGCCGGACTGATTGTCCAGCCACAGCACGGCCGCCCCGGCCCGCTGCACGACGTCGAGCAGGTTTTCCTCGTGACGGCGCGCGTCGTAGCTCGCGCGCCCCCCGGGGGAAAAGAGGCACGGCACCGAGGTCTGGGTGTTGGTACCACAGGACTGCACCTGCGTGAAGTACACCAGCTCACCGGCATCGCGCAACGCCGCCAGGCGCGGGGTGGTCGCGCGCGGATAGCCGCCCAGCCCGAAGTTGGCCGCACGGGCCGTCTCTCCCACCACCAGGACCACCAGCGGAGCCTCCTCCGCAGAGGCTGCGACCGGCAGCGGCGCCACGTCGGTGCCGACCGGCTGCAGCGGCTGCTGTGCCCTGGCCGCCCGCCCGCCCACGCTGCGCGCCGCCGCGTAGAGCGTGTTGTAGGGATTGATCAGATAACGCAGTGACTTGTCGTTGCGCATCAGCGGCGCCAGATCGGTAAACGACCCCCACAGCAGCGCCAGCGCCGCCAGCAGCGCGGCAGCGGCCACCCCCAGCTGCTGCTTAAGCAGCGACGTCAGCGGCACCGCGCGCACGCGCTGGCGCCACCACCACCAGCCCGGCAGCGCCACACCCAACACGAGAGTGCCCATCAAACCCGGCGTCACCAGCTCACGCGCCTCCCGCGCGTCGGTGTGTAACACGTTGTCGAGCATCGTGCTGTCGATGACCACGCCGTAGTTGAGCATAAAGTAGCTGGGCACGGCCACCAACGCCAGCAGCACGACACCGGCCAAGCGGCGCCAGCGTGGCCAGACCAGCAGGGCCAGTACGGCCATATTGATCGCGGTCAACGCCAAGCCCCAGGCGAGCATGGGCACCAGCCAGACCTCGCGCTGGGCATACAGGCTGCGCCCCACGGACCACCACAGCGGCAAGTTGCCGGCCAGCGCCAGCCACAGCGCCAGCGCGAACAGCAGCGTCAGCGGGTGGCGACCGCAGCCCGTGGGAGGGCACGGCCGCGATGCGACACGGATTGCAGAAGGGTCGGGCGACAGCGTCATCAGGATCGGGCAAGCACGCGCAGACCTGCCATTGTCAGGCACACCCCCTGAAAGCGAGCTGAACACGAAGGAACGCGATGCGGGAGGCCGCTTCCCCGCCCCCCGGCAGCACCGCAGTTCGCCCAGCCCGCGTTCAGCGTCCGTTCAGCGTCCGTTCAGTTCGATCGGCTAGCATCTCCTGACCCCAACGCCGTTGCGCCCGCCATGATCGCCCCCCTTGTCCGCGCCAACCCGGCAGGCCACAGCCACACCCCCCACGCGGCCGGTGGCCCGACACCGGCCGACGCTCAACCGGGCGGCGGGGGACAGACGCGGCGCGCGTGGACGATCTGGGCCCTGCTGCTGGGGACGGCCCTGCTGTGGGACGTGCTGGCGTACGACCTGGACGTGATGCGCGCGATAGGCGCCCCCACCGGCTTTCCCTGGCGCGATCATCCCCTACTGGTACGCTGGGGCCACGACTTGGCCAAACAGGCCAGCGCACTCGCCTACCTTGGCGTGCTGGCGGTGGCGGCACTGGCCTTGTGGCGACGCGGGCTGCGCGACGGCAGCACACGGCGCTGGCTGGAAGTGGCCACCGGGGTCACGCTGTGCGTGGGAGCCGTGGCGCTGCTGAAACGCATCAGCCTCACCAGTTGCCCGTGGGACCTCGAGATGTTTGGCGGGGTCGCGCACTACGTCACGCACTGGCGACCCGGCGTGGCCGACGGCGGCGGCGCCCACTGCTTTCCCGCTGGGCACGTCAGTGCTGCGTTGGCTTGGTGGCCGCTGGCGCTGGCCCGTGAGGCGCGCCCATGGCGCATCGACACGCGCTGGCTGCTGGCCGTAGCGGTGCTGGGGTCGGTATTCGGTGTCGTGCAAACCTTGCGCGGGGCACACTATCCCAGCCACACCCTGTGGACCGCGTGGCTGTGCTGGACGCTGACGCTGCTCAATCACGCGGCGTGGCGGGTGCGACCGGCACGCCGTCAAACATCCACCTCGACCGCGTCGCCGTAACGCTCCATCAGCTCGCGCCGTGCCGCGGCCTCGCCCTTGCCCATGAGTTGATGCAGACGCGCCTGGGTGGTGCGCCAATCGGATCCGCCCAACGACACCGGCAGCAGGCGCCGGGTATCGGGGTTGAGTGTGGTCTCCCACAGTTGCTCCGCGCTCATCTCGCCCAGCCCCTTGAAGCGGCTGATGGTGCAGCGCTCGCGCGGCACGCCGTCCTGGGCACACTTGTCCAAGATCGCCGCCAGCTCACCGTCATCGAGCGCGTAGAACTTGGCCGCCGGCTTTTTGCCGCGCGCAGGCACGTCCACCCGGTACAGCGGCGGCTGGGCCACGAACACGCGCCCGGCCTCGATCAGGCGCGGGAAGTGGCGAAAGAACAGCGTCAGCAGCAGCACCTGGATGTGCGCGCCATCGACATCCGCGTCGCTGAGGATACAGATCTTGCCGTAGCGCAACCCGTCAAGGTCCACCGCATCATCGGGGCCATGCGGATCGACGCCGATGGCCACCGCGATGTCGTGGATTTCGTTGTTGGCGAACAACCGGTCGCGCTCCACTTCCCACGCATTGAGCACCTTGCCACGCAGCGGCAGCACCGCCTGGAAGGTCTTGTCGCGCCCCATCTTGGCGCTGCCGCCGGCGCTGTCGCCCTCCACCAGAAAGAGCTCGTTGCGGGCCAGATCGCGGCTTTCGCAATCGGTGAGCTTGCCCGGCAGCACAGCCACCCCCGAGCCCTTGCGTTTTTCCACCTTCTGCGCCGCCTTCTGTCGGCTCTGGGCCGCACGGATAGCCAGCTCTGCCAGCCGACGGCCATACTCCACATGCTGGTGCAGCCACAGTTCCAGCGCCGGGCGCACGAAGCTGGCCACCAACCGCACGGCGTCACGCGAGGTCAGCCGCTCCTTGGTCTGCCCCTGGAACTGCGGGTCCAGCACCCGCGCCGACAGCACGTAGCTGGCGCGCGCGAACACATCCTCCGGCAACAGCCGCACACCCTTGGGGCACAGCGCGTGCAGCTCGATAAACCCCCGCACCGCCTGATACAACCCCTCGCGCAGGCCGCTGTCGTGGGTCCCGCCGGCCATGGTCGGAATCAGGTTGACGTAGCTCTCACGCACCAGCGACCCGTCCTCGGTGAAGGCCACCGCCCAGGCCGCACCCTCGCCTTCGGCAAAGCTCTCGTGGCCGGCCTGCGCGTAACCTTCGCCCTCGAACACGGGGATCAGCGGCTCGGTGGCCAACGTCTGCAGCAGGTAGTCGCGCAGCCCCCCCTTGTACTGCCAGGACTGCGTCTCGCCCGTCTTTTCATTCACCAGCGTGACGCTAACACCTGGCAACAACACGGCTTTGCTGCGCAGCAGATGCACCAGCTCGCCCCAGGGCAGCACGGGGCTGTCGAAATAGCGCGCATCGGGCCAGACGCGCACGGTCGTGCCCTGGCGGCGCTCGCCGGCCTGCAGCGGCCGCCGCGTCATCGGCTCGACCACCTCGCCGCCCGCGAAGGCCATGCGCGCCACGTGGCCATCGCGGTGGCTGGCCACCTCCAGCCGGCGAGAGAGCGCGTTGGTCACACTCACCCCCACGCCGTGCAGGCCGCCAGAGAAACTATACGCGCCCCCGCGCCCCTTGTCGAATTTGCCCCCTGCGTGCAGCCGGGTAAACACCAGCTCCAGCACTGGCGCCTGCTCCTCGGGATGCAGGCCGTGCGGAATGCCTCGCCCATCGTCCTCCACCGTCACCGAATCATCGGCGTGCAGCGTCACGCCGATGCGCTTGCCAAAACCAGCAAGCGCCTCGTCGGCGGCGTTGTCGATCACCTCTTGCACGATGTGCAGCGGGTGATCGGTGCGGGTGTACATGCCCGGGCGCTGCTTGACGGGCTCCAGCCCTTTGAGCACCCGGATGGCGTTTTCCGCGTACTCCGCTGACGGCATCGAACGTTCGCTGTGGGCAGCCATGGGGGCCGATTGTACGAAGCGGCCGCGGCGGGTTTTGCACACCGGTGCACCGCCGAGGTGCCTGCGCTCATGGCCGACGCCACCACCTGTGACGCGTCGCAACACCCTCGGACAATGACATAACCATTTGTTTTACAAGCAAGTTTTTGATTGCCTAAAAAATGGGCAATCTGTTCAAAGCCTTGAGCGATGAGACTTTGCCCACCAAGGTCACGGCTTGCCCACAAAGTTATCCACATAACCATGGGACAACGCCAAGCCGCCCTGTTTCATCAACCACTTGCGCCTCAAGGTGCGCATACGGCTGCAACGCCGCATGGCAACCGCGCATACTCTGGACACCGCCATGGGGCCGCCGCAGGCGCCACTGCCCCGGGCGCAGCACTGCGCCGATAGACAGCGCCGAGCCGAGCGCCTCGACAGTCCCCGCCAGCAGCGGGTCAATACCCCGCACTCCGTCGGCGCGACACCCGACCCCCCATCGTGCGCTACAGTAGCGCCGATGCAGACCTCTCCCACGCTGTCGGCCCGCCAGGTGCTGCTGTGCAGCGCGCTGATCGTGACGCTGTCGATGGGCATACGGCACGGCTTCGGGCTGTGGCTGCTGCCATTGACGCAAGCGCGCGACTGGCCGCGCGAGACCTTCGCACTGGCCATGGCGGTGCAGAACCTGGCCTGGGGCCTGCTGGGCATCTTTGCCGGGATGCTGGCCGACCGCTTCGGCGCCCACCGGGTGCTGCAGGCCGGTGCCGTGCTGTACGCCCTGGGCCTGGTGGGGATGGCGCTGGCGCCCACGCCCATGCTCTTCGGCCTGACCGCCGGCGTGCTCATCGGGGCGGCCCAGGCCGGCACCACCTACGCCGTGATCTACGGCGTGATTGGGCGCCAGCTGCCGGCCGAACGCCGCTCGTGGGCTATGGGTGTGGCGGCGGCAGCCGGCTCCTTTGGACAGTTCCTGATGGTGCCGGTGGAGGGCTGGCTAATCGCGGTGCTCGACTGGCAGGGTTCGCTGCTGGCGCTGGCCACCGCCGTGCTGCTCATTGCGCCGCTGGCGCGCGGGCTGCGCGAGCCGCCGGCCGCGCCTGCGGTCCATGCGGCGCTGCCCCAGTCGGTGAGCGACGCACTGCGTGAGGCCTTCGGCCAGCGCAGCTTCCAGCTGCTGATGGCTGGCTACTTCGTCTGCGGCTTTCAGGTGGTGTTCATCGGGGTGCACATGCCCAGCTACCTCAAAGACCACGGGCTGGCACCCCAAGTGGCCAATACCGCATTGGCCCTGATCGGGCTGTTCAACGTAGTGGGCACGTACGCCGCTGGCGCGCTGGGCCAGCGACTGGCCAAACGCAAGATCCTGTCTGCTGTCTACCTGCTGCGCTCGGTGGCTATCGCGGCGTTTCTGGCCGCCCCGCACACGCCGCTGGCGGTGTACCTATTTGCGTCCGTCATGGGCCTGCTGTGGCTGTCTACGGTGCCGCCCACTAATGCCATCGTGGCCCAGCTGTTTGGCGCGGCGCACCTGTCGATGCTGGGTGGCTTCGTCTTCTTCAGCCACCAGGTGGGCAGCTTCCTGGGTGTCTGGCTCGGCGGCCGGCTGTACGGTCTGACCGGCAGCTACGACGTGGTCTGGTGGATTGCCATCGCGCTGGGCCTGTTCGCCGCCGCCGTCAACTGGCTGATCTGCGAGGCCCCGGTGGCGCGCGGACCGCGCCGCGTCGTCACTTCGGCCGCATGAGGTCGCTGCCGCCGATCGCAACCCGTCCCTAGCCGCTTCTGCCGCCCGCCACGATGTCCCCCACGCCCGAACCCGCCACACCCCGGCCATCGGTCGACCGCCGCCTCTGGCGCTGGCTGCCGCTGCTGGCGCTCGCGGGCGTTGGCGCACTGGTGTTCGCGGCCTACCGCCACCCGCTGCTGCTGCAGACCGTGGCCGACCAGCTGTGGGCCTGCTTTTGACCGCCGAGTCCATGTCGACCGCTGCCCCGACTGCCTCCCTGACCGCCCGCGCCGACCCCGCACCGGCACACAGCCGGCTGCCCCCATCGGACTGGATCACACGCTTTGCGCCGCTGCTGCAGGCGTGCGCCGCCAGCGTCGGCCAGCGGCGAGCGCTGGATGTGGCGTGCGGCTACGGGCGGCACACACGCTGGCTGCACGCGCGCGGCTGGCAGGTCACCGCCGTAGACCGCGACGGTGCGGCGCTGGCGGCGCTGGCTGACCTGGAGCCGGGTGTGTGCCGCCTGCAGGCCGATCTGGAGGGCGCAGCGTGGCCGTTGACCGGCGAGCGGTTCTCCGCCATCATCGTCACCCACTACCTGTGGCGTGCGCTGTGGCCGCACCTGCTTGCGGCGCTGGCCGACGGCGGCGTGCTGCTATACGAAACCTTCGCCGCCGGTCAGGAGACGGTCGGCCACCCGCGCCGGCCCGAGTTTCTACTCGCGCCGGGCGAGCTGCTGCGCGCCTGTGCCGAGCTGCGCGTGGTCGCGTACGAGGATGGTTTTCTGCACGACCCACCCCGTTTCATCCAGCGCATCGCCGCGGTGCGGCCGCTGCCCGGTGCGGGTGGTCCGGCGCGCTACCCGTTACCATGACAGCGACCGCCCGCGCCTCCTCACCCGTCGCAGCGCCCCGGGCAGCCTCCTTGCCCGAGCCGTCCGCGCGGCGTCCACTCCGCGCGGTCCGCGACACGATGAGGTATCCGGGCCGAACGGCATCGGCGCGCCCATTGCCGGCACGCATCGCCGTGTGCGCTGGTTAGAATGGCCGCTGATTACCCGAACTTGATCACCACCCTCCCATGAAGCCCATCACCGGCAGTATCGTCGCCCTCGTCACGCCCATGCACGAGGACGGCCGCGTCGACTACGACACCCTGCGCAAGCTCATCGACTGGCACATCGAGCAAGGCACCGACTGCATCGGTGTCGTCGGCACCACTGGCGAGTCGCCCACGGTCAGCGTCGAAGAACACTGCGAGATCATCCGCGTCGCGGTGGAGCAGGCGGCCGGGCGCCGCCCCATCATGGCGGGCTGCGGCGGCAATTCCACGCGCGAGGCCATCGCTCTGGCCGAATACGCGCGCCGCGTGGGGGCCGACTGCCAACTGCAAGTCGTGCCCTACTACAACAAGCCCACCCAGGAGGGGCTATATCAGCATTTCAAGGCGATTGCCGAGGCCACGGGCGACCTGCCCATCATCCTGTACAACGTGCCCGGGCGCACGGTGGCCGACCTGCTGCCGGAAACCGCATTGCGTCTGGCCGAAATTCCGGGCATCGTCGGCATCAAGGAAGCCACCGGCAACATCGAGCGCGCGCAGTGGCTGATCCGCGAAAAGCCGGCGCACTTTGCGGTCTACTCGGGTGACGACGCCACCGCCGTGGCCCTGATGCTGTGCGGCGGCCAGGGCAATGTCAGCGTCACCGCCAACGTGGCCCCCCGCCTGATGCACGAGCTGTGCCGCGCCGCTATTGCCGGCGATGTCCGCACCGCGATGCAGCTACAAATGCAGCTGTTGCCGCTGCACAAACAGCTGTTCGTAGAAGCCAATCCGATTCCGGTCAAATGGGCCATGGCCCGCCTGGGTTTGTGCGGCGGCGCGCTACGACTGCCGCTGACGCCGCTGTCGCCGGCTCACCATGCCAGCGTCGAGGCGGCCCTGCGCGCCGCCGGCCTGCTGGCCTAAGCCCTGTCTGCCCCCTTCGATCAAGGCCACAACATGCCCACCCGTCCGACCCCGTTCCGCTTTGCGCCCCTGGCTTTGGCCGCGCTGCTCGCCGGCGGCTGCTCGGTGCTGGAGGAAACCCGCATCGACTACAAAAGCGCTAAGCCCATCAACACGCTGGAAGTGCCGCCCGACCTGACGCAGCTGGCCCGTGAGAGCCGCTACGCGCTACCCGGCAGTACCGTCACCGCCTCCGGCTACCAGGCTGCGGCGGCAGCACGCCCCACGGCCGGGGTGACGGCCCCGCAGCAGATCGGCGACGTGCGGATCGAGCGCGCCGGCAACCAGCGCTGGTTGGTGGTCGATCGCGCCCCCGACGTCCTGTGGCCCGCGCTGCGTGACTTCTGGCAGGAAAACGGGTTTCTGCTGACCATCGACCAGCCCCAGCTTGGCCTGATGGAGACCGACTGGGCCGAAAACCGCGCCAAGATTCCGCAGGACATCATCCGCGCCACCATCGGCAAACTGTTCGACAATCTGTACTCCACCGGCGAGCGCGACAAGTTCCGCACCCGCGTCGAGCGCAGCGCCAGCGGCGGCAGCGAGATCTACATCAGCCACCGCGGCATGGTCGAGGTGTATTCGAACGAGCGCAAGGACAACACGGTCTGGCAGCCACGCCCGGCCGACCCCGAGCTGGAAGCCGAATTTTTGCGCCGCCTCATGGTCAAGCTGGGCGTCACGCAGGAGCAGGCCAAGGCGGTGCTGGCCGCAGGGGCCCGTCCGGCGGTGGCGCGGGTCGAGACGCTCGACGGCCAGCCCACGGTCGTCATCGACGAGAACTTCGACCGCGCCTGGCGGCGGGTGGGCCTGGCGCTGGACCGCAGCGGCTTCACCGTCGAAGACCGCAACCGCAGCGAGGGCCTGTATTTCGTGCGCTATGTGCCGCCGGACACCCAGGGCAGCGCGCGCAACCCCGGCTTTTTCGGCCGCATCACCGGGTTCTTCAGCCGCAGCGAAGCGGCCGCGGCCCAGCCGGCCCGCTACCAGATCCGCGTTGCCGGCAACGCAGAGCGCACCACCGTGCGCATCCTCAACGCCAGCGGCCAGGCGGAAGCATCGGCCACCGCGCAGCGCATTGCGCAGCTGCTGGCCGATGACCTGAAATAAGGCAAACGGCCGCCGACGGTGCGGCCGCTGAGGCGTGGGGGCGGTATAGCGAGGTGCGGTCTTGGGTACCGGCTACCTCACCCTGCGGCAATGCGCCGCCATAAACACCCGTCAGCCGCCGTCGCGCCGATCCCGAAGTCCGGTGTACCCCGTTGTAGCAACGCACCAGTCGGGTCAGACGGCCACGGCCTCTGTCGGCTGCGCCATGGGCGTACGAATCAGGTAATCGAACGCCGACAGCGCCGCCTTCGCCCCTTCACCGGCGGCGATCACGATCTGTTTGTACGGTGTCGTGGTGCAGTCTCCGGCCGCAAAAACGCCTGGCACATTGGTCTGCCCCTTGGCATCGACGACGATTTCACCGTAGCGGTTGCGATCGACAACACCATCGAGCCACTCAGTGTTCGGCACCAGGCCGATCTGCACAAAGACCCCCTCCAGCGCGATGGTCTGCTCGGTGCCGCTGGCACGGTCACGCCAACGCAAACCCGTGACACGCTGCCCGTCGCCTTCAATCGCCAGCGTCTGCGCCTGCGTCAACACCGTCACGTTAGGCAGGCTCTTGAGCTTGCTGACCAGCACCGCGTCGGCCTTAAGCTGATCGGCAAACTCCAGCAGCGTCACGTGGGCCACGATGCCCGCCAGGTCGATAGCCGCCTCGACCCCCGAGTTCCCCCCGCCGATCACCGCCACCCGCTTGCCCTTGAACAGTGGGCCGTCGCAGTGCGGACAGTAGGCCACGCCGCGGTTCTTGTACTCCGCCTCGCCCGGCACATTCAGATTGCGCCAGCGCGCTCCCGTAGCCAACACCACGCTGCGCGCGCGCAGGGTGGCTCCACCTTCCAGCTCAACCCCAATGTAGTCGCCAGCCTGCGCCGTTGGGTGCAGGGCGCGCACGCTCTGACCGTCGATCAGATCGACCTCATAGTGCCGCACGTGCGCCAGCAGCGCCGCGGCAAACCGCGGCCCGTCGGTCTCCAGCACCGAGATGTAGTTTTCGATGGCCAGCGTATCGTTGACCTGGCCACCGAAGCGCTGCGCCACCACACCGGTACGAATACCCTTGCGCGCCGCGTACACCGCCGCGGCAGCCCCGGCTGGTCCGCCACCGACCACCAGCACGTCAAACGGCTCGCGCGCCGCCAGCGCCTGTGCCGCGCGGGCTTGAGCGCCGGCGTCCAGTTTGGCCAGCAGCTCGGGCAGCGTCTGTCGGCCCGACGCAAACACCTCGCCGTTGCGCAGCACCAGCGGCACCGCCATCACACCGCGCTGCTCCACCTCCTGGGGGAATAGTGCGCCGTCGATCACCGTGGTGCGCACGCCTGGGTTGAACAGCGCCATCAGGCTGAGCGCCTGCACCACATCCGGGCAGTTGTGGCACGACAGCGACATAAAGACCTCGAACTCGTGGCTGCCGCCCAGCGCGCGCACCTGGGCCAGCTGCTCTGCCTCGACCTTGGGCGGATGGCCGCCGGCCCACAGCAGGGCCAGCACCAGCGAGGTGAACTCGTGGCCGAGTGGAATAGCAGCAAACGTTAGGTTTTCGCGGCCGTCGGGGGTGCGGATGGCAAACGACGGCCGCCGCGACGCCTGTCCGTCACGACGCACACGGATGCGCCCATCGGAGAGGTCGGCCAGTGTTTGCAGCAGCGCATCGAGCTCGCGGGCGCTGGCCGAGTCATCCAGCGTGGCCACCAGCTCGATCGGCTGGCGCACGTGGGCCAGATAGCCTTGCAATTGGGATTTCAGGTTGTCGTCGAGCATGGGTACACCTAGGGGGAACGATGACCGGGGCAGCACCGTCCCACGGTACCTCACCGCCAGGGTGAGGCACCGGGGACGCGAATCAGCAGCAAAGATGTCGAGGCGTCGCCCGGGCAACTCAAGCGCGCTGGCGAGCGCGCTTCAGGCTCGGGCGCCAGCGCCGGACCGCGACTGTGCGCCGCAGCAGATCAGATCTTGCCGACCAGTTCCAGCGACGGGGTGATGGTCTTGGCTCCCTCGTTCCACTTGGCCGGGCAGACTTCACCCGGGTGCTCGGCCACGTACTTGGCAGCCTTGAGCTTGCGCAGCGTCTCCTTGACATCGCGCGCGATCGCGTTGTCGTGGATTTCGGCCGTCTTGATCACCCCTTCCGGATTGACGATGAAGGTGCCGCGCAGCGCCAGGCCCTCTTCCTCGATGTGCACGCCAAAAGCGCGGGTGAGCTGGTGCGTCGGGTCGCCCACCAGCGGGAAACGCGCCTTGCCCACCGCGGGCGACGTCTCGTGCCACACCTTGTGCGAGAAGTGCGTGTCGGTGGTGATGACATAGACCTCGGCGCCCAGTTTCTGGAACTCGGCGTAGTTGTCGGCTGCATCTTCGACCTCGGTCGGGCAGTTGAAGGTAAACGCGGCCGGCATGAAGATCAGCACCGACCACTTGCCCTTGAGGGACCCCTCGGTGATCTCGACGAACTTGCCGTTGTGGAAAGCCTGAGCCTTGAAGGCAGGAACTTGGGTGTTGATCAGCGACATGTTGCTTCCTTTCAGGTTGGAAATGAATAGCCGAACGGGACGGCCGTGTCAGCGTACGGCGCGATGCCCTTGCTGAACCGCCGCGATTATAGCCATTATTTATCCTATGACGCCATTGATAGCATCTATGCAAGCGATTGACTGGGTCACGCCAGCGCCATCGATCCATTCGTGTTGCAAGTTAGTCTCATTTATGTTTATACTCGCACTACGATACGGCGTCAACGACACTACGCGCTCGTCACCGCCGTTCGACGTTGTCCCTTCCGCCACACCACAGTCTTCCGACCCAATGGACGCCAACCCAGTCATCCGTTTAGCCATGCCCATCGCCAACACCACACCGAATCTGCCCGTACCGTCGCTTTCAGGCCAGCCTTTCATGCTGTCTTTCGGGACGCCGCCAACCGCTGCCCGGTGCGCCGACGCCTCCGCCGACGTGCCGCCGACGACACACCGCGCAACACCAGGGGCCAGCCTACCGCTGGGCGCCATGCTGCTGGCAGCCAGCCTGCAGGCTGTCGCCCAGACCGTCGGCACGGCTGGCACCTTGGACACGGTCACCGTCACCGGGCAGTCCGAACCCGCCGAAATACGCTCCAAGAGCACCCTCAAACCCGCTACAACCCGTCTAGGCAAGGGTGAACAGTCCCTGCGCGACATCCCGCAGAATGTCACCGTCATGACCGAGCGGCTGCTGGACGACCGCAACCTCGACGACTTCCGCGAGGTGCTCAAAACCACGGCCGGCGTTACCTTCCAGGCCGGGGAAACCGGCGAAGAAGACGTGCGTCTGCGTGGTTTCTCGCTGGGGCAGGCGGGTGACATCTTCCGCGACGGCATGCGCGAAGCGCAGCTGATCACACGTGACACCTTTGCCACCGAGCGCGTCGAGGTGATGAAGGGCTCAGCCTCCATGCTCTTTGGCAAGGGCTCCACCGGCGGCGTGGTCAACCAAGTGACCAAACAGCCCTTCCTGATGGACCGCTACGAGGCCGAGCTAACCCTGGGCAACGGCAACCACCGCCGGGTACAGGCCGATTTGAACAAGCAGCTGGACAGCAACAGCGCGGTGCGGCTCAACGCCATGGTGCAACGCGCCGACAACTGGGGGGCGCAGGACGACCGCCAGGGGCTGGCTGCCAGCTGGCGCACCGGCATCGGCGAGCGCAACGAATTCCAAGTGGACCTGTATCACCTCAAAACCGACCAACGCCCGATCTACAACCACCCGTGGCTCTTGACTGGCAGCAGTGGTCAGCCGCAAACCATCGTACCCACTCTGCCGGCGAAAAACTTCTATGG
>Ga0209721_1001965_pt1 | contig 13962 bp, 11 predicted proteins | sample TshhotsprinmetaG_FD_184139 | JGI IMG/M metagenome (GOLD analysis project Ga0209721, IMG submission 184139) | Hot spring microbial communities from South Africa to study Microbial Dark Matter (Phase II) - Tshipise hot spring metaG (SPAdes)... | ecosystem: Environmental > Aquatic > Thermal springs... | reverse complement strand
ACTAGGTCGTCGAAGTCAGCCGGGCGCAGCCAATCCGGCCGGTAGCGCTCGACGTAGTAGCGTATGCGTTCCTTGCCGCCGGTGACGGCCAGCAGTTCGCCGTAGAGGGGGACGTCCCACTCCCAGTTTAGACCGAAATCGCGAAAGGCGGCATTGAAGGCTAGGCGATGGCCGTCCCGCTCGGTATCGGCCAGGGTTCCATCCACATCGAACAGCAGGGCGCGCAGCATAGGTGTCAGGACTAGGAGGCTTTCGGACTTAAGGCTGATCTACTGCGCCGGTGGGAAGAGCGGTCCATTTTTGGCTTGCGCCAAAACTCGCAAGCTCGTTTTACCCGATTTCTCGTTGCATAGTCTTACCATGCGCCTCGAAATCGTGCAAAACTGTCCTCGCTCTCCCACCCGGCTTGCTACGATCGCTCAAGTCCGACAGGCTCCTAGGGAAGGTCTGCACAACCTGCTGCGCGAACGGATCGCTGCGTTGCGCGGTGTTGGCTTCGGCCGCTTCGCTTCACATCGGCTGCGCCGATGTGAGCCTTCGCCGAAACTTCGTTTTCGCTCCCTCGCCTAACTCATTGTTATGTCTCGGTCGCTGCGCTCCGTGCGCCTTGCGCTCCGCCCGCTCGCGACGGTCGTGCAGACCTTCCCTAGGCAAAGTTGTCAAATTCGGGGACTTCAGAAACAATGGGCGCCCCCCGCCCGGTTCTCATCCACATCGCCATGACCCACCCCAGCCCCCGCCAGTTCGCCCAGAATCCCGAATTCGACGCCGTCTTCAACGGCACTCTGGTGAGCCTGCTGTCATGGGAGCAACTGGACCGCTTCTGGGCCAAACTCGATCCGGCTGGCGGCTGGTACCTCTACGCCGTCGGCGAGCCTCGACCCGAGTCGGCCGCCGACATGGAACACGTCATCGCCTTTGTCCGTGAGATCGACGCCCTGTTGCGCAGGGAGCACCACGAGGATTATTGCGGCATCGTCTATACCGATGACCCTGACCGGCCCAGCCTGGTCAAGATCTACGACCCCAACCATCTCGGCACCTCCTGCGGCTCCGCCAAGCACCGCATCCTGCCCGGCTGGGTCATGAGCCGCATGCCGCCATCCGACCTCACGCCCAGCCACCAAGTCCCACAGAACCGCCGACGCTGGTGGCAGGGATTCCTGGACATCATCCGGGGCAGCAAGACCGCCCACCAGTAGGTCGCCCTTCAGGCGAATCGTCGGGCTGAAGTCCGACCTACAAGGGCTGCCGCAAGCGCCGGCAATTCCTGGGCACCCACCAGATCGACCTTAATCCGACGAGATAAAAGCAGCGCAAGCGGCGCTTTCCCCGTCGTCGGCAAGGTCAGCTAGCGGCCGATTCTTCCGGCACCTTGGACGCAGGTTCGATCAGGGCCTTCATGGACAGGCGCAGGCGGCCCTTCTCGTCCGCCTCCAGCACCTTGACCCGCACCGTCTGGCCTTCCTTGAGATAGTCGGACACGGAGTTGACGCGCTCGTGGGCGATCTGCGAGATGTGCAGCAGGCCGTCCTTGCCCGGCAGCACGTTGACGATGGCGCCGAAATCCAGGATCTTGAGCACGGTGCCCTCGTAAACGCGGCCGACCTCCACCTCGGCGGTGATGTCCTCGATGCGCTTCCTGGCCGCCTCGCCGGACTCCATGCTGACGCAGGCGATCTTGACCGTGCCGTCGTCATCGATATCGATCTGGGTGTTGGTCTCCTCGGTCAGGGCCCGGATGACGGCGCCGCCCTTGCCGATCACGTCACGGATCTTCTCCGGATTGATCTTCATGGTGATGATGCGCGGCGCAAACTCGCTCATCTCCTGACGCGGGCCGGCGATGGCCTGCTGCATGATGCCGAGGATGTGCATGCGGGCCTCGCGCGCCTGGATGAGCGCCACCTGCATGATTTCCTTGGTGATGCCCTGGATCTTGATGTCCATCTGCAGGGCGTTGACGCCGCGCGTGGTACCGGCCACCTTGAAGTCCATGTCGCCGAGATGGTCCTCGTCGCCCAGGATGTCGGTGAGCACGGCGAAGCGGTTGCCTTCCTTGATCAGACCCATTGCTATGCCGGCGACGTGGTCCTTCATCGGCACGCCGGCGTCCATCAGGGCCAGGCTGCCGCCGCACACCGAGGCCATGGAGGATGAGCCGTTGGATTCGGTGATCTCGGACACGACGCGTATGGTGTAGCCGAACTCCTCCTTGCTCGGCAAAGCGGCCAGCAGTGCCCGCTTGGCCAGGCGGCCATGGCCGATCTCGCGCCGCTTGGGGCTACCCACCCGCCCGGTCTCGCCGGTGGCGAAGGGCGGCATGTTGTAGTGCAGCATGAAGCGCTCGGTGTACTCCCCCGTGAGCGCGTCGATGATCTGCTCATCGCGTCCGGTGCCCAGGGTCGCCACTACGAGAGCCTGGGTCTCGCCCCGGGTGAACAGGGCGGAGCCGTGCGTGCGCGGCAGCACCCCGGTGCGTATGGTGATCGGGCGCACGGTGCGGGTGTCACGCCCGTCGATACGGGGCTCGCCGGCCAGGATGCGACCGCGCACCACCTCTGCCTCCAGGTTGTGGAACAGGTTCTTCACCACATTGACGCGCTCGGTAGGCATGTCCTCGCTGATGAGTTCGGCGAAGACGCGCTGCCGCACCTCGTCCACGGCTGCCATGCGCGTCTGTTTCTGCCTGATGGAGTAGGCGCGCGACAGGTCGTCGCCGCACAGGGCACGCATGCGCTCGATGAGCTCGGTCTCGGGCGCGGGCGGTGTCCAGTCCCAGGGCTCGTTGCCGGCCTCGTCGGCGAGGTCGTTGATGGCGTCGATGGCGCTGCGCATCTGCTCGTGTCCGAAGACGATGGCGCCCAGCATCACGTCCTCCGGCAGCTCGTCCGCCTCGGATTCGACCATGAGCACGGCCGACTCTGTGCCGGCCACGACCAGATCCAGGCGGGAGCGCTTGAGCTCGGTCAGGGTGGGGTTGAGCACATACTGGCCATCGATGTATCCGACACGCGCGGCACCGATGGGGCCGTTGAACGGGACACCGGACAGCGTCAGGGCCGCCGAGGCACCGAGCATGGCCGGGATGTCGGAATCGATCTCCGGATTGAAGGACATCACCGTGGCGATGACCTGTACCTCGTTGAAGAAGCCATCGGGGAAGAGCGGTCGTATGGACCGGTCGATCAGCCGCGAGGTCAGGGTCTCCTTCTCCGAGGGCCTGCCCTCGCGCTTGAAGAAGCCACCGGGGATGCGGCCGGCGGCATAGGCCTTTTCCTGATAGTCGACGGTCAGGGGGAAGAAGTCCTGCCCGGGTTTGACACCCCTCTGGGCCACCACAGTCACCAGCACGACGGTATCGTCCATGTTCACCATGACCGCCCCGCTGGCTTGACGGGCGATCTCGCCCGTTTCCAGGGTCACCGTATGGCGACCGTATTGAAACGTCTTCTTGACAGGATTCACGCTGACCTCATTCGGTTTCTTTGCCCGCCGGGATTCCGGATCGCATGGGCGCTGGCAACAGGGGCTTCGTTACTTGCGCAGTCCGAGACGCTCGATCAGGCTGCGGTAGGCGTCGATGTTGCGCGACTTCAGATAGTCCAGCAGGCGCCGGCGGCGGGAGACCATCTTGAGCAGGCCGCGGCGGGAGTGGTGATCCTTGACATGGGTCTTGAAATGATCGGTGAGGTCGTTGATGCGGGCGGTCAGCAGGGCAATCTGCACTTCTGGCGAGCCGGTGTCGCTGGCGCTACGCTGGTATTCTTTTATGATTTGCGCCTTTTGCACGGTGTCTAGGGCCATGTCACAACTCCAAACGGGATCTGGAAAAACGAACATAGTACTCGAGTCGCGCGGAATTCCTCAAGTAATTCATACCCCTGCCCCCCGATCCGCGGTAAGCCGCTTCGGCGCAAGCCGGCCATCGGCATCCACCTCCACCAGCCCGATTAAGCGGCCATCCGGGCCGTAGGCCCGCAACCGGTCGCCTACCCGCAGCCCGGCCCGCCAGATGGCCTGACCGTGACCGAGTTGCCAGGCGGACTCCGTATCGAGATCTAGGCGGGGCAGCCCCATCAGCAGCGCATCCACCGGCAGCAGTCTGCCGTCCCGCGTCTGTGGGTCCAGGTGCTCCAGTTCTTCCAGGCCTATGGCCTGCTCCAGGCGGAAGGGGCCGACGGCCATGCGGACGAGGGCTTCAAGGTGGGCGCCGCAGCCGAGGGCCTCGCCTAGGTCCTCGGCAAGGGTGCGCACGTACAATCCCTTACCGGACTCCACAAGCAGGGTGAACAGGTCGCCGCTAAAGTCGACGAGTTCGAGTCGGTATACCACTACCGTTCGCGGCTTGCGCTCGATCTCGACACCCCGGCGGGCGTATTTATAGAGCGGACGGCCGGCCACCTTGAGGGCCGAATGCATGGGCGGCGTCTGCAGGATCTCGCCGGTGAAACGCGGCAGGATGCCGCGTACGTCGGCTTCACGTACCCGCACCGGCCGAATCTCCAGCACCGTGCCCTCGGGGTCACCGGTTGTGGTACGCACACCTAGCCGCACCGTCGCGCGATAGGTCTTGTCCGCATTGAGCATGGTCTGGGAGAACTTGGTGCCCTCCCCCAGGCAAATCGGCAGCAGACCCGATGCGAAGGGATCTAAGGTGCCGGTGTGCCCGGCCTTGGCCGCCTGGTAAAGACGCTTGACCTTCTGCAGGGCAGCGTTGGAGGTCATCCCCACCGGCTTGTCCAGCAGCAGGACGCCGTCAACCCTGCGCTTCGTCATCTCGGTGATGGGCGCGGTCGGCCTCCACGGCCTCTTCGATGAGCCTGGACAGGCGCGCCCCGCGCTCGACCGATTCGTCGTACTGGAAGCTCAGGCGCGGCACAGTGCGCAGGCGCAGGCGGTGGGCCAGTTCGGTGCGCAGGAAGCCGCTGGCATGCCCCAGTGCCTTGCCCACCTCGGCCGGTTCGCCCACAAGCAGGGTGTACCAGACCTTGGCATGCTCCAGATCCGGGCTCACCTCGACGGCGGTGAGGGTCACGTCATGGATGCGCGGATCCTTCATCTCGCGCATGAGGATGAGCGCCAGCTCGTGACGGATCTGTTCGGCGATGCGCTGGGCCCGGTGATGCATGGATGGTGAGGGATGAGGGGTGCAGAGCGGCTTTGTTCAGCTCACGACTCACCCCTCACTGTTTCATAATGTCCTCGCGACCTCGACCACCTCGTAGCACTCGAGCTGGTCGCCTTCCTGGATATCGCTGAAGTTCTTGAGACTTAAGCCGCATTCGAAGCCGCCCTTGACCTCCCTGACGTCGTCCTTGAAGCGCTTGAGGGAGTCGAGTTCGCCGTCGTGGATGACGACGTTGTCGCGCAGCACACGCACCCGGGCGGAACGCTTGATCACGCCGTCCAGCACCATGCAGCCGGCCACCGCGCCCACCTTGGAGATGCGGAAGACCTGGCGGATCTCGGCCAGTCCGATGACGTTCTCCTTCTTCTCCGGCGAGAGCAGGCCGGACAGCGCCGCTTTCACGTCATCCACCGCCTCGTAGATGATATTGTAGTAGCGGATGTCCACGCCCGCGCTTTCGGCCAGTTTCCGCGCCTGGGCGTCTGCACGCACGTTAAAGCCGATGATCACCGCCTCGGAGGCGATGGCGAGGTTGACATCCGACTCGGAGATGGCGCCCACGGCGGCGTGGATGACGTTGACCTTGACTTCGTCGGTGGAGAGTTTCTGCAGGGCGTGCGTAAGACCCTCATAAGAGCCCTGGACGTCGGCCTTGATGATGAGCGGCAGGCTCTTGACCTCGCCCTCGCCTATCTGCTCGAACATGGTCTCCAGTTTGGCGGCCTGTTGGCGGGCTAGCCTTACGTCGCGGAACTTGCCCTGGCGAAATAGCGCGATCTCGCGCGCCTTGCGCTCGTCCGGCAGGACTATGACGTCCTCGCCAGCGGCCGGCACCTCGGACAGACCCTGGATCTCGACGGGGATGGATGGACCGGCCTCTTGGACCTGCTTGCCGTCCTCATCGAACATGGCGCGCACCTTGCCGAAGGCCGTGCCGGCAAGCACCATGTCGCCGCGTCTGAGGGTGCCGGACTGAACCAGGACGGTCGCCACGGGGCCACGTCCCTTGTCCAGGCGCGACTCCACGACCACACCCTTGGCCAGGGTGTCCACCGGCGCCTTCAGTTCCAGCACCTCGGCCTGCAGCAGCACCGCGTCCAGCAGGGCGTCTATGCCCTGGCCGGTCTTTGCCGAGACGTTGACGAACATGGCATCCCCGCCCCACTCCTCGGGCACCACGCCCTCGGTGGAGAGTTCCTGGCGGATCTTCTCCGGGTTGGCTTCGGGCTTGTCGATCTTGTTCACCGCCACGACGATGGGCACGTTGCCGGCCTTGGCATGGTGGATGGCCTCGCGCGTCTGCGGCATGACGCCCTCGTCGGCGGCTACCACCAGGATGACGAGGTCGGTGACCTTGGCGCCGCGCGCGCGCATGGCCGTGAAGGCCTCGTGGCCTGGCGTGTCGAGGAAGGTGATCATGCCCTTGGGGGTCTCGACGTGGTAGGCGCCGATGTGCTGGGTGATGCCTCCCGCCTCGCCGGCTGCGACCCGCGAGCGGCGGATGTAGTCCAGCAGCGAGGTCTTGCCGTGATCGACATGGCCCATGACGGTGACCACGGGTGCCCGCGGCTTGAGCTCCGCCGCCTTCTGTTCGGCGGTTTCCTCCAGATAGGCCTCGGGGCTAGCGGTGGGGGCGGGCTTGGCGACATGGCCCATCTCCTCCACCACGATCATGGCGGTGTCCTGATCGATGACCTGGTTGATGGTCACCATGGTGCCCATCTTCATCATGGTCTTGATCACCTCGGCCGCTTTGACCGACATCTTGTGGGCCAGATCGGCGACGGTGATGGTCTCGGGCACCAGGACCTCGCGCACCACCGGCTCAACCGGCTGCACCGGCATTTCGCTAACGCGTTCACTCTTGTGGTGGCTCTTGCGTGCGCGCCAACCGCTGTCTGCCTCGATCGCACCGCGGACCTTAAGCCCCTTCCTGCCGGCATGGACCTCTTCGGCCTCCTTCTTCTTCACGACCGGCTTTTCCGCCTTGGGCTTGACCGTCGGCTTGACCTCGCCGGGGGCCTTGACGGTCGGGGCCGCGGGTTGTGCCGCGGCGGCAGATTCCGCCGCCTTAGCCTCGCTCGCTGCGCGTGCCGCCTCCTCGGCCTCGCGTCGGGCGGCCTCGCGTTCCTGTTTGGCCTTAAGCTCGGCCTCCTGAATGGCGCGCAGCTCGGCCTGGCGACGCATCTCCTCCTCGCGCGCCTTGAGCTCCTCCTCGCCGATGATGGGGGCAGGCGCCGCCGGTTTCTCGGGCACCGGGGCGGCGGCCTCGGCCGGCGGCGCCTCGCGCTTGACCAGCACACGCCTCTTGCGCACCTCGACCTGGATGGTGCGGGATTTGCCCGTGCTGTCGGCGGTCTTGATCTCGGTGGTCTTCTTGCGCGTCAGGATGATCTTGGTTTTCGGCTCTGTTGCCCCATGCTTGTCGCGCAGGTAGTCCAGCAGACGCGTCTTGTCCTGGTCGGTGAGGTCATCGCCTTCCGACTTGACCGACACGCCAGCGGCGCGCAGCTGCTCCACCAGCAGGGCCGCCGGCACCTTCAGTTCGTTGGCAAATTGATCGACTCTCATCTGGTCCTCGCTTGTCTCACCACCGCACCCGGGTTTGCGTTCGCATCCGCCTTAAGCGAACCAGGGCGCACGCGCGGCCATGATCAGGCGCTTAGCCCGCTCCTCATCCATGCCCGTGAGCTCCGCCAGCTCGTCCACCGCCAGATCGGCCAGGTCCTCGGTGCTCTTCACACCTTGGGCGGAGAGCCGAGCGGCCGTCTCGGCGTCCATGCCCTCGATGGTCATCAGGTCAGTGGCCGCCTTCTCCACCGCCTCCTCACGGGCAATCGCCGCAGTGAGCAGGGCGTCACGGGCACGGGCGCGCAACTCGTTTACGCTGTCCTCGTCGAAGGCCTCGATCTCCAGCATCTCGGCGATCGGCACGTAGGCCACCTCCTCCAGGCTGGTGAAGCCCTCCTCCACCAGTACATCGGCCACGTCCTGATCCACACCCAGTTTCTCCATGAACATGGCGCGGATGTTGGTGGCCTCTTGCTGCTTTTTGTCCTCGGCCTCGGCCTCGGTCATGATGTTGATCTCCCAGCCCGTCAGCTCGGAGGCTAAGCGCACGTTCTGCCCGCCACGTCCGATGGCGTTGGCCAGCTGGGACTCGTCGACGACCACGTCCATGCTGTGGCGGTCCTCGTCCACCACGATGCTTAAGACCTCTGCCGGGGCTAAGGCATTGATCACGAACTGGGCCGGGTCGGGCGACCACAGCACGATGTCCACCCGCTCGCCGTTGAGCTCGTTGGTGACCGCGGTGACGCGTGAACCGCGCACGCCGATGCAGGTGCCCTGGGGGTCGATGCGCGGGTCATTGGACTTGACCGCGATCTTGGCACGCACGCCGGGATCGCGCGCCGCGGCGCGGATCTCGATGAGGCCCTCACTGATCTCCGGCACCTCCAGCTCGAATAGCTTCACGATGAATTCCGGCGCCGTGCGCGACAGGATAAGCTGCGGGCCGCGCCCGCCGCGCTCGACCCGTAGGAGGTAGCTGCGCACGCGATCGCCCACGCGCAGGTTCTCCCTCGGGATCATCTGATCTTTGGCGAGCAGACCCTCGATGCGCCCCGACTCGATGATGGCGTTGCCCCGCTCAATGCGCTTGACGCTACCGTAGACCAGGGTCTCGTCGCGGGCCAGGAAATCGTTCAGGACCTGCTCCCGCTCAGCATCGCGGATCTTCTGCAAGATGACCTGCTTGGCGGCCTGGGCACCGATGCGGCCGAACTCGACCGCCTCCAGGGGTTCCTCGATGAAGCCGCCCGGCTCGACGGCAGGATTACGCTGGCGGGCCTCGGAGAGGGTGAGCTGACGGGCGGGATGCTCGATCTTGGCGTCGTCAGGCAGCACCTCCCAGCGGCGGAAGGCCTCGTAGTCGCCGCTACGGCGGTCGATCTGCACGCGCACCTCGACGTCATCCGAAAAACGCTTCTTGGTGGCATGGGCCAAGGCCGCCTCGAGCGCACCGAACACCACTTCCATATCCACATTCTTCTCGCGCGCCAGCGCATCCACCAGCAGCAAGACTTCCCGACTCATGCCTTCCTCCGGGCCACTTCCTTCATTCCAAAATCCGGCGCCAAGCGCGCCGACTCGATATTAGCCAGGGCCAGCTCGACGACGCCCGCGTCCGACTGCAGGCGTACCCGATCCTGCTCGAGCCCCAGCAGTACGCCGACAAACCGCTTGCGGCCGTCCAGAGGCATACGCAGGCGCAACTGCGCCCGCTCGCCGGCGAACCGGACGTAATCCGCCGCCTTCACCAGCGGCCGGTCCAGCCCGGGCGAGGACACCTCCAGGCGCTCATAGGCCACGTTCTCCACCGCGAGCACACGGGTGAGCTGATGGCTGACCCGGCTGCAATCCTCCAGGTCGACGCCGCCCGGCTTGTCGATGTACGCTCGCAACAAGCCGCGGCCGACCCGTTCGAGGGCCACCAGTTCATAGCCCAGACCGGAGACGGTTGGCTCGATCAGTGCCTGCAGATCCATGACCACACAAATAAAAAATGGGCCCGACGCCCATCTTACAACCTGCTAATTGTAACAGGATTTCGGCACACCTGCGAATCCGATCGCGTCCGGTTGACGCGCCCGCCCCGCTGTAGGAATCTTGTCGCGGCTTTGGGACGACCCTACCCTGGCAGCCCGGATCGCAGGCATGGGAAGCGGCAGTGCCACCCGTCTTCTCGCCCGGCTGATTGAGCTTGCCCGACTGCCGGCCCGCCGTGGTACGCAGCTAGCCGCTAGGCGACGGCGTTAGCGTGGCCGGGGTGGAGACTTCCTATGGCCTGTTGTTGCCTGCGAGGTGCAGCTACGCCATGCATGAGATGTCCCTGGCCGAGGAGATCCTGCAGATCATCGAGGATGCCGCCCGCCATCAGGGTTTCGGCCGGGTGCGTGAGATCCGGCTGGAGATCGGTCAGCTCGCCGGGGTGGAGGTGGATGCCCTGCGCTTCTGCCTGGATTCCGTCCTCCATGGCAGCCTGGCCGAGGGCGCCCGGGTGGAAGTGGAACACACACCCGGTGCAGGCTGGTGCATGCTATGCGGCATGACGGTGCCCATCTCGGCATTGTTCGACCCCTGCCCGCGCTGTGGCAGCCATCAGGTCCAGCCCACCGGCGGCACCGAGATGCGGGTCAAGGACCTTTTGGTGGAGTAGCGCTGCCACCGGCCCGGGTGTGGCGCTCGATCCGCCCCGCCATGGGGCGGGTGACCCGAGCGACGGCCAGGCGAACGCTCAGAGAGGAGGCTAAATCATGTGTAACGTATGCGGTTGCGGTGAGGGTAAGACCCGTATCGAGGGTCAGGCGCACGACCACGATCACCCCCATGTGCACACGCATAGCCACGTCCATGAGCACGAACACTTGCATGCGGACGGCACCGTGCACAGCCACGCACACAGCCATGCCCATACCGGTCATGACCCTGTCCATGACGCCTTGCACGCCGCGCACACGCCCCACGAGCACGATCACCCCGCTAGCGGTGACCTGCACTACGGTCTGGGTCCGGCCCACGCCCACGCCCCCGGCCTCAGCCAGGCACGCATGGTCAGCATCGAGCAGGACATCCTGGCCCGAAACAACGCCTACGCCGCCGCCAACCGCAAGCGCTTCGCCGAGCACGGCATCTTTGCCGTGAACCTGGTCTCCAGTCCGGGCTCGGGCAAGACCACGCTGCTGGTGAAGACCATCGAAGCCCTCCAGGGTCGGGCGAAGGTCGCGGTCATCGAAGGCGACCAGCAGACCAGCATGGATGCCGACCGCATCCGCGCCACCGGCGCGCCTGCCATCCAGGTCAACACCGGCCGCGGCTGCCACCTGGATGCCCACATGGTGGGTTGCGCCATCGAACGGCTGAATCTGCCCGACGACAGCCTGCTTATGATCGAGAACGTGGGCAATCTGGTCTGCCCCGCCAGCTTCGACCTGGGCGAGGCACACAAGGTCGTGATCCTGTCGGTAACAGAAGGCGAGGACAAGCCGCTCAAATACCCGGACATGTTCTACGCCGCCGACCTGATGCTGCTCAACAAGGTCGACTTGCTGCCGCATCTTGCCTTCGACGTGGACAGATGTATCGAGTACGCACGCCAGATCAACCCCCGCATAGAGGTTATGGTGCTCTCCGCCGTCAGCGGGCAGGGCCTGCAGGCGTGGCTTGCCTGGCTGATGGCCGGTCTCGACCGGGCCCGTGCCACCCGGCTGGAAAACGTCGACCTGCTTTAAGCGCCGCATCGCCGAACTAAAGGCACGGCTGACGCACGGCCATGCACTCCCCCCTGTCGGCGCGCCCTCCCAGCGCCCTGCAGCGCAGGCTGCGGGTGTCGGGCGTCGTCCAGGGTGTGGGTTTCCGCCCGCGTGTCTGGCGCCTAGCACACGAACTAAGACTCGCGGGCTGGGTGCGCAACGACGCGGGCGGGGTGGAGATCCTCCTGGAAGGGGACGCCGAGGCCATCGAGGGCTTCACCCGGCGACTTGCCGAAGAGCTACCGCCGCTTGCTCGGCTGCGTGAACTGAGCTGGCGCGATGCGCCGGCAAGCGGTGCTCACACCGACTTTGTCATCGCTGAGAGCAGCGGCGGCCCCGCCGCCACCATGATCGGTCACGATACGGCGGTCTGCCCCGACTGCCTAGCGGAATTGTTCGATCCGCACGACCGACGCTGGCGCTATGCCTTCATCAACTGCACCCACTGCGGTCCTCGCTACACCCTCACCCGCGGTCTCCCCTACGATCGCGCCCGCACTAGCATGGCGGCCTTCCCCCTGTGCCCGGCATGCGCACGTGAATACCACGATCCGGCTAACCGGCGCTTCCACGCCGAGCTCACGGCCTGCCCGGTGTGCGGTCCGAGGCTGTGGCTGGAGCCCTTCGCCACCCTCCTTCCCGCCTCCGTTGGCGGCGACCCCATCACCGAGACCCTTAGTCTGCTCAACGCTGGTGCCATCGTCGCCATCAAGGGCCTGGGCGGCTTCCACCTGGCCTGCGACGCCCGCAATGAGACTGCCGTGCGGCGCCTGCGCGAGCGTAAGGGTCGCGAGGAGAAACCCTTCGCCGTGATGGCCGCCAATGTCGCCTCCGCCGCGCGTTGGGCGGAAATCGGGCAGGCGCAGCGCGATCTGCTGCAATCGTCCGAACGGCCCATCGTCCTGCTGCGCAAGCGACCCGGTGTCGACGCGAGCCTGCCCGGCATCGCCCCGGGCTTAGCCTGGTTGGGCGTCCTTCTACCCTACACACCCCTGCACTGGCTGCTGTTCCACGAGGCGGCGGGGCGGCCGGCGGGGACCGAATGGACGCACGCGCCGCAGGACCTGATCCTGGTGATGACCAGCGCCAACCCCGGCGGCGAGCCCCTGGTCATCAACAACGACGAGGCAAGGACCCGGCTCGCCGGCATCGCCGACGCCCTGCTGCTGCATGACCGGGACATCGTCGTGCGCTGTGACGATTCGGTGGTACGCCTTGCTCCCTCCGCATCGAGGGATGCGACCCCCCCGGGGGGTGTCAGTTTCATCCGCCGCGCCCGCGGTCATACGCCGCGCCCGATCCGGCTATCGGCCGCGGGGCCGTCCGTGCTGGCCTTAGGCGGGCATCTTAAGAACACGGTCTGCGTCACACGCGGCAGTGAAGCCTACGTCTCGCAGCACATCGGCGGCCTCGACAATCCGGCCACCTGCGACATGCTGGCAGAGGTCACGGCCCATCTGCTGGACATCCTGCGGGTGCGGCCCGAGGCGGTGGCACACGACCTCAATCCGGACTTCTTCAGCACCCGCCACGCGCTCGAGCTCGGCGCGCAGTGGGGGGTACCCGCGATCGCCGTCCAGCACCATCACGCCCACATCGCCGCCGTCATGGCCGAGCACGGCGTGGACGGCCCCGTGCTCGGCCTCGCCTTAGACGGCATCGGCCTGGGACCGGAAGACGCCCCCTCCGCCAACCCCGCCACCGAGAGGGACGGAGGAAGCGTCGCGCAGGACCCTGCCGTGTCGGGCCGGGCCTGGGGCGGCGAGCTGCTGCGGGTGGAGGGCGCCGGCTTTAGCCGGCTTGGTCACCTGCGCCCGCTTCCCCTGCCCGGCGGCGACCGGGCGGCACGCGAGCCCTGGCGGATGGCCGCCGCAGCCCTGCATGCGCTCGGCCGCGGTGACGAGATCGCCCGCCGCTTTCCGGATCGGCCTTGGGCCCAGCGACTGCACGCGTTGCTGCAAAGCCGGGTGCACTGCCCGCCCACCACCAGCCTGGGACGCTGGTTCGACGCGGCAGCGGGGTTGCTTAGGGTGTGCGAGGTCATGGCCTACGAAGGTCAGGCAGCCATGCTGCTGGAGGGGCTGGCCGAACAGGCGGGCGATGTGGCACCACTGACCGAGGGCTATATCCTGCACGACGATGGCCAACTCGATCTGCTGCCCCTGCTAGCCCGCCTGACGGATGAAGGCGATGCCCGCCGCGGCGCCGCGCTGTTCCATGCCACCTTGGCTTTTGGCCTGGCGGACTGGGTCATGCGGGCGGCTGAACGGGAGGGATTGGATACGATCGCCCTAGGCGGCGGCTGCTTCCTGAACCACATCCTGTCGCGCCGTCTGTTAAGCCTGTTGCACGAGCGCGGCATGCGCGTCCTGGCCGCAGCGGAAATCCCCCCAAACGACGGGGGGTTGAGCCTAGGCCAGGCTTGGGTTGCAATGCGGCATCTAAACATGGGCGGCCGAGGGCTGGGATCGCCCTCAAGCCTCACTCACCTTATTGCATGAAGGGATAGTGAGATGT
>Ga0209721_1001963_pt1 | contig 13969 bp, 12 predicted proteins | sample TshhotsprinmetaG_FD_184139 | JGI IMG/M metagenome (GOLD analysis project Ga0209721, IMG submission 184139) | Hot spring microbial communities from South Africa to study Microbial Dark Matter (Phase II) - Tshipise hot spring metaG (SPAdes)... | ecosystem: Environmental > Aquatic > Thermal springs... | reverse complement strand
ACACGTATGCCAAAATGGCAAAGGAGTATATTGATGCGACCATCCAAGCGGTGATGGCAGCGAAACAACGATAAAGGAGTGGGATTGGTGAGTCGTTTGATCGTTCCAAGTCAACAGCCGGATCATGAAGGGAACGTGCTGCGTGTAACTCCGGAGTCGGCTGGATGGGGGTATGTCGGCTTTGAAGTATATGTCCTCCGTAAAGGACAGACGTTGCGAAAAGAAACCGGAAACGAAGAAGCATGCCTCGTTCTATTAAGCGGAAAAGCAACCGTTTCTACGAAGCAAGCACGATGGAAACATATTGGTGAACGTATGAATGTATTTGAAAAAACACCGCCATATTCGGTATATGTTCCATCCGATGATTTTTACGAGGTCGCAGCCATAACGGATCTCGAGTTAGCTGTTTGTTTGGCGCCGGGCAAAGGCACGTATCCGTCTCGGTTAATTGCTCCAAAAGATGTTGGGATAGAAATGAGAGGCGCAGGTAATATCGAACGAAAGATCCATAACATCTTGCCGGAGCAACAGCCGGCAGATAGTTTGCTAGTCGTAGAAGTATTTACACCGGAAGGAAATTGGTCGAGTTATCCTCCACATAAGCACGATCAAGACAATTTACCTTATGAGTCATATTTGGAAGAAACATATTACCATAAAATCAACCCTGACTACGGGTTTGCGGTGCAAAGAGTATATACCAATGATCGTTCGTTAGATGAAACAATGATCGTAAAAAATAGCGATGTTGTATTAGTGCCGAAAGGATATCACCCTGTTTCGGCACCGCCCGGATATGAGGTGTATTATTTAAATGTTATGGCGGGGCCGACTCGAACATGGAAATTTCATAATGACCCGGATCATGAATGGGTCATGGAAAGTAAACTAGCAACCAAACAATCATAGAGAGGAGAGGAGGGGATGTCATGAATCGTTTACGATTTGATGCTCAAAAACCGCTCGACTTTATTGCAATTGGTCGATTGTGCATCGATTTAAACGCGAATGAAATCAATCGTCCAATGGAAGAAACGGTGACATTTACGAAATATGTCGGCGGTTCCCCCGCCAATATTACGATCGGGATGTCCCGTTTAGGAATGAAAACAGGGTTTATCGGTCGGGTGGCAGATGACCAGATGGGGCGGTTTATCGTCAACTATTTGAAAAAAAATAATATCGATACATCAAACGTTGTTACCGACCAGTCCGGAAGTGTGACAGGGCTTGCGTTTACCGAAATCAAAAGCCCAACCGATTGTAGCATTCTTATGTATCGCGACAATGTTGCGGATTTGAAGCTAGAACCGAAAGATGTCAGAGAAGATTATATGAAGCAAGCAAAAGTTCTTTTAATTTCAGGAACAGCCTTAGCGAAAAGCCCATCACGTGAAGCCATATTTTTGGCATTGGAATACGCTAGAAAACATCATGTTGTCGTGTTCTTTGATCTCGATTACCGACCTTATACATGGAATTCGTCAGAAGAAACAGCCATTTATTACAATCTTGTGGCAGAAAAATGCGATGTGATCATCGGGACACGCGAGGAATTCGATATAATGGAACGATTTGAGAGCCATCGAGGCGATGATGAGAAAACGGCGAAAAAATGGTTTGACTATCAGGCAAAAATTGTCGTTATTAAACATGGGAAAGATGGATCGATTGCTTATACAAAAGAAGGGGAAGCATTCAAAGGACCGATTTTTCCAGCGAACGTTATCAAAACATTTGGTGCAGGAGACTCGTATGCAGCTGGTTTTATTTACGGACTCATGCAAGGCTGGGATATTCCAAAAGCGATGGAATATGGCGCAGCGGCTGCCTCGATCGTGATTTCTAGTCATAGCTCTTCAGAGGCGATGCCAACACTTGAACAAATCGAAAGCTATATTCAAAAATGTAAAAATGGCGAAATGATCATTCGATAGGAGGGAATGATAAAATGGCAACAACAGCTGAAATATTAAAAAACTATATCGGAGGGCGCTGGGTGGAAGCGACATCTGAACAAACAGAAATTGTGCCAAACCCGGCGACGGGAGAAATTTTAGCGTACGTTCCGATTTCTAGTCGGGAGGATGTTCAAGAAGCAGTAAAAGCGGCAAAAGAAGCATTTAAAACGTGGAGCAAAACACCAGTGCCGCGTCGTGCTCGTATTTTGTTTAAATACCAACAATTGCTTGTTGAGCATTGGGAAGAACTGGCTCGCCTCGTAACACTGGAGAACGGGAAAAGCTACAACGAAGCATACGGGGAGGTTCAGCGCGGGATCGAATGTGTTGAATTTGCCGCCGGGGCGCCAACATTAATGATGGGCAAGCAACTCCCGGATATCGCGACTGGCATTGAATCCGGCATGTATCGCTATCCGATTGGGGTTGTTGGGGGGATCACGCCGTTCAATTTTCCGATGATGGTGCCTTGTTGGATGTTCCCGTTAGCGATTGCTTGCGGCAATACATTTGTTTTAAAACCATCGGAACGCACACCGATGTTAGCCAACCGATTAGCAGAACTCTTTAAAGAAGCAGGTCTTCCCGACGGTGTATTAAATATCGTACATGGAGCGCACGATGTCGTAAATGGACTATTAGAGCATCCGGATGTTAAAGCGATTTCGTTTGTTGGTTCGCAACCGGTTGGTGAGTACGTGTATAAAACAGCAGCTGCTCACGGAAAACGGGTGCAGGCGTTAACAGGGGCGAAAAATCATTCTATTGTGATGCCGGACGCAAATTTAGACCTTGCCGTTCGCGAAATCATCAACGCAGCGTTCGGCTCTGCCGGAGAACGATGCATGGCGACTTCTGTTGTTGTCGCGGTCGGGGATATTGCCGAAACATTGGTGAAAAAGTTAGTAGACGCAGCTAATGACATTAAGATTGGCAACGGCTTAGAGGAAGGGATATTTCTCGGACCAGTCATTCGCGACTCTCATAAAGAGAGAACGGTCAAATACATTGAAATCGGTGAAAAAGAAGGTGCTCTATTAGTACGTGATGGGCGGAAAGATGTTGAGACCATGGAAAACGGCTATTTTGTCGGTCCGACAATTTTTGACGGTGTCAAACCAGATATGACGATTTGGAAAGATGAAATTTTTGCACCGGTATTGTCCATCGTCCGTGTCGATACGCTAGATGAAGCGATTGAGGTAGCGAATCATTCTCCATTCGCTAACGGTGCTTGCATTTATACGAGAGATGGGGGAAATGTTCGCAAATTCCGTGAAGAAATCGATGCGGGTATGTTGGGTGTGAACTTAGGTGTACCAGCACCGATGGCATTTTTCCCATTTTCAGGTTGGAAAAATTCGTTCTATGGCGACCTTCATGCGAATGGTACGGATGGAGTTGAGTTTTATACACGTAAAAAAATGATTACTGCTCGTTGGTGAACGTATCGAGTATCAAGCAATGAACGCTTGATACTCTTTCCTTATTATTTTTGAAAGGGGAATGCGTATGTCATTAGTATGTACAACAGATATGCTACAACACGCTTTGAATGAAGGCTATGCAATCGGTCACTTCAATATTAATAATTTAGAATTTGCGCAAGCTATTCTTCAAGCAGCCGAGGAGGAGCAATCTCCTGTCATTCTTGCGGTAAGTCCGGGCTATCTCCCACATTTAGGAGGGTTTCATCTCGCTGCAACGATGGTGAAAGCACTCATCAAAGAATATAGCATTACGGTTCCGGTCGCTCTTCATTTAGATCACGGAACATCATATGAGCAATGTCTTCAGGCAATGTATGCCGGATTTACGTCAGTGATGATTGATGCCTCCCATTACCCTCTTGATGTAAACATTGCTCAAACGAAGAAGGTGGTTGAAGCAGCCCATGCACTAGGTGTTTCCGTCGAAGCGGAAGTAGGGAGGATCGGTGGACAAGAAGATGACCTGGTCGTTGATGATGCAGAGGCGATGTATGCGATTCCAGAAGAATGTGTGCGCCTTGTCTGCGAAACCGGTGTCGATTTTCTTGCGCCGGCATTAGGATCTGTTCACGGACCGTATAAAGGAGAACCTAAACTAGGATTTTCACAAATGAAAGAAATTCAATTATTGACTGGTGTGCCTCTTGTCCTGCACGGTGGCACCGGTATTCCATCTGCCGATATTCGTCGTGCCATTTCTTGTGGTACAGCGAAAATTAACGTCAATACGGAAAATCAATCGGCGTTTACGAAGGCGATTCGCCGTGTGCTAGAAGAAAACACAACATTGTATGATCCAAGAAAATATTTAGGGGTGGCACGAGAAGCGGTGAAAGATACTGTAAAACAGAAGATGAGGGAATTTGGTTCATCAGAAAAGGCAGGAAAAGTCCGTGATTATGTTCGAATTAAGACAATGATTTAGTGGGCAAGGAATGAATTGTATGGGGAAGTATTTAAAGAAAAAAACGTTCACTATTCGGCAAAAAGTATGGATTACTTTTGTGGCCATAGGGATGCTATTTGTTTTAATGGTGGGTACCTTCTATTACTATTTAACAGTCATTAATCGTTCCTATGATGAATTTCTTCAACGGAGAATGGTGATATTACGCAATACAGATCATATTCAATTACAAGCAATTGAACAAATTAATAAACTACAAGCTTTTTTAATCTCTGGAAATCAAAATTTTATTGCAGATATGAAAAAATCTAATCAACAACTAGCAATTGTCTTACAAAACACGAAAAGCCTAGTAGAAACGAAAGAAGAACAAAACTACATTTGGAAATTACAAATATTGAATAAAAATTTTTTAACTGTCACAGAACAGGTCGTTAAATATAGGGATGATGAGGCGTCCATTCAATTAATCGCTTCGTTTGCTGATATGTTTAATCAATTTGCAAACAACATGAAGTTACAGTCTCAAAAGCTCGCCGATCTTGAACAGCAGCTGTTAGAAAAGCAAGTCGCGCAAAATGGTCGTCTTTTTATTCAGATCGTTTCTATCTTGTTTCTTGTTTTCCTCTTTGTTGTATGTCTTTTGCTATTAATTGGCTGGATCGTGTCGAAAAGAATGGTTGAGCCGATAGTCATGATATCCCAAGCTGCCCGCAACATATCTTTTGGTGATTTAACGGTAGACTCAATCTCTATTCATAATAAAGATGAAATTGGAGAGTTAGCGCAGTCCTTTAATATGATGAAAGCGAATCTTCATCAACTTATTCAAGAGGTGAAGGGGGAAGCGGAACAAGTCGTAGTATGTTCTCAACAATTAACTGCCACAGCCGAGCAAACGAAAACATCCACCGAACAAATTGCTGCTACGATGCAAGAAGTATCAGCAGGTGTTAATAACCAAGTGGAAACGATTGGATACACTTTCCGAACGGTGCAAGAAGTGGCTTTCTCTGCTCAACAAATTGCAGAACGTACTCATATCGTTTCTTCTAAATCAGTGGAGGCTTCAGAAAAATCAGCAGAGGGAAGAAAAATGATGGAAAAGCTCGTTCAACAAATGACGTTAATGAGTCAGACGGTAAATGAACTGTCCAATGTGGTGAAAGAGCTTGGAATCCATTCAAAAGAAATTACGCACATCATGGAAGTGATTACGGAACTCTCTGAGCAAACGCATCTGTTAGCATTAAATGCGACGATTGAGGCAGCGAGGGCAGGAGAGCATGGACGTGGATTTGCGGTTGTGGCAAATGCTGTCCGTAAGCTAGCAGAACAATCGGCACAGTCGGCTCAACAGGTTTTTCTCCTAGTCAGTAAAGTCCAACAAGAAACAGATAATGTTATTATTTCAATGGAAAACGTGACAGACAAGGTAGGGACAGGAATTCGGTTAGTTCACATGGCAGATGAATCATTTGCCCATATTTATGACACGATTCGAGATGCGTCTGTTCAAGTACAACAAGTATCATTCGAGATCACTCGCATAGCTTTAGGCACAGAGCAAATTGTCCAATCGATGAAGCACGTTCAAGAGATTACAGAATCTGCTCATGTTGGCGCACAGGAAATATCCAAGGCGACAGAAGAGCAGTTAGCGTCTATGCAACAAGTTTCGGCCGCCGCCTATACATTATCTAACATGTCCGAAAAGTTACAGATGTTAATTGGAAAGTTTAAGGCATAGTCTAAGGCATAGTCGAATGAAAGAACGAGGGGGGGATAAATTGCGATCACTCTCTTCCGTTAAAGACCGATATCTTTTTTTAATGGCGTCATTTCTGTTTTGGGTTTCGAATTTTATTTACATGCCAATTTTATCGCCGTATATTGAAGCATTAGGAGGAACGTACACATTTATTGGTATTGTTTTAAGCAGCTATGGATTGATGCAATTTTTATTTCGGCTTCCGATCGGGATCATGTCTGATTTTATTAAAAAAAGAAAACCGTTTATCATACTCGGTATGTTGATGACGATGATAAGCAGTTTAACATTTGCATTAACCGACAGTTTAGGGTGGGCGCTCGTTTCGCGTTCGTACGCTGGGGTAGCTGCGGCAACATGGGTGGCTTTTACCGTTCTATATTCGAGCTATTTTAGAGATGCAGAAATCCATAAAGCGATGAGCAGTATTTCTTTTATCGTTGTTTTAGCTCAACTCATAGGAATGTCTCTGAGCGGTTACATTGTCGATAAGTGGGGCTGGCATGCCCCGTTTTGGATAGGTGGAGTTTTAGGGGTTATTGGTACAATCTTTTCTTTGTTCATTTACGAACCGAAAACGGTAGCTGTACAAACATCGATACAATTAAAGGATCTTTTGTCAGTAGTGCGGGAGTCACTTCTGTTAAAAGTTTCTTTACTATCCATTTTAGCCCATAGCATTATTTTTACAACAATGTTTGGATTTGTCCCGATGTATGTGTTGGAAATTGGGCTACAAAAAAGCGACTTAGGAATCATTGTGTTTTCGTTTATGATTCCCCACGGGGTGGCTACTTTATTTGTGGATAGGATACTCCTCCGATTTGTTAACAAATGGAGGGTTTTATCGTTCTTTTTTTTCTCAACCGCATTGTTCACACTAATTACTACGTTTGTTCATACCAAATGGTTATTGTGTATGCTTCAGGTAGCTAATGGTTTCTCATTAGGAATATTGTTTCCATTACTTTTAGGAATGTCGATTGAACCCATTTCACATGAAAAGAGAGCTACGGCTATGGGGATGTATCAAGCTCTATATGCAATTGGAATGTTTGGAGGACCGTTTTTTGCAGGGGTACTGAACTCACTAGTTGGAATCGCGGCAGGATTTTATTTTTCAAGTGTGCTAGGAGTCATAGCAACGTGGCTTACGTTGTTTTGGGATGGTAAAGACCGCTCTTGTGATCGTCATCCGATTTTAGAAATGGATAAAAATAATATATAGTGCTATAACGTGCGTTAGGAAGAGGATATTGAAGCCCTTTGACTCTGGGCTCTCCTCTTCTTTTTGTTTATTATTGTATGATTTTTAGACAATCCTTCCAAACAAAGCAGAAAAAATTTTTAAAAATATTCAAAAAGACATCATTTTTTTATCACATATAGATGCTACGTTTTTTGTGAAATTTCTCAAAATCTACGTGAATAACTTTACATAGTGAAGATGATAGTATAAAATCTTTTATTGAAAATAATAATTATTACGATTTAAAAGGAGGTATGTTAATCATGACTAGATGTATCAAGTATATGATGTTATTTTTCGTCATTTTCTTACTTGCATCATGTTCATTTCAAAATGAAAACACCAAAGAAAAGAAAAAACTTACATTGCTTTTCAATTTTTCAGCGGATACGATTGATCCGCACATGGATCGTACATATACATCCATTCGAGCAGGTGTCGTTGAAACACTTGTTAGAATAGGAGAAGACTTGAAGTTACATCCTTGGCTTGCTGAAAGTTGGGAAAGTAAAGATGGTCGTCATTGGACAATACACATTCGTGAAAATGTGAAGTTCCACAATGGAAAACTAGTAGACGGTGAGGCCGTGATGCAATCTTTACAAAGAGCAATAGATGAAAATCCATCGGTTAAAGCGGCTTTAAAAATAAAAAAAATGGAGGCCAATGGGCAAACACTAGTCATTGAAACAGAAAGCGTGTTTCCTTCGTTCCCATCAGAATTAGTTCATCCAAATACAGCGGTTGTCGATGTTCACGAAAAGGCGATAGATCAGAAACCGATTGGTACAGGACCTTTCAAAGTAATCGCATTTGAGCCGAGTGTATCGCTGAAAGTAGAGCGCTTTAACGATTACTGGGATGGAAGAGCAAAGCTTGATCAAGCCACTTTTGCTTTTAACGAAGATGCCAATGCGAGATTTATGGCATTGAAGTCAGGAGACGCTGATATTATTTTTAGACCGCCGGTGGAAAGTATGGAACAACTCCAAAAAGATAAGCACATTCACACCGAGGCTGTTCCAAGTTTACGTGTTCATCAAATAACGATGAATATGCGTAGTCCGTTTATGGGAGATGTGCATATGCGTAAGGCAATTGATGCACTAATTGATCGTCAAGAAGTTGTTGAGCATATTTTGAATGGACAAGCATCACGGGCAACGGGTCCGTTTTTGCCTTCATTCCCATATGTGCCTTCCTATCCGAAGAAAGAAATGGGGCTCGATGTTGCACAACAATACTTATTGCAAGGTGGATATAAGCTCAAAAATGGAAAGTGGACGAAGGGAGGAAAAGAAGTTCGATTGAAAATATTAACATATAGTGCCCGCCCAGAGCTTCCTCTCATCGCTCAAATATTACAAGCAAAGGCAAAGGAGCTTGGCATTGAGATGACGATTCAACAAGTTGAAAACATTGACGAGTATTTGGGCAATACGACGGATTGGGATATAGCTACGTATAGTAATTTAACAGCTCCACGAGGAGATTCAAGCTACTACTTAAATGCAACGTACATGAAAGATGGAGCTCTAAACTATGGGCACATTTCCCATGAACGTTTGACAGGAATTATTGATGCTATAAATAAGACGATTGATGAGCAAGAGCGTAATGAGTTAACAAAAGAAGCGTTGACGATTATTAACAACGAAGTACTACACTCTTTTATCGTGTATCCGCATATCGTTGTGGCGTATCGAGATCATGTGAAAAACTTTATTGTGCATAGGAGTGAATACTATATGATTACAAAAGATTTGAATGTGAAGTGATAATATGGAAAGGATTGGTCAAAGGTTTTTAGAATTTGCTTTATTTTTCCTCATTTTATCTTTTGTTAGTTTTCTTTTTATTCAATTAACACCAGGTGACCCAGTAAGACAAATGCTTCGGGTTGATGAAGTAGCGGTCACACAAGAACAAATAGAAAGTTTGCGCAATGAGCTAAAACTTGATGAACCTTTACATGTTCAATACTGGTATTGGTTGAAACGTTTTTTTGCTTTTGATTTGGGGAATTCGTATATGACGAATCGACCTGTTGTTGAGGAATTGTTGACAAAGTTTCCTACTACGCTTGAATTGGCGCTTACTTCCTTACTTGTTATGCTGATGATTTCCATTCCGCTCGGAACCCTTGCTGCGGTTTATAAAGGAAAATGGATTGATCATATTAGTCGTTTATTTGCCTTAATTGGCTCTTCAATCCCTAGCTTCTGGTTAGGGATTGTTCTCATTTATATTTTTGCTGTTCACTTAAACATATTTCCGACTATAGGGAAGGGAACATGGAAGCATCTAGTATTACCTTCTTTAACATTAGGAATAGCAATGTCAGCTGTATATGTTCGGATGATTAGATCGAGTCTGTTAGAAGGTTTTCAAAAAGAATACGTCAAAGCAGCAAGATCAAGGGGAATTGCCGAAACAAGAATTTTCTTTTTTCATGTTTTTCGCTCTGCACTTATCCCGCTCATCACACTTTTTGGTATGAGTTTAGGCTCTCTGATTGGCGGAACAGTCATAGTTGAAGTGTTGTTTTCTTATCCAGGTATTGGAAAGTTAGTTGTTGATGCCATCATGAGACGGGACTATCCTATTATTCAAGGGTATGTTTTGTTTATTTCTTTGCTCGTCATCGTTATCAATATACTTATTGATATGAGCTATCTATACTTAAATCCCGAAATTCGATTAAAAAAGGGGGAGCGAAAATGACTTCCACAAAGATGATACGTCTGTTTCAAATATGGTTCCCTCTATTTTTATTACTTCTATATATAGTTGTCATACTCATTGCACCTTTTCTTATGTCACAAGATCCACTGAAGATAAATATGGATCATCGACTTGCCCCAATGAGTAGGGAACATATACTCGGAACAGATCACTTGGGCAGGGATTTACTGGCGCGCATACTGGCGGGAGGACAAGTGACGGTTGGAGTAAGCTTTTTGGCCGTAATTCTCATCTTAGCGATTAGTATTCCTATAGGAATCTTATCAGGATTTTTCGGCGGATGGTTTGATCGTTTTTGTATGCGCACGGTCGATTCGCTTCTTGCCTTTCCAGATTTTATTGTTGCTGTAGTGTTAACAGGTCTTTTAGGCCCGAGTCTATTTCATGTTATGTTAGCTATTATCATTGCGAAATGTGGAAGCTATATTCGAGTTGTTAGAAGTATAATTTTAGTAGAAAAGGAGAAAGACTATATACTTATGGCGCGAACTAGTGGATTACGAACGATGCAAATTGTGAAAAAGCATTTCTTCCCTCATGTTATTGGCAATGTTATCGTCTTAGTGACGCTAGATTTAGGGAAAATTATTTTAATGATTGCCTCTTTGTCTTATATCGGATTAGGAGCCCAACCGCCTGTTCCAGAGTGGGGGGCAATGCTCAATGAATGTAAGTCATATGTCCACAGTGCTCCGCATCTGATGATTTTTCCGGGGATTGCGATTATGTGCACCGTTCTTATCTCTAATTTAGTAGGGGATCATTTGAGAGATCACTTTACCTTGCAAAATAGGTGATGAAGGAGGCATACAATGGAGTTATTACGTATTAATTGCTTAAGTTTGTCTATCATGGGGGAGCATATTTTGAAAGACGTAACCCTAACTGTGAAACGTGGAGAATGGTTCACGCTCATGGGGGAGAGTGGGAGCGGGAAGAGCATGACCGCTTTAGCGATTGCAGGTCTCTTGCCTTCCTCTGTGCTCATGGAGAAGGGGGACATTTTTTTCGAAAATAGAAATACAAAAAGTTTCTCTGCGAATGAATGGAGGAAAATAAGAGGAAAAGAAATATCATTCATTTTTCAAGATTACTATAACACTTTCACCCCTTTCATAAAAATTGGGCATCATTGTGACGAGGTTATTCGATCTCATGAAGCGTATTCAAAGGAAGAAAGAAAAAACATGATTATCCGCGCTTTCGAAGATATGCAGCTTCCAGCTGAACGAGTATATAATAGTTATCCATTCCAGTTAAGCGGGGGACAGATGCAACGAGTTGCCATTGCATTGGCTATCGTTTTGCGTCCAAAATTACTTATAGCTGACGAGCCTACGACAGCGCTTGATAGTGTAACAGCAGCACACGTTTTAGAACTTATTTCCTACATTAAGCAGCAGATGAATTGTGCCGTGCTTTTTATTACTCATGATATTCGACATGCAAAAAAGTATTCAGATACAATTGCTGTAATGAAAGCAGGGGAAATAGTCGAATACGGGGAAAAAGATCAATTGCTCCGTTCCCCGTGTCATCCATACACGAAAAGTCTATTCGATGCTGCGCCAAAGCTCAAACGCCCTACATATGTATAAAAATGTAGCGATAGGAGCGATGTTTGATGGATGTATTAGTTGCTAAAAATGTAAGGAAAAGATATTCTACAGGTAAACAAGCTTTAAAAGGGGTGTCCGTACGTATTAAACATGGGGAAATTGTTGGATTAATTGGGGAAAGCGGAAGTGGCAAGAGTACGCTCGTACGTTGTTTGCTTATGCTTGAAAAGATGGAAGAAGGGGAAGTGTTTTTACTAGAGCAACCTTTACATAAGATGAGCAGGGGGGAATTACGACGAATTCGTTGTCATATACAACCGGTGTTTCAAAATCCATCGGGCTCGCTCAATCCAAAGTTGAAAATTATCGATTCTTTGATGGAAGTGTTAGATGCACACCCTCACGTGACGCCCCCTTACTTAAAGGATGTAAGGGATCAGCGTAATAAATGCGCAAGCCGACTGTTAGAGATGGTCGGGATTTTGCCGCGTTATTTACATTGTTATCCACATGAATTGAGTGGAGGACAAAAACAGCGCGTCGCGATTGCTCGAGCAATTAGTGTAGCGCCTTCGCTCGTTATCCTCGATGAGCCGACAGCAAGCCTAGATGTGTATACGCAATACCACATCTTACAACTTTTAAAAGAGATTAGAAATGAGTTAAATTTGTCTTATTTATTTATTTCCCATGACCTTCCGACTGTTCATACATTCAGTGAGCGAACGATGGTGTTGAAAGAGGGAGAGATAATTGATGAGTTTTGTAAAGAGGAGCTCTTTTCTACTCAGCGTCATCCATATGTAAAACAATTAATTGCTTTATGTGAAGAAGGAGAGTATCATGCGTTATTTGACTAATCGTGAGTATTTATACATTGCCATTCCACTTATCGTATCTACCATCACAACTCCATTGTTAGGTGCTATAGATACAGCAGTTGTTGGGCACTTAACAGATCCTTCATACATTGGTGGGGTTGCTGTTGGGACAACGATATTTAATACGATATATTGGTTATTTGGATTTCTAAGGGTAAGTACAACAAGCTTCACTGCCCAAGCTTACGGGGCGCATGATGACACAAAGTGGTCTGTTTCTCTTATGCGTCCTTTTTTAATGGCGCTCGCAATCGGGTTTATTTTCATTTTATTCCAACAATGGATTAAGCAGGTCACTTTCGCGTGGATTGAGCCACCGGAGCGTGTTTATTTGTTTGCTGATCAGTATTTTTCAATTCGTATTTGGGGGGCTCCTTTTGCCCTTGCCAACTATGTAATCATTGGTTGGCTGATGGGGATGCAGAAAGTAAAAACATCGTTGTTTTTACAAGTATTTACGAACGTGTTGAATATTGTTCTGGATATATTGTTCGTGCACGTGTTTCATATGGCGGTTCAAGGGGTAGCAGTTGCAACGATTATATCGGAAGTCATGTCTTTTTTTATTGGTACGTATATACTTGTTCACAACCAAATTCATTTTTCGGTATTGTTTCATAGAAAGTTATGGGATGGCTCAGAGTTAAGAAAAATGATATCTGTAAATAAAGATTTAATGATTCGCACAGTTTGTTTACTAATTGTACTTAATTTATTTACTGCAAAGGGGGCTGAATTCGGTACAGATGTTTTAGCAGCCAATGCGGTACTTATTCAAATTCATTATATTATGGCATATTTTTTGGATGGTCTTGCAAATGCTAGTAGTCTCTTTACAGGACAGGCTGTAGGAGCAAATGATCAACGTTTATATAAACGGACGATTTTCCTATCCACGCAATGGGCACTTATTTTTTCTATATGTATCGCCTTTATTTATATACTGAGTCGTTCTTTTGCCATTCAGCTGTTTACAAATAGTGAGCAAGTTATACAATTAGCGGAAGAATATAGTTTATGGATAGACATATTTCCTATTGTGGCAAGCTTCGGTCTTGTTTTTTATGGCGTTTTTACGGGGGCTACAGAGACAGCTTTTGTACGTGACTCAATGATTTTATCACTCATTTTGTATATGATTGTATATTATACATGTGTACCTATGTGGGGGAATCATGGTTTATGGCTTGCATTTATTGCATTCAGCATGGGTCGTTCTTTATTTTTAATGTTGTATATTCGAAGATTGACAAATAAAGTATTTGGAATGTGAAATTGCATAATATGGTACTGTTCGTGTGTATTGGATTACTTTCATAAAGGGGGAGAAATAAGGATGGGAACAACTAAAAAACTGTAGATGAGCATTTTTCATTACATTAATTTCCATCCCCAAGAGACAA
>Ga0209721_1001959_pt1 | contig 13983 bp, 16 predicted proteins | sample TshhotsprinmetaG_FD_184139 | JGI IMG/M metagenome (GOLD analysis project Ga0209721, IMG submission 184139) | Hot spring microbial communities from South Africa to study Microbial Dark Matter (Phase II) - Tshipise hot spring metaG (SPAdes)... | ecosystem: Environmental > Aquatic > Thermal springs... | reverse complement strand
TGCTGCCCCGTCTGTTTCAGCCCTTCGTGCAGGCCGACAGTTCGACCACGCGCAAATACGGCGGCACCGGACTCGGCCTGGCCATCAGCAAGCGAATCGTCGAGTTGATGGGCGGCACGATTGGCGTGACGAGCGAGCTCGGCAAGGGCTCGACCTTCTGGTTCGACATTCCGCTGGTTGTTGCCGACGAGTCAGCCCCAACACCTGCCTTAGCCGACGCAGAGAAAACCTCGTCCGTAACCGAGGACCCGCGCAGCAACGAGGCGCCTAAGGAAGGTCTGCACGACCGTCGCGAGCGGGCGGAGCGCAAGGCGCACGGAGCGCAGCGACCGAGACATAACAATGAGTTAGGCGAGGGAGCGAGCACCGCGCAACGCAGCGATCCGTTCGCGCAGCAGGTTGTGCAGACCTTCCCTAAGGTGGCGCCGATCAATCGGCTTAACGCGCACGAAAGCGACCGGCTGATCCTGCTTGCCGAGGACAACCCGACCAATCAGAAGGTCGCGCAACTGCAACTCAACAAACTGGGCTATGCCGTGCATATCGTCAACAACGGCCAGGAAGCCGTCGAGGCGGCCAACGCCCGGCCCTATGCGGCGATTTTGATGGACTGTCAGATGCCGATCATCGACGGCTTCGAAGCGACCGCCAGGATCCGGCGCGCAGAAAGCGCCAACGGCCGGCGCGTGCCGATCATCGCCATGACGGCCAACGCCATGCCGGGCGACCGCGAACGCTGCCTGGCCGCAGGCATGGACGACTACATCGCCAAGCCTTTCAAGGCCGAAAACCTCGCGGCGACGCTGGCGCGCTGGATTCCCGCACGCTGCGCGCCAGCACCCGCGCCGTCCCCCGCTAAGCCGGCGGCAAGCGCGGGCGTCGTCCTCGATATCGCCCGCCTCGTCGAAATCGTGGGCGACGACCGGGACATGATCAAGGAGCTCCTGGAGGTGTTTCGCGCCTCGACCGCCAGCCTGCTGGAGAAAATGAGCCACGCCATCGACCGCCGGGACAAGAACCGGATCAAGGAACTTGCCCACGAGGCGAAGGGCGCGTGCAGCAACATGGGTGTCGAGGCAATGAGCAAGATCGCCAAGGCGCTCGAACAGGCCGTCGATGCATGCGAGTGGGCCTTAATCGAAACGCTCGGCAAGGATCTGGAAGAGGCTTTCGCGGCCATCCAGGACGCTTTGCGCGATCCCTTTGCGGAGAAGTAGACATGAACGCCCTGCGTAGACAACCCGACCAACCTGCAAATGTTCAAAAGGCTGGCGGGCCGCTTCGAAGGCTGCTCGCCGCTGACTTTCGACGCGTAGGCGGAGGCGCTGGCCTAGCGCGCCAACAACGTTTCCGACCTGATCCTCCTTGAAGCCGCGCCGATGCACGCACGACATCGGCAAGGGCGGTATTCCGGATGCGGTGCTGCTTAAAGCCCGGCAAGCTCGACGACGAATTCGCGATAAGGAAGCGGCACGCCGAAATCGTCTGGCAGATCCTGCAAGGCCATTCCTCGAGCAACCGCATGCTGCGCATGGCCGCCGAAATCGCCCTCGCGCATCACGAAAAATTCGACGGCTCGGGTTATCCGAGGCGTCTTGCGGGCGAGGCGATCCCGCTCGTCGGCCGCATCGTCGCCGTGGCCGACGTCATCGATGCGCTGACCTCGCCGCGCCCCTACAAGCGCGCCTGGAGTCTGGAGGACGAGGCGGCGTTCCTACGCGACAACGCCGGTTCGCACTTCGATCCGCGTTGCGTCGAGGCCTTCCTTGCTGTCTGGGATCGGGCGCTCGAAATTCGTGCGCGCTACCCGGACAAGGTCAAGGAAGAGTGTCATTTCTTCTTCATGACGGAGGTCGCCGCCGGAGCGGGCGCGGGTGCGGGCGCAGCGGCGGCTGCGGTCTTGTAGCGGGAGTCGATCTCGTAGACGAGCTGCTGCACGAGACGCTGCACCATGCCGTCGAGCGTCAGCCCGCCTTGCGCGCCCTGGTTGAAGCCCAGGACGGATGTGCTCTTCGCGCCGACCTCCATCTTCAGCTCCGCATAACCTGTGGCCACCTGTTCGGTGGTATTGGCATCGAGTATCTTGTAACGCATGCCGATCAGCCAGACGCCCGTGCCTTCCTCCGTCTTGATCGAGCCGGCGACCGTGCCGGCCGCCGCGCCCTCGCGCCCGCCGGCGAGGATGTTGATCAGTTGCCCGAGCGACTGGCCGTCGAAGCCCTGCTGCGCCTGCGCGACCTGCTCGGCCTTCAGGATGTCGAACTTGACCACCCATTTGGTCGTCTTGAGCTTGCCCTTTTGCAACAGCTTGCGCGCCGCGTTTGGATCCCCCATCGTGTAGGCCAGCTGGAATTCCTGCATCAGCGGCCCCATGTCGGAACGTTCCAGCACGCCGAAATTGGCGCGGCCCAGCTCGAGCTCGGCGAAATCGGCGATGTTGTTCGGTCCGAACTTCTGCGTGAAGGTCGCGTTGTTGCTCTTGATCTCGCCGGGGATGACGACGAGGTTGGGGCCGCGGACCGCGGCATTCTGATACTCGATCGGCTTATACATCGCCTTGTCGGCCATCTCGTTCGCCCTTTGCGAGGTGGCGGAGCCGGCGGTGGGCGATGGGTTGTTTGCATCCTCGGGACGCGGCGGATTCGACTGCATGCAGCCCGCCGCGGTGATGGCCACGGCCGCTGCGATGGAAAGGTGTCTGAACTTCATTGCGACGCTCCTTTGACTTTCAGCTTTCACAATAATCTCCAAACAGTCTGCCTACTACTTCCTCGCTCTTTTCGTCCCACAGGCTGCGGATCGCCTGCTGACGATTGCTACCGGCAAAACTCGAACCATAGACCGACGTCGACGAGACGGCATTGCCGTTTTTGAGCAGCAGCGTGAAATCGGCCGTCAGATCCACCTCGTTGATGCCGAGCATCGGATTGACGCCCTGGCTGCCGGAGAGCTTGCCCCGGACGACGAAATCGGCGCTTTTCCTGTCGGCGGCCTGACGCAGTCCTATGCTTTTCAGCTTCGCCTCCAGCGCGCGTTGAACGACCTCGCCGTCGCCGCTGCGGTCGGCCAGTTGCAGCGAGAAGCGCTTGTTACGAATCGCATCGCGGCAAGCGATCGAGAGAAACTCGATCGCCTTGACCGTCGCCTCGCCTTCGTCGGAAAAGCTGAACGGACGCGCGGAGCTGACGACGATGCCGCTGCGCCCGGCCGGTTGCGCGGGCAACGGCGCCGGCGCGCCAAAGGATAATCCGCCGTCGCCGCCGATGCGCGTCTTCAGTTGCGCCGTCGTCACTTCCTTGCTCTTCAGTGCGGCCAGGCGATTCTTCGCCAGATCGGCGAACTTGCCATTCGGATATTGGGCGAGGTAGGACTCGAAATCAGCGCTGCTGTCGCTGTTGGCGATGCTGTTCCAGTAGGCGAGCTCGACCGCCGCGGCATCGACGCCGCCCTGGCCTTGCGGCGGCGGCACGAAATATACGTCCGCGCCCTTGAGACTGGATTCCTCGCGCGGCGACTGACGGCGGCCGTAGATCTGTTCCGATTCCTTTTCCACCGCTTCGCGCGTACGCTTGAATACCTGCTCGACGGTCAGGCCCGGAATCTTCGCATTGGCCATCAGATGTTTCGTGTAAAGGCCGTTGCGCCCCGTGCCGTCGAGCGCCTCGGTGCCCGGCGCCGTGGAGAAGGCGATCAGCGAGCCGGAAGGGGCGTCCATCGGCGCCAGGCCGCGGGATTTGAGCGAGCGGGTCTTGATGAACGGGTTGTTGCGACAGGCATCGAGGACGACAACATTGACGCGATTCTTCGAATCCTCCATGTAACGCAGGACGAGATTCGCCGGCACGGCGTTTTTCTTCACCTCCTCCTCGTTGCGGATCGACACGCCAACCGGCAGCAGATAGTTCTCGCCGTCGACCTGCACGCCGTGACCGGCAAAGTAAAAGAGACCGATGCCGTCGTTGTTCTTGAGCCGCGCGCCGAAGTCGCGGATCGCCTGCATCATCGCCTCCTGGTTCTGGTCGGTCAACACCCTGACCTCGAAGCCGAGGTCTTTCAGAACCTTCGCGAAATCCGTCGCGTCATTGACCGGATTGTCGAGCTGGCCGATCGAATAGGCGGCGTTGCCGACCAGCAGGGCGTAATTTTTGGCGGCGGCCATGCTGGCCGCGCACCCGAGGCAGAGAACGAGAAAAATGTGTCTGATCGAAAGCATGGCAATGCACCTCCTGCGCCGATTCTATGGGTTCGCGCCGCGTTCGGACAAGTATTCGCCGCCTTCTTGGTGCCCCGCGGCAGCAATCTTGCCATATTGCGGCGTCTGCGGGTGTTCGCGCGTCACGCCTTGATGCACCGTGCGCCAGGCCTCGTAGCCGGGCGTGAGCGCGCCGGCTTTTTCGAGCGCGCGGATCAGGTTCCAGGCGAAGATCGAGTGGCCTCCCTTGCCTTCGTCGGCGACCGGCTCTTCGTCTCCGGACGTCAGCACCAGCACCGAGCGGCGGCGCAAGACCTCCTCCGGCGCCGACGGTTTTCGGCCTGAATCTTGCTGCCTTTGGCGAGACTCCCGGAAAAACAGGAATCGGACACGAGCAGGATCTGGCGCGCCGACGAGCTCGACGGCGAAACGGTGACTCGTCCAATGCTCCGCCCGACAGGCCTTCCCCTGCTCGAACTGACAGGGACGGGCCAGGTAGGCGACGGCGCCGGGCAGATGGGCGGCCAGCGCGAGCGCCTGACTGCGCTCCGGGGTAGGATCGGCCGGCGGCCAGCGGCGATTGAACCAGCCCGCCCTGTCGCCTTCGATCACGACCGTCAGCGTCTCGCCCGGCCCGGCGAGGTGCAGCCAGGCATGCAGCGAAAAGGCGACGCCGGCGAGACGGCGATGTGCAAACCCAGGCAGCTGCTGGGTCGCCTGGTCGAGCCCGTGCGCCGGCAGGCCGCAGGCGCAAGCGGACAAGAAAAAAGCCGCGACAACCATCGCGGCTCTTCCCGCCGGCATCGCTCGATGGATACGAGGTAATCCGGCAGTTTTTTGACCTCCGGCGGCTCCATGCCCCTGGACTCGCCCTCGCCCGGCCCGATTTCGAGTTCGCCGCCTCAGGCGTAGCGCTCCTGTTGACCGGTCAGAAAGAACACAAGCGTCAGTCGCGCCTCCTTGTCGAGACTCAGACGCTCGCCGGCCTCCAGCCGTTCGAAGGCTTCGAGCGGACGCCTTTCCACGCCCTAGACGCGCCAGACCTCGCCCTCGACGGCCGTGGCCAGCGCGCCGCGATCCTGCTGCGCAAGGGCCGCTCCGACCCCAAGCGCCATCAAAGTCAGGAACCAGACGCGCATGCTCACCTCCTCGTCAAAGGCCAGGTGGGCGCGCCGGCGCGAAAGGCCTCGCGCAGGGCGGCCAGTTCCGCTTCGCCCATCCCCACCAATCTTGCATTGAAGGCGCGCGGATCGGGCGTGAAGGACAGATAGGCCTGGGTTTCGTTGATCATCAGTTCCTCGTTGCTGGGATCATAACCGGAGCGGGCGAGCCAGGCGCGAAACTTTTCCCGCTGCGTCGCGGTCAGCGTCTCGTGCCAGAACTTGCGGCACCAGGCGCGGTAGATGGGCACGGTGTAATACTCGGCATGCGCCAGCTCATGCATGAGGATCGTCTCGCGCGCCTGGGCATCGACCGGCGGCTCGCCCCCGCCGGAACGCACCTGCGGGATCGACAGGATCACCCCGCGCGGCCGGATGGCCTGCCAGAAGCCGAAACGCTCCCGCATCAGACCCCGGTCGGCGAGAAACTGTCGCAAACGCCGCTCCTCTTCATTCAAAACGATGCCATGGTGTTCGGCGAGATTGAAGAAGATCACCAGCTCGGAGACGAGCAGGTCGTTGCCATAGGCGAAGGTATATTCGGTCTTGCCGGTGGCCTTGATGAAGGCGGCCAGTTCCGCATCGCTCAACACGCGTCGTTCGGACAGACCGATGCGCTCGATCAGGGCGACGATGCGGTTGAAGGTGCGCCCCTGCTCGCCCAGGGACGGGAAATCGAATACGAATACGGGCTCGTGTCGCGTGTAGTCATAGACCTGCAGGGTTTCGCTTTGGGCGGCGAGGATCTCGCGATAATCCGCGACGACGATGGGCTGGCCGGGAGACGCCCAGGCGCAGAAGGCGCCCAGCAGCGCCAGAGCCGCCAACCAGCCGCGCAATCGCGGGGAAAGCATTTTTCGCGTATGCACGTCAGGGCTTGCGATAACCATCCTGGCTGAAGCGATGCGCCCGCTCGATCAGATAGCGGGCGTTGTCGGCATTGCTCGGCCACCCCGTGACGGGATTGGCCGGCGGGTAAAGCCAAGGTTGGGCATACCAGCCGTAGGCATCGAGATAAGCGCCCATCGCGCCCGCGGGACCGAACCAGAAAGCCATTTCGCCATTGCGTTTGTAGAGGCCCTGACCCATCGCATGGGCGCGGGCGATATGGTAAGCCGCCAGGTCGCGCTGGCTCGGCGCAGACGGGCGATTGAATCCTGGCGGCACGCTGGGCGGATAGAGCCAACTCGTTCCGGGCGCGCGCCAGATCAAGGGAGGCGGAGCGAGAAAATAAGGCGCCGGGGGCAGTATGGCCTGACCGCGCGCCTCGGGCGAAACGAACACCAAGGAGCGCAGCGCCGGGTGGGCATAGAACCCATCGGCCGCGGGCGCTTTTTCGTCGATCAACAGTTCCGCCCGCACAGGCAGCATGAAAGCCGTCGCAGCGATGACCAGGCAGGCGCCGCGTCGCAGGGTGCGCCAGGCGTTCATCCGTCCACTCCGGTCACCGAAATATTTTTGCCGTTGCGTTTGATGCGATAACTCTGGCCGGTTTTGGGCGACTTGTAACGCGTCACGCCCGGCGGGATTTCCATGCCGTCGATCCAGAGCTTGCCGTTGATGATGGTCACACCTTCGATATTGACGCCGGGAGCGATCCCTCCCGCCGAAGATTTGGCGCGATTGCCCTTGCCTATAGCCACATCGCCATTGCCGCCGACCATCACGTCGTTGCCGCCGCCGCGCACGCTGACTTCGCCGCCAGGGCCCACCCAGACATCCTGACCGCCCGCAGAGATGCTGATCTGCGCCTGGGCAATCCCGAACGTCGCCAGCAGCGCACCGGACAACAACCATTTCGTTTTCATCACAGTTCTCCTCTGAGTCATTTACAAATGACACTAACGCTGGTGGTATTGCTTTGGATGACAGTATGCCCCTGCGCGGTTCCTTCGATCACGCCGACGGTGTTTTCGGTGCGACAGCGATTGCTGTTCGATGCAGGCTGAGGGGCGCTCCAGGAGCGCGCTGCCTGGCGCGCCTTTTCGGCATTCGAGGGCGGCGGCCCGCTCTGGATGACGATCGCGGGCGGCACGGCGGGCGCTTCGTCGAGATAGGCGCGGGCGCGCCGCGCCTGATCGCTCGCCCCACCCTCGGGCTCTTCGACGATCTGGCCGTCGCCTCGTCCGGCGCGCGCCCGGGCATCCTCCAATAAGCGCTCGCGGTAGGTCTCCTGCCGCTCGACCGCTCGCGGTGCAGGCTGCGTCGCCTGTGCCTTTTCTCGCGCGGGGTCGACGAAAATGATCTCGCCGCCTTGCGCCGATCCCGCCATGCCCAACCAGGACAAGGCGATCGCGAGACAGCGGCGCATGGCGATCCTTCTCACTGCACCGTGATCGGCAGCTTCGCCTCGGCCACGTTGGGATTGGACTTGCGGAAGGCGGCGGCGATTTCTTCGAGCGAGGCGACTTTAAGCGGCGTCAGATCGGCGACCTTGAGATTCGCCGGCAGCGGCAGATCGCGCTCGCTGGCATAGCAGACGATTTCCTCCTGCCCCGGCTGATCGAAGCGTATCTTGAACGGCGAACCTTCCGGCGGCAGGCTCATCGCCTTGCCGGCGCGCACGAAGGGATCGGGGTTGAAACGGTTCGGGAAGATGCGTGCGATGGTTCCCGTGTTGTCGCGGTAGTAACAATAGAGGACGCCGTCGCCGGAGAGCTGCACCTTCGCTTGCAGGAACTCCTTCGGCCGGTAGGTCGGCCGCGGCCCGCGATCGGTATCGAGCTTGACCGTCAAGGGCCCGCCCGCGGGACGGGGCGCCGCAGCAACGATGGGCGCCGGGCCGGCTGCCGCTGGATCGCTGGCGAGCGGCTGGTCGTGATCCAGCAGGGCGTAATAAAGCTCGAAATTGATACGGCCGTCGGCGATCAGGCCGTTCTCCGCCTGAAACTTTCCGATCGCCGAGGTCAGCTCCCTGCTGGTCACGCCATCGATCGGCCCCTGGTAGAGATTCATCCCGGCAAGCTTGCGCTGCACGAGTTTGATCCGGTCGACCGGCGACATGCCGTCATACCATTCGCGCGCCTGCTCGACCATCACCGGATTGGTTTTTTCGATTTCGAGACATTTCCAGTAAGGGGTGTTGGTCAGCTTGCCGACGAGTTCGATCATGCCCAGCTCGATCAGGGCGCGCACGCCGGAACCCAGGCCCTCGGCCTTGTTGAGCGAGACATTGAACGAGAAGCCGACCTTGCCGAGCTTGCCGCCGAGCTCGCCGCCCTTGCCGAAGCGCGTGATGACCAGCGAATTGCTCGCATTGACGCCAGGCAGGATCATGCGCGTCGTCGTCTCCCCGACGTTCAAGTCGATCGAAACCACCGACGAAACCTGGTCGCGCGAGACGCCGAGATCGAGAAACGGCAGGGCGATCCCGGCGCCTTGCTGCGCGTCGATCGCGTTCTCGTCGAGTTGGGTCACCGCCCCGCGGATGTAGTAGTTCGGCAGCTTGTGCCGGAATGCACCGGCCGCCTGGATGTCCTGGAACAGCGCGAGCAGGTCGGAACGCTCGGTGTCGTAGTCGATGAAGGTCAGCGCCTTGCTCTTGATCGACATCTTCGATGCCGCCGTGATCAGCATCTCCTTCGTGCCGGCCATCACCTTGCCGGTCGAATCCGGCACGCCGGCGGTGGTGATGACAATATCGCGCACGCCATAAGCGAGCAGCAGATCGTCCATGCAACGCAAAGCCGGCGTGAAATTGGTCACGGCCTTGCTCGCCGGCGTTTTCACGGCGGTGGCGACCGTCGCGGTCTCCGGTTTTGGCGGATCGACTGCGCAGCCGGACAACCCGCCCGTTGCCATCGCGGCGGCCACGGCCATCGCTACGCCTCTTTTGCCGATCTCTCCGATTTTCAATCCCATGGCGTTCATTGCATCCCCTTTCGTCCGATCATTGCCGCTGCCCGGCCTCCGCCAATCCTGCGCCAACTCGATTGAGGCAATATCGATCCATAGGAAGGCCTGCACAACCTGCTGCGCGAACGGATCGCTGCGTTGCGCGGTATTGGCTTTGGCCGCTTCGCTTCACATCGGCTTCGCCGATGTGAGCCTACGCCGCAACTACGTTGTCGCTCCCTCGCCTGTCTTTGATATGTCTCGGTCGCTGCGCTCCGTGCGCCAAGCGCTCCGCCCGCTCGCGACGGTCGTGCAGACCTTCCCCATACTCGTTACATGATATAATATCATGGCAGCGATGGGTCTGAAGCTGTCAACTCATCAAGGCAGTCCCGCGCTGACACCGGTAAAGAGGATATCATGAACAAGTCGCTTGGATTTGCGGTTGCGCTAGGGCTGGCATCTTGCGCAAGCCTCTCGCTGGCACAGGTGCAAGGGGGCGTCGTGCGGGGCAATACCGAGATCGACGCCGCCGTCGGCGCACAGACGGTAGTCGCCATAGGGGCCAACAATCAGGCCAAAAACCGGGTGGGCGTCGTGCAAGGCAATGCCGGCAGCACGTCGATCAATGCCGTCGCCGGCGCTCAGACGACGATCGCAGCGGGCGTCGGCAACAAGGCGCAGAGCAACATTGGCGTCGCTTCGAACACAGGCGGCAATACCCAGATCAACGCCGCGGTGGGCAATATGACGACCATCGCCGCCGGGGTACACAACACGGCGAAAACCAATATCGGCGTCGTCAAGGATCGCAGCAATGCCAAGGTGACGGTCGGCGTCGGCAGCGTCACGAACGTGGTTGGCGGCGCGGGGCAAAAGGGGTGCATCAACATCGGCACCAAGGGAACCGACGGCTGCAACTGATGAAAACGCAGGGAGAACCCAAATGATCGACTGGAAAAAAAAGGCGGCAATTTTCATCGCGGGTATCGGCCTCGCAACCTCCGCATGGGCGCTCAACGAGGGCTCGCATCTCAATCCGCGCGGGCAATCGAAGGTCAATAGAGCCCTGGCCAAGGGTTACCTGCAAAGCGGGGCCGAGGACATGCAGAAACAGCAGACCCAGGTCAATATCGGCAGCAAGCGCGCCGGCACCTGCACGATGAATGTCGGCGCCTCGCCGGGCAGCGGCGGCAACGATTCGAAGGAGATCATTGTGACGGCGAAGGAGATCATCAATGTGTGCAAGTAAGACTTTCCCCGGCGGGGCGATTTGGCGGCGGGCGGCTCTCGGCTGTGTCGGATTCGCGCTGGCGGCCCTCCAGCCGGTATGGGCGGGCGACGTCACCGTCTATGAGCGCGTTCCCAGCGTCGAAGAGCTGCAGCAGAAACTGCTGGGCAAGGGCCGGGAAGGGCAAAGGAAGATCAAGACGCGCGCCATAGTCTTCGACGATAGCGGCGAAGCCGCGCAGCCCGCCGCCGCCCCGGCGGCCACTCAGCCGGCGCCTGCCGCGCCACAGGCCACTGCGTCGCCAGCTTCGGCCTATGCGCCGCCCGCAGCGGCTGGCGGCGGTCAGACCGCCCAGCAGGTCATCCAGGTTTCCGAAACCGCGGTCGCTTTCCCGATCCAGTTCCGCGTCAATAGCGCCAAGATCCTGCCCGAATCCATTCCTTATCTCGAATCTATCGCCGGTCTGATGCATCAGAACCAGGGCGTGCGCCTGCTCATCGAAGGCCATACCGACATCTCGGGCAGCTATCAGCGCAACCTCGCGCTCTCGCGCGAACGGGCGATAGCGGTGATGAATTATTTGAGCAGCCGTTACGGCATCGATCCGTCGCGCCTGATGCCGCTCGGGAAAGGCCCCCTGGAGCCGCTGCCCGGCCTGGAGCCGACCGACCCGAAGAACCGGCGCGTGCAATTCAGGATCATCGGCTGACGAAACGGATTTTTTGAAGACTCCTCGCCTTCACCGGAGCGCCGAGGCGGGGCGTTTCTTTATCGAGTGCGTTCCGTTTTTTTGGGAGACCCAGACCATGAAGAAACTCGTCATCGCCACCTTGTTGTCCGCCGCTTCCGCCCTTGCCTTCGCGCAAGTATCCGGACAGGCCAGCCCGGGCAGCGCACAAGTGACCGCCGGCGGCGTCAACATCCAGGGCAACACCAACATCAACGCCGCCGTCGGCAGCCAGACGGCCGTGGCCGTCGGTCAGGGCAATACGGCGAAAAACACCGTCGGCGCCATCAAGGGCGGCACCAACATCAAGGGCAACACCAACATCAATGCCGTCGCCGGCAGGCAGACGGCCGTGGCCGCCGGCAAGAGCAACAAGGCCGAAAACGCCGTCGGCCAGATTGGCGGCAACTGATCCGTCCGTTGCCGGGGTTGTCCGGTTTCGGTCGGGCAACCCTGTGTGGGAAGGTCTGCACGACCGTCGCGAGCGGACGGAGCGCAAGGCGCACGGAGCGCAGCGACCGAGAAAACGAGCGAAGCGAGTCTCTAGCGAAGGCTAACCTTCAGGTTATGCCGGAGCTACATAACAATGAGTTAGGCGAGGGAGCGAAAACGAAGTTTCGGCGAAGGCTCACATCGGCGCAGCCGATGTGAAGCGAAGCGGCCGAAGCCAACACCGCGCAACACAGCGGTCCGCTCGCGCAGCAGGTTGTGCAGACCTTCCTTTTTGTATATCTCCCGCCTACGCTCGATGAAACGAGGTATTATTATTTTACTGGCTACGGGCTTGTTTTTTTCCGCCACGACCGGCTTTGCCCAGGAGGAAGAAGTCGTCAAACGCTCCAGCCATCCGCGCGGGATTGCCGGCAATGGCCAGCCCCCCGGAATCGCTGCCGCACCAGCGACGCCCCTGGCTGCACCGGCGACACCCGTCCGGCCCATCGTCAGTCCAGGGCAGCAAATGCCCGCCTCGCCCACCCCAAACGTGCAGATGGGAAGGGAGGGCGTCAACATCGGCGGCTCAACCCGAATCGATGCGCGCACCGGCGAGGTATCCGCGACGGCCGCCGGGACGAAAAATGCTGCGGGCAATCGGGTCGGCGTCATCGGCGGGAAGCCGGATTAGCGTGAAACGTCTTACATGTCGACCGCGACCGCCGAAGTTTCATTGACTGGCGGGTGGCCCGAGGTCGGCCGGCGAATCAAGGGAAAACCTCGACACCAGCCAGTGCGGCTGCGAGCGCCGCGGGCGATGTGGCCCATTGCTCCGCCAAAGCATTTGCACGATCGCTAGCGCCCTTGCGCGCAATATATGCAATATATCCCTGCGCGGCCTCCGACCCTTTGCGCGCCGCCAGGATCTGCAATGCCAAACCGAGCTCGGCGTCCTGCTTGACGCCTTTGCCCAAGGCGACCAGGGCGCCGAGATTGTTGAGCGCTTCGGCCTGCCCCTGTCGCGCCGCCCGTCGCCACCATTCGATCGCCTGCGGCAGGGAGCGGCGCACGCCGCGACCGGCGAAATATAGCCCGCCGAGTTTGTATTGGGTATCGGCATGGCCCGCCAGTGCGGCCCGGGCGAACCATCGCCGCGCTTTCGCATAGTCTGCCGGAACGCCGGGAACATCGTAGAAATACAACCGTCCCATCCAGTAACAGGCCTCGGCATCGCCCGCCCTGGCCTGGGGCAGCAAATGAGCGAGCGCCTGCTTGCCTGTTAGGGAAGGTCTGCACGACCGTCGCGAGCGGGCGGAGTGTCGCGTACCGGACGATTGCATAGACCCGATGCATCGTGCATTGTTTATCAGCCGCGCGGTCATGCGCAGCCTGATAGAGCAACTTTGGAACGCAGCGACATGAACATCCGCCTTTACAAGAACGCCACGACCACCCCTGCCAGACGGTTTCACATTCAAAGCTTGCCGTTGTCGGTGGCGAAGCTGGCGGCTAAGTTGGGCGTCTTGGAAGATATGGTTCTTGGAAGATATGGTGGTGGTGCGCGAGTTCATTCACGAAGGCATGTCGCGCTCGGCGTATCGCGTGCTAAGGAAGGTCTGCACGACCGTCGCGAGCGGACGGAGCGCAAGGCGCACGGAGCGCAGCGACCGAGACATAACAATGAGTTAGGCGAGGGAGCGAGCACCGCGCAACGCAGCGATCCGTACGCGCAGCAGGTTGTGCAGACCTTCCCTAGTGCGCCATGGGGTCTCCCGCCAGCCGGTGGCGGCCTGCGATAAACCCGGGCACAAGCCGTTCAAGACCTGTAAGCCGGGCTTCGTGCATGTCGAGGTATCTGCCGCAGATGCCCGACGAGACCACGCGGCGCAATCTCTTCGTGGCGATCGATCGCGCCACCCGCTGGGTATACATCGCCATCAAGCCCAACAAGAGCGCCGCCTTAGCCCGTGCCTTCCTCAAGGCAAGGCCTGCCCGATCAAGATCACCAAGCTTTTGACCGAAAACGAGCCGCAGGCGAAGTTTCAGCGAAGCTATAATGGCAAGGAGTTCACCGAGCGGCTGCTTGGCGCCAGGGACTGTCAGGCGAGTGGCGAGCACGAGTTCGACCAGCTCTGCCAGGCCCTGGGCATTAAGCACCGATTGACCCAAGCCCCGTACCCCGCAGACTAATGGCATGGTCGAGCGTTTCAATGGCTGTGACGCCGAGGTGCTGGCCACTCGGCGTTACGATAGCGCCCAGGACCTGAGGACCACGCTGCTTCGCTACGTCTTTCTACAACCATCATCTACCCCAGAAAGCGCTCGGTCACCGATGCCCCATGGATGCCATGAAACAGTGGTACGCTGGAAAATCTCATTTGTTCACTGAAATGCCACGTAATCGTCC
>Ga0209721_1001958_pt1 | contig 13985 bp, 11 predicted proteins | sample TshhotsprinmetaG_FD_184139 | JGI IMG/M metagenome (GOLD analysis project Ga0209721, IMG submission 184139) | Hot spring microbial communities from South Africa to study Microbial Dark Matter (Phase II) - Tshipise hot spring metaG (SPAdes)... | ecosystem: Environmental > Aquatic > Thermal springs... | reverse complement strand
ATTTTGTCCCCCGTGATGTCGATCTCGTCCTTTATCTCATCAACGACCTCATCGGTAATCTCTATGCCCATGTCGGAAAGTCGCACAAAAACGCTGTCAATCTGGTCAGGAGTCAACTCCACTACCTTAAGCCTTTCCAATATCTCATCCGTAGTTAAAAAACCTTTCTCCTTGCCCATTTCGGCGAGATCCCTTATCTCGTCGAAATCAAGGTCTTTCCATTCATCAGACACGTAAAATCTCACCTTCCCTTATCAAGATTTGAAATCAGAAAAATCATCAGTGAAGAGCAAGGGTCACCACTTCGATAAAACGTAAATAGCAGCAAATTTGAAACAATAAATTTTTATAATTATAGAACATCAAAACCATATGATAAAACGTCAACTGTGGTCGTAGGGGAACTGCTCCTTAATTACCTGGTCTATCTCTATCAATCTGTTACAGAGCGCCTCATACTTCTTGGGTTCAAGCTTTTTGTCGATTTTTCCTATCTCGGCCTCGATCCTCCTTTTCATCCTCTTGAAAAACAGATAAGACAACCGCTCAAAGACTTTGTCCCTCGAGCCATCCACATCATCGGGGGGGCTCTCAATTAATAGACGCGCAATCCTCTCTTTAAGTTCCCCCTCCTGCAGTGATTCAAGCATTTTCGATACCATCCTCTCATAACTGGCAATTATTTCTTCTTCGCCAAAAGATAGGATTTCCTTCAGCATTGAGATAATTTTTTTGTTTATTTCATCCTCGAAATAGTCCGCGTCAAGGTAAGAATGCTCAATTAAGGCTATAGGATCATGCAGAAGTATGCGAAGCGCTTCCCTTTCTATTCGCGAGGAAGGCGTCAAGATTCCGGTGGAGTCGGTTTCGCGGGAGGACCTTTTCCCCCTTAAAGCCCTTCTTGAGAAAATTCTTACGGTTTCCTGCGGGAGATCAAGCCAGCCGCTGAGTTTTCTTATCAAGTCATCTCTCAACGGCTTCAAATCATCGGTTGAGAGTTTTGCAAGAAGGGGCACGCAAGATTCTAAGGCTTTCGTCCTGCCAAGCGCGGTTTTGGTATCATACCTGCTGACCGTGAGCTTTGCCGCGAACTCGAAAAGCCCCTCGGCGCTCGAGAGGAGTTGGAGGAACTCATCTACCTTGCCGCTCTCCATCATTGAAGCGGGGTCCTCTCCATCCGGAAGATTGACAACGAAAGTTTCTATTCTGAACCTATCCCAGAAATCAATCGGCCTTCTGGCAGCCTCTATCCCCGCACGGTCCGAGTCAAAAGCTAAGTATATCCTCTCACAGAACTTCCCGAGAAGAGAAAAGTGGTGAACTGTTAGTGCAGTGCCTAATGTCGCCACGGCCCAGGTTATTCCAGCCTTGAAAAGAGCGAGAAGATCAGTATAGCCTTCGACGATTATTATTTCCCCCTTGTCCTGGATGCTCTTTCTTGCCTGATAAAAGCCGTAGAGAACCTTGCTCTTCTGATAAACAGGCGTTTCGGGGGAGTTAATGTATTTGGGCTCCTCGGGGGATGCTGTCTCATCAAGACAGCGCCCCCCGAAAGCTATTACCCTGCCTCTCGAGTCAAAAATGGGAAATATTATCCTATTTCTGAATATGTCGTAGATTCCTCTTTCGCCGCTGGGGGCTCTTGGACGCGGCTTAGCAAGACCAGCGGTGACGATTTCTCTTTCCGAATAGCCTTTCTTAGCGAGAAACTCCGAAAGATGGCTCCAACCGGCAGGCGCAAATCCAAGCATGAAGCTTTTAATCACCTCAGGTCCGATTCCCCTGCGTTCAAGATAGGATAGCCCCTCTTTGCCCTCATTGGTTTCGGTTAAAAGGTGGTTATAGTACTCGGCCGCTGTTCTCAAAAGGTCAAATAGCCTGTCTTTCGCTGAGCGGGCTTTCTCCTCCTCGGGCGTCAGCAACTCGTAGGTAAGCCGGTAACCGAGCCTATCGGCGAGTTTTTCCACAGCCTCATTGAAACTTAAACCCTCAATCTGCATGAGAAAATTGAAAACCCCACCCGAGGCTTTGCATCCGAAGCAGAAGTAAACTCCTTTTGCGGGGTTCACGTAAAATGAAGGGTCCTTTTCCGCGTGAAAAGGGCATGGTCCCCTGAACTCACGCCCTGATTTCTTTAAAGGCACGTACTCGGATATAAGTTGAACGATATCCGTTCTCTCTCTTACTTCCTCGATGTCTGTATCCCTTATTCGCCCTGAAGGCGACATTAAAGCTCACCTCTAAAGGTCATCGCTATGACCTGTAAGCGGCGGTTTCGGACAGCAGGTGTATGGTCCCGCAGCACGCATAATCAATCGACCATCCAGGAGCTCGGCATGAATAACTCCTGGTACTTTCTAAGCGCGTACCTGTCAGTCATGCCAGCCACGTAATCACAGACTTTTATGTATAGGTCCTCTTCCTTCTTCGGTTGGAACTCGTCAGGCATCTCATGCGGCTTGGCAATGTAGAACTCGGCAAGTGACTCGAGCACGCGAACAGCCTTCTCCTCCTCTGTCTTCGCAATCGAACCAATGTATACCTTCTCGAACAGGAATTCCCGTAGCTCGTTCATCAGCCGCGCGGTCTTTGGGCTCATTTGAATCTCGTCCCTGCCAAAACTGTTTTCCACAAGGTCGTGAGTGAGATAATCTATCCTCTGCCCGGGATAGCGCCCCATGACCTCGATAGGCTCTGTGGGAAGGTCCTCTGGCTTAAGTATTCCAGCCCGCAGCGCATCGTCAATATCGTGATTGATATACGCTATTCTATCAGCGATTCTGACTATTTGACCCTCGAGCGTGGATGGCATTCCCTCTCCAGTATGGTTGAGTATGCCATCCCTAACTTCCCAGGTAAGATTCAAACCCTTCCCCTCATACTCAAGAACGTCAACAACTCTCAGACTCTGTTTGTTATGCTCGAACTTGTTGGGAAGAAACTTGGAAAGCGCGTTCTCTCCTATATGGCCGAAAGGAGTGTGTCCCAAGTCATGCCCGAGAGCTATTGCCTCGGTCAAATCCTCGTTTAAAAGCAAAGCGCGCGCCACCGTCCGCGAAATTTGGGAGACCTCCATCGTGTGCGTCAGTCGGGTCCTGTAATGGTCTCCCTCCGGGGCAAGGAAAACCTGGGTCTTGTGTTTTAGCCTTCTGAATGATTTGGAATGGATTATCCTGTCTCGGTCTCTCTGATACTCCGTCCTTATGGAGCACGGTTGCTCGGGGCGCATCCTTCCCTTTGTTTCCGCGGAAAGAGAGGCTTTAGGAGAAAGCGTCCTTCTTTCCAGTTCCTCGATCCTCTCCTTGATTGTCAACCTCGAGACTCCCTTTCCCTTGAAGCCTCATACAAGCCCTGTGCCATTATCCGAGCGCGTTCGATCGCAAAGGAATCCTCATTTGCGGGTCTGGTGGCACATACCCCTTGATGCCCCGCGCCTCCCCTTTCCGAACCGTCACCAACTATGCGCATTCCGTGGACAAGAAGAATATCCTGTATAGCCCTGACGGTCGTCTCCTGTCCACCAAACCTTGCCGCGCCTACGGCGACCGCTCCGGCGGGTTTGTTAACCAGCGCCTTCTCCCCACGCAGGTTTCTGCTCTTGTCCCAGAAAGCTTTCAGCGGCGCGCTTAAAGTACCGAAATAAACGGGACTTCCCACCACTAGCGCGTCGCATTTCCTCAAAAGGTCGTAAGCGTTTGCCAGGCTTTCAATTTGATGGCATTTCTCCGGGCAAGGAGTGGCGCAGGCTATGCAGTAGGGTCTTTCCTGCTCCCTCAAGGCGTCCATAACTTGAATAATCTGAGTCTGCGCGCCGAGCGAGACGCAGTGTTTCAGAATCTCCTCGATCAGAAAAGCGGTGCTCCCGGAGCGGTCCGGTGAACCGTTAATTCCAACAATTAACATGACTCAGTCTCCTCTCTAATCAGCTTCCTTATCGCCCAGGTTAGCTTGAGCTGCGGCAAGCCGCGCAACCGGCACCCTGTAGGGGGAACATGAAACGTAGTCAAGGCCTATCCTGTGGCAGAATCTAACGCTCGAAGGCTCGCCCCCGTGCTCGCCGCAAATCCCAACTTTCAAGTCCGCCCGTTGCTTTCTGCCGCGCTCTATGCCCATTCTCATGAGATCACCGACTCCCTCCTGGTCAAGCCTGTGGAAGGGGTCAAACGGGAAAATGTCCATGTCGATATACGTGGGCAGGAATCCTTTCACGTCATCCCTTGATATTCCGTAAACCGTCTGCGTCAAGTCATTTGTTCCAAAGGAGAAAAACTCGGCGTTCTGGGCTATCTCGTCAGCCACCACGCATGCCCTGGGAAGCTCAACCATGGTACCCACAGAGTATTCGATTTCAACCCCGCGCTCGTTCATCACCTCGGAGGCGACCTCGCGAACAAGATTTGCAAAAAATGACATCTCATGCCCTGTAGCAATGAGGGGAATCATTATTTCAGGCTTTACCGGAACCCCTTGAGCTGCCACTTCGCAGGCGGCAGATATTATTGCTCTCACCTGCATTCTGTATATCTCAGGATGGGTTACCCCTAAGCGACATCCTCTGTGACCGAGCATCGGGTTTGCTTCCTTCAAGTGCCTGTTGCGCTCCTCAACCACATCAACACTAACCCCTAGTTCGCGCGCCACTTCGGCGATCTCCTCTTTTCCTTGCGGAAGAAATTCATGAAGGGGTGGGTCAAGAAGGCGAATCGTCACGGGTCTTCCCTCCATAACTCGAAAGATTCCGGCAAAATCATCCTTCTGCATTGGAAAAATCTTATCGAGAGCTTTCTTTCTTCCCTCCTCTGTGTCGGCAAGAATCATCTGCCTGACAGCAACTATTCGATCTTCGCCGAAGAACATGTGCTCTGTCCTGCACAGACCTATTCCCTCCGCTCCAAAAGCGATGGCTTTGCTCGCCTGCTCAGGAGTGTCGGCGTTCGTGCGGATTTTCAACCTTCTTCTCTCATCCGCCCATCTCATCAATTTCTCAAACTCCTGGTATATTTGTGAATCTTCCGGTTTCAGGGTCCCGGTGATTAGCACCTGCTCAACTTCGGAAGGTCTTGTTTCGATTTTCCCTAGGTAAACTTCTCCCGCGGTTCCGTCCAGCGAGAGCCACTCGCCCTCCCTTACCTGGATGACCTCTCCGTCGGGCTTTCTTATACTCAGCAACCTGTTCTCGTAGTCGATGTCAAGGGCACCGCACCCCACTATGCAAACCTTTCCCATCTGCCTCGCCACAAGCGCGGCGTGCGAGGTTGCCCCACCAAACTGTGTCAGAAAGCCCTCAGCCGCCGCCATGCCTTTTATGTCTTCGGGACTTGTCTCGTGTCTTACCAGAAGAATGCGGGCACCGGGTTCTTTCGACTTCCATTCATGAGCATCCGAAGCGAACAGCGCCACCTGCCCCGTCGCCGCGCCCGGTCCGGCCTTTGTCCCAGTGGCAACCATCTTGCCTTCTTTTCTTGCCTTTTCCTTGGCTTCCGGATCGAAAACCGGTCTGAGAAGGTCATTGAGGCTTTCTGGGTCAATTCTGGAAAGAGCCTCATCGGAAGTGATGAGACCTTCCTCAACCATGTCAATGGCAATTCTTATGGCGGCAAACCCGGTGCGCTTTCCGGAGCGCGTTTGGAGCATCCAGAGCTTGCCATCCTGGATCGTGAACTCAAAATCCTGCATGTCCCTGTAATGCCTGTCAAGAATTTCGCTGATACGGACAAGCTCGTCATAGGCTTCGGGAAGGTAGTTTTTCAGCTCGTCGAGCTGAAGGGGGGTCCTGATTCCGGCGACAACGTCTTCGCCCTGCGCGTTCATCAAAAACTCGCCGAATATTCTCTTTTCCCCAGTGGCGGGGTTCCGCGTAAAACCAACGCCTGTGCCCGAGTTATCCCCGGTATTACCGAACACCATAGCCTGAACGTTTACCGCCGTACCCCAATCATCCGGTATGTCGTAAATCCTTCTGTAAGTAACAGCTCTCTCATTGTCCCAGGATTTGAACACTGCGATTATCGCTTTTTCAAGCTGCTCGAGCGGATCCTGAGGGAATTCAATTCCTTTTCTGCCCTTTATCTCCTCTTTGAACTTATAAACAAGGTCCTTGAGGTCTTCGGCGGAAAGCTCGTTGTCAAGGCTAGCACCAACCTCTTTTTTCTTCTCTTCAAGAATCACGTCAAAGGGGTCTCTTTCCTCTTTTTTCTCAGGCTTCAAGCCAAGAACCACATCACCGAACATCGCCACGAATCTCCGGTAGCAGTCCCAGGCAAACCTCTCATTTCCGGTCTTTGAAGTGAGTCCCTGGACGGATGCATCATTCAAGCCCAGGTTTAAAACGGTGTCCATCATTCCCGGCATGCTCGCTCTTGCCCCAGATCTAACAGAAACAAGAAGCGGGTCATTCGGGTCACCGAGGCGCTTTCCCATCTTCTCCTCAAGCCTTTTCAAGTGCTCGGCGACCTCCTCGCGCAAACCAGGCGGGAAATCCCCCTCGCGTGAGAAATAAACGCATGCTTCGGTTGTTATGGTGAAACCTGGTGGAACTGGGATTCCTATGCGCGTCATCTCAGCGAGATTGGCACCCTTTCCGCCGAGAAGGTCTCTCATGTCTTTGGTGCCTTCTTCGAAATCATAGACGTACTTATTTTGCGACGCCCCCATCCTTGCCTCCATTCTCCAGTCTTTAAAAAGCCCAGAAAGACCCGATTGAATGAGAAAATCTCATCTGTCTTTCCCGTCTGCTACTTGCCAATGAATATTATCCACTTTCGCGGTGACCTTATGCCTTGAGGGAACCTTATTAAAACTGAAAACACAAAAACTCAATCCCACTTGAGCTTTGAAAAATCACAGACGCCTTCAAAAAGTCCAACTATCCTTCTGAGAAGCGAAAGCCGCGCTTTTCTGAGACGTTCGTTCTCGTCCATAATAAGGACCTCGTCAAAAAGCCTGTCAACGGGTTCGCACAAGCTTGCCAACCGCTCAAACGCCGCTTCAAAATCCGCCCGGTCCAAATCTTCCTTCACCCCGGGTTCAATATCCTCAATGATTCTCACGAGTTCGACCTCTACGGGTTCGCTTAGAAAATCACGGGGAAGGTGGTCTTCGGCATGCCCCTTGGAAAGATTATTGCATCTTTCAAATGCAGTAAATAAATTCTCGAGTCTTCCATCCAGCCTCTCTTTTTCAATCGCCTTCAGTAACAATAAAGTCCTGTAAGGCTTCGACCAATAGTTTGCGAGGACCGCCTGGACATGGTCGTAACGATAACCTTTTTCCTCAAAAAAAACACGTTCCCTGCCCCTGAAAAACTCGCTGAAAGCATCCATCGCCGAAGCGCTCCATTTAAACCCGTGCGCCTCATCTTCTATCGCCCAGGCGGCGCGGTGAACCGCTTGGGCCACATCAAGATCGAGACCAACGGAAGTGAGGATAGTAAGGATTCCAAGCACTTGTCTGCGTAAAGCGTAAGGGTCCTCCGACCCAGTAGGAACGTGCCCCAGCCCAAACGAAGCCGCAAGATTGTCAATTTTCTCAGCAAGGGACAGGAGGATCCCTTCTTCGGTTTTCGGAAAATCATCCCCGCTCTTCCTCGGCAAATACTGCTCAAAAATCGCGACCGCGCACCTCTCATCCTCCCCGTCCCCTAAAGCGTAGATGGAACCCATAACCCCCTGAAGATCGGGGAACTCGACGACCATATGCGTGACGAGATCGCATTTGGAGAGCAACGCGGCTCTTGCCGCTCTTTCTTTAGTTGCGTCGCTGAAGGAGAAGGTGTCGGCAAGATAGTAAGCAAGGTTCTGGAGCCTCGATGCCTTCTCCCTCATGCTCCCGAGTTCGGATTGATACACAACCTTTTCAAGCTCTGCAAGCCTGTCGGAAAGTTTTCGTTTTCTGTCCTCATGGTAGAAGAAATCAGCGTCCGCAAGCCTTGCTGCAATAACCCTCTCATGACCTTTTCTTATGGTATCGTTGTAAGCCTCGTCGCCATTGTGGACAACCACAAAGAGCGCTTTAAGCGAGCCGTCCCCGCCCTGCACAGAAAAATATCTCTGGTGGGATTGAAGGACGTGAATTATCACTTCTCTGGGAAGGGACAGATATTTTTCAGAAAAGGCGCCGAGCAATACCGCCGGCCTCTCGACAAGCTGTACCACCTCATCAAGGACAGCCTCATCGAGTAGCGGGTTCGAGTTGACCGCTGAGCATAGCTGGCGCGCGCGTGAGATTATCTCGAGTTTCCTCTCATGGTGTGAAACCATAACGCCCTGCTCAGAAAGTAGCTCCTCGTAAGAGAGCAGATCTGCGATTGTTATCTTCCCCTTAGAAAGGTAGCGGTGCCCGTAAGTGTAGTTGGATGAGGTCACGTCGCCGAACTTCACTTCAACGGTCTTCCCGTCTGCAACAGCCAAAATCCATCTCACCGGACGGCTGAAGCGCTCATCGCCATTACCCCACCTCATTGACTTGGGGAATTTAATTGACCGGATGATTTCTTCAAGAATCCCTGGCAAAATATCCAGCGCAGGCTCGCCCGGAACCTCTTTTACAGCGAAGACGTAAGGTCCTCTATCCGTTTCCTCGACAACGAGGTCGGAAACCGCGACACCCTGAGATGCCGCAAAGCCAGAAGCCGCCTGCGTCCAGTTACCATCCTCAGACTTCGCGGAACTGAGCGCTGGCCCCTTTTTCTTCAAAATTGTGCTCTTGCTCGCGGGCGGAATTCCCTTAATCAAAGCCGCAATCCTTCGGGGCGTAGCCAAGACGTTGAACTCACCGCAAGCAAGACCGCGCGAATCAAGAAGCGCGGGTATCAGGGTTTCGAGTTGCTCAATGGCTGCGTAAACGGATTGAGCGGGCATATCTTCTGTTCCGATCTCAAATACAAGGTCCAATTTCTCCCTCACCCAACATCAGATACATTTTCCTTTAAGAGCGGATATCCAAGTTCCTCTCTCCATTGAAGATATAGCGATGCACATTCCCTCGCCAGAGCGCGCACTCTCGCAATGTATGAAGTCCTCTCGGTAACGCTTATCGCACCCCTCGCATCAAGAAGATTGAAAACGTGGGAACACTTAAGACACATATCATAGGCGGGAAACAGCAGCCCTTGAGCAGAAAGCGCCTTGGATTCTTCTTCGAAATCATCGAAAAGCCTGAAGAGCAATTCCGTTTGCGCCACCTCAAATGAGTACTTCGACCATTGAACCTCCGGCGCCTTAAAAAGCTCCCCGTACGTAACATGAGCGTTCCAAGCGACATCGAATACGTTGTCCACGTTCTGGACATACATTGATATTCTCTCAAGTCCGTAAGTTATCTCCGCGGAAACAGGTCGGCAATCATAACCGCCGACCTGCTGAAAATAGGTGAACTGCGTTATCTCCATTCCGTCAAGCCAGACCTCCCAACCCAAGCCCCAGGCACCCAATGTCGGGGACTCCCAATCGTCCTCAACAAGACGTATGTCATGCTCCCTTGGGTCTATACCGAGGGAATACAGACTTTCTAGGTAAACATCAATGATGTCATCAGGCGAAGGTTTCGCGATAACTTGAAGTTGGAAGTGTCTGCCGACCCTATTTGGATTCTCAGCGTATCTGCCATCCGTCGGCCTTCTCGAGGGTTGGACATACGCCACGCGCCACGGCTCCGGACCGAGGCAACGAAGCATGGTATCAGGATGAAATGTCCCCGCGCCAACCTCGAGGTCGTATGGTTGGGTTATTAGAAACCCCTTCTGAGCCCAGTAATTCTCAAGCCGAAGTATTATCTCCTGAAGATACATCTTTCCCTGCCAAGGACCTGATTATTCCGAAACAACCACAGAATCAACCACCGGATAAATAATCACATAATAACGCTATAGAAAATTGGATAAAGCGCAAATCCCACGAAGCTTGAGATAAGCGATAATTCTAAACCCTTTTTCCAGTACAAAAGACCCGCGATAACAACAAGTGATACCACGAAGAAGAACGACACGAGGAGAACGGAAGTAATCTTCTCCTCACCCCCACGGCTCACCTGGAAGAAATAAAGAAAAGCGATTATGGCGGTCAGAGTGACGCCCGCAATGTGGGGCTCGAATTTCACCTTTTCTTTATAACGGGTGAAAACCCAGACTAACCCGGAAAAAATCAAAATTAAGAAGAGGAACTGGTTTTGCGCGGCAAACCCCGCGTAATGGAGTGAGTACTTCCAGAAGGCATGCTCCATTTCGGTTGATCGGGTAATGCCCGCGAATTTCCCCAGTAAAGAGACAGCCCCGAGGGGCATAAAGATTACAAGTCCCCACAGAAGTGAGTCCATAAGCAACCGGGGTATCTTTTGAGACTCGCGCTCACCTGAAAACAGGCCGTCAAGCACGGGTGTTTTAAGGTCAGTTCTCCTGGCGATGTTGAGCCCAATGAACAGGAACAAAGCTCCCTGTATAAGCGACATGAGCAGGTAATAAAATATGAAAACGCTAAATGTGGGCTTGACCGGCTTTATGGGTTTTTCCTTTTCATGTTCCTCTTTCTTTTTCTCGTTCTTGATAGACTCGTGTTCTTTTTCCCATTTCTCTAACTCGAGACGATATTGTTTGACGTTATTTTGATACTCCTTTCCCAAAACATCTTTCCATAAAGGATATTGAACGAGAATCGAGATGATCACGAAAACAAGCAGCACTTGGAAGACCCTCATTTCCAAGGTTCCCGACTGTATGAGATTGAACCTCGACTGAAATTTGTTCGAACCGTCAGAATTCGAACGCTTCTTGCCTCCGGCCCCAGCCTGCGCCGCGCCCCCTTTCGGGCCAGTAACACGTGAAGATGGTTTTGAAGCGGTTTTTTTCATGTCAGATTTGCTTTTCACAATCCCCGCCGTTTTACCTTTTGCGTAGGTGGGCTTGGCACCCGCGCCCGATTTTTTCTTTTTCGACTTATTCGCCACTGCCAAAAGACCTCCGAGATGTCACGGACAAATTAAACGAAAAACACCGGTTTAGAGTTTAGGGTGAAGACCCAAACATCTAATCCACCACTGTATCTGGATATTGTATAACAGTCAGGACGAAAGACGTCCCGCGCCTTCAATATGAAAGATCAGAAACACATTCCAAAATTGTAAGACACCGTTTGGTTGAGGGACCTAAGTTTAATTTTAAGTAAGTTTTACTGTAAGGGCTTAGTAGTTTTCCCAAAAATACTTGGCTTTCCAAGAACTTCACTGGCCGATTCGCGCATTCCACAATCAGGATTCGAACGAACAATAGGGTATAAAATAGAAACCGAGGATGGAGCAGAAATATCGAACTGGAGGTATGAAATGTTTGATTTCCTTCTAACAAAAGAGCAACTTGAGCTTCGCGAGGAAATAAGGGAATTCACCCGATCCGTTGATCGACAATACATTCTTGATATGGACGCTGAAAAGATTCAGTATCCGAAAGAAATATTGGTCGAAGCCGCCAAACGAAACCTCCTCGGCTTAAGATTCCCTAAAGAGTACGGCGGCAGGGGACTCGGGTGGGTTGAGGAATGCATAGCGCTTGAGGAGATGTCCACCCTCGGAATTCCGCCAGCGTGCCTTTATGCCCTTGTGTCAATTGTAGGTGAATGTATTTACACATTCGGAACAGAAGAACAAAAACAGAAATACCTAAAACCAACAGTCGAGGGAAAACTTTTCTGCGCTGAAGCCCTAACGGAACCGAGAGGGGGCTCGGATTTTTTCGGAGCGACAACAACCGCAAAAAAGGAAGACGGCCACTACGTGATTCACGGACAAAAACGGTTCATCGTGGGCGCCAAAGGCGCTGATTACTTCATGGCCTATGCGAAGACGGCGCCAGAAAATCCACCGAGAGATAGCCTTTCGTGTTTCCTCGTTGACAGGAATGACGATGTTGAAGTTAAGCATGTTTACGGCCTGATGGGAGCCCGTGGCGGTGGGACCGGCAGGGTGCTTTTCCGGGACGCCAAAGTACCGATGGAAAACCTTGTCGGAAACGAGAACGAAGGGGGTAAGATCTTTTACCGTATGATGATACCCGAAAGGCTTACCTCCGCCGCCGGTGCGCTGGGAGGGGCGAGAGCAGCTCTTGAGGTCGCGACGAGATATTCTACAAGAAGGAAAGCTTTTGGCATGCGGATAAAAGACTTCCAGGGAGTCTCATTCAAGGTCGCAGAATCAATCACCGAGCTCGATGCGGCAAGGGCGCTCGTCTATGCGACGGCGCGGGCCATCGACAGCGACGTTCCGCATGGTGTGCAAAGAAGGATGGTCTCGGAGGCAAAGAAATTCGCAACTGAGATGTCGTGGCACGTCATAAACCACGCGATGCAGATCATGGGAGGGATAGGATACACAAACGTATATCCCATCGAGAGAGCACTGCGAGACTGCAGGTTAATAATGATTTGGACCGGCACGAATGAGATCATGAACCTTATAATCCAGCACGAGTTCTATAAAGAGATGGGAAGCGGCAAACCGGCGGGGCGCGACACAGAGTTTGACGCGCCGGAGGCGTTTAACGAGGAAGAGAAAATATACGAATAATCCGCGGACCTGGCTGGTTTACCTCTGATAAGCGGGAAAGAGGTGAGCGACCCCGCGGCTGACTGCGGGACACCAATGTTAGTGCTAAGGCTGCTATTGGACCTGCTCCTGAGGAAGCGGGGAATACTTTGCCGGCTCTTTGAAAAACAAACGCTTGTTGAAATCGGAAAAAGTAACCACGGCATCCATGTACATTTTGTCTCCCGGCTCGGCGTACCCGAGTTCAATTAAGTCATTGGTCGCCTTAGCCTCAATGCTTGTGGATGACCTTTTTATGAAAAAATCTTTCTTTCTTATATAGAAATCGAAGACCACCTTCATATCCTCGAGTTCATCTACGCTCCTGACCTGCTTGCCGGTCGGGTCTTTCAAAAGTTCGTTGACGCCCGGTAATTTCACAAGCTCTTTCATGTTTGGAATTGCCTTGATGTGATAAACAGCCTCACCGTCAATCTTGGTATCCCCGAGTTTCTTTATTTCCTTGAATGTCTTTATGTACTGGGCAAAAGAAAGGGCTTGAGTCACAGGAGGAGAAACCTTGACTGTTCCGGTCGATTCATACCAGTTACCGGCTATCTGCCAGAACTGTTTTTCCCCTATTTTCAACATAGAAAGGTTTGTGCCAGTAGGCAAACCGACTGATATGCGGAAGTTTCCTGTCCTGAAATCGTACTCCCCCGTCGCCCTGTGGATGAAAACCTGCTTCTCCACTTTACCCTCACGGATGGGTGCTCTCGGAAGTCGGGTCTTCTGCTCGAGGGAAAAACGCGTCGTCTCCAAAGTCTTTTCGGAGGATCGGGCTTTATTAAGAATCGTCTCGGCGCTGGGCCCGCAACCAGAGGCGAGAAGCAACATGAGGCTTACAGCGAAAACCACGGCTGCAATCAAAAATTTTCTCAACACTTTCACCCTTTCATCTCTCGAGTAAAGTGATAGACCCCTCAAAAATAAAACGCTCTTTGAACCTGAGGGTTACCATAGCGATTCCACCACCTAAAACCATCAGCGAATCTTATCCCCGCCTATCCAGACACAGTACCGGGAAACGCAACCACTCCTATGACTACCATTTGATAAATTGAGACAAAAACCTGCTTACCCCTTGAAACAACTATTGCGTTCGAACCCTCCCCCGAAACGAAAAACCTTTGTTTCTTTCGCGTGATGAGGAAATCACCCAGCATTTGCGGTTGTTCCCACCGCGCCTCACTTATCACCCGCGCGTGATAAGGAAATCACCCTTGACTTGAGAAATTTTAACTTAAGGATGCGAGTTATCGTAAAATTATGCAGGTAATGCCATCGATGGTATTCGCTTCAAGAAAGATAACGAACAATGGATGGTTACGCGGGGAAATTTTTAAAGCTTAATCTGAATACAGGCGTGGGAACAGAGTTCATAATCCCTGAGGAAATAATACGAAAATACCTCGGGG